>Ga0082335_1001596_pt1 | contig 46672 bp, 41 predicted proteins | sample Subgrocontami58m_FD_72375 | JGI IMG/M metagenome (GOLD analysis project Ga0082335, IMG submission 72375) | Subsurface groundwater microbial communities from S. Glens Falls, New York, USA - GMW37 contaminated, 5.8 m (SPADES assembly) (version 2) ...
TGCGATCGGCTGCGCAACCCCGACCAGCTCCGCCGATCGCATGTTGCTCACATCGCGCCCGACGGCGTAAAATCTCTTGAGACTCTAATCGCTGATGGATGAAAGTTCAGGAGCAGGTCAGAGCGCCTCAAACTCCAGATGCACCAGTGCGGTTCTAGTCAGAATTTCCCATTCTTCATTGTCGATGAACTCGAATAGCTTTTCCATGCCTTCCGGCAATTTCTCTGGGCTGATCGGCACGAATAAAATTTTTCGCCTAACTCGGTCTGCGAGGTAGTTCTGTTCCGTCTTGTATTCACCGGGGGACATGCTCGCCCCTCGCCCAAATCCGAGTAGTATCCGATGGCAAGCGCGCAGCAGCCAGCTAGACAACGGCTGGCCTTCCTGCATGCTTTTTTGAGCGACTTTCATCGCCCTGCTATATAAAAATACCTCTATCGCTTCGCTTCGATGGTGTTCTTCAACTCTTTCGCCACCATCTTCGTTATCTGCTTCGTAGCGAAGGACCTCATCAAGGGTGCTGATTGTCCCTTCCATTCTGGAGGAGACCACAGCCTCTTGGCTGCGCAGGGGCGCAAGGAGGATTTCGCTATTGTGCATCCCCTTGAGCATCTGGTCGTAGCGCGCCAAGGCTGCGGCTGCCGCAGACAAGGGCTTGACCATCAACCGATAGTCTAACTCGTTTGGCGGGAACTGGTCGTAGTGGTAGGTAACGGCTTCGCTTGTGTCGAAGTTCGTCGGGGCCAGCGCCATTTTGAGTCTCATTCATGCAGGATTTTGATACTCTACGCAAATAGCGTTGAACCGGCTAGGCGCAAAGAGGCTAGTCTCTCATGGCGCTCGGAACGTTCCAATCAAATAGCCTTGTCTCTCGTGAACGCGAGGCAAAAGATTTTGCTTATCATTTTCAGCTATTTTTGATAGCCAAAAGGCTATCCTCTTGGTCAAGCTGAAGGCGGGCACCAAATGGTGGGACTGAATCTAACCAGTTTGCGCGGGTGACTATTTGGTGACTCGATCTAACGGCCCAGCTTTAGATTTTATCCTAAGCCTTTGATTTTTATGGTGGGCGGCACAGGGATTGAACCTGTGACCCCTCCCGTGTGAAGGGAGTGCTCTCCCGCTGAGCTAGCCGCCCGACGCCATCGGCGATCGATCCTCCTCGTGTATGAGAGCCCGGCGCCCTCCGTCAAGATCGGAGATCGCCCTCCGGCGTCGGAGATCTCCCTGCCCTCCGCCGAGGCTCAAGCCTGGGCGGTGCGCCCCGGCCGCTCACGGCGGGGTCCAATCCTTCGAAAGAACGCGCCGCACCATCGGCTCGAAGGTCGAGAGCGGCTCGTTCTTGTAGGCGGGATCGAACGACACTTCGTCATATCTGGCGCAGAACTCGATCGTCTGCTCATAGGCCGGGTCCGACTTGAATTTATCGCGGGCGTTCGGATCGAGGCCGAGGTGGGCGGCGTAGAAATAGGTCTGGAACAGGCCGTGCTGCGCCAGCATCCAATAATTGTCGCGGCTGATGAACGGCTTCAGGATCGCGGCGATCACCTCGCCGTGGTTGAAAGGTCCAAGCGTTTCGCAAGCGTCATGCAGCAGCGCGACGACCACATATTCTTCGTCCTTGCCGTCGCGCAGCGCCCGCGTCGCCGATTGCAGACAGTGATCGCGGCGCGTGATGTTATAGGCCGTGTCGTTGCCAAGATCGCGCAGCAGTCCAAAGAGCCGGTCCGGCAGTTCCTTGAGCGTGTGCTCGTGAACCTGTTTGAGGATCTGAAAGTCTTCGTCGGTGCCCTGGTCCATCCGCGTGAAATGCATTTTCTCCATATTGCGAACCTTTCCCGGAACTTGCGCGGCGCCGGCCTCGACGCCAAAGCGGGGCTCAAAAGCTCAAGACGCCTCAATCGCGCGTTGGAACAGCGCCTCTTCCAGCGAGGCGACCGCGTCCCACAGCTCGTCGAAATGCGAAATCACGCGATCGGGCGAAAACGCCGCGACCGGCGTGTCCGTATAGCCGAAATCCACCGCCACCGACGGCGTTCCGGCGGCGCGGGCGGTGTCGATGTCGGTCCTGGAATCCCCAACCATCACCGCGCGCCTTGGATCGCCGTCCGCCGCCTCGACCGTCAGCCACAGCGTGCGCGGATCGGGCTTGTGCATGGGAAAGCTGCCGCGGCCGCAGATCGCCGCGAAGCGATCGGCCGCCGAGAGCTTTTCCAGCAGCAGCCGCGCCAGGCCCTCCGGTTTGTTGGTGCAGACGGCGAGGCGAAAGCCCGCGGCCTTGAACCGATCGAGCGCCGCGAGCGCGCCGGGGAACAGCATGCTCTCGTCGGCGATATGCGCCTCGTAGTAGACAAGAAAGTCGCGCACCAGCGCCTCCGTGCGCTCCGGATCGAGCGCCGCGCCTTGATGGGCGAAGCCCCGCTCGATCAACGCCCGCGCGCCGGCGCCGACGAACGGCCGCCCGGTCTCCAGCGCGAGCGGCGTCAGTCCCTCGCGCATGAGCAGCACATTGAGCGTGCCGATGAGATCATAGGCGGTGTCGGCCAATGTGCCGTCAAGGTCGAAAACGAGAACAGGGAAGCGGGCTGTCATAGCCCAGGGGGTAGCCGCGCCGCCCCCCGGGATCAAGCTTCGTTGATTCGACAGGCGAATTTTGCCGCCTCCGCAGGCGAGGGCTCTGCGTGTAGACTGCGCCGACCGATTCGCGACAGGGAGCGCAAATATGCGTGGAACGCGCCATTTCCATACGCGTCGACGTGCAGCTTTGACGGCCGGCGCGCTTGTCTTCGCCCTTTCCGGGGCGGCGACGGCGACGGCCGGAAATTACGAATTTCTGGCGGCGCCGCAGACGGATCTCAATCGCGTATTTCGCCTCGACCGCTCCAATGGCGAGGTCGGCGCCTGCCAATACGGCTTGAAGGAAAGCGCAGCGATCGGCGTGACGCTGTGCTATCCGCCTGGCGAAGGCGCGCGCGCCGGCGTTTTCAGCGAATATGCGCTGGTCGCTTCGCGTCATACCGGCGAAGGCGGCGTGTTCCGCGTCGATCTGCGTTCCGGCATGATGTCGATCTGCTTCGTGCTGAACGAAACATCGGTGGTCTGCACGCCGCCGGCCAAATGAGCGATCGACCTGGCGAAGCGAATGTCCGTATGAGCGCCTTTTCCGCCGAGGCAATGAAGCGCGCCGCCGCGCGCGCGGCGCTCGAGTCCGTCACGCATGGCATGCGGCTCGGGCTCGGCACGGGTTCGACCGCGGCGCATTTCGTCGATCTTCTCGGCGCGCGCGTGAAAGAGGGTCTCGAGGTCGTTTGCGTGCCGACCTCCGAGCGCACCCGCGCACAGGCCGAAAGCCTCGGGATATCGCTCTCCACGCTCGACGAGACGCCGCAACTCGATCTCACCGTCGACGGCGCTGACGAATTCGACGCGGCGCTTCGCCTGATCAAAGGCGGCGGCGGCGCGCTGCTGCGCGAAAAGATCGTCGCCGCCGCCTCGACGCGCATGTTCGTCATCGCCGACGCGACGAAGGAGGTAAGAACGCTCGGCGCCTTTCCCCTGCCGGTCGAAATCGATCGGTTCGGCGCGCGCTCCACCATGCTGCATATCGAACGGGTCGCGCGCGGTCTGGGACTCATCGGCCCGCTGACGATGCGCGACGCGGAGCCTGGCGAGCGCTTCATCACCGACGGGGGACATTACATCGTCGATTGCGCGTTCGGCGCCATCGACGATCCGGACGCTCTCGCTGCGCGGCTTTCGGCGATTCCCGGAGTCGTGGATCACGGACTGTTCATCGGACTCGCAACGGCGATCTTCATCGCCGGCGCCGAGGGCGTGCGCATCTTGGGAAACATATCGGGCGACCCCTTATGACCTTCGACTATGACCTTATCGTCGTCGGCGCCGGATCCGGCGGCGTCCGCGCGGCGCGCGTCGCCGCAAGCCATGGCGCGAAAGTCGCGATCGCCGAGGAATTTCGCGTCGGCGGCACCTGCGTCATTCGCGGCTGCGTTCCCAAAAAACTTTACGTTCTCGCAAGCCGCTTCCACGATGATTTCCAGGACGCCGCCGGTTTCGGCTGGCGCGTCGGCGATGTGTCTTTTGACTGGCCGGCGCTCGTCGCCGCAAAGGAAAAGGAGATCACGCGCCTTTCAGACCTTTACGCTGAAACGCTCGCGAGTTCCGGCGTCGAACTCATCCGCGCGCGCGCGACCCTCACCGATCCAAACGGCGTGCGTTTCTCCAACGGCCGCTCCGCCCACGCCCGCTATATCCTCATCGCCACCGGCGGCGCGCCGGTGCTCGCGCCGCACATTCCGGGGATCGAATTCGGCATATCTTCGAACGAGATTTTCGATCTGCCGAAATTTCCGCAAAGGCTGCTGATCGTCGGGGCGGGATATATCGCCGTCGAATTCGCAAGCGTGTTCGCGCGCCTCGGCGCGAAGGTTCATCTCGCCTATCGCGCCGATCTGCCGCTGCGCGGCTTTGACGACGATCTGCGTTCGCGCCTCTGCGAAGCGCTCAAGACGGCTGGCGTCGAACATCGGGCCGGCGCCCTGCCGACGCGCATCGCGAAATGCGTCGGCGGTCTCGACGTCGAGATGAGCGACGGCGCGCCGCTGACCGTCGACTGCCTGCTCATCGCGACGGGGCGCAGGCCGATGACGCAGAATCTCGGGTTGGAGGCGGCGGGCGTTGAGCTGCGCGAAAACGGCGCCGTCGCCGTTGACGAGGACTCGCGCTCGAACGTCGAATCCATCTACGCCGTCGGCGACGTCACCGATCGGATCAATCTGACGCCTGTCGCCATTCGCGAGGGGCAAGCCTTCGCCGACAGCGTCTTCGGCGCCACGCCGACGACGCTCGATTACGAATGCACGCCAAGCGCCGTCTTCACGACGCCCGAAATCGGAACGGTTGGACTGACCGAGGCCGAGGCGCTCGCGCAGCATGGCGCGATCGATATTTACGAGACGCAGTTTCGCCCCATGCGCGCGACGCTCTCTGGACGCGGCGAACGCGTTTATATGAAGCTGATCATCCACGGCTCGAACGGACGCGTGCTGGGCGCGCATATTTTGGGTCCCGAGGCGGGAGAGATGGCGCAGCTCATCGCCGTCGCCTTGCGGATGGGCGCGACGAAGAGCGATTTCGACGCGACGATGGCCGTGCATCCGACGATGGCGGAAGAACTCGTGACGATGCGCGCGCCGTCACGGCGGCTGCGGTCTCAGATCTAAGCTTCGATCCGCTGGCGCGGCGGCTGCGTTGGAGCGGGCTGCTGCTCCGGAGCCGGAGCGGCGGGCTCGGGCGCCCATCTGTCGAGCAAGGCGCGAAGCTTGCGCCGCGCCGCGCCCGTCTTCGCCTCGGTGACCCGGGAGAAAAAATAGCCGGCGACGATGGCGACCCCCATCACCGAGAAGGCCACAGCATAATTCTGCGGCGTGGCGAGCTGCGTCGCCCAGTCGTTCCCCAATGTCCCGCCGACCGCCGCGCGCGCGAAGATCAGGATCGGCATATGGATGCTGTAGAGCGAGAAGGAAAAATCGGCGAGCGTCTTGTGGAACTTCGGACGCAGCAGCGAAAAGCCCTCGGACGGTCCATAGCGGAAGGCGAGCAGGACATTGATGAACAGGCCGGACGCGAGAAGATCGCCAGCATCGGCGAGCCAGGGATGGGCCTCGAGAAGATGTCCGCGCACGACCAAGCGGATGATCACGACGACGACGGCATAGAGGAGCAGCGCCGCCCAGCGCGAGCGGATGATCGGCCGGGGGATCAGCGTGGCGAAGGCGCCGCCGGCCCAAAGAATATAGCCGAATTTGAACCAGCTCGGCGGCGTGGAAAGCGCCAGGAAGAGCGCCGCGCCTAGCGCGAAACCCAAAAAGCGCAGCGCCAGCGGATAATTGCGCGCGAAAGGCAGCAGCAGCAGCGGAAAGGTGACGTAGTACCAGAATTCGCAGGCGAGCGACCAGAGCGGCCCATTGGTGCCGAAATAGTCGAAAGCGATGCCTTGCAGATTGAGAAAACTTGCAAGAAACAGAACCGCGGAAAAATGGCCCTTGAACAGCGGCCATTCGTAAACGCCGCTGCTGGCGAACAGCTGCCTGCCGAGCGAATCGAGAACGAGCGTGAGCGCGACAGCGGGCCCCACGACGAGATAGATTCGCGACACGCGATGAATGAAATATTCGCGCAGGAAGGCTTGGTTCTTGCGCATGTGCGCCAGCACCGCGCCGCCGACGAGATAGCCCGACATCACGAAGAAGGCGAGCACCGCCTGATGCCCAAGCTCGAAGGCCGAGTAGAACCACCAGACATAGGCGAGCGGCCCGTGCGGCGCGCTCATAATGTCGGCGTTGTTGATGAAGAGGTTGGACGTATGGACGGCGAGCACGACGAGCGCGCCGAGCCAGCGGCTCGCCTCGATGAACTGCGATAGAATGAACGGCATCGCCCCGGTTCGCCCCTCGCTCTCGGCCGCGCTCGCGCCCCGGCTTTATAGCGGGTCTCTCCTGGCTTCGCCAAATCGCCGCCGCCAAGCGCAGGGTCGCTTTAGAGGCGAGAATCCTCTATAAGCGCCGCTGGCGTCGCTGCGAGAACGACCCCAGCGCCTATCGGGCCTGATTTTGCGGAGTTTTGCGAAGTGGAACGTTGGTCGCCGGGCAGTTGGAGGAATCTACCGATCGAGCAGACGCCGGTCTATCAGGACCAGGCGGCGCTCGCCGACGTGGAGCGCCAGCTCGCCGGGTTCCCGCCGCTGGTTTTCGCCGGCGAAGCCCGCAATCTGAAGCGCCACTTGGCCGAGGTTTCCGCCGGCAAGGCGTTCCTGCTGCAGGGCGGGGACTGCGCCGAAAGCTTCTCGGAACATTCGGCCGACAATATTCGCGACTTTTTCCGCGTCTTTCTGCAGATGGCCGTCGTGCTGACCTATGCCGCCGCCTCGCCGGTGGTGAAGGTCGGACGCATCGCCGGCCAGTTCGCCAAGCCGCGCTCCTCGCCGCTCGAAAAGCAGGGCGGCCTCGAGCTTCCGAGCTATCGGGGCGACATCATCAACGACCTCGCGTTCAACCCGCAGGCGCGCGAACCCGATCCGCAGCGCCAGCTGCTCGCCTATCGGCAATCGGCGGCGACGCTGAACCTCATCCGCGCCTTTGCGGCGGGCGGGTTCGCCAATCTCGAAAACGTCCACCGCTGGATGCTCGGCTTCGTCAAAAGCAGCCCGCAGTCCGAGCGCTACCAGAAGCTCGCCGATCAGATCACCGAGACCTTAAGCTTCATGCGCGCGATCGGTCTCGATCCGGAGCATCATCCGGAGTTGCGCGGCACCGACTTCTACACGTCGCATGAGGCGCTGCTGCTCTGCTACGAACAGGCGCTGACCCGCATCGACTCGACGACGGGCGACTATTACGCGACCTCCGGCCACATGCTCTGGGTCGGCGACCGCACCCGTCAGGAGGACGGCGCGCATATCGAATTCGTGCGCGGCGTCAAGAATCCGCTCGGGCTGAAATGCGGTCCGAGCTTGAAGCCCGACGCGCTGCTGCGCCTCATCGACGCGCTCGATCCCGAGAACGAGCCCGGCAGGCTCACGCTGATCTGCCGTTTCGGCGCGGACAAGATCGAGGATGCGCTGCCTACGCTGGTGCGGGCAGTGACGCGCGAAGGCCGCAACATCGTCTGGTCCTGCGATCCGATGCATGGCAACACGGTCAGCGCCGGAGGCTACAAGACACGGCCGTTCGATCGGATCATGTCGGAAATTCGCAGCTTCTTCGCCGTGCATCAGGCGGAAGGCTCCTACGCCGGCGGCATTCATCTCGAGATGACCGGCAAGGACGTCACCGAATGCATGGGCGGCGCGCGGGCGATTTCCGAGAGCGATCTGCGCGACCGCTATCACACCTATTGCGATCCGCGCCTCAACGCCGAACAGGCGATCGAAGTCGCGTTCTTGGTGGCCGAGCTCTTGAAGGCGGAACGCGTCGCCCGCGGCGTGCGGGAGCAGCACGCCGCGGAGTGAGGCGAGACGCGCGGGCTCTGGCTAGCCCGTCGTCTCCTCCGCCTCGCGGACCGTCATCTCGGCGCCGTGCCAGACGAAATCATCGTAGAGCAGCGCGTCGATGAACATCACCGGCAGCATCAGGTCGCGCACCATCAGCGCGAAGGGCGTGCGCCAGTCGAGCGGGAAGCCGCAGACCCGCGCCAGCCAGATCTCGCCGCCGTGCAGCGAAAAGACGATGAGCGTCGTGACCAGCGCCACTGTCGAGATCCCGCCGTCGAGTTGAAGGGCGGCGTAGGCGCCGAGCACGATCGCCGCAAAACTGCCGTTCATGAATTCCGGGGCGTAATGCGCGGGGAAGGTCGCGCGCCGCAGCCGCGCCCAGCGCACGTGCCGCGAATAGACTTCACGGGCGGTGCGTTGGCCGAGCGGCTGCTCGAAGGGCATGTCGACGAGGCGCACATCCATGCCTTGAGCGCGGATAACTTTGGTCGAGGCGGCGTCCTCGGCGATTTCGCCCGCCAGAGCGCGAATGCCGCCAGCGCTGTCGAGCACGTCGCGCCGCCACATCATATTCTTGCCCTGAGCGAAGGCGGCCCCAATCGCCTCGGCGCCATATTGCCAGCGCGCCTGAAACGTATTGAGGATCGCGCATTCGACGGTCGCCCAGAAGCCTTTCGGCCGCGAGCCGATCGGCATCGACACGCTCATCGCCGTATTGGCGCGGAACGCGGCAAGCATGGTCTGGATATAGTCGCGCGGCGGCAGCGCGTTGGAGTCGGCGAGGATCACATGATGATGCCGCGCCGCGTCCCACCCCTTGATGCAATTATTGAGCTTGGGATTGGCGCTGACATAATCGTCGCCGACGAGCAGCCGCGCCTCCCGCTCGGAATGCGCGGCGATCAGCCGCTCGACCAGCGAAATGACGGGATCGCTCGGCGATTGCACGCAGAATATGATCTCATAATCGGGATAGTCGAGATCGAAGGTCGCGCCGAGCGTCTCCTCGCTGAAGGGCTCCAGCCCGCGCAAGGGCCGCACAATGCTCACCGGCGGCGCATTGTCCGGGGGCGGCAGAGTTCGCTCCCGCGCCCGACATTTTCGGGACATCAGGGCCATGCTTGTGAAATTGAGGATGAGGATGACGGCGCACCAGCCGGCGCAGATATAGGCCAGGATCATGAACGGCGCTTTTTCTTAAGAGTCGTAACGCAGAGAATCGTAACGCCGGACGCCGGCGGAGTGGCTCGGCTTCCGGCGCGCAACGCCGGGGCGCGGCCATTTCGAAATTCCGCCTGACAAAGACGCCGGGTCTTGGCAAAAGGATGGTGGCGCGAGAATCTTCTCCCGACGCGCGGCTGTTGAAAATTCCTGCTGAAAACCCCGCTGCTGTATCCCTTGTTGAAACTCCTGACGAAGCTTCCTCATGACCTCTCCGATCGTTCGTTTCGCGCCCTCGCCGACCGGCCGCATTCACATCGGCAACGCGCGCGTCGCGCTATTCAATTTTCTGTTCGCCGCCGCCAACCTTGGACGATTCGCGCTACGGTTCGATGACACTGATTTTGCTAGATCCAGCGAGGAATTCGCGCGTGGAATCGAGATTGATCTCGCCTGGCTGGGCATCGTTCCGCATGAAGTGTTCCGCCAGTCGGAGCGCGTCGCGCTCTATGAGGACGCCGCCGATCGCCTGCGGCGATCCGGCCGCCTCTACCCTTGCTATGAAACCCAGGAGGAGTTGGACAAACGCCGCAAGATGCAGCAGGCGCGCGGGCTGCCCCCAGTTTACGATCGCGCGGCGCTGCGCCTGAGCGCGTCTGATCGCGCCACGCTCGAAGCCGAGGGCCGACAGCCGCACTGGCGATTCATGCTCGAGCCGGGCGTCGCCGAATGGAATGATCTTGTGCGCGGTCCGGCGCATATCGACTGTTCGGCCCTGTCGGACCCGGTCCTGATCCGGGAAGACGGCAGTTTTCTTTACACGCTGCCCTCGGTCGTCGACGACATCGACATGGGGATCACCCATGTTATTCGCGGCGAAGACCACGTCACCAATACGGCCGTGCAGTTGCAGCTCATGCGCGCGCTTGCGCCTCATGCGCCGGCGCCGATTTTCGCGCATCACAATCTTCTCATCGGCGCGGGCGGCGAGGCTCTGTCGAAGCGAACCGGATCGCTCTCCATCGCCTCGCTGCGCGAAGACGGCTATGAGCCCCTCGCCGTCGCCGCGCTCGCGACGCTGACCGGCTCCTCCGACAATGTCCACGCCGTGCGCTCGCTCGACGAACTCGCGCAGAGTTTCGATCTGTCGCATGTCTCGCGCAATCCGGCGCGTTTCGACCCCGCCGATCTTGAGACTCTGACGCACCGGACTCTCGCGCTCTACGAATATGACGACGTGCGCGAGCGGCTCGAAGCCTTGACGATCGTGGGCCGCAAGGCGGAGCCCTTATGGCGCGCGGCGCGCGGCAATCTTGCGCGTTTCGACGATATTCTGACATGGTGGCGCGTCGTGGACGGCGAGATCGAGCCGGTCCGCGAGGATGAATCATTCCTGCAAGACGCGGCGCAGCTTTTGCCGTCGGAGCCTTGGGACGAGACCACATGGGCGGCCTGGACCAGCGACGTCAAGACGGCGACCGGCAGGAAGGGCAAGGCGCTCTTTCATCCGCTGCGGTTGGCGCTGACCGGCGCCGAGAGCGGGCCGGAGCTCGCCGCGCTGCTGCCGCTCATCGGCCACGCCAAGGCGCTCGCGCGACTCGTCGGGGCCGGCGCATGAAAGCGAGCCGCTAGTGCCCTATCTGGCGAGCATCCACGAGATCATCAACTTCGCGGGTCTGGCGCTCGACGTCGTCGGCGTGCTGATCATCGTCACCGGCGCGGTGCTGTCGACGCTCGCTTTTCTGACGCCCTGGAGAGCGCACCCCCTCACCTATCGCGGCTACCGAAAGAATGTCGGCCGCTCGATCCTGCTCGGGTTGGAGTTCCTCGTCGGCGGCGACATCATCCGGACCGTCTCCGTCGAACATCCAAGCCTCGAAAACGTCTTCGTGCTCGGACTGATCGTGATGATACGCACGGGTATGAGCTTTACGATGGAGGCCGAGCTCGAAGGCCGCTGGCCCTGGCAGGGCCGAAGCCTGGAGACGGCGGCGGCGGGCGAAAGCGAAGACGAGTCCGCGCCATCATAGGATGAAGTCGGACGTTGCTCACCCCGGCAGCACCGAAACGCCGAACAGCCAGGGATGCAGATAGAGCACGATGAGGAACAGCGCCGTGCCGACGCCGAGCGCGATTGCGTCGCCGCGCGTGAACTGCGAAATCCGCGGCGCGCCACCGTCCCCGCGCTTTTTCACCGCGATGCGGTCGAAGACGCCCCAGGCGAGAAAAGACCCGAACAGGATCATGCCGCCGAGATCGCCATTGACGAGAAGATGCGCTAGCGCCCAGCTCTTTATCGCGACGAGCGTCGGATGGCGCAGCCAGCCGCGAATACGCCCGGGGGGCGCACGGCGGCTCGCGAGCGCGACGAAAGCGAACCAGACGAGCGGCATGGCGAGATGGCGCCCCCATGACGGCGGCGTCCAGACATAAATCAGGCCCTCTGCGCGATAACGAATGAACCCATAGACGATGAGGCCGAGACCGATGGCGGCGACGATCCCATAGGCGGCCTTATAGGTTTGAAGGCCGTAGCGCTCGATCAGGCTGGCGCGCGTCGCGCGAAAGCTCGTCAGCGTATGGACCCCGAGAAAAATCACGATTCCGAGAATGAGAATAAGCATGGGTTCTCCAGCTCTTGCATCGATTGGTTTTTAAAAGCACCGCACCTGCGCCTCAGCCTGAGCGCGGCGTAAGTCCTGGAGCGCATCGCGCGCCGCATCCGTATTGCGCATCAGCGCGCCGACCTGCCCCGCCTGCTGATTGACGCTCGCGACGGTCTCTGCCGTGACATACCGCTCGTAAGGCAGAATGGTCGCGATGACGTCTATGGAGCAGGAGCACTGATCCAAGGAGAGGCGCGTATCGCCGTTCGCCTTCATGCAGCCGAAGACGTAATCGGCGCGCGCGGCGGTCGGATAATCGTTGAGATCCGACGCCCGCGCCCAAGCGCCCGGAGGCAGCAGCAGCGCGACAATGAGGAATTTTCCTACCAGGCGCATCTTTTTCGTTCCTGCCGGGTTCTTTCCTTGGACAGCCTATCGCACGCGCTTGGGCGACGCACCGAACCGCTATTAGATAGACGAAGGGATGACGCGCAAGCTGAGTTTCAGAGCAGCGTCGTCCAGCCTTTGAACAGGGAGGACGGCATGTCGAAGCTTCTTACTCCTATCTGGTTGCTGATGATGGCGGCGCTCGTTAGCGCGCCTCTATCGATCGCGTTCGCCCATGGCGCGATGCAGCGCCAGCAGAACGCCTGCATGCTGAAAATCGGCCCGGATGTCATGTATTTCTCCGGCTATCAGCCTGCGGCGTCGCGCAACAGGTTCTGTGAGGACATTCCCACGATTGGGCCGACGATTTTCGTCCTCGATTATGCTCAGGACGAGATGCGGGAAATGTCGACGGACTTTCGCATCATCCGCGACCTCGGCGACAAGGAGCCGCAGGAGCGCCTCGACGCCGTCACGGTGGCCTATCTGCCGCCAAAGGTCTATCCGGCCGGCACGCTGAACTTTGAACATGTCTTCAACGAGACCGGGCAATTCGTGGGGATCGTCACGGTCGACGGTCCAAACGGCGAGCATTGGGTGTCGCGGTTCCCCTTCACCGTCGGCGGCCGGCCGCTGTTCGCGCGGATGCCTTACGTTCTTTTTGCGGCCGCCGGCGTTCTGGCGCTCGTGCTTTTCGTTTGGGGAAAGGATGACCAGAACGCGCGCCGCGCTTAGAGCGCTTATCGATCACATGAAATCATGTGATCGATAAGGAATCGCTCAAAATCAAAATGTTGAGCAGGTTCTCATCGAAAAAGTCTGTCAACTTTTTCGGAACCTGCTTTAAGCGGAAGACGGCGCGGCGTCATGCGGCCGTCAATTTGGACGCGCATAGACTGTGTCGAGCCTTCCGAACGTGCTGCGTATCTGGAAGGCTCAAACGCCGGGCCGGAGGTACGTCCGGCGTTTTTTATTTTGGAGAGCCAACGGCCGCCGGGAAGGGACAGAATTTCAAAAAAAACTATGTGATTTTGAAGACTTAACCGTATACGCCTCTTGCCGAAGCCGCGCCGTCTTGCCATCATCGCGGCTGGCTGGGGGTCGCCATGGGCGAGTTGGTGAAGCGATTTTCAGGATTCAGTTACAGCGCACAGGGCGGACTGCAGCGCGACGGCAAGCGCATTCATCTTGGCCCGCAGGCGCGTCAACTTCTTGAAATGCTTCTGGAGTCGCCTGGCGTCCTGATCACCAAGGGCGAAATCGCCGCGCGGCTGTGGCCGGATCGCGCCGCGTCCGACGATTCCATCGACCGCTGCGCCTATCTTTTGCGGAAGCCGCTGCGCGACGCCGGCGGCGAGGAGCTGATCGCCACCGCCTATGGCCGGGGGCTGTCGCTGCGCGGGACGGTCGAGACCATCGACGCATGCGCCGCGCAAACGCTCCGTCTCGCCCCGTTGAGCGAACCGCATATTCTCGATCTCTGGCAGACCGCCTACGAGCTTGCCGGCGACCGCACGCGAGAGGGCTTCGCGCGCGCGCAGGAAGCGATTGCGTCTGCAGCCCAGATCGACCCCGGCAATCCAGCCGTCTGGTCGCTCGCCGCCGACATCGCCGCCGGGCGAGTCGTACGCGGGTTTCTTCGTCCCGCCCAGGCGGCGGGGATGATCGAGGACTTCGCCGGCCGGGCGCTCGGCATCCTGCGCGATCATACGCCGGCGCTGGCCGTTCTCGGCTGGGCTCGCGGCGCGCTAAGGGGCAAGATTGCCGAGGGCCTCGCGCTCCTCGATCAGGCCGTTGCCATTGATCCTCTCTACGGCAAAGCGCGCGTCTACCGCTGTTGGCTGCTTGCGGCGGCCGATCGTCTCGACGAGGGCATCGCCGATTGCGAAGAGGGCCTCGCCAACTCGCCACATGATCAGGCGCTGCTGTCGTTGCACGCATGGCTCATTCTCTGCGCCGGCGACCTCGAGCGGGCGCGCCGCTATGCGCGCGACGGGCTCGAGCTGAGGCCCGACGCCGCGACTCTGCATCTCGTGATGTCCATCGCCTACAGCCTTCAGGGCGTTCACGAACAGGCGGTGAGCGCAGCGCGCCGCGCCGTCGCCTCGAGCCCAGACGATCCCTTACAATTGACCGTGCTCGCCTATGCCCTCGCCCGCGCCGGACGCGCCGAAGAAACGCAAGCGCTCATCGGCAGGCTCGTCCAAGACGCCGAACTCTACGCGCCGCCCTGCTTTCTCGGCGCGGCGTTTTTCGCTCTGGGCAAGCGCGCCGAGGCCCTCGAAGCAATTCGACGCGGCCTTTCCGAAGGCTGTCCCTGGAGTTCCTTCGCACGCGTCGATCCGCGCTTCGTCGCGTTGCGCGGCGCCATCGACGGATTCAGCCATCCGCAGCAGGCCGAGGCGCGTCCCGCCGGTTGAAATTGCCCGCGTCAGTGCTTATTGGCGCTGCACAGCATTCTTCCGGAAGGAAAAAAATGATCGGCCGTCTGAACCATGTCGCTATCGCTGTCGATAGCGTCGAAAAGGCTTCCGCCATCTACCGCGACGCCCTGGGGGCGAAGGTTTCGGCGCCAGAACGCCTCGTGGAGCACGGCGTAACGGTCGTTTTCGTCGAATTGCCCAACACCAAGATCGAGCTGCTCGAACCTTACGGCGAAAACTCGCCGATTGCAGGGTTCGTCGCCAAAAATCCGGCGGGCGGCATCCACCACATCTGCTATGAGGTCGAAGATATTCTCGGGGCGCGCGAGCAGCTCAAGGCGTCGGGCGCGCGCGTGTTGGGCGATGGGGAGCCCAGGATCGGCGCGCATGGCAAGCCCGTGCTGTTTCTGCATCCCAAGGACTTCTGCGGCGCCTTGATCGAACTCGAGCAGGCTTAGGCGCATGCCCTTTTCCCTGCCGCTGGCGGCGGCGATCTACCTGACGATCTGGTGGATCGTGCTGTTCGCCGTGCTGCCGCTCGGCGTTCGCTCTTCCGAAGAGGCCGAAGAAGATCTTCTTGAGGGCGCCGACCCCGGCGCCCCCGCCTCTCCCGATCTCTTGAAAAAAGCGGGGATCACGACGGTCGTCTCGGCTGTCCTCTTCGGCCTGCTGGTGCTTTTCGCCAAGCTCACGGCGTGAGAGGGCGCGGTCGCCCGCCGGGGGTTGACCGGCCCGCCGCCCGCCGGTAGTTGATCGCGAGGCGCGGGACGGACGACCCCGCACGGCCGAACGGACCGACCCGCTCAGTCGACTTCGGCGGCGCCGCCAGCCGCCTGTGGAGCGAGCGCGTAGCTCAGTCGGTAGAGCACCTGACTTTTAATCAGGGGGTCGTGGGTTCGAGCCCCACCGCGCTCACCAACATTATCCATTGGTCAAGGCGCCGGCATTACAGTCGGATTGAGAATATCGAAGGGCCGAATAGGACGAATGGGTCGCGCAGATCGCGGCGTCAGGCGGCATCGCGTCCGCCGGTCGCGAGACTCGCCGTCGGTCACGTTATTGGCTTTCTCCAAAAGCGCCATCCGAACGGCCCCGCCGACGAACTGATCGAAAAATCCCCGGCGCTTAGGCCGCGATAAGGGACGCTGCGGCGGCGGCGCGGCGAGGTCTGCTCGGCGGCGCGCTCGGAGGCTTTGGCGGCCTTGTCGGCGGCGCGAAGGGCGACGTCCTTGCGCTGACGGCTCAATCGACGAGCCTGGTCTCTCTCCCGACCAGCTTCGGAAGCTGCCCGGAGAGATATTCGGCGGCGCGGAGCTGGTTATCGGCGAAGAGAGGCTGCGAAGCATGACTGATTCGATTCCTGGCCTGTTGCAATTTCTATGGCCGAAGTCGTGATTGGCGCATCTCAGTTAAGGTAATAGGCGCGAATTCGCGCCGGCGCAGAGCCGCCCCGCGCAAGCCGTGCTTCAATAGCGATTCGTTGAACAGGAGCGGGCTTGCTCGCCGACGCGGCCCACCCTGAAGATTAGCGCCCAGCGCGCCTTGGACACGCAGAAACTCCGGCGTCCAAGATTTGGACGCCAGCCGGCGCCCAGATCAGCAAGTCCTTACCGAATGTTGGGGCGGATCGCGCGCGCCGTTTGCACAAATCGGCGCAACTCCCTCGCGACGTTCAGGCTTACGACTCCGCTCTCCATGAGCTTATTGAATATAAATCGCTGGAGACAGCCTCGGCGCATGCCTCTCTCACCCGCAGGCGAGTCATTCAGCGTTTTAGCAAAACAATAGACATGTAACACTCTCACATGTCCCTTGAACAATGCATGCTAATTGGCTTTGCTCCAGCGACTTCAGCGCTGGCAGCTATGCATTTTATGAGTTTTGCACGCCCTATGCTTATATGATTGCCGTGATTTGAACGCCTGAGAACCATAGCTCGGCGGATTTTGTTCGCGAACCATATTCTCCAGCACCACGGCGCCGATCGGGCCCATATCTCCTTGAGCCATCAGCGAAGTTGGGCTCGTAACGGCCAATGAGAGAAAGGCGGCCGAGATAAGCTTAAACCGGTGAAATACCATCATTTTTCCTCGCATGACCGTAGAGCGCTCGAAGTTGATTAGCTATGCAGCGAACTTCCCCCGAATACAAGAAGAGTCTTTGGCATTCATTTAATGTTCACATTTTGGAAACGTTCCATAATTCTCATCTTCACTCGAACGACGATGTCAAACGCTCCATGGTAAAGTTTGTCCACACCTTCAAATGCCCATATTTTTTTCATTCAGCGTCAAAAATATTGATGATATCTCTGATATTTAGACCATGTACATTGCAGCGCATTACAATGTTGCACTTTCGCCACAGTTGTTACTAAAACTGGTTAGCGAGACATTTAGTGGCTGGACGGATCGACTGCGCTTGGACAACTCTGCGCCTCGATGATCGGCGCGCTGGTCGTCGGAATTAAACAAAATCACTAGAAGGATCCTCCCCATGAAGAAGCTCTCGCTTGTGGCCCTCGCCACTGTCCTCGCCGCTCCCGCCTTCGCCGATCAGGTGGCGGTGCCGGTCGGCATCAACACCTCCGTCTCGCAGGGCGTGAACGTCGGCAGCGTCACCAACCTCGGCCTCAACAACGTCGGCGTTGTGAATCAGAACGTCGCCGTGGGCGGCGGCGTCGAACTTCAGCCCAGCGCCTTCAGCCAGACCGCTGCTGTCTTCAACATGGACACGCATGCCTTCAGCGTCGGCAGCATCGTCGACTCCGGCAATGGTGGCGACGCGGGCGACGTCAATGTCGTGGCGATCAACGCCGCGGTGGCGCTGTCGAGCAATGAATCCGATCAGGCCGGCCTCGCTGGCGGCGTCGCGATCCCAGTCGCTCTCGCCGCTCAGGGCACTGCGCTCCAGGACCCGGCAACCGCCAGCATCGAACCGGTTAACGTCGGCGTCGGCGTCGGCCGCAACGAAGCCGAATCTGCCGCGAAACTCACCACGGTGCAGGCCAATCTCTCGTCGCAGGATTCGACCACGGTCGCCGGCGCCAGCCAGCACGGCGTTGGCAATGGCATCGACGCCAATGGCGGCGACGGCAAGGCCTTCATGATCACCATCGGCTCGAACAACACCAGCATCGACAACACCTCGGTGTCGAAGATCGAAGTCGACACCAGCATCAATATCGCCGACCGTGGCGGCGTCGCCGGCGGCCTGCGGATCGACGACTCCTTCAACCCGATCAAGATCGAAGACTCGCTGAACGACAACGCCATTGCGATTGACGGCTTTGCCGCCACGCTCAACCACAACAGCATCGAAGACTAATTACTGAAACGAGCGCCGGTCGGCTTCTTGGCCAACCGGCGCTCGCGAACTTCGAGGGCGGCGTGAGCAGGATGCTTCTCAAAGGATCACTCCAATGAAGTCGATACTGCAAGCCGCCCTCCTCGCTCTCGTCGCTTTCTCCGTATTTGCGGCCCCCGCCGACGCAGCCAAGAGTCACAGGCAGCGACGACCTGTAGCGGTTGTGGCGGATGACAGTTCGCCGGCATGTCTCGGCGGCTATTTGGCGCAGACGGAAGCTCAGGACTACCTCAGAGACGACATCTGGGTTTTGGAGCCGGTGCCGGGCAGCGACAATCGCCCCTATCGCTTCGACTGTCGGCAGCCGGTTTTTCTCAGGCGCTAGTTCCTAGCGCCGAGTCCTTTAATGAGCGCCCTCGCGCGCTTGTTCGTCATTGTTCGAGAGCTGGGAATAGAAGATGTCGCGAACCTCGCTTTTAGCCGCAATCTTCCTCCTGAGCGTTATGAACTCCGCCTTTGCGCAGATGGCGACGCAAAGCGCGCCTTTCAATTTCGCCATAGGGATCAGCAGCGGATCGCAGTCGTCCATCGACCTTTCGCAGTCGGGCTTCGTGAACGTCTATTACGGAATTCAGGACTCCAATCAGGCGAATCAAGCGGTGATCAGCCAGAACGGCCTCAACAACTATTCGCAGATGCAACAGGTCGGCGACTCCACGGGTGCGTTTAACGGCGGCCCGAGCGATGGCCGTGAAGGTCCGCGTTATGGCGGACAGAATTACGCGGCCGTGACTCAGAACGGCGTGGAGAATAGTTCACAAATCTTGCAGATGGGGGGCACGAATGTCGCCGCGGTCGCGCAAAACTCCCATGTCGGAAATGGCTCGACGCCTCGCGTGCTGGTGCCGACCGACGGCCCCATCTACCAGTCTTACCAAACGCCAGAAGGCTATCTCTCTTTGTTCACCACGGACAGCATGAGCCTGGCGGTCTGGACGCCGCCAGGTCTGACGGCGACGAGCAACTTTGGACGAATGCACTAACGACGAACCTTTGACTTGATGTCCAAAGGACAGGGCTCCGTGAAAACGCGAACAAAAATCGTCGCATCATTCGCTTGCGCCGCGGGAATAGCTGGCGCGTCGACTGCGCTGGCGCAGCCGGCAAGTTTCGACAAGGGCGTCGACGCATCGATCCTGGAAGCGACGCGCGCGATCGAAGAACTCAACGCCGCGTCAAAAACGCGCGTGAAAGAGAAGCAGCCCGCCAATCAGCCGGCAGTAAGAGCGGCGCCGCGCCCGGTCATTAGAATGACGGGGCCATGCAATCTGAACGGCAATACCCAGTTTTTTCAAATTCCCTACATCGGCTTTTGCGGCGCGGTCCACGGATCCTTCACCGGTTTCCTGGGCAAGGACTTTGCGACCGAAGACATCGCGTTCACGACGCAGCGGCTTCCTGCGTTTCGATACGGATGGCGCGGCCTCGGATTGAGCGCCGCTGTGCCGATGCTGTACTATTGGAAAAATCCGCTCGTCGGAAAGACGACGTCCGGCGCTTATACCGGCACATACAGCATGGTGAATTTTCTGGCCTTCCGGAACACGGATTACGGAACGATCTCCGTGTTCATAAACGCCGGATTGTTCGCCAGGACGGAAAAGAACTATGAAGGCGAAACGCGCATAACCCTGAACCAGATCAATGGGCATTATTGGAGGGGCGCTTTCGATCAGGCCTGGGTTCAATTCGGCGGGCTGCGCGTCGGACTCCAGCCCTCGCTCTTCAGCTTCAGCCGCACCGGCTACACTTTTATGCCCGGCTACGCGTCCTACATGACGACGCCGGCGGTTTCGTACACCCACAGAATCGAAAATATCAACGTTCTCCCAGATCTCCTGCCGCGCCTGGGCGCTTCGATCAGCGTATCGGCTGAAGATCCGACGCTGAGGCGTTATCCGGACGGCGTTCTGTCCAGATATCCGACGGGCATGGGATACCCGGACTTTGTCGCGCAACTGCGCGTCGGCGCGCCCGCCTTCGTCGTCCACGCATCGGGAGCTATGCACGAAATCAGGGATGTCTCCGCCAACGCCTACAATTCCTTCATGCCGAAATACTCCACTTGGGGCTGGGCTGCGCAGCTTGCCGGCGAATATCGTTGGAAGTGGAGCGGGCTCGTTGGTCCCATTGGCGGCGAAATGTACGGCAAGGCCATGCTATCGGCGACCGCGACTCAAGGCGCGCTTTCGTACCTCGGCATACCGTATATGTCGATCGACTATGTGAGCAGCTCGACTGGAACGATCCAGAGGAGCTCTGGTCAGGCAATTATGGGATCCTACGAACATCTTTGGACTCCCGTGTTCAAGACCTCGATCACCGGAGCGGCGTTTCAGACCTTCATGGGCTCCGCGCCGGAATTTCTCGGGTTCGGCAACGTAGCTTTTGGCTTCAATACGCAGGTCAGAGGTCAGCGCGTCGTCGGAAACGCCGAATATTGGGCCGGCGAGGGATGGGCGTTCGGACTGGAAGGCGGCTGGACATGGAGCCAGGCCAACGGCCAATACCTCGGCGGACGCGGCCTGCCGGTCGCCGTCAATTTCCCGAACGTCCTCACCTATATGCGGAAGGCCTTTTGACGAGGCCGGAGACATGTGGCGTTTCGGCCACATCGAGGATTCTATCGCAGTTCGTCGAGGTCGAAACGATCGACCGCTACGCGCTGCAAAGCTAGGGTGACAGTAGGCAGTATCCGAACACTGAACGCTAACTTCCAGGGACCAGACCCATGAAAAAGCTGATCGCGACAATATCCTTGTGCATGCTGGCCGCCGGATCGGCCCTCGCCGACGGTCAGAACAATCAGAACCAGAATCAGTCGCAAGCGTATGGCAACAACTATTCGACGGTCACGCAGCTCGGCGTGAACAATAACGCCGCCGTCGTTCAGAACGGCTCCGTTAGCGGAAGCCTCCTCGATCTTGGATCGGGGAATCAGAATCAGAGCAATGTGAACATCGATAAGCAAGCTTTCGCCGTCGGCAGCATCATCGACTCCTCAGGCGCGACGATCAGCAAGACGGGCTCTGACAACATCTCCATTTCCAATAATTCGCAAGCATCGATCGTCACGCCCATCCAATAAGCGCTTCGAAACGAAAGACGGCCGAGAATCTATAAACCCCAGCCCTTGCAGGCTGGGGTTTGCGCTTTCAAGGACTTCGCCTCAGCGCGGCGGCGGCCTTTGCGACCACTGACAGAACGACCTGTCCCCGCGCCTACCCCGCTCCTGCGAGCGACGGGTCCACGCGGCCTACTGGGGCTGATATTTGCCCGCGCTGAACAATCCGGTCTGCGACTGCCCATCGGGCAAGGTCATCGTCCCCTGCCCGTTCGGCTCGCCATTCTGGAACTCGCCGCGGTAGGAGGCGCCATTCGGCAGGGTGAGAATGCCCTTGCCGTGCGGTCGTCCATCGCGGAATTCGCCCACATATTTCTTGCCGTCGGGAAATATGTAAGCGCCCTTGCCGACGATCCGGCCTTTGACGAATTCGCCGCTGTAGCTTTCGCCATTGGCGATCGTGAACGTGCCTTTGCCGTGTCGGACGCCGTCGCGGAACTCTCCGACGTATCGTCCGCCGGACGCGAATGTGATCGCGCCGCGACCGGTTGCTTTTCCGTCGCGGAATTCGCCCGTATAAAGATCGCCGTTTGGAAACTTCAGTGCGCCCACGCAGTGCTTCCAGGGCGTCGCCAAACTGACGTCGCAAGCCGGCAGGCCGTTTTTCGGCCCCTGCTGTTCGCTTTGCGCCGCGCTGCCGGCTTTCGGCTTCACCGCAAGTTCGCCGTCAACGAAATTTCCGGAGAATTTCTTGCCGTCGGGCATGGTGACGGCGCCCTTGCCATGGGGAACGTCGCCGTTGAACTGGCCGACATAGATCTTTCCGTCAGCGGCGACCAATTTGCCCTGCCCGCTTTTCTTCCCGTCCTTGAAATTGCCGGTGTAGGACTCGCCGTCGGGATGCGTGATGGTTCCCTTGCCGTTTGGCGCGCCGTCGCGGAATTGGCCCTCGTATTTCTTGCCGTCCGTGAAAATTAGCGCGCCTTTGCCGTTGGCTTTGCCGCCCTTCATCTCTCCGATATAGCGATTGCCGTCCGGCGCGGTTATGACGCCGAAGCACTGCTTCGAGATGTTTTCCGCGGTGCATTTTGGCAGTTTGCTTTGCGCCGACGCGGAGAGCGAAACGCCGAACGCGCCCGCACAAAGCGCAAGCATGAATATGCCACGGCGAAATTTTGAGACTGAGGCGTAAGGCATGGCAAAACCTGCGCTGGTGAGGCGACGGAACCGTGAGCCTTATAGCCTAGTCGAAAATTAGAACAACGAACTTTTTCAAGGAAGAACTTGCTAAAATTTAGGATCGCAGTTCGTTCAGCGATCATTCGACATGCGCGCGAACAGCGCGACGCCGCTTATTGCGCGTCCGTGAGCTTCGTCGCCAGTAGGGCGATCGTTTTTACGTAAACGCGCGCCTGATTCCACTCGAGCAGAACCGCGAAGTTGGGCTCGCCTTCATTCCAGCCCGCGCCAGAGCGCCAGCCTTTGCCCTTGAGGAAATTCGCCGTTGAGGCGAGCGCGTCCGCCGTGGATCGTATGAGATCGCGTCTGCCGTCGCCGTCGAAATCGACGCCATATTTCAGATAGGAGGACGGCATGAATTGCGTCTGGCCGATTTCTCCAGCCCAGTCGCCGCGCATCTGCGCCGGGGACATATCGCCGCGCTCGACGATTCTCAGCGCGTGATTCAGCTCTTCATGAAATTGCGCGGAGCGCCTGCAATCATAGGCGAGCGTCGCTAGCGCCTGCATCGTCCTGAAGCGCCCATTGTCGGCGCCAAAGCCGGTTTCCAGTCCCCAGATCGCCACGAGCACCGCTCCGGGAACCCCATAACGCGCCTCGATCTGTGCGAGCAGAGCCGCGTGCCGCTGAAGCAGCGCCCGCGCCTTGCTCAAGCGGGCGGACGTCACCAGGCGACTCGAAAACTTCTCGAAACTTTGGTGAAAAATCCGCTGTCCGCGGTCGCGGCCAATCACCGCGTGATCATAGGTTACGCCAGTCAGCGCGGCGTCGAGCGTCCGCTGCGAAACGCCGTCCGCCGCGGCGTCGCGTTTCATCTCCTCGAGCCATTGGGGAAAACCGGGCGCCGACGATCCGCAGGGCGCGGCGCGCGCCGATACGGCGCAAGCGCCCAAAGCCAGCGTGCTGGCGGCAAGCAACGCGCCCCACGCCTTTAACGCGCCCCACGCCTTGGCGCTTTTCGACGGCCGGTTCATGGCCGGCAGTTTAGTGGGCCTGCGAAGGCGCTGCAACGAAGCTGAGCGCAAGAAACACCGCTCGGACGGACGCGCTGGACGACCGCACGATCTCGTCGCATCAGCGCTCGACGACCTTGGCGGAATGCGTGGCCAGCGCCGGCATTCCTCAAGCGACGAGCTGAATCAGCGGCGCTTTGCCCTGAACTGGCGTTTGCACGCGCTTGAAAGCTCGTTCATATGCGCGCGCAGGCACTTTTCGACGGCGATCGCATTGGGCTCTTCCGCCGCGCAGAACTTGTGGGAATCGCGCTCGCAGGCCGCGCGCTGCTTGTCCATCGTCCGGGCTGTCGCGGGATTGAATGCGGCGAGGCCAATGAAGGCCGCAAGAAGGAAAATCAGCTTGCTCATAGATCGACTCTTTGCTGTTGGCGCTTGACCGCCGCGGTTCAAGAGCGGCGCGGCCAAAGCGACAAGTGTAGCGGCTCCAACCGATATCAAGGGCGTTGAGGGTCAGGCGCGCTATTCGCCCACGATCGGCATCTCAGGCGTTACATCCGGCACGATCAGCCGCGCGCCGGTGCAGGCGACGATATCCGCGACGCTGACGCCGGGCGCGCGTTCGCGTAGCGCCAGCCCTTCATCGGTCGGCTCGATGACCGCGAACTCCGTCACAATGAGGCTGACGCGCCGCGCCGCTGTCGGCGGCAAGGTGAGAGTTTCGACGATCTTCGGCTCGCTCTTGGCGACGTGCTGCATCGCTATGATGACGCGCTTTGCGCCCGCGACCAGGTCCATGGCTCCCCCCATTCCCGGCGTAAACTTTCCCGGAATCATCCAGCTGGCGAGATGTCCCGCGGCGTCGACCTGCAGCGCGCCGAGCACCGCCATGTCGACATGGCCGCCTCGAATCAACGCGAAGCTCGTCGCGCTGTCGAAGCTCGCGGCGCCCGGCAACGACATGATGAGTCCGCCGCCGGCGTCAATGAGATCGCGATTCTCCATTCCATCCGGCGGCGGCGCGCTGAAGCCGATAAGGCCATTTTCGCTCTGCATGGCGACGGACATCGCCTTTGGGATGAAACGCGCCACGAGAGTCGGCAGGCCGATCCCGAGATTGACGAGCATGCCGTCACGCAGCTCCAGGGCGACGCGGCGCGCGATGATTTCCTTGGCGTCCATCAGCGCGCCCTGCCGACGATGTGCGTGACGAGCACGCCCGGCGTGCGCACCGCGTCGGGCGGAATGACTCCAACCGGGACAATCTCGTCGGGTTCGGCGATGACGCAATCGGCGGCGAACGCCATGACCGGGTTGAAATTGGCGGCCGTGAGCCGATAGGTCAGATTGCCGTAATAGTCGGCCTCATGCGCGCGCAGCAGGGCGACATCCGCCCGCAGCGGCTTTTCGATGAGAAAGCTTGCGCCGTCGATCTCAACGATCTGCTTGCCTTGCGCGACGACCGTTCCCACGCCGGTCGGCGTCAAGACGCCGCCAAGCCCCGAGCCGCCGGCGCGGATTCGTTCGGCGAGCGTGCCTTGCGGTATCAGCTCCACTTCGATCGCGCCGGCGCTCATCAATCGCTGCGTGGTCGGATTGGTGCCGATGTGCGAGACCTCCACACGCGCAACACATCCGGCTTCAATCAGCCTGCCGACGCCGACGGTCGGATAGGCTGTGTCATTGCCGATGATCGTCAGCGCGCGCGCGCCACGCGCGACGAGCGCGTCGATCAAACGATCAGGCGACCCGACGCCAAGAAACCCGCCGATCATGACGCGCGCTCCGTCGGGAACGAGGTCTGCGGCGGCTTCGGCGGTGATCGCGCTTTTTCTCATTCACCAAGCCCTGCTTATCGTGTGGGCGCGTCGAGATAATGCGTTTCGGAAACGTCACGCAGACGCGCCGCCGCCATTTCCGGCGTGATGTCGCGTTGCGGTTCGCCCAGCATCTCGAAGCCCACCATGAATTTCCGCACGCTCGCCGAACGCAGCAGCGGCGGATAGAAATGCGCGTGAAAATGCCAGTTGGCGTGCGGCGCGCCGTCTGTGGGGCGCTGGTGAAATCCCATTGAATAGGGAAAGTCGGTTTCGAACAGATTATCGTAGCGAATGGTCAGACGTTTAAGGATATCTGCAAGCGCCGTCGCCTCGCCGCCGGTCAATTCCTCAAACGAACCGATATGCCGCGTTGCGATCACCATGGTTTCAAACGGCCAAATCGCCCAGAACGGCACGAGCGCGACGAAATGATCGTTGCCGCAAACGATTCGCTCGCCGAGGCTTTGTTCGAGCGCGAGATAGTCGCATAGCAAACAGGAGCCGGTCTGCTCCTGATATGCGCGTTGCCGCTCTGATTCCTTGGCGGCTTCGTTCGGTATGCTGTGCGTCGCCCAGATCTGGCAATGCGGATGCGGATTGCTGGCGCCCATCGCCGCGCCGCGATTTTCGAAAATCTGCACGTAGTTGATCGCATCGAGGGCGCCGAGCCGCATCGTCTCGTCGCGCCATGCCTCGACGACGCGAGTGATCTCTGGGACGCTCATGTGCGGCAAGGTCAGATCGTGGCGCTCGGAAAAGCACAGCACGCGGCAGCGGCCGGGCTCGCCCTGCGCAATCAGCAGTCCGCTCTGAGCAAACTCCTCCTCGGGAACCTGCGCCGTCAGCGCCGCGAAGTCATTGTCGAAGGCGAAAACGCCTTCATAAGTGGGATTTTGCGCGCCATTCGCCCGCGCATTTCCCGGGCACAGATAGCAGGTCGGATCGTATCGAGGTCGATCGGGATTGTGGGTTTTTTCGACCTGGCCTTGCCATGGCCGGCTGGTCCGATGCGGCGAGACGAGCACCCATTCGCCCGTGAGCTGATTGAGTCGGCGATGCGAAGCGCTGTTCAGCAGGGACACGAGCCGCTCCTAATCGCCGACAGGGCCCGCGCCGGGACCAGGCGCGCAGGTGAGGATGGGCGGCGTAACGCCAGTCGCTGTGCGATATCTGTCAGCCATCGCCTGCGCGAAGGCTTCCGCGCGGCGCGCTTCCACGAGATTGATGGTGCAGCCGCCAAATCCGCCGCCCATCATCCGAGCGCCATAGACGCCCGGAAGGCTGCGGGCGATATCGACCAGAAGATCAAGCTCGGCGCAGCTTACCTGATAATCGTCGCGCAGACTTTCATGCGAAAGATACATGAGACGACCGCATTCCTTGAGGTCCCCCGCGTCCAGCGCCGCGGCGGCGCGCAACGTCCGATCGATCTCGCCAACGACATGCCGCGCGCGGCGAAAGACGAGCGCGGGCATTGCGTCGGCGTGTCGCGTCAATTGGGCGAATGTCACGTCCCGCAGCGCCGCTATTCCATCGATCCGCGTCGAGAGAACCGCGACCGCGCGCTCGCAGTCCGCGCGGCGCAAATTATATTCATCGCTCGCGAGCTGGTGGCGCACCATCGTGTCGCAAAGGACAAGACGCGCGTCCGGATCGATCGCAACCTTCCGCGAAACGAGACTGCGGCAGTCGAGCAGCAAGGCGCTCCCGGCGACGGCGCAGCACGAAATGTATTGGTCCATAATGCCGCAGCGAACGCCGACAAACTGATTTTCGGCGCGTTGACAGATTTTGGCGAGTTCGACTCTGTCGACCTCGCAGCCGGAGACCGTCAAAAGCGCGAAGCCCGCGGCGACTTCAAACGCCGCCGAGGCCGAAAGTCCGGCGCCGATGGGCAGATTCCCGTCGAGGATGAGATCGGCGCCGCTGAGTTCGTAGCCGGCGCGTTCTAGAAAGATCGCGACGCCGCGCACATAATCAGTCCAATCGCCGCGCGGCCGTGCGTTCGCATCGTCGAGATCGAATTCGACGACTTCGTCCATGACAAGTGAGCCTATGCGCAAGCGGCGGTCGGAACGGGGCGCAATGGCGGCCCAGATCGAGAGGTCGAGCGCCGCCGGCATGACGAAGCCGTCGTTGTAATCGGTATGCTCGCCGATCAGGTTGATGCGGCCCGGCGCCCGAAAAAGGCGCGGCTCGCGCTCGAAACTCTGGCGGAAGGCGGCAATCAGATCTTGCTCGATCCTCGACTCCATTCCGGCCACAGTCCCATTGTCATCAAACCGTCAAGGCGACGCCGCATCGGATCGGCGGTAGGGGATCAAATGATAGACCGCGCATGACACGTCAACGCCTTGGCGTTTGCTACTATCCTGAACATTGGCCTCAGTCACGCTGGAGCGAAGACGCGGCCATGATGAAAGGGATAGGTCTTTCTTTTGTTCGGATTGGCGAATTCGCCTGGTCACGGCTGGAGCCGAGCGAGGGCGCCTATCGTTTTGAATGGCTGAGCCGCGCCATCGACGCGCTGGACCGCGCCGGCCTCAAGATCGTGCTTGGAACGCCGACGGCGACGCCGCCGAAATGGCTCGCCGACAAGATGCCGGACATGGCGGCGCTCGACGCCAATGGGCGGCCGCGCAAATTCGGCTCGCGCCGCCATTATTGTTTCAGCCACGAAGGCTACGCTCAAGAGTGCGACCGCATCGTTGAGCATCTGGCGCGAGCCTTCGGCGGCCACCCCGCCGTCGCGGCGTGGCAGACCGACAATGAATATGGCTGCCACGACACTGTGCTGAGCTATTCGCCGGCCGCGCTGCAGGCGTTTCGGCGATGGTGCGAGGCTAAATATCGCTCGATCGAAACGCTGAACGAAGCCTGGGGCAATGTCTTCTGGTCGATGGAATATCGAAGCTTCGACGAGATTGAGCTGCCGAACCTGACCGTCACCGAAGCCAATCCGTCGCTTCTGTTAGATTTCCAGCGTTTCTCGTCCGATCAGGTCGTCGCCTTCAATCGACGCCAGGCGCAGATTATCCGGTGCCATGCGCCGGACGCGACGATCCTCCATAATTTCATGGGCGCGTTCGTCGACTTTGATCACTATGCGCTGTCGGATGATCTCGATCTCGCTGCGTGGGACAGCTATCCGCTCGGCTTTCTGGAACGCTCGTCTCACGACGACGATTTCAAGCTCCGCTACATGCGCGTCGGCGATCCTGACTTTCAGGCCTTTCATCACGATCTCTACCGCGCTTGCAGCCGGCGCGGATGGCAGGTGATGGAGCAGCAACCGGGGCCGGTGAATTGGGCGCCGTGGAATCCGGCTCCCGCGAAAGGCGCCGTGCGGCTTTGGACCTTCGAGGCCTTTGCCGCCGGCGCCGAGGCGGTGAGTTATTTTCGCTGGCGGCAGGCGCCTTTCGCGCAAGAGCAGATGCATGAGGGCCTGCTCCTGCCAAACGCCGCGCCGAATGAATCCTATCATGACGTCGCGCGCATTTCGAAGGAGCTCTCTTTACTCGATGCGCGCGTCGAAACAGCGCGCGCGCCAGTGGCCCTGGTCTTCGATTATGAAAGCGCCTGGGCGTGGCGCATCGAGCCGCAAGGTCAGGACTTCTCCTATTTCGATCTTGTCATGTGCTTCTATCGGGCGCTGCGGCGCGCGGGGCTTTCCGTCGACGTCGTTCCGCCAACCGCGGCGGCGATCGCAGATCGAACGCTGATCATTGTCCCCGCGCTTTTTGCGCCGTCTCACGACTTCGCAGAGGCGCTGGCGAAAAGCGGCAGGACAGTGCTGCTTGGTCCGCGCGCGGGATCGAAGACGGTCGACTTTCAAATACCGGCGGATCTCCCTCCCGGAGTTTTGCGACGCATCATCGACATTCGCGTCAGACGAGTCGAAAGCCTTCGGCCAGGCGCACGGATTGCGGTCTGCGGACATGGCGCTTTCGTGCGTTGGCGCGAATTCCTGGCTCTCGGCGAGGGCGTCGCGCCCGAGTTCACATCGGAAGACGGCGAAACTGCGCTCGCGCGATCCGACAACGTCTTTTATCTCGCCGGTTGGCCGGACGAAGAATTGCTGACGAACGTGCTGCGACGGGTTTTCCTTGTCGCCGGCATATCGACGCTCGATCTTCCGGAAGATATCCGCGTCCGCGACAATGGAGCGATGCGCTACATTTTCAATTACGGCGCGACGACGACGGATATTTCGGCGCTGGTCGCCGAAGAGACTCTCTTGATCGGCGAGCGTCTTCTCGAATCTTGCGGCGTCGCTGCCTTCAGGCGTTGCGATTGACCGCCGCACGCGTCAAACGCGCGGCTCAGAACACGAGAAAAGAGGCGACGACGAAATAGGTCAATAGGGAAAACGTGTCCTGCACCACGGTCGCGACGGGGCCGGAGCCAAGCGCTGCGTCATAGCCGAGCCTCGCAAATAACCAAGGCATGAGAAATCCGAACGCCGTGGCGATGGTGCTCGCGACCGCCAGGGAAATTCCGACGGTCGCGGCAAGGCCGACGCTCGAAAAGAAGAACCAGACGATCGGAAAGGCGAGACAGCCAAGCATCGCTCCGAGCAACGCCCCGGTGCCGAGTTCGCCCGCAAAGAGCGGCAGCAGCGCAGAATCGGTCAGGGACAGGCCGCGGACGACAACGACTTCCGATTGCGTGCCGACGGAATCGGCGAGATAGATGATCGCCGGGATAAAGAAGGCGACCGCGATATGAGCGCTCAGCGCGGCCTCAAAGCGCGACATCATCGCTGTCGCCGCGGCGCTGCCGGCCATGCCGACAAGCAACCAGGGCAATCGATAAAGCGCGCGGCGGTGCGGCGCGGCCGTCAGCGCGTCTTTCGCGGCCTCCGACTTGCCGAGGATGCCTGCCATGTGATGCAGATCCTCAAGATGCTCGTCGCGCAAGATGGTCATGAGCGCGCGCGCGGGCACGGCGCCGAGAAATCTTCCTTCGGCGTCGCAGACGGCCAAGATCGACAGGCCCGCGTGAATGGCGACGCTGGCTGCAGCTTCGCGATCCGCGCCGAGCGGGACGCTATAAGCTTCGGCCGTTCGGGCAATGTCATGCAGCGTCGTCGTCTCCGGCGCCCCAAGCAGATCGCGTATGGCGACGACGCCAATCAGGCGACCGTCTTCGGCAAGCACGAAAACATGCGAGGCGTCGTCGAAACGCTGGCCGATCAACCGCGCCCGCGCCTCGCCGGCGCTCTCCTGCCAGCGGGCCACAGGCACGGAGGTCACGAGATAGCGCCCAACCGTCTGGCCATTCATCTCCACTGGAGGCAGGCGAGTCGGCGTCGGGATACGGGGCATTGCGGTCATGGCTTCTCATGATGTTCAAAGTGACGAGCGGCGTCCGGGCCGATTGAGCAGCGGGGAGCCGCAGCTCATAGGAACGCGCCACGTTACAGTTATGTGACCGTGTTCGCGCGTTCTTTTCGCGATCGCGTCGATTGTTGCCGATAGGATGTCTTGATAGAATTTCCGGGCCGTCGCCGCTTGGCCCTGGCGGCCCTTAGCGAATCAGACCGGAGTCGAAGTGATGAAACCCTTTGGATTTGCGTTGGGCGCGCTGACGGGCGCCGCCGCCGTCTTGCTCCTCAACCGTCAGGGAACGCAGCGCGTGCGCCCGATCGCCAAGGCGGCGATGAAAGCCGCGGTGATGGCCTATCACGAAGCGCGCGTGCAAGGCGCCGAACTCGCCGAGGCCGCCGAGGATCTCTTCGCCGAGGCGAAGGTCGAGGCCGCCGCCGATATTTTCGCGGCCGCGGTGGCCGCCGCCCAGGCCAAGGCCGCGCAAGCCAGGCCCGAAACGAAGCCCGAAACCAAGCCCGAAGCGACGTCAAAGCCCGAGAGCGCGGCGCCAGCAAGCGAGGCTCCCGCCTCGCGGGCCGCAAGCGAGAGCGCGTAAATGAACGATGTAATCCTGCCACTGGCGCAGGTGGCCCACGCCATGCCGGGCCGCGCGCGGCTGCGCGTCGCCGACCGCCGCGGCGACGCCGCTTATTTCGCTTCGGTCTCCAAGGGCCTTTCGGCGATCGCCGGCGTGCGCAACGTCGAAGTGGCGCCGCTGACGGGCAGCGTGCTCATTCAGCACAGCGGACCCTTGGCGCGCATTGGCGTCGCGGCGCAGGAGGCGCGGCTCTTTGTCGTCGGCGAAGCGCCTCACGCCGCGCGCGAGGCGCCGGAATTCTCGATCGACCCGAAAGCCGTCGCGGCGCTCGCGCTCCTGGCCGCGGCGCTGTGGCAAATGTCGAAGGAGAGCGTTTTGCCGCCGGCGATCACTTTGCTGTGGTATGCAAGCCGGCTGGGCGGAGTCTGGTCGCCGGATGGCGACGGCGGGAATGGGGAGTAGGCTTAACCCTTAAGCGCATCCACGACATCCAGCGCTTCCCACGGGAGGACGAGATCGGCGCGGCCGAAATGTCCGTAGGTCGCCAGCGGCAGATAGAAGCCGGCCGGGCCGCACGTCTGAGGCGCGGTGCGCAAGCCGAAGCGGCGGACGATCGAGGCAGGCCGGAAATTCAGGAGCGCCGCGAGGCGTCTGGCGATTTTGTCATCCGCAATATAGCCGGTACCGAACGTCTCGACCGAGAGGCTGATGGGCTCCGCCTGCCCCGCCGCGTAAGCCAGGTGGACTTCGCAGCGCTCGGCGAGGCCCGCCGCGACGATGTTCTTAGCGGCGTGCCGCGCCGCGTAAGCGCCAGCGCGTTCGATGCGCGATGGGTCCTTGCCTGACAGCGCCGAGCCGCTCTGGCGCGCGATCTCGCCATAGGCATCGATGCCGTTCTTGCGCCCGGTCAGGCCGGCGTGGCGCGCCGGTCCGCCGATTTCAAAAGGTTCGCCGGCGTTGACGTGAACGCTCGTGTGAGCGTCCGGCCTCATGTCCCCCGCAGAAAGCGCATTGAGCGCGATCGCGCGCAGCCGGTCGAACTTGGCGTCGTCCATCGCCGCGCCGTCAAAGGCGACGGTCAGCGAAACCCCATAAATACGCGCGGGGCGGCCGGCTCGATATTCGACGGACACTTGCGTCTTGGCGTCGGGCGAGAGTGACGAAAATCCGTCGCGCCGAGCGGCGTCGAGAGCGCGGGCGACCCTATGCGCGAGGCTGATCGGCGCCGGCATGAATTCAGGCGTGTCGCGACAGGCGTAGCCGAAAACATTGGCCTGCTCATGCGCGACGCGCCTGCCGATCGCCGCGTCGTCGTCGAGCTCTTGGAGAGGCGGCTCGCGCGCCTCGAGCGGCAATTCCACGAAGCTCGTCAGTATCGAGCAATTGCGTGCGTCGAAGCTCCCCGCGGCGTAGCCGGCCTCCTGCATGACCGTGCGCGCGAGCGCCGGCAAATCGACGAGCGCGTCGGCGGCGTATCGCGCAGCGAGAAAGACGACGCCCGTCGCCAGGGCGCATTCCACAGTTGCGCGCGCGCGATCATCTTCACACAAGAGCGCATCGATGGCCGCATCGCTGATCTGATCGCAGAGCTTGTCGGGGTGCCCCGGAGTCACCGACTCCGACGTGAAGATCATGTCAGGCGACATGGCTTTCTCCATTGCCGCGCGGCGGCGCCTCTTGGCGATCGGCGATTCTGCCGATGATATCGTTGGCGAGCGAACTGCCGAGAGCGATCGCGCCGATCCGCAACAGGTCGCCGGCGCCGAGCGGCGACAGGCCGAGAAGGCGCCGGGCCAATGGAAAAAGTTGCACGCCCGCCTGCAGCAGCAGGGTCGCGCCGACGGCGCCATAAAGCGTCGAATTGGGCGGCCTGCCGACCTCGCAGCTTAATCCGCGTAACTCCGAACGACAGGACAGACTGTGGAGCAACTGGCCGCAGGTGAGGCCGTGAAACGTTACGGTGCTGGCGCGCGCGCCGCCTGCGCCGCCGCCGAGGCTGAAATAGCCGATCAGCGCCGCGGCGCCCATGACCGAACCCTCGCGAAGAATGCGCCGAAAATCGGAGGCGGCGAGAATCGACGCTTTCGGATCATGCGGCGGCCTGTCGAGCACGTCGGGCTCCGGCGGCTCAAGCCCCAGCGCGATCGCCGGCAGCGCGTCGGTCGCCAGATTGAGCCAGAGCAGTTGCATCGGCGTCAACGGCTCGCCGCCGACAAGCGCGGCGCCGAGCATGGCGATGGTCTCCGACGCGTTGGTCGATATGAGATAGCGCAGCACCTTGCGGATATTGGCGTAAGTGGCGCGGCCGAGTCTTATGGCCTCGACGACGCCATCCATGTCGTCGGTCGCGAGCACGATGTCGGCGACCTGACGGGCGACGTCGGCGCCTTCTCCGCCCATCGCGATGCCGACGTCCGCCGCGCGCAAGGCGGGGCCGTCGTTGACGCCGTCGCCGGTCATCGCCACGATATGGCCGTGGCCTTGCAGCGCCTTGACGATGTTGAGCTTGTCGACGGGGCTGACGCGCGCGAAGACTTGCGGTTGTCTCGCCAGCGCCTCGAGCATCTCGGGTTGCATCTTCGCCATCTGCCCGGCTTCGAGCACGCGCAACTCGCCGCCATGATTGAGATCGAGGCGCCGTGCGATGGCGAAGGCGGTCGCGCTTTGATCGCCGGTGATCATGACCGTGCGCACGCCGGCTCGATGCAGCTGCTTGAGCGCCGGGCCGACGCTGGCGCGAATAGGATTCGCCATGCCGGCAAGGCCAAGCCACACGAGATCCCGCTCGTCACGGGGATCGCCGCCGGCTTCGCCGATCGCGACGCCGAGAACGCGCAGCGCATCGCCGGCCATACGTTCATTGGCCTTGAGAATGGCGGTCCGCGCCGGGCCGTCGAGCGGCGCGGCGCCATCGGCCGTGCTGCGGGTCGCGCAACGCGCCAGCACCTCGACCGGATCGCCTTTGACGCAGAGCATGCGCGCGCCGCCGATCGCTTCGTGGAGCGTGCTCATGCGCTTGCGGCCCTCGCCGCGGGCCACGCAGGTCGCCATAGGAGCAGATCGACGCAAAGCGATGGGATCGACTCCCATTCCCACGCCCGCCTCGATTAGCGCGGTTTCGGTCGGCGTGCCGTCGATCTCCCAACCTTTCGCCGCGGGCGCGACGGCGGCGTCGCTGCATAGCGTCGCCGCTTCGAAGAGGCGACGCGCAATAGCGGCTGTTGCGGCGTGGACATCGACGCCGTCGCGCAACAGTCGGCCTTCCTGTAGCTCAAACGCGCCATTGTCGACGTGAACGCGAACCGCCGCCATGCGGTTTTCGGTGAGCGTGCCCGTTTTATCGAGTCCGATCGTTTCGATCGCGCCGAGCGTCTCCACGGCGTCGATCTTGCGCACCAGCACCTTGCGCTTGCGCATGTCCTGCACGCCCAAGGCGAGCGTGGTGGTCGCGACGGCGGGCAGCCCCTCGGGAATGGCGGCCACCGCAAGCGAAATCGCGCTTCGCAAGGTCGGGATAAGCCCGTGGCCGCGCAAAAGACCAAGAGCGAAGACGCACGCGCAAATGGCGCCATTGACGATGACAAGTTCGCGCTCGACGTCGCCAAGTTCGCGCTGGATCGGAGTCTGGGGCCGCTGCAGCGCGCCGAGCAACTGCTGCACGCGGCCGATCTCGGTCTGCGCGCCGACCGCGGTGACAATGGCCGCGCCGGATCCGCCGGTCACCGCCGTGCCGCGAAACACCATATTGCGACGATCGGGGACTCCCGTGTCCGGCGATAAAACGATCTTTGCGTCTTTGGGGGCCGGTTGCGCCTCGCCGGTGAGCGGCGATTCGTTCACGGTCAGATCGTCGCTCGCGATCAGCCGCGCGTCCGCCGGCACGAAGGCGCCGCGCTCGATCAGCAGGAGGTCGCCCGGCGCGAGATCGCGCGCGTCGACCCTTAATCGTGCGCCATTGCGGATCACGGCGGCGTCCGATAGCTCGTCCGAGGCAAGGCCCGAAATCGTGCGGTCCGCCTGACGCTCGGTGGCCGCGGCAATGCCGGCGTTGATCAGCACCACCGCAGCGATCATCACCGCGTCGGCGACGCCGCCGGTGGCCAGCGACACCACCGCCGATGCGCCGAGCAAAACGATCGGCAGACTGGTCAACTGCTCGGCGAATATGATTGCAGCCGAGCGCGGCTCTGCGCGGCGGAGTTCGTTGCGTCCGCATTTCTGCAGTCGTTCGGCCGCGTCCTCTGTCGCTAAACCTCGACTGATGTCCGTCTCCAGCCGCGTCGCGAGCGCATCGATCGCCTCGGCGTGCGCGGCGTTTTTCGGCGCGAGCGACGCGCCGTCGCCGACGACCCACGCCGGCTCTTCGGCGACAGCCGCTTCGAGCGCCTGCATCAGCCGCGCGCTTGTGAGGGGCTGCTGAAATTCGACGAGGGTCGAACCAGTCGTTTCGCTGGCGCGCACGAAGAGGACGCCGGGCAGACGTCGAAGCCGCTCTTCGACGGCCCGCGCGAGCGCTGCGCGGCCGCGAAGACCCATATGGCGAATCCGCGCGCGGCCGCAACAAGCGTCATGAATAAGCTCGGCGCCAAATTGCGCACAGGATTCCACGCCGAAGCGACGTGAACCTACGGGCGCGTTCTCTGAGTCCGCTTCAGCCAGGATCATTGAGCACATTGTCTGGCGCGCATCGAAGCCCGCTTTTCACGACCGTTCGATGACATTTTTCGGCTCTGCGAATCGTTTCCGCAAAACCAGTGTCTCAGTCATGTCTTCGGCAGCCGACCGTAAACGGCGACGCGCAATGGCGCACTCCGCAATGTTTGAGATCGCTACTATAGTTGCGCAAGGGATAGGCGCAACCGCGCCACTGCGCTGCGCAGCGCGTCCTGCGCTGCAAATTCGACTGCCGGCGGAACCTTAGCGAAGGATCGGCGTTCCTCACAACGGCATGCTAAAATTGCGCCTCCGTCAGTTTGCATATCTGATACTGTTTTCAGTTTCGTCGATTCGGGTGGGAGCGAACAATGTTCTTGAGAGAGCTGCTTGCGGCGAGCTTCGCCGCAACCGCATCTGCTATCGCGCCGCTCAACGTTCTTCACAACGTCGATAACGCCATTCTAGGCGTCAAGGTCACGCGGGCGTATAACGCCATTGTGGCGGACTCTTTCAAATGCGCAATTTAAAAATCGCTTTCTCGAGGGGAGGGCAATCATGACAAAGAGACGGATCGCATCTGTCGCGGCCGCCATGCTTTTGGCCGTGTCAACAAGTCCGCGCCAAGGCGCCCGCGCCGAGCAGGCGGCGCCCGCCGTCGCGACGCCGCCCCCGCTCACCAAGTTCGAAAAGGCGCCTCCGGGCGAAGCCGAGCAGATTGGGCAGATCATTTCGCTCACCACGCAACTTCTGCAGATGCGCTATCCTGAAGGCATGGCGCGGCGCGGCGTGCATCCAAAAGATCACGGCTGCGTCAAAGCGACATTCACCGTCAATCCCGACATTCCTCAGCAATACCGGGCCGGCGTCTTCGCGACGCCGGGCAAGAAATATCCGGCCTGGATTCGCTTCTCCAACGCCACGCCCTTTCTCGCGCCCGATCTCGGCAAAGGCGGTCCAGACAGTCGCGGCATGGCGATCAAACTCATCGGCGTCGAGGGAGAGACGCTGCTGAATGAACCCGGCGCGAAGACGCAGGATTTCCTGTTGATCAATCTTCCCGCCTTCGCCTTTCCGAATGTCTCGGAATATCTGGAAGTCACAAAAATTCAGCTTGCGAACCACGACGACATTCGGCCCTTTTTGGCGCCGCCGCTGTCGCCCGAGCGGAAGAAGACTCTGGGCGTCGTCGCGAAGATCAAGCAAACTAATGTCGGCAATCCGCTCGAGAGTCCGTATTTTTCCGCTGCGCCATTTCTTTATGGCTCCGACAGGGTCGCGAAATTCAGCGTGACGCCGAGAAGCGCGGAAAAGACGCCCGTGCCGGCAAATCCAACCACGAATTATCTGCGCGAGGCGATGAAGAAGAGCCTCGATCCCGCCAATGGCAAGCCGGCTGTCTTCGATTTCAAAGTCCAGCTGCGCAATGACGATTCGCTGCCGATTGAAGACGCGACAGCCGAATGGTCGGAGACGACCGCGCCGCAGCAAAATGTCGCGACGATCGAGATCGACCAGCAAGATTTCGACAATGCGTTTCAGGTGACGGAATGCGAGCACATGGCGTTCACGCCATGGCACGGGCTCACGGCGCATCAGCCGATCGGCGGCATCAATCGGCTGCGTCGCGACGTCTATATCGCCTCTTCGAAGTTCCGGTCCCAGCCCAAAGAGCCGACGGGATTCCCAAAATGGCCATGGTGACGAGTCTCACAAGCGCGATCGCGCGCGTTTCATTCGTCGCATGCTTGGCGCTGGCGTCACACGCCTGCCTCCACGCGCCGGTTTGGGCGCAAACGGCGCCGGCCGGCGGCGAGTGGCGCGCCGAGCAGGAAAGACGGTTGAAGGCGCTCGACGCCTACATCAGCCGCAAGCCGGTCGCCTATCGTTGGTTCGCGGATTTTCCCTTTGGTCTGACGGATGGCGCGCCCTTCATCATCCTGAAGCTGCTGCCGAAGCTCGCGCCCGAAGAATGGGGAAGCGGGAATAATTTTCTCGACGTCGCCGGCCTCTTCATTGATGAGCGCGATCCCACCTACCCTATCGCCCGCGGCTTCGGCTGGACCGGATTGGCGCGCAACGATCCCAGCGGGGCCGTCGATTACGCGGCGTTGAGTTGCGGCGCCTGCCATATCGGTCGGGTGCGACTCGACGACGGCAGTCTGCGCTATCTCGACGGCGGCGTGAACGCACAGTTCAACCTCGTCCAATATCGCGTCAGAGTCAGAAACACGATCGAGAAGATCACCGCCGGCGCGACGACGCCAGAGGAGAAGATCGAACGCGCCACTCGGGCCATTCTTACAGCGCTCGACAAGGCGCATGCCCAAGACAGAAATTACTTCTACAAGAATTACTCCTTCGCTGGGCGCCGCTTCGACGCCGCCTATGAGACGCGTCAGATCGAGCTCTTCATGCAGGACGCCCCAGCGATCGTCGGCAAATATCTGACGCGCGCCGGACTGGAATATGTCTCGCTGCTCGACCTCGTCTACAAGAACTACAAAGGCTTCGAGGAGCAGATGACGCAAGGTTTCGGCGGCATGGCCGACGCGACCGGAGTCAGCACGTCGATGGTCTACGCCGCCGCCGAAGCCCGCGGCGAAAATCCGGATCCGAAAACAAATCTGCCGCCGACGCCCGGCATCACCGACTTCATGGCCGTGTGGGAGCAGGAGAAGCGTCTGGCCCGCTGGTCTCCCGATCACACGCAGCTTATCGATGGCGGCGGGCAGTGGAACGGCAATATTCCGATTCCGATCTTCCGCAATCTGGCCGCCGAATTGACGCTGGGACTCGGGCCTGACACCGACATTCGCATCGCCGCTTTCAGCGAGGATCTGCTGCGCGATCTGCCGGCGCCCGTCTATCCCTTCCCCGTCGATCTCGCGCTCGCGAAAAAAGGCGCGGCGCTCTTTGAAGAAAATTGCGCGGCGTGTCATCGGCCGCATAACGGCAAGGTCTACGACCTCGGCACGGATCTCGGCCGAGCGCGGGTGGTTAGCGATATAATCGCCAAGAACGCCCGCGACAGTTTCATGAAGATCTGTCCGCCGGCGAGAGTCGTCGAGATGCCGCCCTCGGGCGACCGGCTTGCGCCCTGCGCGAAGTTTGAAGACGTATCGCTGGAGAACCGCGCCGACGTCTCCATGGCCGATCCCGCGACGCATGAGGGCTATAACGCCCTTCCGCTTGGCGGCGTGTGGGCGCAGGCGCCCTATCTGCACAATGGCTCCGTGCCGACGCTCTATCATCTCCTCGTTCCGCGCGAGCGCCCGGCCGTCTTCGTCAAGAGCCGGCTGGATTACGACAAAAAACTCGTTGGCTTCTCCTGGGAGCCGGCGCAGACGCTCTCGCGCGAGGGCTATCGTTTCGACACGACGGCCTTTCCGGCGCTCTCCAACAAGGGGCACGACAAGGACGCCGTCGAGGACGGCAAGACCTTGAAGCTCGATTGGTCGGACGACGTCGACGGCGCGATGGCCATCGTCGAATATCTGAAGACGAAGTGAGAGTCAGAAGACCAAGCGAGTGCAGGCTAGGGTCGCGCCTATTCTTCCATGGCGATTGGATGAAGATTTCCTCATCCTGAGGAGCGTGCGCAGCACGCGTCTCGAAGGACGAGGAAATCTTCATGCACGCGCCTTTCGGCGCTCCTCAGCATGAGGCGAGTGTAGCGCCCTTCACCTGATTGCTCCCGCCTCCCCGGCTTGACTCTCCCGCATCGGGAGTCATTATAAGAACATAACAGGAACTCATGAGATGACCCAACCGCTGGCGTCGCTGCGGAAAAGCCTGGCTTGCGCCTGTCCGGCCGCAGCCGCCGAGACGATCGCGCTCGGCGCGTCCGCCCTTGATCGGCGGCTTGGCGGCGGAATTCTCCGGGCGGCGCTGCATGAGGCCTATGCCGAGACCGCCGCCGACGCCCCGGCGGCGACGGGCTTCGCCCTGGCGCTCGCCAGGCGCGCACTGGCGGGCGCGGAGAAGCCGCTGCTCTGGGCCCGGCAGGAGGCGCTGACCGCCGAATCCGGCGCGCCCTATCCGCCGGGCCTCGCCGACATCGGCCTGGACCCCGCCGCCGTCGCCTTCATTCGCGTGCGCGACGCCAAAGAGGCGCTGCAGGCGGGCGCCGAAGCCGGACGCTGCGCAACTGTGGGCGCGACGCTGATCGAACTCTTCGGCGAGGCGCGCGCCTATGACCTCACAGCGAGCCGGCGCCTGGCTCTGGCCGCCGCCGCCGCCGGCGCGCCGATCTTCATCTCCCGCGTCGGCGCCTCCCCCGCGCCGAGCGCCGCCGCAAGCCGCTGGCTTGTGCGCCCCGCGCCTTCCCGCGCGCTTGCGGCGAATGCGCCAGGGTCTCCAGTTTTTGCGATTTTTCTGCTGCGCCAGCGTGGCGGCGCGGCGGGGCAAGAGCAGCATGAGTGGCGTGTGGAGTGGAACCGTGACCGTGGCGCCTTCGAGGACAGAACATTCGACGCATCGTCGCTATCTGGCCCTGTGGCTTCCCTTTCTGTCGGCGGAACGCCTGGCGAAAGCGCGCCGCAGAGGGCCGGACGCAAATTCGGATGATTCGCCGCTCATCCTCGTCAAAAAAGAACGCAGCGCGCTGCGCATCGACGCGCTCGATCGAAAGGCGATCGCGCTCGGTCTGACGCCGGGCATGACGCTCGCCGACGCCAGGGCGCGCGCGCCCCATCTCGCCGTCGCGCAGGCCGACCCTGACGCCGACGAGCGGCTGATGCTGCGGCTTGCCGCCTTTTGTGAACAGTTCACGCCGCTCGTGGCGCTCGATCCGCCCTGCGGCCTCATGCTCGACGCGACGGGCTGCGCGCATCTTTTTGGCGGCGAAGCGATGATGCGGACCTGCATCCTGCAGGCGATGGCGCGCCTCTCCTTCACCGGCCGCGCCGCTGTCGCAGGAACGCCGGACGCCGCGCGCGCCTTGGCGCGTTTTGGCCAAGAGATCGTCACGCCCCCCGGCGAGGACGAAATTTTCACCCGCCCGCTCTCCATCGCCGCGCTCGAAGCGCCAAAAGAGACGAGCGTGGCGCTGACGCGCGCCGGCCTCATGACATTGGGCGATCTCGCCGATCGCTCCTCTGCCGCGCTGACGGCGCGTTTTGGCGCCGAAACCATGCGGCGGATGACGCGCATTCTGGGACGCGAAGACGCGCGCATCACGCCCTTGCGGCCCTTGCCGGACTGCATGGTCGAGCGGCGCTTCGCCGAGCCTTTTCTCGATCTCTCTGCGATAGAGAATGTTCTGCGGCCGCTGATCGCGGAAGCGATGGGCATTCTCGAAAGGCGCGGCGAAGGCGGCCGCGCTTTTGAAGCGCGCTTCTTTCGCACCGACGGCGCCGTCGCTGTCCTCAATTTCGAAACCGGCGCGCCGTCGCGCAATGTCGAAGCGCTGCTGCGACTCTTTCGCCTGAAGGCCGAGTCGCTCGCCGATCCGCTCGATCCGGGATACGGCTTCGACGTTATCCGCTTTTGCGTCCTCAACGCCGAAACTCTGGCGCAAAGCCAGATCGGCTTCGAGCGGCAGGGCGCGCAGGAAGGCGACGTCGCCGATCTCGTCGATCGCCTGGCGGCGCGTTTTGGCCGCGAACGCGTGCTGCGCTTTGCGGCGCATGAGACGCATGATCCCGTGCGCGCCGCCTCCTATGTTTACGCGGCGTCTCCTTCCAGACCCAATTCCTGGGAGAAGCCGGAGCCGGGCGAGCCGCCCTTGCGGCCGCTGTTTCTGTTTGATCCGCCGCAACCCATCGAAACTATGGCGCAGACCCCGGACGGGCCGCCGATGCATTTCAAATGGCGCCGCGTGCGCCATTTGATCGCCCGCGCCGAAGGGCCGGAGCGCATCGCGCCGGAATGGTGGCGCAACGCAGTCGGCCGCGACAGGCGAACGCGCGACTATTACCGGCTGGAGGATCGCGACGGCCGCCGCTTCTGGGTGTTTCGCGAAGGCCTCTACGAAAGAGAAACCGCCGCCGCGCCGCGCTGGTTCCTGCATGGGCTCTTCGCATGAGCGGGCCCTTCGCCGAACTCGTCGCGGCGACGAATTTCTCCTTCCTGCGCGGCGCATCGCATCCAGGAGACATGGCGCTGACGGCGCTGCTGCTCGGGCATAGCGGAATTGGCGTCGCCGACCGCAACAGCGTCGCCGGGGTCGTGCGCGCCTATGCCGCGCTCAAGGAGCTACGGGAAAAATTGCGCGATCCGCCGGCCGGCGACGATGCGGCGTTTCTGGCGCAACTCGACGCAGAGCGCGCTCAATCCTTCAAGCTCGTCGTCGGCGCGCGGCTCGTCTTCGCCGACGAGACGCCCGACATCGTCGTTCATCCGCAAAATCGCGACGGTTGGGGAAGGCTCACGCGGCTGCTGACGACGGGGAATCTGCGCGCCAAGAAAGGCGAATGCCGTCTTTATGTCGACGATCTCGCGCAAGCCGCCCGCGATCTGCTGCTGATCGTCATGCCTTCGCGCAATCTGGCGCGCCTGCCGTCGACGCTTGCGCGTCTGAGCGATCTTGCGCAGGGCGACGTCTGGCTCGGCGCGACCATGCCGCGGCGCGGCGACGACAGGCGGCGTCTTGCAAAACTGAAAGAGATCGCCGCGCGAACGCAGACGCCTCTGCTCGCGACAAATGACTCGCTTTACGCCGATCCCGGCCAGCGCGATCTGCAGGACGTCATGACCTGCATTCGCGAAGGCGTGACGCTCGCGCAAGCCGGGCGCCGGCTGGAAGTCAACGCCGAGCGTCATTTGAAGACGCCCGAAGAAATGGCGCGTCTCTTCACTGAGGCGCCCGAGGCGATCGAAGAGACCCAATGTTTTCTGGCGCGCGTCGATTTCTCGCTCGATCAGCTGACATATGAATATCCGGACGAGCCTGTCCCGCCCGGGCGCACTCCCCAGGACTGGCTCGAGGAGCTGACCTGGCGCCACGCGGCGATGCGCTATCCAGACGGCGTGCCGGAGAAGGTCGAGAAGCTTCTGCGCGAAGAGCTGGCGCTCATCGAGACGCTCGACTATGCGCGTTATTTTCTCACCATTCACGACATCGTGCGGATCGCCGAAGACAAGGGGATTCTCTGCCAGGGGCGCGGCTCCGCCGCCAATTCCGCCGTCTGCTATGTGCTCGGCGTCACCTGCGTCGATCCGGCGGAGAATGATCTGCTCTTCGCCAGATTCATCTCGCAGGAGCGCAAGGAGCCGCCCGACATCGACGTCGATTTCGAGCATGAACGGCGCGAAGAGATCATCCAGCATATCTACGGCAAATACGGCCGCGAGCGCGCCGGACTCGTCGCGACCGTCATCAGCTATCGGCCGCGCAGCGCCATTCGCGAAGTCGGCAAGGTCTTTGGATTGACCGAGGACGTGACCGCCGCGCTCGCCAGCACGCAATGGGGCAGCTGGGGCTCCGACATTCCCCAGGCTTACATCCGCCAGACCGGGCTTGATCCCGAAAATCCCGTCATTCGCCGCGCCATTCATTTCGCGACGCGCCTGCTGGGTTTTCCGCGCCATCTCTCGCAGCATGTCGGCGGCTTCGTTCTCGCGCGCGGGCGGCTCGATGAGCTGACGCCCATCGCCAACGCCGCGATGCCTGAGCGCACCTTCATCGAATGGGACAAGGACGACATCGACGCGCTTGGCCTGATGAAGGTCGATGCGCTGGCGCTCGGCATGCTCACCTGCATCCGCAAATGTTTCGATTATTTGCGCGCCCATGAAGGAAAGGACATGGGACTTGCCGATGTGCCGGCCGACGACAAGGCGACCTATGACATGCTGTGTCGCGGCGACTCCATCGGCGTCTTTCAGGTCGAAAGCCGCGCCCAGATGAATATGCTGCCGCGCCTGAAGCCGCGCGAATTCTATGATCTCGTCATTCAGGTGGCGATCGTGCGGCCGGGGCCGATTCAGGGCAATATGGTGCATCCCTATCTGCGCCGCCGCTCCGGAAGCGAGCCGGTCGTCTATCCCTCGCCCGCGCCGGAGCACGGGCCGGCGGATGAATTGCGCAAGGTGCTCGAAAAGACCAAGGGCGTGCCGCTCTTTCAGGAGCAGGCGATGAAGCTCGCCATGGTCGCGGCGAAATTCTCCGATGTTGAAGCCAATCGTTTGCGCCGCGCCATGGCGACCTTCCGCAATCTCGGCACGATCCATCAATTCGAGGCGCTGATGGTCGAGCGCATGGCGGCGCGCGGCTATGATCGCGGCTTCGCGCAAAGCTGTTTCGAGCAGATCAAGGGCTTCGGCTCCTATGGCTTTCCGGAAAGCCACGCCGCGTCCTTCGCCAAGCTCGTCTACATCTCCTCCTGGATCAAATGCCATCATCCGGCGATCTTCGCCTGCGCGCTGCTCAATTCGCAGCCGATGGGCTTTTACGCGCCGGCGCAGATCGTGCGCGACGCGCGCGAACATGGCGTCGACGTGCGCGCCGTCGATGTGAATTTCAGCGAATGGGACAATACGCTGGAGCGCACGGAAGACGGCGCTCTCGCCCTGCGTCTCGGCTTTCGGCAGGCGGACGGCATGCATGAGAGCGAAGGGCGGCGCATCGTCGAAGCGCGGACGAAGCCCTATGACAGCGTCGAAGATCTCGCGCGGCGGGCGGCGCTCAACGGCGCGACGATGCGCGCGCTCGCCGACGCCGACGCTTTCCGCTCCTTGCGAAGCGACCGCCGCGACGCGCTCTGGGCCGTGCGGCGTCTGCCCGACGCGAAACCCCTGCCGCTCTTTGCGGCCGCGGACGCGCGCGAACTCGCCAAGGAAGAAGATCCGCTGCTGCCGCAGATGTCGCTCGGCGAACATGTCGCCGCCGACTATCAGACGCTGCGGCTTTCGTTGAAAGCCCATCCAATGGCGGTGCTGCGGCCGATTTTCACGCGCGAACGGATCATGGCCTGCGCGGAAGTTTCGGCGCTCACTGACGGCGCCTTTGCGCGCGGCGCCGGCGTCGTGCTGGTGCGCCAGCGGCCTGGCCAGGGCAACGCCATTTTCGTCACGCTCGAAGACGAAACCGGCATCCTCAATATCGTCATCTGGGCGCGGCTCTTCGAGCGCTACCGCCGCGAGACGATGGCCTCACGACTCATGCTGGTGGAAGGAAGGGTGCAGAAGAGCCCGGAGAATGTCGTGCATCTGATGGCGCAGCGCATTATCGACCGCAGCCAAGAGCTCAATAGGCTGTCAGAGGCGCATCGGCCGGAAATAGTCCTGTCGCGCGCCGACGAATTCGTCCATCCCCAGCATCCGCGCGGCGGCCATCCGCGCAATGTCCGCATCCTGCCGAAATCGCGGGATTTTCATTAAAAATGAATACATACTATACTTCGGTGGCGGCTATGAATTTGTGTAATCTCTTGGGATCAACTCTTTGAATCGTATAAGTGGACGCGCCAGTTCACAGCAATCCATCAGGAATTTCATATCCACTGACTAAGCTAAAGGGTTTTCGGCCGAGCAGCCTCTCGCAAAGAAGCTGACCACGGTAATAATCATGGCTAGCAAATTCGTCTGCCGCATTCCTCATATCGTCCGGGTTCTGTCTGCAAAGAGCAAGGCCAGCTCTAGCAGACGCTATCACGATTTTATCGCGCTCAACTCCTTCAGGCTCAATTGCAACGCTCACAACGCGCTCAAATTCTTCTTGAGCTACTCTTTTCTCCCCACTGAGCAGCTTGGCGTATGCGAAGGCCACGCAACATTTGTCATGTTCCTTTGATCTCGGCTTATTCTTGAATTCTTCCAGTCGTTGCCCCATGCAGCGCTCGACGCGACTTACCACAGATGGCTCCTTCGACGATTTCAATAGGTGCCAGCACAAGTTCAAACCAATTTCCCCGAGAGAAAATTTATCGTCACCTGCCTTAGCTAGGTCCCGGGCCTTTTTCATAAATTGCAACGCGATGTATTTGGCCTCCCTAATTTTTGAGATCGTTACTGATTCGAGCCTGAGAAAGTCAACTAGATGCTGATGTAAGGTCGCATAAACGTTGATACTAGCCGTCAGTTCTTTTCTTTGCGAGAGATCGCGTCGAAGGCTTATAGCTTCTTTCATCATGCAAATGGCCAGTCTTACGTCGGCCGTCGACCTTGCCACTCGATCGATCATTTTGGCCTGTTCGTGATAGGCGGACGCCTCCAGGTAGATATCCCCCTCAGATTTCGCCGCTTCGAAAGCTTCTTTTACGCAGAGCCGCGCTTCGCTGTGTCTCACTTGGTCGCGTAAAATGCGCGACTTGATGAAAAGCAATCCAGCCTTGGAATGATCGTTATTCGTGACTTTCAAAGCATCTTCAATTTTGGTAAAGGCCTCATTTGCTTTACGTCTCTCTTGAAGATACTGTGCCTCAACCATATATCCTGTGATATTTTGACCAGAATCACCACTCGACTGAAGCTTACGACAACACTGCTCAAAAATAACTGCTCGATTTCGTTGTTTTTCCTCTAATGCTGTCCTGTTGGCAAGCAGTACACGAGTATATACATCAGATAAATGGCGCTGTTCTTCCTCCGTCGCCATTGATTTCAGCTCAACACGATCAAATGCATTTGTGTTCTCAAACACCTTAATTACATCAAGAGCATTTTTATTGTCTCCAGCCTCGAGAAACGCCGCTGCTGTGATCAGATTTGCCAAATCATTGGAGATATTGGCGCACCACTTCTTAAGCTTATATTCCCAATTGCTGTACGGCGCGGCCACGACCAAACTGTGAGACAAAGCTGGCGGGAGAAGAGATTCCAGGACCGGCCAGAACGAGTTGGTATCCCCAAGAACGTGGATGAGATCGCGTCGACTCTCTGAATTCAAGTCGCGAGCGATTTCACAGATGACGTTTTCAGATAGTGTCTGCTCTGCTTCTGGCGTCCGCGATATGACACCTGCGTCGCGCACTTCAAATCTGTTATGTTCATTCGCATGTTCAATCCACAGCATTGCCTTAGAGTCTGACTCGAAATGATCCTGTTTGCTGTCAAGTCCTTGCGATGCGTCGCGTGAGAGTGCGGACATGTGCGACGAGGACCCATGCGACCGCGCTGGCGATTGTGGCCTCGAAGTCC
>Ga0082335_1001598_pt1 | contig 46647 bp, 38 predicted proteins | sample Subgrocontami58m_FD_72375 | JGI IMG/M metagenome (GOLD analysis project Ga0082335, IMG submission 72375) | Subsurface groundwater microbial communities from S. Glens Falls, New York, USA - GMW37 contaminated, 5.8 m (SPADES assembly) (version 2) ...
TCCCCCTCGGTGGCCTCCAACGGCGGGGAGGCTCTCCCCCTCGGGGGGGTCACCCCCTCCGCCGATATCGAGGTATTCGTCAATCGCGTGAGTTTCGCCGCGACCGTGCCCACATTGGTCGATCTCGTCCCGTTCGCCATTCCCTTGCTGGCAGCGGATTTCGATTCTCCCCCATTGACGCCGGCGTCGTTCCGCGCCCTGGACTTCTTTTCCACCGATCAGGGCAACTTCGTCCTAATCGACGTGACTGCTTTAGTGCGGGAGGCTCAAGGGCGAGGCCTCAGAAATCTACAGCTCAGGTTCCTGCTCGATACGTCGGCCGCGGCGGGATTGGTCGAGATCGCCGATGCGGACCCGGACCGGGCGCCGTTGCTGACCGTGGAATACGTCCCCTGATTCGGGCGGGGAATCCAGACCGATCGTCGCACGGCATTAACGTTCGACACCGGTGGCACCATACTCGATTGGCCCGAGCACGCTCGTGCACGCAGAAGCTAAGGTCGCCTAAGCCCGCTTCAAGGCGGAGCGAAGGCTGGACGCGACGATTGCGAGGGCATCGCGTCGGTATAGAACCAGTTCAGGCGCCGAAAACTCTCACCTTTGAGCGGCACGTGCATTCGCGGCGATTCAAGCCGATCCTACAAGGACCGCGCCAATGCCAAGATTTCGTGGGCCGTCTTCACCATGGCTTCGTCCACCATGTCGCCCTTGTACGTCACCGCAGCGATCCCCCTTTTACGAGCATCGTCCATTGCCTGAATCAGTCCTTCGTAGAAAGCGACCTCTTCCTCAGACGGCGTGAAGACACGATTCACGATCGGCACGTGCGTTGGATGCATCACTGTCATCCCGCGAAAGCCAAGCTGACGATTCCAGCGTGCATCCTTCTCCAGTCCTTCGAGATCCTTGATGTTCCACCACGAGCTGACGGTCGGATACTCAATGCCTGCCGCCCGGCACTCGAGCACAGTCCTCGATCGGAGAAAGAGCGTCTCCGTGCCTTCCTTGGACCATTGGTAGCCAATCGCCCGGGCCGCGTCGCCTCCGGGCCCCGCGGCGAGCCCAACCCGCTTCACGCGCGGGCACGTCGTCGCGATCTCGTACATATTGCGCATTCCCTTGGCCGTCTCGCAGCCAAGCGGCGTCTCGATCGTACCCGGTGCGATCCCCTTGCGCTTCTCGAGGTGGGTCAGGAGCGCGTCCAGTTGCATCATGTCGGCCGGTGTCTCGACCTTCGAGAGCGCAACGCCGTTCAGTTCCGGGCAAAGAATCGCGTCGAGATCATCGAGCGTCAGGCCGGTGACGAACGGATTGACGCGAACGTTAACAGCCTGCCCGCGGGCCTTGAGCGAAACAATGGCAGATTTCACGAGCGAGCGCGCCCCGATCTTCTCCTGATCCGGAACGGAATCTTCGAGATCGAGGATCAGGCAGTCGGCACCGTAATTGGCGGCCTTCTCCATCCAGCTTGCACGGTTCCCGGGAACATATAGCATGGAGCGATACGGTTTCATCGGTGGATCTCCTTGAGTGTCATCGGGCGATGTACGCCGCTTTGCGCTTTTCTGCGAACGCCCAGGGGCCTTCCTTCGCGTCTTCAGCCGGCCGCTTATTATCCCTGAAACCCGCGGCTTACAGAAGTCTCATTCAAAGTCCGCTCCGCAGGAACGCGAAAGCGCACTGCCGACTCTATGCGAACCTACAGCCAAGCATGGGCCCCGCGTCCGGTCTCGCCAGCCCTGGACATTCGCGCGTCCGCAACGTCGGAAATGAATCAGATCAGTAAGAGTTCGATTTCTCCCCAGCCGCCTACGCCAGCCGCGCCACCACCGCGCACAAGTCGTCCACAGTGTTTGGTTTGTAGATCAGTTCGCCTACGTCGGCTATCACTCGATACTCGTCAGCGGAAAGACCCTCTCCGCTTTCTCCGGAGTGGAGCTGAATGAATTCTTCTAGCGCATTGTCGTTGATGGGCACCTTGGCAGAATAGGAATACGGGATCCATTGGCGAAGACATGGGAACGTGCTCGTTGGCACATTGACGAAATCGGCAGCGGTGAAAACAACGACAAAACGGCCAGGGAACAGAACCTCGGGTTGCGCTGCATGGCGTACATGCCGCGAATGCGGGGTGCAACCAACTGTGGATACGCGCGTCAGGAATCGGCAACGGGTTTGGTGACAGCGTGAGTACCGCCGCCCCAGGTGGGCACGTAGGTGGACTTAAAACCCGTGCCACCTACCACAACCAGCATGATCTCGCTCGGGCGCTCGGCCACGCGCAGTTCCGCTGCACCACCCCTCTCATGCTGGATTAGGCGGTGCTGTTCCAAATGCATCTGCGTCTCTGGCGACAGCGCGCTTAGTGGTAACCGAGCCATCTCGAATAGAAAGGCTTGGGTGGCTTCGCGATTCTTTTCCCGGGCGATAATACGGGCGTGATTCGGTGCCAGCAGCAGTAACGGGTTTCCTCCACCGATAATGCCGGTACTGCTTACCAAGCCAGCCCCAAGCATGGTGTTAGCAAAAGTGGTAAGAAGGCTCTCAGCCTGCTTGCTGCAATCATCTTTGACCTCTATAGTGCCGGCAGCCCCGACAACCGTCACCGTGCTCTGCTTATGATCAAAGCCGCGGCTCACATGCAGGGGCTCCCAAGGGCTGGCCTTCTCGTTCTCCGCGAAACAAAATGTGTATTTGCCAGGCTGACCCATGGTTGCCATATCCAGCTCCCCAGGAATGGCACCGCCGACGTTGCGCAGTACGAGGGATAGCGCCCGGCCGATAGTCGCGTTGGAGCGTATTCCGGGCCCGAGCGCGTTGGTCCCTGCGTTGATCCCTAAGCGTTGGGTAATCGGACCGTTAACGATGATGGCGGGAGCAGCCGTACCTGTGGTGGTCTGAATTCCAAGGAGGTTGAATTCGTCCTCAGCGACCGCCTGCACCGCAGCAATCAGCACGGGCAGATACTCCGGCAGACAGCCAGCCATGACTGCGCAGAACGCGACCCGGTGCAAGGTGGCTTCTCCTAGCAATGGGGGTAGGGTCGCAAGGACAAGTGCTGGGTCGCGTCCGTCCAACATTTTCGCGATCCGATCCTCTGTGGGGGGCACCACCGGTAGGCCATCCGTAAGCCCGAGTGCGTACATGCGCTCGCCCACTTCTTCGAAGTGTTGACCGCGATCCACAACGACATCATCGATTTTGAGTCCCATGCGTTACTCCTGAGCGCCGAGGTTCGGGATACTTCCCACTACGAAAGTTTTGCGAGGAAGAATGTACAAGCGGGGGACGGGAGGATGAAACAACTGCGACCCTTAGGAAAGAATCTCGCGGGATGGAATTCCGCCCATGAACAATCAGACTTTTGCGAAGGCTCCAACCTGTTATTAACACTGTGGATCAAAGAACACATTAGCATTTTCTGGAATCCTCTGCCTCTCACGCTCTGACTACCAGCGACGACTGCGACAGGTCGCAGGCCGCCGATTTTGCAACCACCGCCGCGATGGTGCCCCAGCGGCGCGACCGCGTCGTATTTCAATGTCCATGACATCAACGTGGACATGGCCGGCATCAGTGTACCGAGATACTCGACAGGGCAATTGTCAAAAGAGCAATAACTCCGCTGGAGGCTGGTTTTGTATTGGCCGGGATCAAAGTAAAGTTGAGTGAAATTAAAGGAAACACGGTTGAGACAAGAATTCTTGTCGCTCCGAGGGCCTGTCGCGAGCGTATGATGCATTTTCCACTTGGAGAGAATATTTCGAGAGAGTTTACAGAATGGAGGGATGCAAGACATTTAGGTACGGGTGGTCGCAACGGATGAGTCTTCTGCCGCCACATCATGAATGTTTTCTTCCTTCTACACATCTTCAAAATTAAGGAGGAGGCAACCGTGTCAAAGATACGCATTTTCACTCCGGCATTCGAGGCGGATGACCAAGCGTTACTGGCAAGTTTTCGCGGGATGGACGCTAACCGTTTAAGAGAGAAGACGTTCCGTCTTGGGCTGCTCGACAATACAAAACCGAACACTGGAATTCTCTTGGAGAAGATCGGTGAAGAATTATCGGAGGCTGGTTTTGTCAGGAGCATAGTAAGCCTAGTTAAGACAAACACAAAGGTTTCTCCTATTAGTGTAGGCGCATCACCGGAGTTACTCGAACGGTTGGCAAAAGAAACAGATTTCGTAATTACGGGATTGGGGAACTGAGGGTCGTGTACGTCGTGGAGTATCCACGACTCAATCGAGCTTTTCAAGAAGGGCATCCCGGTTGCAATAATTTGCGGGACAGGGTTCGTTCCACTCGGAAAGAAGTATGCCAAAGCCTTGGGGTTTGAGGCGCTGCCGATTATTGAAGTTACAGACGAAGTAGGGCACGTTTCTCCGGAAGAGTTATCGGATATTGCTAAGGAGGTAGCTAAACAAATTCTGGTTTTGATCGAGAGCTACCGCAGAAATGCGGTCAGCGCGGGCGTGTCAGGATCCTCAGAGCCTGATGAACTTGAGATTGAAGCTGATACGGATATAAGCATCAAATTAAGCGAGCTTTTCATCGATCGTGGTTGGAGCGATGGACAACCCTTCGTTCCACCAACCGAGAAACGGGTTGGCGCCATGCTAAACGCTTGTCGTTTGGACGGCGATGAAATCCTCGGGACCCTGCCTCCACGCGGGGGACGGGCCACAGCCAGGAAAGTCGCTGTATGTGCCGTGATGGCGGGCTGCGATCCCGTTCAGTTTCCCATCGTCGTTGCGGCAGTTCATGCCATCTCCATGCCGCCCTTTAATCTTTATACCGTCCAATCGGCTGCCCATCCTACATCCCCTTTTATTATGGTTAACGGCCCATTGGGAAAAGAAGCGGGGCTTTCGAATGGCCACGATCTTACAGCTCGAGGTTGGAAAGCAAATTTGTCCATAGCAAGAGCGGTTCGTCTTGTATGTATCTCCACGGCTGGAATCAAAGATGTTGTGGCAAATCATACGCAGGGATACTTGGGGCGATTTGTTGACTGCATCAGGGAAAACGAAGAGGAAAATCCTTGGCAGCCCTATCATGTGGAGCTAGGCTACCCCAAAGACGCAAACGTTGTAACGGTCTTTGCCGCAGATCCAGCCCACCTGGTAGATGATCATGGAAGCACGAGCCCACAAAGCCTCCTGACTACCTTTGCTATGACGATAGCCGCCGCCGGTAACCGAGGTATTTGGTCCGCTGCGGAGCAGGTTTTCCTGTTTGCCCCAATGCACGCCAGTTACCTGGCTTCGCAGGATTTTTCAAAAGCCGATGTAAAAGACTTCTTGTACGAAATCGCACGCGTGCCGCTTCACCAGTTTCCGAAAGACAATTTGGCCAGCCTTTCCAAGTGGCACCAAAAGATCTTTTCCCATGTGAGCGAACTTGCAACTCTTCCGGTCGTTCGCGATAAGCAGGATTTCAAGGTTATCGTATTTGGAGGAGTTGGCCCTCATTCCATGTATATAGCTGGCGGCCTCGCGTCGAGAAGCGTAACTGTGGAAGTCGATACGGTCATCGATAACATTTCCAAGAAGAAGCCAATCAGGAGAAATTCTCTCTGATTTTCGAGCGCCGTATAGGTCGAACCTTGGCGAGTCCCCCGGCAAAGTCGGGTGCTTATCTCGTTGAGTCAACGAGCGCCGTCGTGCAGAAAAGTAGGGGTAAGTTTAATTGTGAGGCGAGGTTATTCCGGCACTCCCGGCAGTAAATTGCCCGTTTCGCGTAAACAGGGATATCAAATAGAACTTAAGGAGGAATATATGAAAATCGGTCGGCATCTGTTCTTACTGTACCTTTCCGTCATTTTGTTTGTAACGGCCATTCCGTGCCGTGCAGACAACTATCCTTCCAAACCGATAGGTGTGATCGTGCCCTTTTCCGCGGGCGCAGGGACCGACTTCATTGCACGCACAATTGGTCAGAAACTCTCTGAGGCATGGAAACAGCCGGTGGTCGTGGAAAACCGTGTCGGCGCCGGCGGGGTCACAGGAGCGAATATAGTGGCCAAGGCCAAGCCCGACGGATATACGCTTGTCATGGGCACCATCGGAACCCACTCAGTGAACCACAGCCTGTACAAGAATATGCCTTATGACACTTTGAAAGACTTCACACCCATCATTCATGTGGGAAGTGCGAGTCTTGTGCTATTCGTGCATAGCTCGCTTCCTGTACACTCGATGAAGGAACTCATTGCCTACGCCAAGGCGCATCCTGGCAAGCTCGACTACGCGACCGGCGGAATCGGCTCCTCCCAGCATCTGCCGATGGAGCTATTCAAGGTCATGACGGGGATCGACATGCTCCCCATACACTACAAGGGGGGTGCCCCTGCGTATCTCGATCTGGTAGCGGGACGGGTGCCGGTGATGCTAAATGTTACAGAATCAATTTTGCTTGCCGGTGTTAAGTCCGGCACGCTTAGGGCCCTTGCTGTGGGAGATACCAAGCGTACGCCAAGTCTGCCCGATGTCCCAACGTTTGAGGAGGCGGGGGTCCCGGGTTACCAGGCGTCTGCATGGCAAGCGGTATTCGCACCGGCGGGTACCCCCGCGGACATCGTTACTAAACTCAACCGCGAGATCAATCAAATTCTCACCATGCCCGACGTGCAGACCAAATTTGCCACATACGGTTTAAGGCTCCCTGGCGGCACCCCGGCGGATCTCCGCAGGTTCCAGGAGTCGGAGGTAAGGCGCTGGGCCAAGGTCATCAAAGAGGCCAACATCACCACGCTCGATTGACGATGGATTCGACTAACGGAGAAATCGATGAACGATATTCATATAGTCACTGGAGCCAGCAGCAGTGTCGGTCGAGCTCTGTGCAAACATCTCGCCACGCGTGGACTCAACGTGCTCGGCATTGCCCGCCGCGGGCCTGAGTTGGAGCAGCTCAAGGATGAGCATCCGAACGAAATTCAGATTCTAAGCGCCGACCTCGGCCGCCCGATCGCATGGCAGAGTGTTGCAGATCGGGTCCGCGGTCAGTATCAGGTATCGACACTGACGCACAGCGCGGCGATCTCCACCAAAGGCTATCTCAAGGATATAAGCTTGGAATCCTACCGGGAAATGATGGCCATCAACGTGGATGCTCCACTGTTCTTGACGCAAGCACTCATTCCCCATTGTCGCCGCGGCGCGCGCATACTTCACCTGTCATCTGGCGCTGCGCATCAAGCCAGCGGATACGGTGGGCTTTACTGCATTACGAAGGCGGCGTTGCTGATGCTTTATCGTGCGTGGAATGCGGACTTTCCGAACCACGAGATCATCGTCGGTAGTACGAGTCCCGGTCCGGTGGACGGTCCTATGCAGGATGAAGCGCGCCGTGGCGATTATCCCGACGTCGCAAGGTATCGGGCGTACAAGGAAAAGGGCATGTTGATCCAACCTTCGCGTGTGGCAGAGTATCTGGCTTGGCTGCTGTTTGCCACGAGCGACGAGGAATTCGTCTCGGATGATTGGCGCATCACGGACGAATCGCATCACGCACGTTGGCTAAAAGGATCGCTGACGGGATAAGGTCCAGCTTGGAAGAGGCCGATTATCAGCGAGAACCTGACGTTCATCAGTGAAGTTTTCCGTTCTGCGTACGGCAAGTCATGGCCGGGAGCGGCGCTTGCCGATACTCGCCGAAAGCGGATCGGCGGCGTCGAGCCCGATCAACTCCTCGTCGAAGCCCATCGGCGCTTCGCGAGTTCACATCTTTTCGATGACGTCGCGGGAGAAGTCCTCCATCATCTTGTAGCCGCCCTCGGGCGGAAAATTGCACTTGATCTGTCGCACGCCCTGGCGCTGCAGTTCTCGCACCTCGTCCGCCACATCCTGCGGGCGGCTGATCATGCAGAAAGCTTTGATCATCTCAGGTGTGATAAAGCGCCTTTCCTCGGGCTTTACGAAGACGTTGTGGCCCTCGTGCATCATCTGCTGGCGCGAGGCTTGCGGCCGGCCCATGTGGAACGCCAGGTAATCCTTCCAGATAGGCTTGAGGAACTCAGGCGGATCCGCGCCCGTTTCGAGCTGCCTGTCCACCATGTGATGCACCATCGTCATCAAGGCAGGACCGATCTCGTCAACGATCCGGTCGGAGTTGACCGCCTCCCCGGGCTTGAGTACCACCAGGTTCGCACGCACCATCAGGTAGAAATCCCCGAGCGTGCGAGCCGAACGCTCGGCCCCTGTGCCCACGTTGGCGATGACATTGCGCAACGTTTCGGCGCGCGGAATTGCCATGGTGACAAGCCCCTCGGCCAATTCGCCCGCCAGGGCCTGTACCTTGGGACCGTCGCCTGCCAGGTAGAGCGGAATGTGGTCCTGGACATTGATGTAGCCCTTGTCGAGCAGCATGAAGCGGACCTTGTGGTTGACGCCATTGTCCGGGTAATCAACTTCCTCACCTCGAATCAGTCCCCGGACGACTTTGACGTATGCGGCGAAGTCCTTGAGCCGCATCGGCCGGCGCCCGAGCATGCGCATGGCGGTGTAGCCGGTGCCCAGCGCAACGAACGTGCGACCCGGTGCGATCCGGTTGATGGTGGCGATACCGTTGGCCACGACCGGCGCCAGACGCAGCCCCGGCACGGCCACCCCTACGCCGAGCTTCATGCTGCGGGTCTTGAGCGCCGCCATGGTCAGCACTGCAAAGCACTCTGAGCGTATCGTCTGACTGTCGGTTACCCACAGGTGCGTATAGCCCAACGCCTCGGCGCGCGCCACGTACTCCATGTCATCGATCTTGGCCCAAGTAATTCCGAATTCCATGTCGAAAGTCCTAGAGGTTTGGATAGCGGGGAAACGCTTTTACGGTCTCGCTTTCAGTCCGCGTCCGACGATGCTGCCTAAAATAGAACTCGCCGACGCACGCCGCCGGCTTCTTGCGATGCGTTCTAGTACTTTTGGATCACCTGACGCGCAAAATTTTCGAGCATGCGGTAGCTCTGCTCAAGCGGAAAGTTGAGAAGTATTTGGTTTACGCCTTTCTTCTCCAATACCCGAAGCTGTTCCACGACTTCATCAGGCTGTCCGACGACACACAAGGCTTTGATCAAGTCGGCGGTGATAAAGCGGGCTTCCTCGGGATCCAGATACGTCTTATGGCTCGCATGCAGCTTCTGATGGCGGGTCTCAGCGGGCCGGCTCAGGTGAAATTCCATGTAATCCTTCCAGATCGGCTGAAGATAATCGGGCGGGGCCACGCCGGCCTCTTTCTGCCTGTCTGCGCACATATGCAGCCACGAGGTAATGTCGGGGCCGCACTCCCGCAGGATGCGATCCGAGGTGATCGATTCGCCCGGTTCCAGTATGGCCAAATTCATTCGGGCCGTGACGCGGAAGTCGTCCAGTTTCCGTCCTACGCGCTTGGCCCCCGTTTGCACGTTGGCGAGAATCTCTTCTATCGTCCCGCCCTTGGGAATTGCCGTTACCAGACCATCGCCGTACTCTCCGGCCAGGGCTTGGCCCTTGGGGCCGTAGGAGGCGACGATCAGGGGAATGTAATGTTCGATGTCGATGTACTTGAATTCCCGCATTTGGAAGGTAATGGGATGGGTCCTGCCGTTCAATGTGTAATCCACCTCCTCGCCCCGTATCAGAGCCTTGACCACGCGCAGGTATTCAGTGAATTCTTTCATCCGCATCGGGGGCTGACCCATCATGCGCATCGCCGTATTCCCGGTGCCGATGGAAATGAACGTGCGTCCGGGTGCGAGCCGGTTGATGGTGGCAATGCCGTTAGCCGTCGTCGGCGCCAGCCGCAGTCCCGCAACCGAGACGCCCGTTCCCAATTTTATGGTGCGCGTCTGCTGGGCTGCCAACGCGAGCACCGCGAAGCAATTCGAGCGAATCATCTGGGTGTCCGTCACCCAGCAGTGCGTGTAGCCGAGGTTCTCCGCATGGGTGATATAGCCGATTTCGTCGATCTTCGATGCGGCGATGCCGAAGTCCATTGCCTGTGCTCCTAGATTAAATTCGCGTCAGTGCGGAAGAAAGCAAATCTTGCTGCAATTGCAGGAGGTCTATTTATCGGGAAACATAACGCCAGGTTGGCTAGCGGAAGTTCGGCAGCACTTCCTTGGCGAAAATATCCATCTGCCGGTGCGTGTCTTGTTCGTCTTTCGACAAGAACATGAAGACGAAGTCGCGCACCCCCGCATCGACGCGATCCTGGATGCCTTTCACGCAGTCCTTTGCCGTTCCCGTGAGGCACAGCCCCTTGGCGATGTCTTCCGGGCTGCGCTGCGCCGTAGCGTATTTCCCCAAGTTTTCTACGGCGACGGCGAGCGCGTCTTTCGGGTCGTTCGCGACCGAGGTGGGCTGGGCGACCGCGAAGTGGAAATTGCTCATGTCGCGAGCCGCAGCCTCGCCGTGCTTGCGCACCGCTTCGTTGCTCTCCTTCAGGCGCCGGATTGTAAACAGATACGGATACCAGCCGTCGCCCATCGTCCCTGCGCGTTTCATCGCCGCGTCGCTGCGTCCCGATACCCAGATCGGAGGGCAGGGTTTTTGCACCGGCTGCGGCAGCAACGTGGCGTCCTCGAACTCGTAGTACCGACCTTTGTGCGTGACGTGCTCTTCCGTCCACAGGCGCCGCAGCAACGGAAGCATCTCGTTGGCACGGCGGCCGCGCGTTTCTACCGGCACGCCCAGAAGATCGTACTCGATACGCGTCTCCCGCTGTCCGCTGATGCCGATGCCGAAATCCAGGCGCCCGTTGGAGAGCTGATCCACCGTCGTCACCAGCTTGGCGAGCATCACCGGGTGGTACAGCGGTGCGATGACGATGCCGGTCATGACGCGGATGCGCTTGGTCGCTCCCGCTGCCGCAGCCATCAACGGCAGCGATAGATTCGTCGGATGCGGCGGGTTGCCATCCTGGATATGCTCGCCGGTGACGAGGCGGTCGAAGCCGAGTTCCTCGGCGCGACGCGCGAAATCGGCGAGGTGTGGCGCCGCGACGTTGTTGACCGAGCATCCGAAACTGAGGTTGGGTGTGGCCATAGATTCACTCCTTGGTTGAGTATGGTTCAATGCATCCGATATCAGCTGGCTGCTTGGGGCGCAGAGGTCCGCAGCATATCGTCCGTGGAACTTCGGCTGGCAGCCGTACAAGTGCGCGTGCTCGCGCCATAGAGTGTCGTGCGCTCTAGCGGCATGCGGCCGATGGAACAGATCAGCTCCTGCATCTTCTCGGGCGTCATTTGCGACCCGTGCGACCCACCTGCCGCGCGCGAGATGGTCTCGTCCATCAGCGTACCGCCCAGATCGTTGGCGCCCGAGCGCAGGCAAGCCTTGACGCCTTCCACCCCCAACTTCACCCACGAGGTCTGCACGTTGGGAATGAATGGGTGCAACGCCAGCCGCGCGACCGCGTGCATGAGTACCACCTCGCGGAACGTCGGCCCGCGCCGCGCCCGGCCCTTGAGGTAGAGCGGCGCCTCCATATGCACGAACGCAAGCGGCACCAACTCGGTAAAGCCGCCCGTATCGGCTTGCAGTGCGCGCAGCCGCAGAAGGTGGCGCGCCCAGTGCTGCGGCCCGTCGATATGGCCGAACATGATCGTGGACGTGCTGCGCAAGTCCAGCCTGTGAGCGGTTCGCATAACATCGAACCACTCGTCCGTTTTGATCTTGTCCGGGCATAGGACCGCCCGCACCTCGTCATCCAGGATTTCCGCCGCGGTTCCGGGCAAGGTGCCGAGACCGGCGCGCTTGAGCTCTGCGAGAAACTCCTCGAGCGAAATACCGAGCGTGCGCGCTCCCTGGGATACCTCCAGCGGCGAAAACGCGTGCACGTGCATCGCCGGCGCAACGGCTTTCACCGCCCGGCAAATATCAAGATAGGTCGCGCCGGTATAGTCCGGGTGGATTCCGCCCTGCATGCAGACCTCGGTCGCGCCGCGCTCCCACGCTTCGCGCACGCGCCCTTGGATGGTTTCGAGCGAAAGATTGTACGGCTTGCCGCGCAAATTCTCGCTCGTCTTTCCTTTGGCAAACGCGCAGAACTGGCAGCGATAGCCGCAGATGTTGGTGTAATTGATGTTGCGATTGACGACATAGCTGACCGTGTCCTGGTTCATGCTCGCACGCAATTCATCGGCCGCTTTGCAGACGGCGGAGAAATCCTCCCCGCGCGCGTGGAACAATCGAACGATTTCCGTCTCGAGGAGCGTCGCGCCCGATTGTGCCTTGGCTAGAATCTGGCCGATTTCGCCGCGCGGCACCGCGCGCGCGCCAATCAGCCCAAGATCGGCGGCGGGAAGGCCTTCGCGGTTACCAGGCGCCCAGCCATCGACACGTGCAAGACCCTCGCCGTCGATGCGCTGAAGCAGCGCTGTGCGCAGCCCGGGATCGACCCAGCGGTTGAGCTCGCGCGCATAGCTAGGGTAGATTGCCAGACGCTCGCAGAGTTCTTTGCCGGCGTCTTTGGTCGCCTGCGTAAGCATCGCGAGCTCTGGCCAAGGCGCTTCCGGGTTGACGTAATCGGGCGTGACTGGAGAGACCCCGCCCCAATCGTTGATGCCCGCTCCGAGGAGCTGCGACAACGACCCCGGGCTCAGATTCGGGGGCGCCTGGATGTTCATCGCAGGATGGAACACGAGCCGCGCCATGGCGACGGTCCACAGAAACTCGTGCAGCGCGGGCGCGGATACCTTGGCCATGCGTGTTTCCGGCTTGGGCCGGAAGTTCTGCACGATGATCTCCTGAATGTGGCCATATCGATCGTGCAGATCGCGCAGCGCGAGCAGCGCATCGATGCGCTCGGCGCGTGTTTCGCCGATACCGATCAAGATCCCGCTCGTAAACGGCACGCCGGCCTCGCCCGCAAGGCGTATGGTTTCAAGCCGCGCCGCCGGTCGCTTGTCGGGCGATCCATAGTGAGGTCCGCCGCGCTCGCACAAGCGTTCGGCCGCGCTCTCGAGCATGATGCCCTGAGATACAGAGACCTTGCGCAGCGTCGCAAGGTCGTCGCTCGCGAGCAGCCCGGGATTCAAGTGCGGGAGCAGTCCTGTTTCCGCAAACGTGATGCGCGCCGCCTCGGCAAGATATTCCAGCGTCGTCCTATAACCCATGCGGGAAAGCTGATCCCGCGCCGCCTGGTAGCGCAGCTCCGGCTTGTCCCCCAGGGTAAACAGCGCCTCTTTGCAGCCGGCTGCCGCGCCGGCGCGCGCTACGGCTAGAACCTCATCGAGCGTCAGATAGGCGGCGCGCCCCTTGCGCGGGGCCTCGGCAAAGGTGCAATAGTGGCAAACGTTCCGGCACAGCTGGGTCAGCGGGATAAAGACTTTTCGCGAATAGGACACGACCGCGCCGTGCGCAGCGTCGCGCCGCGCGGCGGCGGCTCGCAAAAGCCGGTCCAGACTCATGTCGGAGGCGGCAAACGCTTCGTCTCGCGACAGTCTGCGCCGCGGGGCCAGCAGCTCAAAGACATCCGTCGTCACGCGCATCTCATCCTAAAAATGCCATCTCATGCCGTTCCTTTGGCCGGGGAATTCGTGCAGGCATCGAGCTGCATATCATGCAGCCGCTGCGCGATTCCGATTTGAGTCAGATAGGCGTAACTTCGCGTCGCCGATGGACGCTGCATAAATGCGGCGACGTCGTCCGGCCGGTCGATGTCCTGCTCGATGCGCTCCAGGCGCACAATTTGCGGCGCGATTCCCTTTGCCCTCGCCTCGTCCTGGTGTTTGCGAAAGCTGTCACCTTCGGCGAAGTAAAGCCGCATGACTGCGGGCGGCGAACAGCAGAGCGCGTTGGTGCCCCCGTCACCGCAGGCGGGCACGAGCGTCACGGACGGCGCGGCTTGATGCGTCCGCGCGAGCGTCTCGATGTCGGCGGCGGTGACGAGCGGCACATCCGCCGGGACGATGAGCATGCCATCGCGTCCCTCCTTGGCGAGCTGCCGTCCCGCCTTGGTGAGCGCCGGAACCATACCGGCATCATCGAGATCCTCGATGACGCGGACGCCGACCGCCCGCGCCAACGCCGCGGCACTTGGTTCGCCTGTCATCATGACGATGCCAGCAAGCGAGCGCGAAAGCGTCAGCGCGGACAAGACATCCTGCAACATCGCATGCGCAAGCGCCGCACGTTCGTCACTCGCGAGAAGCGGCATCAGCCGGCGCTTGGCGTCGGTCCGCCGCTTGACGGGAACCACTGCCCAAAGACCACGCTTATCGTTCATCGGCTCGCTCGGCGCTGTCTCGCCGGTTCTTCGCCGGTTCCGACCCGCTTGGCGAAGGCGAGGACGACGCGCGCAAGACGGCGCTTGTCATCGATGTTCTTCATCAGCGTTCGCGTCACCGCCACCGCGACGTCGATGCCCTCTGCATCGGCCGCGTCGCACTCGTCGATGACCAGGCCGTCGATCAGGCCGGCGTAATGTTCCGCGATCGCCCGGGAGGTGATGCCGATGCCGAGCTCGCGCATGATCTTGGCGGTGGGGCCCTTCACGGCCTCGCCACCGATCACCGGCGAGACCGCGATCACCGGGACTTCAGTACGCTCGAGCGCTCTGCGCATGCCCGGCACGGCGAGGATCGGGTCGATGCTGATATAGGGATTGGACGGACAGATCACGATCGCCGCGAGAAGAGGATCGCGAAGCGCAGCAAGGCATGCCGGATTGGCTTCCGCCTTCGCGGCGCCCGCGAAAGATAGCGCGCTTACCACGGGCGCGCAGCGCTGCCTGACGAAATAGTCCTGAAACGGCAACTCGCCCTCCGGCGTGTGCACCACGGTGCGCACCGGCTCGTCCGTCATTGGCAGAATCCGGGCTTTAACGTCGAGCCGCCGGGCCATGTCGGCCACGATCGAGGTGAGCGATTCGCCGCCTCGCAGGCGCCGCGTGCGCTCGACGTGCACGGCGAGATCCCGGTCCCCCAAGGCAAACCAGGTCTCTCCGCCGAGGCTCGAGAGCGCATCCATGAAATTCCAGCTTTCGTCAGAGCGGCCCCAGCCGCGCGTCGTATCGTTCAGGCCGGCGAGCGTGTACAAGACCGTGTCCAGATCGGGTGACACGCAAAGCCCCAGATGTTCGAAGTCATCCGCCGTATTTACCACCACCGTGAGTTCACCGGCATCGAGCTCGGCGTCAAGCCCCAGCACCAGCTTGACTCCCCCGACTCCACCGCAAAGCGCCAAGACATGGCTCGCAGCGCGCTGTGGCGCGAAAGGCGCGGTTCGTGCGATCGTCACGGTAACGTGCGTCCAGTCGTCATCGGAACAAATCTTGCTTTTTGGGCCGCAACAAGCTGGCCGCGTTGCGCGCCGGCGCATTCCATGAGAGCCCGCGCACATGCACGAGGGGCAAACCGCTATCGGTCTCGCCCATCAGCAGCGATGCCGCGGCCGCGATCTCATCGGCGAGCGCGACTTCGGTGACGCGCATCGCCCGGCCGAAAAGATCGGGAGCACCGACGAGGCTCAAAAGCGAAGGCAGTCCTGCCGCCCCGAGGGCGACACCGACGACGCCATTGCGCCAGGCACGCCCGAAACTGTCATTGATCACCACGCCAAGGTCGGCGCCGAATTCCTCGTCCAACCTCGCCTTCAGCAAAGCGCAGGAAGCATCCGGATTCTCCGGCAGGAGCAGCACGCGTTCGCTGCCTTGTACATGCTCGATGTTCGACTGATCGACGCCGGCGTTTGCCATGATGAATCCGAGCCGATGCGCCACGATCAGCACCCCCTCGCGGTAGCGCACAACCTCGTTCGCTTCCGAAAGTATCACCTCGACGAGGCGCGGATCCTTGCGCACAGCCGCTGCAAGCTCGATGGCGCGCGCCGAAGGGGTCACCTCGCGCAAGCTCTTGTAGCGCCCCTCGGCCTTGGACACGATCTTCTGGGCGATAACGAGCACGTCCTGAGCGCGCAGTGCCAGGCCCGCACGCTGCAGGCTCTCGATCAGGATCGCGCCGAGATCATCGCCGGGCTCGATCAACGGAAGGCCGCCAATGGCGGTCAACGTGACCGTCTTGTTCTCGACTGCCATCTTCTACGCGTCGCTGCCGCCGCCCGGAAATCCGGTGATCCGGATGCCCGCGCCGTCCATCTTGTAGCGCTTGTTGATGCCGATGAGAACTGACGTCAACGCCTCCGCTGCCACCGAGTTGGCGATTGGACCTGCGTCTATGCCGCGGATGCCGATCGCGCGGATGAGTGCAATGACGACATCGCGTGCCTGGCGACTATTCCCGAAAACGAGCACGTCGGAATCGATTGCGCCGCCCGCGCGCAGCTTTGCCGCCCCGACATTGTGGAATGCCGAGACGACCTGCGCGCGCTCGCCTAGAAGCTGTTGCGCCATCTGTGCGGCCGAGCCCTGCGCCGGAAGTTGCACCAGCGATACCTTGGGTGGCACCAGCGGCACGACGGTATCGACGACGATCTTGCCCAGGACGGCATCCTTGATCTCCTCCAGGATCGCAACGTGGTTTGAAAACGGCACTGCAAGCACCACGATGTCGGCCGCGCGGGCCGCACCGATATTGTCGTCACCGCGCACCGGCGGTGCGCCGTTTGCCGGCAAGATTGCCCGTGCCGCGGCCTCGGCCTTTTCGCGCGAGCGCGAACCGAGTATCACCGGGTAGCCCGCGGCAGCCCAGCGCATGGCAAGGCCCGAGCCCAGCGCTCCGGTACCGCCGATGAGCGCAAGTGTAGGGCGATCGTTTGGCATCCCACCTCCGTTTTCTTGGTCGCACGGAATACTGGCTTATCCGAATCCCTCAGTCAAATGCCATTTTTCACCGGTGCGCCTCGCCGCGAGCCGGCGCGCATTGCCCGCTCCACTCGACGGTTCCTGCAGGTCAGACGATATAGCGCCCGCCCATGACGTTGATCTGGACGCCGGTGACGTAGGAGGATTCCTCGGAAGCGAAGAACAGCACCGCGTTCGCGATATCCTGCACCGTTGCCTGCCGCCCCATTGGAAGGTCCTTCAGATGCTCGGCCGATGTGCGCGACACCCGGGTTGCGAAATCGGGATACCACTCGGGGTGCGCGCGCTCGGTGTCGGTCGAGCCGGGGCTGACCATGTTGGCCCGCACATTGAACGGGGCGAGTTCCGCTGCCAAGGCACGAATCAACCCGAGTAGCCCATGTTTGGCCGCGGTGACGCTGGTTGATTTCGGACGACCCGTAATGGCGCTTTGCCCGCCCAACGCAATAATGCTGCCGCTATGGCGCTTGATCATGTCGGGAACCACGGCTTTGCTCAGATAGAACGCCGAAAAGCAGTTGACGGCCATCACGCGCTGCCATTCCTCATCGGTGACCTCGCCTATGGGCCGGTGCGGACGAATGCCGGTGCCGCACACCAGCACATCGATCTTGCCGAATCGCGCGAGACCCTCTGCCACCATGTCGCGGCAGCGTTGCGCGTCGGAAACATCGCCCAGCACGGTCAGCGTGTTTACGCCGGACTCGCCGCACTTCGAAGCGACCTCATTCAATTCTTCCTGACTGGCGCGGGTATTCAATATCAGGTCGGCACCCTCGCGGGCGAAGGTCAGGGCGATTTCCCGGCCGATATTGCGGCTGGCCCCGGTAATCATGGCGGTTTTTCCGGCGAGTCGCATCGCGAATTCTCCTAGGGATTATGGAAGACTAATTCTTGCACAGAACATTCCGGCGAGGAGTATCAATGCTCGAGCGTGAATTATGCTGTCTCGAGGGTATCCGTGTTTCCGTCCAGGCGCTCCTGCAGCAGCTGACCATGGTGAACGGTGTTGGGTGCCGCGGCGTCGAAACATGGCAGGACTATAATCCAATTCGAGCGCATGCTGAATCTCTCGAGGCGAGCGGCGAAACCAGTCTGCTTCTATCATCGCTGATGCGGCTCGCTCGCGCGGGGGCACTGCGGTTTGATCGCTCGCCGTATTGCGCAGGAATTCGCGCCGCGGTTTGCCGTCCTCTGCCGGTGGCGTTCCGCCGGCATTGATCCGTTCGAACACAACAATTGCTTTTGGGGCGGTCGATCCATGGAACTAGGTGCAAGCTTTCCGTCGCGCGAAATCGGCAATGACCCCGCAGCCATCCGCGATTACGCCCAGGGGGTCGAGGCCTTGGGATACTCGTACATCACCCAAATCGACCATGTGATCGGAGCGGACACCAGCACCCGGCCCGATTGGGATCACGCCACCTACCCTTATACGATCAAGGATGCCATCCACGAGCCTTTCACCCTTTTTGGCTTTCTGGCGGGGTGTACCACGCGCGTGATTCTTGCGGCGGGGATCATTGTGCTGCCCCAGCGGCAAACCGTGCTGGTGGCCAAGCAGGCGGCCGAAGTGGATGTGCTCAGCCGCGGGCGCATGCGCATGGGTGCCGGCATCGGCCGGTTCTGGCTGGAGTATGAGTCGCTGGGCGCCAATTTCAAGGACCGCGCGCCCCGTATGACCGAGCAGATCGCAGTGCTGCGCGCGCTTTGGAGCCAGCAAACGGTGCATATCGAAGGCAGGTGGCACAAGATCATCGATCAGGGCATCAATCCGCTTCCGCTGCAGCGGCCGATTCCGATCTGGATGGGTGGCGGGCGGACCGATAGCGCCTTGCGTCGCATCGCCCGTCTCAGCGATGGCTGGACCCTTTCTCCGATGACTTCGCCCGTGCCCGACGAGCAGGCGGCCGCCGATATCGCGCGATTCAAACGCTATCTCGCCGATAACGGGCGCTCCGCAGCCGGTTTTTCCATCGAAGCACCATTCATTCCCGCCAAGGTGCCGCAGGAACGCTGGCTGGAACTCCACAAACAATGGGAAGCGTTGGGCATCACCCATCTCGGGGTGCGCTCCGCAGGTAATGGGTTCACGCGCCCCGACCAGCATCTGGAACTGCTCAGCCGCTACGCGCAAGCCGTCCGCAAGAACTAGCTAACCTCTGCAAAACTTCGGTCGATGGTTTCTCGACCGAAGTTTTGCACTGCGTGTCGATGAGCAGGCACTACTGCCCGACTTTGATGTTGGCGCTCTTGATGATTTTGTCGAACTTTGCAAGTTCCGTTCTCATCAGCGCCGCCGTCTGATCGGCCGTGGAGATGAAAATCTGCATTCCCTGTTTGGTGAGGTACTCCCGCGTGTCGGGCATCGCCAGTATCCCCGCAATCTCGATTGACAGTTTATTGATGACTGTCTTCGGCGTACCGGCTGGCGCAATGACGCCGAACCACGCTTTCGCGTCGAAACCCGGGACGCCGGCCTCGACGAATGTGGGCACCTCGCGCAGCGCCGCGAGCCGCGTCTCGCCGGTGACCGCGATCGCCTTTAGCTTGCCGCTTCGAACGTGATTGGTGACGGCTATGGGAATTTGAAAGGCCACCTGCACTTGGCCGCCGATGAGATCGGAAATGACGGGTCCCGATCCTTTGTAGGGGACGTGCTGCATCTTTGTTCCGACCAGCATGTTGAATAATTCAGTCGCCAGATGGACCGTGCTCCCGACGCCCGCCGTACCGACGTCGATCTGTCCCGGCTTCGCCTTGGCAAGCGCAATGAACTCCAGCAGCGTGTTCGCCGGTACCGACGGATGAAGCACGAGCACGTAGTCGGATTTGGCAAGGGTCGCCACCGCATCGAAGTCCTTGATCATGTCGTAGGGGGCGGGGACCAGCAGCGCGGCGGCGAGCACGCCGCTGCCCAACAAGAGCAGGGTGTAGCCATCGGGCGGCGCTTTGGCCAGGGCTTCGCCGCCGATGACGGTGTTGCCGCCCGCCTTGTTGTCGACGATCACGGGCTGGCTCCAGCGTTCGGTCAGCTTTCGGCCGATCATGCGCGCCATCGGATCGTTGCTGCCTCCAGGCGGATAAGGCACGATCAGGCGGATGGGCTTGCTGGGATAAGTCTCCTGGCCGGCGACAGAACCGACAAAGGCCATCAGCACAACCGCGGCTGTAATGCGTGCCACCGTGTTCAATACTTGCATGCGCAATTTCTCCATCACTCGGTATGCAGGGTCAATTTGTCATAGGCTAAGCGTAGGACACAGCGGCTCTTGCGAATGCATCATCCAATTCCTTGGCCTTGGATGCGATGTCCTCGCACACGGCATAGCGCATGTAAGAAGGCTCGAAGTGCACGCCAATCACGCCTGTGCGCTCCATCACCAGAAAATTGAAATGCTCGGCGCTTGTTATCTTCTCGCCGAAGGCATGATCCGGCACCAGCCAGAGCGAAAAGAAGCCGGCCTCGGGCTGTGCCGCCAGCCGCATGCCGCGACCGGTCAGCAGCTTGATCAGAAGCTCGAGCCTGTCGCGATACAGTTGCCGACATCGGTCTATGCCGTCCCAGTCGCCTTCGCAACTCGCCTTGACGCCTATCGCCATGGCGGCGACAAACCCCTCGTCCGTATTGCCCTTGACGTTCGCGATGTCGTCGATGAAGTCGGGAGATCCTGCCATGGCTCCCACCTGCCAGCCCGTGCCATTGCCGATCACTTTGGAAGCGGAAAAGGCCTCGGCCCATGACAGGTCCGGGAATTCCATGGCCACATCGGTCAATGCGATGCTGCGGGGGCTGTGGGAAAGGACGATGTACGCCGCATCGTTCACGAGTCGAATGTTCTTGTCCGAGCAGTACCGGCACAGGCCCCGCCAGAACGCCCTATCGGCGACGCACCCGGTCGGATTATGCGGGTAATTGGTCATGATGAGGCTCGTGCCGGCACGAATGTCCGCAGCGCCGAAAAGAAAGGAATTTTGAGGATTGAGAGGCAGGGGGTAATGCTCAACCCGAAGATACTTGCACCAGTCGGCCGGAAAGGGATAACCGGGGTCGGTCATGGTCGCCACGGTCACCGGCCTGTGCCATGAGCCGCACGTCACCGGGAATAGCCCCAACATGCGCTTGATGCCGGCAATGGGCAGGAAGGAGACGTCCTTGTTCTCGATCTTGTGCCGGACGTTGAACTCGACGAAGTCCCTGGCGAATCCGGGAACGCCCGGGCTGGCGTTGTACTGGTAGCGGTGTATCTCTTCCTTTTCGCTCATGATGGCGGCGGCGGCAGCGTTGCGCGCGCTCAGCAAGGCCGGCCCCCTGGGCTCGCCGATGGAAAGGTCTATCAACTTGACGCCTCTTTCCTGCACTTCCGCGCGTTTAGCTCTTATTGCTTGAAAGAGATTGGGCTTCTCGGCCGGCAGCCAGGATTTGCGCATGGTGGTCAATGTCCTTCGCTAAGTTCGAATCAAGACAAGATTTTTGCACAGAACAGGCTGGCGGGGAGCGTCAATGCCCGTGCATGTGCCTGTCGCCAGGTTGAAGACTGCCCTGTGTCCGGTGAATCGGGGTGCCACGTCCGGGAGCTCCAGTTACGCTTGTGCCAATTGCAATCGCGGTACACTCGGCACTTGTACGGGATCCGCATATTTTATTGCACGGAGACGAAAATATGGCATTGAGAGACGAGATTGCGCTTGGAATGTCCCTGCCGCACCGTTCCCCCGAATCCATCGAGGTCGGTGCGGTCCGCCATGTTGCGAAGCGCGCCGAAGCGCTGGGGTTCCGCGAGCTTTGGGTGACCAACAATACTTTGGATCGGACCGCAAACTGCTTCGATTCGATCACACTGCTCAGCTACGCTGCGGCCATCACCAGCACTATCCGCTTGGGCATCTCCATGCTGGTGCTGCCCACGTACAACCCCATACACGTGGCGCATCAAATTGCGACCCTGGACTACCTGAGTGGCGGTCGGGCAGTGCTCGGCGTCGGGCTGGGCAGGGAGTTTCATTACGTCGAGTTCCAGATTCCAGCGGAGCGCCGCGTGCGGCGCTTTCTCGAGCAGGTGGAACTGATGAAAGCACTGTGGACCCAGCCAAAAGTCACCTATCGAGGCGAGTTTTTCCAGTTGGAGGACGGCGTCATGCAACCCAAACCGATACAAAAGCCGTATCCCCCGCTGTGGCTGGGCGGCGCGCACCCCAACGCCCTCAGGCGCGTCGCGAAAATTGCCGACGGCTGGATGGGCTCCGGCGGTTCGACTGCCGCCGCCTTCGCGACGAGCGTCCCGTTGATACGCGCAGCGCTGGAGAAGGCCGGGCGCGACCCGGCCTCATTCCCGATCTCCAAACGCGTGTTCATGTCCGTCCACGAGCGCCCCGAGGTCGCCCGGGACGAGGTGCGCCGCTGGTTCACCGACGTGTACCAGAATCCGGAACTGACAACCGGGGGTGGGGTGTACGGCACGCCGGAGCAGGTGCGCGAACAGTTGCAGCTACTCGTCGCCGCGGGCGCCAATCACCTGTTGCTCAATCCCGTAACGCGCTACAGTGAGCAGGTCGAAGCGCTCGCTGAAGTCATCGCGCGGCGGTAGGGCTGGCGGGCGGCCTGCGCGAGACGCCCGGCCGGCGCAGGCACGCTGAATACCCGCGACCGTCCTACGCCTGCGCCGGGCCAAAGGCGAGATTGAAGATGTAAGATTTCGGCGGTTCAAAACATCCAGTCTTTACCCAAGGAGGTGAGGGCATGATCAAACGTGCTAACGCCGTGGCGCAGATTCTAGCGTTGGGCCTGCTCGCAGCCTTTGCTGGACCCACTTTTGCCCAGCAGGACTTTCCCAACAAACCGATCCGTATCCTGGTCTCCAGCACTCCGGGCGGCAGCAGCGACTTGTCGGCCCGACTTATCGGCCAGAAGCTCACCGAGAGCTGGGGCCAGCCCGTGATCGTGGATAACCGTCCCGGCGCAAACAGCATCATTGCCGCCGAAGCCTTGGCCAAGTCCGCGCCCGATGGCCACACCACCATGCTGGTGCAACTGGCCCACGTCATCAACCCTCTGGTGGTAGCCAACCTCCCCTTCGACGCGATCAAGGACTTCGCTCCGGTTGCTACCATCACCAACAGCCGCTACGTTCTTACCATCAATCTCTCGATTCCGGCCAACAGTCTCAAAGAGTTCATCGCTTACGCGAAGTCCAGGCCTGGGCAACTCAATTATGCTTCGTCCGGCACGGCGTCAGCAGCGCATCTGACGACTGAAATCCTGAGCAGCATGGTGGGAATCACGATGCAGCATGTCCCCTACAAGGGACCGACCCAGGTGCTCAACGACCTGGCGGGCGGTCAGGTCCAAGTGTACCTTGCCACCGCGCTGACCACCCTGCCTTACATCGTTGCCGGCCGAATCAGGGCCATTGCCATCTCAGGCGACACGCGCTCCCCGGCCCTTCCGCAGCTGCCCACATTCGACGAGGCTGGATTGCCCGGTTTCGACATGAAGAATTGGTACGGTTTCCTTGCGCCCGGCCGAACCCCTAGGCCCGTCGTCTCCAAATTGTCGGCTGAGATCGCGAAGATTCTGACCATGCCGGACACGGTCGCCAAACTGGCGAGCCAAGGTGGTGACCCCTTCATCACGACGCCCGAGCAGTTCGCCGAACTGATGAAAGCGGATATGGCTCGATTCGCAAGGATCATCAAGACCGCCAACATCACGATCGAGAAGTGACCCCGGTTCGCAGGAGAAAATCTTTGCAGCGGGTTCGGCTGGGGCGGCATATCCCGTAACAGCGGTCGTCGGTGAACTTACCCGCGCCGTGCGCTCACTCGGCCTTGATGCCGCGCTGCTTGATGACCTCGCCCCACTTCTTTTGCTCGCGCTCGAGATGCGCCGCGAACTCTTCGGTCGAACTGGCGACGACGTCCAGGCCCCGCTCCCGCCACAGTTGCGCTTGGCCCGGGGCGGTAAGCACCTTCTTCAACTGCTCGTTGAGCATGGCCACGATCGGCCGCGGCGTCCCCTTGGGCGCGAGTATGCCGTGCCAGGTGATGAACTCGTACCCCGGCACGCCGGCTTCCGCAACGGTCGGCAAGTCGGGCAACGCCGGCGAGCGCTTGGCGCTCGTCACCGCGAGCGCGCGCAGCCGGCCGGCGTTCAAGTAGCCGATCTGTTGCGAGACGTTGCCGAACGTAATTTGCACCTCGCCGCCAATTACCGCCACGTCGGCTGGGCCGCCGCCTTTGTACTGCACGGCGACAATGTCTACGCCGGCGAGCAGGTTGAAGAGTTCGCCCGCGATGTGCGGATTCGTCCCGACGCCGGCCGCGGAATAGTTAAGCTGGCCAGGTCGCGCTCGTGCCAGCGCGATGAGCTCCTTCACGGAGCGCACAGGCAGCGACGGATGGACCGTTACGAGCGACGGCGAGGACGTCACAAGCGATATTGGCGCGAAGTCCTTGATCGGATCGTACGGCACCCGGCTCAGCAGGAACTGGTTCGCCACGAGCGGAATGGTTTGGATGATGAGCGTGTAACCGTCGGGCGCGGACTTCGCGACGAATTCGGTGCCGATGTTGCCCGAAGCCCCGGAGCGATTTTCCACTAATACCTGCTGCCCCAGGTTCTCGGAGAGCTTCACGGCCAGGAGTCGCCCGACGACGTCGACGCTGCCGCCCGGAGGAAAAGGCGCGACGAGGCGCACGGTTTTGACCGGGTAATTCTGCGCCGCGGCGGAGCCCGCAATAACCATCAGCAGGCCTACCGTCACCATGCGCGACATCGCCTTGAAAGTATTCATCTGACTCTCCTACAGCTCAATGGGTACTTGCTCGGTGAAGACAATGGACGCGGCCGGACGACCAAGATGATCAATTCCCGAGCTTGATATTGGCCGTCTTGATGATCCTGGCGAACTTCGCCAACTCCGCTTTCAGCAGCGCCGCGAACTGGTCGGGCGTGGAAATGAAGGGCGCGACCCCCTGGCTGACCAGCTTTTCTCTGGTATCGGGCATTGCCACAAATCGAGCGAGTTCAGTCGCCAGTTTGTTGATGATTTCGTTCGGCGTGCCCGCCGGCACAAGCACCCCGTACCAATTCGTCACGTTGAATCCGGGCAGGCCACCCTCAGTGAAAGTGGGTACCTGCGGCAGGGCCGGTAAGCGTGACTCCCCCGAGACGGCGATGGCCTTGAGCCGGCCGCTCTTGATGTGCGAGAGGACGGCAAAGGGAACAGCGAAGGCGAGCTGGACCTGGCCGCCGAGGAGATCGGTAACGAGCGGCCCGGATCCCTTGTAGGGGATGTGTTGGATTTGGACGCCGGCCATGATGTTGAACAATTCCCCCGCCAGGTGAGGCGATCCTCCGCTCCCCGCCGACGCATGATTGAGTTCCCCCGGCCTGGATTTGGCAAACGCAATGAATGCCTGCAGATTATTCAGCGGCAACGAGGGATGGAGCACCAATACGAGTTCGCTGCTCGCAAGGGTCGCGACGGGAGCGAAATCCTTGATCGGATCATAGGGCAGATTCTTGTACAAGTGAGGCAGCACGACCAGGGTGCTCGCCGCCAGCAGCATCGTGTAGCCGTCTGGTGCGGATTTGACCAAGGCTTCACTGCCTATGATGGTGTTGCCGCCGGGCCGGTTGTCGACGATCACCGTTTGGCCCCAGCTTTCGGTTAGCCTCTGGCCGGCTAGACGGGCCAATATACTGGTGGTGCCTCCCGGCGTGTAGGGAACGATGAAGCGGATCGGCTTGCTCGGATAGGACTGCTGGGCGAAAACTTGACCGGCAACTGCCATCAGCACGCCCACTGTCAGGACACGCACCATTGCGTTGAACGTTTTCATCTGGCACCTCCCTAGTTCCAGGTTGGACATCCACTGCGCGCGGACCAAGCCAGCCGGCCATCACTTTAGAGCACCACGACAGCTTACATGCCGGCCCCTGGCTCGGCTAGGGACGTCTCGATATTACCGGCATTGCTATCGGCCGATGGCAGGCGCAATATCTTCTGGGCGTAGTGCTCGGCAGCGTTGAATCAGCAGCAAACTGCTGCCATTGGCTCGACGCGGGAAAAGAGACAAGATTGAATTTGCTAACCGAGAAGAAAAACCATCAATCTGCATGGAGGACAACGATGAAACGCACGCATCCACTTGCCAAGTCGCTGTTGCTGATCGCAATCGCATCGTTTGCGACTGCAGCCGTTGCGCAGAAGTCGGGCGGCACCTTGCGGGCGCCGCTGCGCGAGAACCCGGGCAGCGCATCCTTGCACGAGGAATCGTCCATAGGGGCACTCCAACCCTTCATGGCGGTGTACAACAATCTCGTCATCTTCGATCAGCAGGAAAAAGTGGTGCGCCCCGAGTCGATCCGGCCGGATCTGGCCACCGAGTGGTCCTGGAGCCCCGACAACTTGGTGCTCACGCTGAAGCTGCGTCAAGGTGTCAAATGGCACGATGGCAAGCCCTTCACCAGCGCCGATGTCCAGTGCACCTGGGACACGATTCTGGGCAAGCGTACTTCCAATTGGCGCCTGAATACGCACAAGGAGTGGTATTCCAACCTCAAGGAGGTCACGGTCGCCGGGCCGTACGAGGTCCGCTTCACGCTCGCGCGAGCGCAGCCTTCCTTTCTGTCCTTTCTCGCGAGCGGTTATTCGCCGGTCTACCCCTGCCATGTCGACGGGCGCGTGATGCGCCAGATGCCGATCGGCACCGGCCCGTTCAAGATGGCGGAGTGGAAGCAGGGCGACATGGTACGTCTGGTGAAGAACACCGACTACTGGAAGCCGGGGCGGCCGTACCTCGACGCCATCGAGTGGCGCATTGTGACTAGTGCGGCCACCCGAACACTGTCGTTCATAGCGGGGGAATTCGACCTGACGGCCTCCGGGGACCTGAACGCGAACGCCGTCAAAGACATCCGCGCCCAGGCGCCGAAGGCGATCTGCCAGACCAGCGCCAGCAACTCCACAGGTTTCTTGTTTGTTAATCATAAGACGCCGCCCTTCGACAATCCGAAGCTGCAGCGTGCGATTTCGCTCGCGCTCGACCGGTCGGAATTCGTGAAAGCCACGCAGGGCGACGGCAATATCGGCGGCATCTTGATGTCGCCTCCGCACGGCAATTGGGGTCTTGCGCCCGAACAGCTCGCAACCGTCCCCGGAATGGGGAAAGACGTCAAGCGCAATCGGGAGGAAGCGCGAAAGATCATGCAGGAACTCGGGTACGGACCCAACAAGAAGCTGAATACGACGTACATCGTGCGCGTGGGCTCCCCCAACTATTTGATGAACCTTTCGATCGCCGTGGATCAGCTGCGCAGCATCTACATCGAAGGGGACATTCAGCAGAAGGAATACACCGTGTACACCGGGGCGATCGTCAAGGGTGCATACACGTTGGCCTTCCACAGTACCTCCGCGGCGATGGATGATCCGGATATCGTGTTATACGAAGGGTACAAGTGCAAATCGGTACGCAACTACACGCACTATTGCAGGCGCGAGGTCGAGGCCAAAATCGACGAGCAATCCGCGACCGTCGATCCAGTCAAGCGCAAGCAGCTGGTTCAGGCAATCGATCTGATGCTGCTGCAGGACTTCGCCCGGATGGCCTTGTACCAGCAAACGAGTACGGGATGCTGGCATCCGCATGTAAAAGGTTACCTCAGGGCGGCCAACAGCATCTACACGCATCATCGGATGGAAGATGTCTGGTTGGACAAGTAACTCAGCGAGCGTCTTCTCCGGCCTGAAGCGGACTCACAGACATTCACAAAAAAACCCCCGCCGAAGCGGGGAATCACCGGAGGAAATAACTCAAGGAGTGTTCGCAGTCTAACCGGCCGGGCAATAGTGTCTATAAACCAAATAGCCTAGTCCCCAACCGAGTGCAGGGCTGGCGATAACGCGGCAGTTGGCGAAAAGGGCGGTTTGAATTTCCTCTACGCCGCGACCGGACGCGGATACATTGTTCATTAGCAATATATGGCTATTGCCTTGTATAGTGCCATGCGCTAGATTGCCGAGTAGTTAGTCAGTAATAAGACAAGAAAAACACCGACGTAATACCCGCGGCTCTCCCAGGGAGGAGGCAGCAAAATGAACATGAGACAAGATATGCGCACCCGGACGACCGCCTGCACGTGCGCGTGCGCTCGTTCGCACTCCCGGGGCCGCGCAGGGGCCGGATTGGTTTTCTTTCTATCAGTCGTGCTGGCGCCGCTTGCCGCTCCCGCAGCCGCCCAGAGCGCCGCGTCGAGCTACCCGAGCAAGCCCATTCGCTTCGTGGTGCCCTACCCGCCCGGCGGCACGACGGACATCGTCGCACGCGGCATCGGCATCAAGCTCGCCGAGCGCGTCGGCCAGCAGGTGGTGATCGAAAACCGCGGGGGTGGCAGCACCATCATCGGCGCGGAAGCGGTCGCCAAGTCCCTGCCGGACGGTTACACCCTGCTCTTGACCACCGCGACCACCATGTCGATCAACCCGCAGGTCAACCGGAATCTGCCCTACGACGCGGTGAAGGACTTTGCCCCGATCACCTCCGCCGTCAACGTGCCGTTCGTGATCGCCACGCATCCGTCGGTGCCGGCCAATTCGATTCCCGAACTCATCGCGCTGGCAAAGGCCAGGCCCGGGACGCTTACCTACTCGACGCCGGGTACGGCGTCGAGCAACCATCTCGCAGGCGCGCTGCTCGAATCGATGGCCGGGATCAAACTGCTGCACGTTCCCTACAAGGGGTCGGGGCCCGCGACCACTGCCGCGCTCAGTGGCGAGGTCGACATCGTCATCACGGGCATTGCGACGGTCACGCCGTACTGGAAAGCGGGCAAGTTGAAGATCCTCGCGATCGGCGCCGACAAGCGTCACCCGCGTTTGCCCGAGATTCCGTCCACCGGCGAGGCCGGGCTTCGGGGCTATTCGGCGGGCACGTGGTTCGGCGTGGTGGCCCGCGCCGGAACACCGCGAACTATCATCGACAAGCTCAACCGGGAGATCGTGGCGGCCCTATCGGGAAGCGAACTCAATGAACGCCTGACCGCGATCGGCTTCGATGTCTTCACCGGCACGCCGGAGGATTTCGCGCGCTTCCTGCAGAACGACATGGCGCGCGCAGCGACGGTCATCAAGGCGGCGGGCATCCAGGCCGCCGAATAAGCACGCGGGCGCTCAGCGGATTTCGCACCGGTCTTAGTCGAACAGTCTGCCCCGCCATGATCCGCTGAACGCGGCGCGGCAATGATCGCGGCTGACTGTCTTGATGGCCTGGGCGCGCTTGCTTGTATTCGATGTTATACCGCCTCGACCTACTGCGCTCGATTCCGTCGCTTGCGCGCGTCTTGTCCGGGCCGGTCGTTGTCCCCGGCGCCCGCTGTCGGCTGAAATTCCGACCAGCGCATGCAATCTGCATACTATGAAGCTCGTTTCCTCTTCATCGTCTTGGTCAGCGATCGGGGCGGAATACGGGAAGCTGGAACTCGTCGTTGAGCCGTTCAAATGCGACCGATACCGGCAAACCGGCCCGCATCTCGCCAAGCGAAACATCTACACACTTTGCGAGCATGCGGTACCCTTCCTCGAGGTCCACCATCGCGACGATGTATGGAACCTTGGTCTTGAAGTAGCCGCTCGGCGCACGGCAGACTTGGCTGTAGGTATAGACCGTGCCGCGGCCACAGGACTCCCGCCATTCCCATTTCTCGCTGTGGCAATGGGGACAGCGGCTGCGAGGAAAGAAGAACGGCTTCGCGCAAGCGCCGCAAAGCTGGTAGAGCAGCTTGGACCGGTTGGCGGCTTCCCAAAAAGATTTGGAGTCTTCATTCGTAATTGGGAGAATTGGCTCGCTCATCTTCATCACCCCCGTTCGATGATTACGGTCGCTTGAGTGGACAGGATGCCGCCGTTGCCGTTGATGATCGCATGGCGAGGATTGGACCGCTGCCGCTCGCCGGCCTCGCCTCGAAGTTGGCGCACCGCCTCGATGATCGCGTACATTCCGGAAGGGGGTCCCGGGTGGCCATGGGAAAGCAGACCGCCATCGGTATTGAAGCCGAACTTGACCCGCCCGTGATAGATGTCATCCACCAGTTTGGGCGCCTCGCCCCTGCCGCAAAAGCCCATTTCCTCCAGCTGAATGAAGACCGTAATGGTGTAACAGTCGTAGACGAACACGAGGTCGATGTCCGAGGGCTTCAGACCCGCCTGATCGCAGGCCTGCTTCGTTGCCCTGGCAATGCCGAAATCGTCTAGGTCGCGCAGCTGGCAGATATGGTCGTATGGTGCGTAGGCCCGGCCTGCTCCGATGACCTGGACCGCAGGCCGAGCCGAGGGGCGGTTGGTGACGATGAAAGCGGCGCCGCCGTCCGTGATGGGTGAGCACTCCAGCTTGCGCAGCGGACTGCTGATCACAGGCGATTTGAGGACATCATCGATTGCGAGCGGCTCCTGAAACTGCGCCTTGGGGTTCTTCATGGCATTGCGCCGCATGATGACCGCGACTTTAGCCCGGTCCTCGTCGGTCGCGCCGAACTCGATCTGGTAGCGCTGGGCAATGAGAGCATACCCCGTGGGATTGAGAAGCCCGTAGGGCATCTCGTACTGCTTATGCCGGAAGGCGGACATGTTGGCCACCGCCTGATCGCGCATCACGCCGGTCAGGGAGTTTTCACCGGCCACCACCAGCATGGTCGAGCAGCGCCCATGCGCGACGAGGTCCGTTGCCTCGATCAGGGCGGAAGCCGCCGATGAGCCGCTCCCCGTCTTGGTGTCGCAGTAACGCAGCTGGCCGATAATGCCTGCCGCTTCGGCAAAGGCGCAGCCGTGGCGGGAATAGGGATCGGCCCGGGAACCGAGTGTGATGACACCGTCGACATCCTGGAGCCCGATTCCGGCATCCGTCGCCGCCTCGTAAGCCATCTCCAGATGCAGTTGCATGCTGCCTTTCCCGGGCAGCTTGCCTAGCGGCGTGTCGGCAACGCCGGCGATGATTGCGCGACCCATTCTTGTCCCACCTTTCAAACCGAGAGAAGTACCTTCGGGTTAACCTGCGTAACGCGGTGTAGCAAAACTTGGTCCGCCCCGGCTTCGGCCAGCATCTTCGTGAACTGGTTTGCTGCCCGAAAGCCGGGTTTGCGCGCCGTTGACCGCTTGCGCACCCGCTAGCATAGGATCAGGCGGCAATCCAATGCCACGGCGCCATCCTCGCTCAGGCGCACCGGGTTGAACTCGACTTCGCGAGCGACGTCCTGGTGGTGGCAGATCCAGCCAGCCAGCTTGACGGCGATTTCCTCGAGCTCCTGCAGCGCCCGTGGATATGCAGCCAGATGGCGATACGTTCTCAGCGACCGGATCAGCTCTGCGACCTCCGTGGCACTCGCAGGTACCAAAGTCAGAGCGGTGTCGCCGACCAATTCCGTCAACTCGCCGCCCAAGCCTACGATCAGAGCCGTACCATATTTCGCGTCGACCTTGGCGCCAACGATCACGTCGATGCCCGGGCCAAGCATCTTTTCCACGGAGACCCGACCATCACTCTTCGGCAGGATGGCACGCACGGCGTCGCGCAGTTCGGTATCGCTGGCTATCCCCACGCGAACCAGGCCGCCAGTTTTCTTGTGCACGATGCTGCGGCTTTCGCCTTTAACAACGACCGGGTAGCCCAGTGCGCCGGCTACCCGGAGCGCCTCCTGCTCACTGGCTGCCAGCGCGCTTGGGGCGAAGGGGAAGCCCGCCTGAGCCAGAGCCGCTTTTGACTGGGCATAAGTCAGCAAGCCGTGTTGGTCGGGAAGGCGCGCTGCGGCCGGCCCTTGCAGGCGTGGGGCTTCCACGGCTGGCAAAGGCCGGATCACCATATGGCCCATGACCGCCAGCGTCCGGTTGGGGTCCGGAAACACCGGGACGCAACGCGCCTGGAGAATTTCCAGAGCCGCCTGCGGCGCGGCGACCCACGAGACGAGGAATGGTTTGTTGCTCGCTTCGGCAAAGCGCACGAAGTTGTTGGCCACGTCCTCGCCCATGGAATGGGCCACACCGGTGGCGGCCACTATGACGTCCACGTTCGGGTCCTCGCCCATGCAGGCGAGAGCTCCGTACAGGCGCTCGGGCGCACTCAGCGATCCGGCGCCGTCCAGCGGGTTCGTGTGGGTGCCAAAGGCCGTTATCTTCTTCAATCGCTCTTCCGTGTCAGGGGCGAAATCCGGCATGACGAGGCCCGCCGCTGGCGCTCGGTCGGCCATGATCACGCCGACGCCTCCTGAGGTCGTCAGGACGCCGAATCGTTTACCCCAAACGCGTTTGGCGTAAGGCGAGCCGGCCACGGCCATGAAGTCGACCAGCTCTTCTATCGACGCGATCGGTGCGATTCCTGCCTTCGCTTGCAGGGCGTTCCACAGCGCCTGGTCGTCAGCCATGGCGCCGGTGTGGGACGAAGCGGCTTTGTTACCGGCGGGCGTCAGCCCGGCCCGCAGTACACCCAGCCGCTTGCCGTTTCGGTGGGCCCGGCGGGCCGCCTCGAGCAGGAGCCTGGGCTTGCGGCAGCTCTCGATGTAGGCGGCGATCAGCTGCACTTCGGGCCGCTCGGCCAGATAGGCGACGTAGTCGGCGAAGTCCAGTGCCGCCTCGTTGCCGGTGCTGATGAATGAATGCACGCCGATTCCCCGCTGCCGGCAGAGCGAAACCGCGTAGGTGCCCAAGGCGCCGCTCTGCGTGATCAGGGCGCTCGCGCCGACCTTGTTCCCCTCCATGTCCAGCGCGGTGGAGAAGCTCGCAGGAATGTCCTCGGCGAAGTTGATGATGCCCTCGCTGTTGGGGCCGCAAAGAGCGATTCCGTGTTCCCGGGCAATCGCGATCAGCCGCTCCTGCCGCGCCCGACCAAGCGCGTCGCCCCGTTCGGCGAAGCCTGAGCTGATGACGATGACTGCGGGGACGCTCGCCGCCGCGCAGTCCAGCAGCGCCTCCTCCACTTGCTCGCCGGGAACGACGATCACGACCAATTCGACCGGTTTGCCGATCGCGCTGACTGCGGGGAACGCAGGCAAGCTCAGCACTTGCGTGCGGTTTGGGTTGACCGGATAGAGGGGGCCGGCGAAGCTTGATTCGATCAGGTTTTTGAGAAGCCGGCCCCCGCCCAGTTTCAGGGTGTTGTCCGAGGCGCCCACCACGGCGATCGAGCGCGGGGACAGCAGGGCCTTGATGTTCGGCTCCGGATTCAAGATGGCTGACCTTCTGCGCGGATGATGTGGGCCAGGCTTGCGCTGGCGGCAGAGCGGATGGTCTTCATAACCTGCCTCCTCGGAATGTTAGCCGCGAGCGCGATGCCTCAATCGACTTTGACATTCGCTTCCTTGACCACCTTGGACCACTTTTCTATTTCCGATTTGATCTTCAGCGCGAACTCGTCCGGCGTTGTCCCGACGGGCTCGACTCCTAGCCGGTACAGTTGATTTTTCACGTCCTGAAGTTGCAACGACTTGTTGATTGCGATGTTAAGTTTGGTCACTATTTCCTTCGGAGTTCCAGCCGGAGCGACCACGCCGAACCAGGGATCAACCTTAAAGCCGGGAACTCCAGCCTCTGCAACCGTGGGAACGTCGGGTGCAGCCGATGAGCGTTTGTCACTGGTGATGGCCAATGCTCGCAGCTTTCCGGATTTCACGTGGGGCAGCGCTGAAACCATGCTGTCAAACATCAGGTCCACCTGTCCGCCCAGTAAGTCAGTCAGGGCCGGGGTGCTGCCCTTATACGAAACATGCACGATGTCGACTCCCGTCATGCTCTTGAACAATTCCCCGGCGAGATGAGTAGAACCCCCAATTCCAGAGGACGCAAAATTGAGCTTGCCCGGTTTCGACTTGGCCAGGTCGATCAGTTCTTTCACTGATTTCACTGGCAATCCTGCATATACGACAAGAATGAGTGGCGAATAGCCGACAAAGCTTATTGGCGCAAAATCCTTGACCGTGTCGTACGGCAATTTCTTGAACAGCGATGGAACGATGGCAAAACTCTGTACCCCCACCATCAAAAGCGTATAACCGTCGGGCGCGGATTTCGCTGCCAGTTCAGTACCGATGATCGTATTGCCTCCCGGCCGGTTGTCTGCGAGCACCTGTTGGCCCATGCTTTCGCTAAGTTTCTGTCCGATGGCCCGTGCCAGAACGTCATAGGCGCCTCCGGACGGAAAGGGCACGATGATTCGAACAGGCTTTTCAGGAAAATTCTGGGCGACAGCGGTACCCTGGAAGCCGCAGAAGAGTGCGATCGCCGTTGCCATGCCGAAGAAATGCATTTTTGTTTTCATAACCTACCTCCTCCAAATGTTAGCCGCGAGCGCGATGCCTCAATCGACTTTGACATTCGCTTCCTTGACCACCTTGGACCACTTTGCGATTTCCGCTTTGATCTTCGCGCCGTACTGTTCCGGTGTCCCGGGTTCCATCTCGAGGCCGAGGGAGTCCATTTGCGCCTTGATGTCCGGCCGTTTCAGGACGTTGTTGGTTTCCGCGTTGAGCTTGACCACAATTTCCCTGGGCGTTCCGGCCGGTGCGACAAAGCCAAGCCATGAATCGGACTGAAAGCCGCGCAGACCGGATTCATCCAGCGTCGGCACAGCGGGGGCTGAGCGCAAACGCGCCAGGCTCGTCACGCCGAGCGCCCTCAATTTTCCGCCTTGGACGTGGGCCATCGATGAGACTGTGCTGTCGAAATGCAAGTCATTATGTCCGCCCATCAAGTCGATCAGCGCCGGCCCGGTCCCCTTGTAAGGAACATGCACGATGTCAGTACCAGTCATGATCTTGAACAATTCAAGGGTTAGATGCGACGAGCCCCCTGTGGCGGAAGACGAGCAATTGAGTTTGCCCGGCTTTGATTTTGCCAGCGCGATCAGATCTCTTACGGATTTAGCCGGCGACCCCGGCGGCACCAGCAGGAAGAATGGCGAATAGCCGATATAGGCCACCGGCGCAAAATCCCTTACGGGGTCGTAAGGCAATTTCTTGAACAGACTTGGAACGATGGTGAGGTTTTGGACTCCGGCCATCAAAAGGGTGTAGCCGTCCGCTGCAGCTTTGGCTGCGTATTCCGTACCGATAATCGCGTTCCCTCCGGCCCGGTTTTCAACCACCACCGTCTGGCCTAGACTCTCCGTAAGCTTCTGGCCGATCAGTCGCGCCACGACGTCAGTGGAGCCGCCCGGAGGAAACGGCACTACGATATGAACTGGCCTCGCCGGATAGCTTTGGGCGAACGCGCTGTCAGCCGCGCAGGTCAGCAACGAAAGGATAAACCATATCGGGCTCGATACCCGGAGCATGCGTTTCATAGGATCTGTCCTTTCTGAAAATGTTTTGGAGATGGTCCCACAAAATCGAACGGCCGTGTCAGTCAAGCTTCCGCTCTCGTGTCGACGGCGAGCACCGCCGCGCGAGTCCAATGTGCGCCGAGGTGAAATTGAACCACCTGTGATACGTTGGCGGCTCTTGGCCGCGATGTTGACCCAGAAGCAAGCAGTGGAAACACGGGGAGGCGGTACTATCGTCAGATCACGCCATCTCGTTGCAATTGATTGCTTGCATTACATCCGCATTTTGCTAGTCTGAGTATTATCGAAGCTTCGTGGAGTAGTACCACTGGCGCAAAGTGAGCCCAAGCCCGTCCAGAATGTATCTCTGATTAAGCAGGTTGCTTCAGATGCATAATTATCATCGTCCACAGAAATCCCACCCAATGCGCTGAAATCCGCGCAAGAACCCCACCCAGATTCTCACCCAAGAGGTGCGCCATGGGCAAACTCACAGCAGTAAGCTGCGAAACTTCCAAGCCAAATAAAGACCGTGACAGGCTTATCGGCGACGGTGACGGATTATTCCTTCGCATCCGTCCCGATGGCACAAAGGCGTGGGTTGTTGTGTATGAGTTCAAGGAGGCGGGTCGGAAGTATGCAATTGGATCATACGATCCCAACGGTGCGCCGGGTGCGAGTATCGAGCAATGGCTGCGCCATAGACGCTTATCCCTTACCCAAGCTCGTGCCATTGCAGGAGAGTGGAAGGCCGCCCGTAGCGCCGGGCATGATCCCGTTGCCGAATGGGAGGCCGAGCTTGTGAAGGATCTTGTGTACCCATGATGCGATGGTGATGATTCGGGCCTGTCCTCCACGACTTCTAGCAGCCCCTAGCTAGAATACGGACTTCGTTGAACTCTTTTCTGGGGCTCTAGAACGTTGGCGCCAACACAGGAGGGTTCGCGTGCAACAGGTCGCCCCCGCGCATCGAGTTTCGGACCAAACCCGACGCGCAGCATATATCCCAAGTCTCTGTTGGCGTCCGAGATCTTTGGTCCCAACCCGTAGCGCGTGCAAAACCCGCGGAACTGCCGCCAGCTGAGCAGGCGCAATTGAAGCGGCTCTAAGCCCGGTACCGCCGATACGATCAGCCGCCGGCTCGGCTCGACTGGAATTTCGTGGTGTCGCCGTTCGTCTTGACAGTTCCCTCCATCGAGTCGCCGTTCACGCGAGCGCTGTACTCTGCTCTGCCCGCGATGAAACTGATCTGGTCACCGCGAAGCCGGCCGTTGGCGATGGCGAAGGTGTGCGCGCCGGACGTGAGCGCGCCCGAGAGCATCTGAAAATTCTGCTTGAGCGTGAGTTCGCCCTGCGCCAGCCTCCAGATCCCCTGCACCTTGGCCGGGACGATCCACAGGTGCGCGGTGCAATAGATGGTGCAGCCCTGCGCAGAATCGACCGTGGCCGTCTCGTCGTCCTGCCACGCTTCCATGTTGAAGGAATTCGAAACGATCCGCGTGCCGGGTTTGAGCTCGAGGATCTTCGGCCGGAGCTTAAGATTGATGTCGGGCAGCAGGAACATGGTGATCACTGTTGCCTGCGATAGATCGGTCTCGAACAAGTCTGCGCGCCTGAATTGCGCGCGCTCGCCCACCCCGGCGGCTGCGGCGTTGCGTTTGGAGAGCTCGACCATGTCTGAGTTGTACTCGATGCCCGTGGCGCGGGCGCCGCGTTTGGCCGCGGTGATGACCAAGCGCCCGTCACCTGACCCCAGATCCATGACGTAATCGTCTGCCGTGACTTTTGCCATGTCGAGCATCTTGTCCACCAGCGCCTGGGGGGTAGGAACCCAGATGACGTCTTTGCCCTGCTGGCCGACCTGGGGCTTGAATTCCGTTTCGGGCTGAGCCTGGGCGAACACCGCTGCCGCGGCGAGGGAGAGACCAAGCGCGAGCACCCAGCCCGGCGCATAACGCGAAACGCTCATGAGAGTCTTCGATCGGTTGAAAGGTGTCGGAAGAAAACACAAAAGCGGCTAGGCCACCGGGCATAGTGAGACATTCGCACCGCGTGAGTCAAGCCGGCCGGCCATCGCTTTAGAGCACCCCAACGGCTTACATGCTGGCCCCTGGCTCGGCTAGGGATCACGTGATATTACCGGCATTGCAATCGGCCGAGTGCAGGCGCAATATCCGATGGCCGCGCTGCTCGGCGGCGCAGCGACGATGGCATGCCGGTCGAATGCGGGCTGAACATGCTGAGCTGACTCGGGATGTCCCGCCTCGATCGAGGAAGGGGCGTCGACGCGAACTTTTAAATGGAGTAAGGCGATGGGAAAAGAAGGCGATGAAGTCGTCGCGGGCAACGGCAATGCCGCGGTGCGTGCGGCGATCTCCGCTCTGCTGCTGGGCCTGGCGATCCTGACGGCGGCGACCAACGCGGCCGCCGAATACCCGGAGCGCCCGATCAAGTACATCGTGCCCTCGGGCGCCGGCGGATCGCCCGACACGATTTCCCGCATCCTGGCGGCGGAACTGACCAAGCAAATGGGGCAACCGGTCCTGGTCGACAATCGGCCCGGAGGGGGCGTCACCATCGGGCTCGGCGCAATTATCAAGTCGGTTCCAGACGGCTACACCATAGGCTACGGCAACGTGCTGGGATTGGCGATCAACCGAACCTTTCTCGCGAAGGAGCCCTATGACGTGGACAAGGGCGTACAGTACATCGCGCGTACAGGCTACACGCCCAACGTGCTCGCCGTCACGCCGTCGCTGCCCGCAAAATCGGTGTCCGAGCTCGTCAATTACGCCAGGCAAAACCCGGGACGGCTCGGCTACGGGACTTCCGCCATGGGCTCGACCAGCCATATCGGAATGGAACTGCTGCAGATCATGACCGGCACCAAGCTGCTGCACGTGCCGTACAAGAGTTCACCCCAGGCGATCGTCGACCTCATCGCGGGCCGAGTGCAACTCATGTTCGACAACCTGCCCTCGATCGCGCCGCACATCAAAGCGGGCAAGCTGATAGGGCTCGGTCAGACCGGTTCGGTGCGCTCGAAGGCGATGCCGGACCTGCCGACTATCGCGGAAGCGGGCGTGCCCGGTTTCGAAATCCTCGCGTGGAGCGGGGTGATCGTGCCCGTCGGCGTGCCGCAACCCATCGTCGCGAGGCTCAATGCCGAAGTCAACAAAGCGCTCGCCTCGCCCGCGCTGCGCGGACAATTCGACGCGGTCGGATACGAGATCACGGGCAATAGCACACCCGAGCAGTTCGCCGCGTTCGTCAAGAAGGAAGTGGCGAAATGGGCCGACGTGGTAAAGCGCTCGGGCGCGAAAAACGAATAGCGGCATTCACCGCGGCATGGCGACGCAGCGGGGCCACGCCGGGATTTCGGCGCAATGCCTCCAGGTGGTCTTTTTGAAATATGCACTCAGGACCCGCTGCAAAATGAATATTGCAACGGGCCGATACAGGGGAGTATGAGTATGAGGGGAGGTATCCCCTCATCTTGAAACAAATCCTTAGCGAGGACGCGACATGGGAGTCACTGAACAACTTGCAAAGTTCGCAGTCGATCCACCAACCGGATTCCTGACGCCGAAGCTCATCGAGTCGGTCGCGGAAAAATTCCTCGACACCATAGGCATCATGGTGGCCGGCGCGCAGTCTCCGGCGAGCCGCATCGTGCGCAAGACGGTCGCGGAGGCGGGCGGCGCGCCCGAGGCGACGATCATCGGCACCGCGGAGAAGAATTCATTGATGCATGCGGGCTTCGTCAATGGCGTGAGCGCGCACGCGCTGGAGTATGACGACAACACACCCGATATCGGCCATGTCAGCGCCGGCATGGTGCCCGGCTGCCTTGCGCTCGCCGAGCAAATGAATTTGTCCGGAAAGCAATTGGTTGAAGCGTTCGCGCTGGGCTACGAGGTTGCGGGCCGCATCAGCATAGGATTGAATCCGCCCGCCATGCTCGACCGCGGCTTTCATTCCCCCGGCATGATAGGCGGGCTGGGCGTCACCGTCGCAGCCTGCCGTTTGATGCGACTGGATGCGATGGCCACGCGCATGGCGATCGGATTAATGTCCTCCTCCGGGACGGGCATACGCAAGAACGTCGGTTCCGCGGGCAAGGCTTTTCACATCGGCAACGCGGTGCGCTCCGGGCTGCAGGCGGCCAGCCTCGCGCGCAACGGCTTCGCGGTCGATCCGGACATCATCGAAGGCGCGGACCAGGGCCAGGGTCATCAGCGCTTCGGATTGGCGTACAGCTACGTCGGCGCCGGAAACTTTTTCCCGGATCGCATGGTGGAAGGCCTGGGCGGCGAGTTCTTGTTGACGCGCATTCCCACCATGGTGCGCATGCATCCTTGCTCGACGGTCAACTGCGTGGCCATCGACGGCATGATAGAGCTCGCCAATAAGCATGATCTCAAGGCCGCGGACATCGACAATGTCGACGTCGCCGCCCACCCGCGCATGCTGATGATCGCCCCCTATGTCGAGCCATCGGATAGCTACCGCGCCAAGTTTACCCCTGCCTACACTTTTGCCGCCGCCCTGGTCGATCGCAAGGTGGGTCTCCCGCAATTCACCGACCTGCGCATCCGCGATCCGCAGATTCTGGGCTTGATGAAGCGGATCAGGGTATGGGTCCGCGACGACATCAAGCAGGACCGCGGCTGGTGCGGGCATGAAGACAGCTGGACTTCGGTGAGAATCAAGATTCAGCTGAAAAGCGGCAAGACCCTGAGCGGCACCTATGTCCATGCCAAAGGCTGGCCGGGATCGCCCGCATCGTGGGATGACTTGTGCGGGAAGTACGAGGAATGCGCCGAGGGCATACTGCCGGCGCAGCAGGTGCGCGACTCCATCGCCATGATCAAGCATTTACCCGAGCTGCGCTCGGTGCGTGATTTGGTGAAGCTGTTGGCGAAGCCGGCCTGAGTTCCGCAGGGACAAGACATGGGAGTTACTGAGCAGCTGGCGCGGTTCGCAATTGAAACACCGGCAGGATTTCTGGCGCCGAAGCTCGTCGAGTCGGTCACGGAAAAATTCCTCGACACCATAGGCATCATGGTGGCCGGCGCGCATTCTCCGGCGAGCCGCATCGTGCGCAAGACGGTTGCGGAAGCGGGCGGCGTGCACGAGGCGACGATCATCGGCACTGCCGAGAAGAATTCTTTGACGCATGCGGGCTTCGTCAATGGCGTGAGCGCGCACGCGCTGGAGTACGACGACAACACGCCTGATATGGGGCATATCAGCGCCTGCGTCGTGCCCGGCTGCCTGGCCGTCGCCGAACAAATGAATTTGTCGGGCAAGCAGCTGGTCGAAGCTTTTGTGCTGGGCTTCGAGGTCGCGGGCCGAATCTACCTCGGACTCAAACCGGCCATGTTCGACCGCGGCTGGCATTACCCCAATATGATAGGCGGGCTGGGTGTTGCCGTCGCCGCCTGCCGTTTGATGGGCCTGGACAGCATGACCACGCGCATGGCCATGGGACTGATGGCCTCCTCCGGGAACGGCATACGCAAGAATGTCGGTTCCGCAGGCAAGGCCTTTCACCTCGGCAATGGCGTGCGCTCGGGGCTGCAGGCGGTCTGCCTCGCGCGCAACGGCTTCGCGGTCGATCCGGACATCATCGAAGGCATGGACATCGACCGGGGTCACCAGCGCTTCGGCTTGGCGGACAGTTATGCAGGGCACGGAAACTATTCCCTCGCGCGCATGGTGGAAGGCCTGGGCGGCGAGTTCATATTGACGCGCATTCCGACCATGGTGCGCATGCATCCTTGTTCGTCGGTGAGCGGCGCGGCCATCGACGGCATGATCGAGCTCGCCACCCAACACGATCTCAAGCCCGCCGACGTCGAGGCCATCGATATGACGTGCCACCCGCGCATGCTGATGATCGCCTCCTACACCGAACCCTCGGATAGCTACCGCGCCAAGTTCTGCCCGGCTTATACGCTTGCAGTCGCTCTGGCCGATCGCAAAGTGGGCTTGGCGCAATTCGCCGACGAGCGCATCCGCGATCCAAGGGTTCTGGAACTGATGAAGCGAATCAAGGTAACGGCCCGCGACGATATCGAAGAGGACCACGGCTGGGGCTCGGGAGAGACCGGCTGGGGCGCGGTAAAGATCAGCGTTGGTCTGAAGAGCGGAAAGTGCCTGAGCGGCAGCTACGCCTATGCCAAGGGCTGGCCGGGGCGGCCCGCCTCCTGGGACGACTTGTGCGGGAAGTACGAGGAATGCGCCGAGGGCATACTGCCGGCGCAGCAGGTGCGCGACTCCATAGCCATGATCAGGCATCTGCCCGAGCTGCGCTCGGTGCGTGAATTGGCGGGACTGCTGGCGCAGCCGACCTAGGGGCTGTTGACACTCAGCACATGAGCGCGGTGAACGTCAACAGCCCCTAGCGACCTTGCCTGCACTGGCGCCAGAGTTGATGCCGGCCATTTACTAATGTCGCGAGCTTGAACATACTTGCGGGCCTGGGGAGAATAATGGTTCATACGCAACGACCTGCCGTTTGCGCACCGTCCATGAAAGAGCCAACGCCGTGCATGCGCAGGATCAGCCGGTACTGAGGGATATTGTCCTCGTCGGCGGTGGCCACAGCCACGTCGGCGTGCTCAGGCGTTTCGGTATGCATCCTGTGCCGGGCGTGCGTCTGACCGTGATCTGCCGCGACACCCATACGGCCTATTCCGGGATGCTGCCGGGATACGTCGCGGGTCACTACAGCTACGACGCGGTCCACATCGATCTTTCGCGGCTGGCCCGGTTCGCCGGAGCGCGTTTTTTTCGCGGTGAAGCGCAAGGTCTCGATCGTGACGCGCGCAAAGTGCTCTGCGGCAACCGCCCCCCCGTGCCCTACGATTATCTGTCGATCAATATCGGTTCCACTCCGCAAATGGACTATGTGGAAGGCGCGGCGCGGCACACCGTGCCGGTAAAGCCGATCAACGGCTTTATCGCGCGCTGGCAGTTGCTGCTCGAGCGCGTGCGCCGGCACTCCGGAATCACGCGCATCGCAGTGGTCGGCGGTGGCGCTGGAGGCGTCGAGTTGACGCTGGCCATGCAGTACCGCCTGCGCAACGAACTGCGCGCCGCGGGGCGCAACCCCGACGCGCTGCAATTTCACCTGCTGACCGAAAGCGCGGCGATCCTGCCGACCCACAACGCCGCGGTGCGCGGTGCCTTCGAGCGGGTGCTGACCGAACGCGGCGTCGAGGTGCATTGCAGCACCGAGGTCAAACAGGTAGCGGCGGCGCGTTTGCGGACGGCGGGCGGCCAAACGCTGGCCGCCGATGAGATCGTCTGGGTCACGCGCGCGGGCGGCGCGCCCTGGTTGCGCGAAACCGGTCTCGCTTTGGACGCGGACGGATTCATTCAGGTGACCGACACCTTGCAGACCGTAACCGACCCGAAGGTGTTTGCCGCGGGTGACATCGCCAGCATGATCAACTACCCGCGCGAAAAGGCAGGCGTATTCGCAGTGCGGCAGGGGCCGCCATTGGCCGAGAATTTGCGCCTCGCAGTGCAGGGTCGGGCGCCAAGACCCTACCGGCCCCAACGCAGCTGGCTCGCGCTGATCAGCACCGGCGACCAATATGCCGTCGCCTCGCGCGGCACGCTCGGATTCCAGGGCGCCTGGGTATGGCGCTGGAAGAACTGGATCGACTGTCGCTTCATGCGCAAGTTCAGCCGATTTCCAAACATGGAAACCGCCCCCGCGGCTGCCGCACGTACGACAGTCCGGCTCGATCGGGAAGAAGCCGCGCAAGCCATCTCGGCGATCGCCATGCGCTGCGGCGGCTGCGGCGCAAAGGTGGGCGCCACGGTGCTCTCGCGCGCGCTTGGCGCGCTGCATCCCGTTGAGCGCGACGACGTGCTCATCGGCCTGCACGCGCCCGACGACGCAGCGGTAGTGCGCGTGCCACCGGGCAAGGCCATGGTACACACGGTGGATTTCTTCCGCGACTTCATCGACGATCCCTACCTCTTCGGCAAGGTCGCGGCCAATCACGCGCTGGGCGATATTTTCGCGATGGGAGCCGAGGCGCAGTCGGCCACGGCGATCGTCACGGTTCCCCCCGGCCTGGAAGCCAAGGTGGAGGACCAGCTGTTTCAGATGATGTCCGGCGCAATCGAAGTGCTCAACGAAGCCAATTGCGCCTTGGTGGGCGGCCACACCGGGGAAGGCAGGGAACTGGCATTGGGCTTTGCCGTAAACGGCCTGCTCGATGAAGATATGGCAGCGGTGATGCGCAAGGGCGGCATGCGTGCGGGCGACGTTCTGGTCCTGACCAAAGCGATCGGCACCGGTACTCTGTTCGCGGCCCATGCGCGGCTCGAAGCCCGGGGTCGCTGGATCGATGCGGCCCTCGCGTCGATGTGCCAGTCGAACCGTCTGGGGGCACAGTGCCTGCGCGAACACGGCGCGAGCGCCTGCACCGACCTGACCGGGTTTGGCCTTCTCGGGCACCTTGTCGAGATGACCCGACCTTCGGGCGTGGACGTGGAGCTCGACCTCGCGGCGCTGCCTGTTCTGGAGGGCGCGGCGCAGACGAGCGCCGCAGGCATCTTGAGCTCGCTGCAACCGGCGAACGTGCGCCTGCGCCGCGCACTTCGCAACCAGCAGCAAGCGCTGAGCCATCCGCACTATGCGCTGATCTTCGACCCGCAGACCGCCGGCGGCCTGCTCGCCAGCATTCCCGGAGATCGCGCCGCAGCCTGCCTGAATGCCCTGCGCGCGCTGGGATACGAGCATGCAGCGACGATCGGCCGGGTGCTGCCGCAGGGGGAGGCACTCGAGCCTATCGTTCTCACGCTGGACTAGCTTTTCGCTCTATTCACCCGACGAAGCATGTGAGCGACGCCGGACGCGCACCGATGTAAGCAAACGAAGAGACTCTCGCAGGTGCCGCATCAAGCACCGACGAGCGACCGGGTATAAGATTCCTTGCGATAGATGGGTGCACCAGGGTCATCAAGGCTGCATTGGAAGGAGCTACAATGAAAATGTCCGTCACAGTTTCGCAAATATTCATCGCAAGCGTGTGCGCAGCCTATGTCTGTTTTGCTGCCGCGCAGCAGCCTTACCCGAACAAACCCATCCGCATCATTACGCCCTACGCTCCGGGAGGCAGCACAAGCGTAATGGCTCGTCTCATCGGTCAGAAGTTGACCGAAGACTGGGGCCAGCAAGTGCTCGTCGACAACCGACCCGGCGGCAATGGGTTCATCGGCGGCGAGGCGCTCGTGAGGTCCGCGCCGGATGGCTACACGCTAATGCTGATAACGAGCACCTATATCATGACCCCTCTGCTCATTGCCCCGCCCTACGACGCCATCAACGATGTGGCTCCGGTCGCCACTCTATCCAACTACGCAGACATGCTGGTGGTTCATCCGTCGTTACCCGCGAATACGCTGCAAGAGTTCATCGCCTTGGCCAAGTCAAAGCCGGGTAAATTGGATTATGCGTCGTCGGGCACCGGGGGTTCGACCCACTTGAACACTGAACTTTTGTCCATGCTGGCGGGCATCAAGATGCAACACATTCCCTACAAGGGAGCGGGACAGTCCCTGACCGACCTCATCGGGGGACAGGTACAAGTGCTATTCACAACGCCGGTTAACGTTCTTCCGCACATAATGTCCGGCAAACTCAAACCCATAGCCGTCGGCGGTGAGACCCGCTTGGCGTCACTGCCCCAGGTGCCGACATTCGCCGAGGCCGGTTTGCCGGGTTACGACGTAAAAGGATGGAATGCGATCCTCGCGCCGGCCGGCACGCCGAAGAACATCGTCGAGCAACTCTCAGTCGAGATTGGAAAAATTGTCAGAATGCCGGAAATCAAGAAAAGGTTCGACAGCATGGGGGTGGCTCCCTTCGTTTCCACCTCTGAACAGTTCGGTGCGATGATGAAAGCGGAGACTGCCAAGTGGGCGAAGGTGATCAAGACCGCCAACATCAAGCTGGAGAACTAATCGGGAAATGATTCACAAGGCATCGGCGCGCAGGCTGCGACCGGTCCTAATCCTTACCAAGAAAGAGCCGTACTGTCGGCCGCGCGCTTCGGGTCAGGTTGGGCCTGATCGCCTTCAAAATCCTATCAGGCGGCTCACGAACCTGGAGCGGTCGTATCGCCCGCGGCGGCTACAGAGTGCTGCCGGCCAAGTCCAGGCAGTCACCTGCTCTCCAGAGCAGCCGTTTGAACGGCCACTTCACTCTGACACCGGCCCGGTGGCCTATGCGCGCACTTCGGCCGGAGCGGGCGCCGCCACAGGCGCCACATAATCATCAGCGCGCGCCACCTGGGCACGCAAAGGGAATCGTCAGACCCAAACTGCCAGCGCGCGAGTTCACCTACCATCCCGTGCCCCACATCGCAACGCGCCTCCAGCGGCAGTTTGTCCCAGATGATCTTCACCTCGTCGGGACGAACGTGCGCCAGCCGAGATGATTCAGCGGGGCGGATTCGAATTCTGCCCAATTGGTATTCTCTGCGTCCTGCCGGTATTTGTTGACAATAGTCGTAGGCATTGGGGAGACGACGGCTCTGCAGAAGACGTCAAGGGCATCGCCCCGCATCGCGTAATCAGCTGCTATGCGGCGGCGACCTCACGCTACGCGCGGCTGGCGCGAGTGGGCGAAAGGCCTGCGGTTCTCAGGAAGCTGCAGGCGAAGGTCGTTTGGAAGACGACCGAGCTTGCGTGATCGTGAGCTGCGAGCTAATGAGCGGTGTTGAGGTATTGCGAGTGAATTGCCTGGTCGTGAAGGTCGGTTAATACTGCCTGGATTTCAGGATCGTTGATGACCTCGGCGGCATCTTCGAAGCCTTCGTGCATCAGCTGGTATACAATCAGCTGAAAATCACGGCCCATGCCAGCTTCGGCGAGCTCGACGGCGCGTTCCACGGTGGTTTTCTGTCTGAAAGCGGACCCCATAGCCATCCTCTCTAGTACAAACTGAATCTATCTGACTGTTTTACTCGGAAATAGTTTAAGCAATACCATGTGTAGGGGTGAAAGATCTTTTGTCGCTCCTGAGGTCGTGGAACTCAGCGCTTCGGGCGAGATTTTCAGCGCGTTGAAGGGTGGTGTTCCGAGTTTGCGCTGGCAGGGGTGCTGGCGTCGTAAGGCGCCGGCACTTCAATGGGGCACAGCGCGAGGCCGATGCGCAAGCTTGTTAGATAAAGCGGACGGCAGCTTCGGCCGAAACTGCTGGCCCTGAGCAGTCGTGCCGGACGACCGCTCCACTCGGATACCTGCCGTTGAACCTCTGACGGATCGACCGGCAGCAGTGGGTCGGGTCCTGTCTCTGGCTCTCCACAATTGAACGGCGCAAACAGAAGGCTTGCGGACATACCGCGGCGAACTTCTTACCCCATGGGCGTCGGCAACGGTTACGCCGGTACGCATAGGCTCGCATTTTCGCGAGTCTCACGCCCGCGCTTGGACTCGCGCGGAAATCGCGTCTAGTATCTGGGCAGTTTCCAGTGGTTTCGTCAACATGCAGAAGTGCCCCGCGTCGATCCATTCGACCGCCCAGCCCAGTTCCTCCGCGCGGCTGATGGGGAACTTGCCTCCGTCACGG
>Ga0082335_1001599_pt1 | contig 46632 bp, 54 predicted proteins | sample Subgrocontami58m_FD_72375 | JGI IMG/M metagenome (GOLD analysis project Ga0082335, IMG submission 72375) | Subsurface groundwater microbial communities from S. Glens Falls, New York, USA - GMW37 contaminated, 5.8 m (SPADES assembly) (version 2) ...
TTTGAAAGTTTTATCACCAATTCACGTTCTTTTTCTTTTGCTGTTTTCATAAGTTTCACCTTATAGAATTTAGGAAAGAACTAGTATTTAAATGTTGTCCTAAAATTAATGTCGTTGACTAAAACCACCAAAGCTTTAAATACCTTAAATTAATCCTAAAGTAAAATGATAGTCGGATTCGGTTTCACAAAACTAAATGCAGAGCGAAAAGAAGCGCCCAAGGGAAAGGTTGACATAAACAACAATGTTACTGTCAAGAACCTTGAAATGGCGGACATGAAGCTGGGGAATGACAAGCAATCAGTCCTAAAATTCATCTTCGAGTTCACTTCCAAATACGAGCCAAGCATCGGCGTCATGCTTTTTGAAGGCGAGGTTTTATACCTTGAGGATGCAAAGAAGGCGAAAGACATTTTGGCTTCATGGAAGAAAGACAAGAAGTTGCCAAGCGAAATCATGGCAGGGCTTTTGAACATGGTCCTTACAAAATGCAACGTGCAGGCATTAATCTTAAGCCAGGAAATAAATCTTCCTTCTCCGATTCCATTGCCAAAAGTGCAGGTCTCCCAGGAACCGAATAAGGATTATATTGGATGATTATTCAGTTTTAGATATTTGTTTGGAGATATTTCTTGATTAAAATTTTAAGCTCTACGAATTACCTTACCAAAATCATTTCCGCAACATTTATAAAACTTTGAAACTATCTTTTAATCATAACAAAATGGCAGACAGGGAACTAAAGCTAAAGGTTGCTGAAGCAATCCAGGATGATGTTAACAAAGGCATTGTTAGGATTGATTCCGGATACTTGGGAGAAGTTGACATAAAGCCGGGAGATATTGTAGAGATTGAAGGCGAAAGAAAAACAGTTGCAATCGCTGACAGGTCATATCCTGGCGACATCGGCTTAAACATCATTCGTATGGACGGAATCATAAGAAAGAATTCCAAGACGAGCATAGGGGAGCTGGTTAAAGTAAGAAAAGCGCAGGTCAAGGAAGCAAAAAAAATTGTAATAGCGCCTGCAAGAAAAGGAATTGTCATAAGAGCTTCTTCTGAAATCTTCAAGCAAGGGCTTTTAGGAAGGGCTGTTGTAAGAGGGGACATTGTTTCATTGGGCGGCGCAAGAAGAAGAAAGAACACTATGATGGGCAATCCTTTTTTCGATGAAGATATCTTCAGCATACTTGATGAGAGCATGATGGGCGTAGGATTTGGAGATATCAAGTTTGTAATAGTTGATACAAATCCAAAGATGCCTGTAATAATTCTTGACCAGACAGAGATTGAATTCAGGTCAGAGGCTGTTGAAGTCGAGGAAGAAAGGGTTCCTGACATTTCCTACGAAGATGTCGGCGGACTGGAAGACGAAATTAAAAAAGTGCGGGAAATGGTCGAACTGCCGTTAAAGCATCCTGAAATATTTGAAAGGCTCGGAATTGAAGCGCCTAAAGGAGTTTTATTGCATGGGCCTCCCGGAACCGGAAAAACTTTGCTGGCAAAAGCAGTCGCAAATGAGACGAACTCTCATTTTATTTTGATAAACGGGCCGGAGATAATGTCAAAATATTATGGACAGTCTGAGGAAAACTTAAGAAAAAAATTCGAGGAAGCCGAGAAAAATGCGCCTTCAATAATTTTTATCGATGAGATAGATGCAATAGCCTCAAAAAGAGAGGAGACAAGAGGCGAAGTTGAAAGAAGAGTTGTTGCCCAGATGCTTGCGCTGATGGACGGGCTTCAGTCTAGGGGAAAAGTTGTTGTTATTGCTGCAACAAACGTACCAAACATTCTTGATCCGGCATTAAGAAGGCCGGGAAGATTTGACAGGGAAATGGAAATTGGGGTCCCAAATGAAAGCGGGAGAGAAACAATTCTAAAGATACACACCAGGAATATGCCGCTTAGGGGAAATTTTGACAGCGAAATTGCCGCAAAAGTGCTAAAGCAAAAAATAGATGATAACATGTCTGCCGCTAACAGCAATATTTCCACGCTTCATGACAAAATTTCCTCGAACAAATCAGAAATTGAAAGGCTTGAAAGCGACAAGAAGAACCTGGAAGAAGAGCTCAAAGAAGCCCAGAAAATGGAAACCAGGGCAGCAGATGACAATCTGATAAAGAGAATACTGAACCGGATAACTTCCATAAAGTCTTCTTTGCAAAAGAACAAAGATGAAATACAAATTAAAAATAATGAAATTGACAGGCTAAAGAGTGAAATTTCCAACTATAGTGGAGAGCTGAATAAATTAGAAAATACCAAAAAAACCCTTAAAGAGAAAAAATCAATATTAAACGAAAGCATCCAAACCATAAAAAGCCTTGAAAATGTAAGTGAAATCTGGACAGATAAGATTAATGACCCGCGAAACAAGTTTTACAGCATAACTAAAAACAATATATCTGAAAATGTTATGAAAGTTACGGCTGATTTAATTGAACTTGGCATTGTTGGGCCTTTGTTTTATCAGGATGTTCGCCTGAAGTCAGTTCCAAAAGAAATAAAAGAAATAGCCAAGATTACGCACGGATTTGTGGGCGCTGACCTGTCTTCATTAGCAAAGGAATCCGCCATGATAGTTTTGCGCAATGCCATAGAAAAAGATGGAATCAAACTTAAAGAAGACGAGCCATTGCCAAAAGAACTGCTTGAGAAATTGTTTATTACACAATCTGATTTTAAAGAAGCGCTGAAATTCGTCAGGCCTTCCGCTTTAAGGGAAATTTTAATAGAGAAGCCAAATATTAAATGGACAGATATCGGCGGCTTAGAAAATATCAAGAATGAAATTAAAGAATCTGTCGAATGGCCGTTAAAGTATCCTAAATCTTTCGAAAGACTGGGAGTGAGGCCCCCAAGGGGGATTTTATTGTATGGCGCTCCAGGTTCTGGAAAGACTTTGCTGGCAAAAGCAGTTGCTAATGAGAGTGAAGCAAATTTCATATCAGTAAAAGGACCTGAATTACTATCAAAGTGGGTTGGAGAAAGTGAAAAAGCAGTCAGGGAAATTTTCAAGAAAGCAAGGCAGGTTAGCCCGTGCATCATATTCTTTGACGAAGTTGATTCAATGGCTCCCAAAAGAGGAGCAAGCTCTGACAGCCATGTAAGCGAGAGAGTTGTAAACCAATTGCTCACAGAAATTGACGGGCTGGAGGACTTGCATGACGTAGTTGTCATAGCAGCAACAAACAGGCCGGATATTGTTGATACAGCTTTATTGAGGCCGGGAAGATTTGACAGGCTCATACTTACTCCAATTCCTGATGAAAGCTCAAGATTCGAAATTTTCAAGGTTCATACTAAAGGAATGCCGATTGCAGTTGAAGAGCAAGTAAAACAAAAGAAGATGGTTGCGGTTAAAACAATTAACGGATACGGAACCGAATATGAATCATCATCCAAAAAAGCAAATAAAATTGCGGGCAGAATGGCAGGCGACGAGCCGGTTTTAGAATCAGATTTCAGAAACCAAAATAAAACTTCTTTGAGCATGGATGAAATAAAAACAAAAGATGAATTATTAAGGTTTCTTGCAAAGAAGACAGAAGGCTATGTGGGCGCTGACATTGAAGCTGTCTGCAGGGAAGCAGCAATTCTTGCGCTGAGAGAAGACATAAATTCAAAAGATATAGACAAGAGATATTTTGAAAAAGCCCTTGACAAAGTAAGGCCTTCTGTAACAAAAGACGTGGAGAAATACTACCAGGAGCTGCAGGATCAATTGTCCTCGGCAAGGGCGAAGCAGATGCTTGATGAAAGGCCGGGGTATATGGGGTAAAACTATATCTTTCCTAAAAACATTATTCTTCCCTGTATTCCGTTACTCCAATAACATACCAACTCATTTTTTACTTTTCTTGAAATTGGCATGTCAGAAATTGCAACCAGTGAGCCTCGTTCCAAATATCTGAAACTATCATGGGCCTGCCAAGGAAAAACAGAGTATTGCCCACTGGAAAATATAGTAACATCCGGCAAATTTCTCAAATAATAGTCAGGAACATGAGACTGCATTATAGGCCGGTCAAATGATAAGCCTACAGATAAGCCATCACTTCTTAATCTATCAGTTCCATCATTAATTATTGAAAATTCGCGCTTAAAATTTTCATTCAAAAACCTGTCAGTTGCAGAATATCTTAAAACATAATCATCTTCAACTTTTGGTGATTTGCTTCTTCTTATTGTGCCTATATGGGGGCCATCATGCAGAATCACACTAACTCCTTCTTCAGTGGTTATACCAAACACAGTTGGAGCTGAGTACACTCTCTTATCATCTGGCGGAGGTGCAACATCATCAATATTAAAACTTGCAAACTCCCTTCTTCGGAACGACCTCCATTGGAAAAAAGAGTACGGCAATAATCCGATTTCATTCTGATAAGACACTCCTCTATCAAATCCAGGAAGGTTCTCCGCATCCTCAAAATTCTTTAAGGCAACTCCAACGTCATCTCTTATTTTGGTAACCTCATTAGTGGATAAATTTTCAATACCGGCAAATGCACGTTTACCATCAAATAGTTTATCGATAGAATCTTTGCCAATAACAAACGCAGCATGATAGGGGTATTCTTTTGCAAATTCCCACTCCAAATCAACAAAGAAAGTGCCTTCCTGATGAGGATGCCTTGTTATAATTGCCCTAATTTTTGATTCAGAATATTTTTGGATCATGACATCCAAAGGGGCGCTCGGCATTTTTACATTGCGTGTTTGCGAATACCTGCGCACTACCTCTTCATCAAAATCATACCTTGCAATGTGCAATGATTTTCTCAGATGCTCCTCTGAACTACATGGAACTGAGTAGAAAAGCCCTGCAAAACTGGCTCCCAAGCGGTCTTCTTTGCCATCAGACCTTATTATGACAGGATAGCCCAATTCTCTTGCAATTTTCTTTGCTTTTGAAAGCCCAGGATTATCAAGAGTAAAAAATGACCAAAAATCATTACGAATCCTTTCAAACGGCCCAATCGGAATATGCGGCAGGCTTTTTGCTATGTATTCCAATGTATTGCTTTTTCCTTCTACTCCCATTGGCTGAAGTAATGATGCATCATTTAAAAATTTAATTCAAAACCTTTAAATAAACTTTATTCTATTTATTTTGTTATGAAACCGGAGCCTGGGGATACAGTAAAGATAAAAACGAAAGAGGCAGCTTACGAGGGAATTCTTATGCCAAGGCCTGAGATTTTTGGCAAAGGGCATACTATTGTCAAGCTTGAGAGCGGGTACAATATCGGCATAGATGACAGCAGAATCGAAAATATAGAGCTTGTCAGCAAGTACCAGCTTCTTTCTGCACCATCAAGGAAATCACCGCCAAAGAAAAATCTTCCGAATGTTTCAATACTTTCTTTCGGCGGGACAATATCCTCAAAAATCGACTACAAGACAGGCGGAGTTTATGCCGCGTATTCTGCAGAGGATTTTGTCCAGATGATTCCGGAGCTTGAAAACGTTGCAAACCTTAAGGCAGAGCAGGTCATGAAAATGATGAGCGAGGACATGCTGCCTGAGCACTGGCAGGCAATGGCGGAAAGCATCGCAAGCGAGCTTAACAAAGATGATGTTGCGGGAGTTGTGATTACACACGGAACTGATACTCTTCATTTTTCCACTGCAGCAATGTCATTTTTCCTGAAAAACCTGAACAAGCCTTTGGTATTCACAGCTTCGCAAAGAAGCATTGACAGGGGCTCTTCCGATGCATTTTCAAACTTGCTGTGCGCAGTAAATGCAGCCGCTAATTTTGACGGGGCTGCGGTATTCACGTGCCTTCACGGAACCACGGATGACAATTACTGCATACTGAACAGGGGAACAAAAGTCAGAAAAATGCACAGCTCGAGGAGAGATGCATTCAGGCCAATCAATGAGCTTCCTCTTGCGAAAGTTTATGGAGACGGTAAAATTGAAATTATAAATGACAACTACAATAAAAGAACCAGAGGAAAAGTGGAAGTGGACAATAAATTTGAAAACAAGACTGCCCTGGTTTATGTGTATCCCGGAATGGATAATGGAATTTTTGATTATTACATCAAGAACCAATTCAGGGGAATTGTAATTGCAGGGACTGGGCTTGGGCATGTGGCGGGGCTTGGAATGTACAATGAATATCCAAAATATTCTCTCCTGAAAAAAATAAAGGAGCTGAATGAAAACAAGGTTGCAGTTGTAATAACAACACAAACAATTTACGGAAGGGTTCATCCTTATGTTTATACAAACTTAAGGAAGCTTTCCATGGAACTTAACTGCATCTTTGCAGAAGACATGCTGCCTGAGACAGCTTATGTAAAATTAGGATGGGTATTAGGGCACACAGCAAAAATCGAAGAAGTGAAGAACATGATGCTCACAAATTATGCCGGAGAAATTACGGAAAGAAGCGATGCCAGGGGATTTTTGCATTAAGAATATGGCATCAGATCTCTTTCAGAATAACCATCGTTTGCGTTTTCTCCACCCCTTCAATGTTCCTTAAATATTTTATCACAAACAAATCAAGATCTTCTATATCCTTTACTCTCACTTTTATGATTATGTCCGTGCCTCCCGCAACAACGTCTGCATTTTCCACGCATTCATGCTGGCGTATTTTCTTTGCCAAATCATGCTGCGAGATTTTTAAATCGCGAAGATGAGTGTAATCAACATTAATGTGAACATAAGCAGCTATTGCTTTCCCCAGCTTTTTATTATTCAGCTCCAAAGTATATTTTTTGATTATTCCCTCTTTCTCCAGCTTTTTTATTCTGTTGTGGACTGTAGTTATCGGCATTAGCAGCTTCTTTGAAATCTGGCTGGTTCTTAGCTTGCTGTTCCCCTTCAATAATTCAAGTATTTTTTCATCTTTGTTGTCCATACTGGAATTATTTTCCATTTTCTATATAAATCTTACCATTTTTTGCATAATTTTCCATATTTTCTGGAATACTATTTTTAACCAGACTTACTTTCAAAGCTATGAGTTGGAGCCAAAAATAATCATTCATGGGGGAATAGAATCCGTAATTGAGATTGAAGAAATCTTAAGGAAGAAAGAGGCATTGGACAGAATTTGCTGCGAATCTTACAAACATCTTGCCCATAACAGCGCTGTTGATGCAGTAGAATATGCAATCAAGCTTATGGAGGATGACCCTCTTTTTAATGCAGGCACCGGCGCAATAATGCAGTCAGATGCAGTCCAGAGGATGGATGCTTCTATAATGGACGGGTATGCTCTTAATTTTGGAGCTGTTGCGCAGATTCGCGGAGTCAGGAATCCGATAGCTGTTGCAAGAATGGTGATGGAAAAAACAAGCCATCTTCTTTTATGCGGCGAAGAGGCACAGAAATTCGCATATTTGAATGGCGTTCAGCCATACTGCACTCTCAATAATGATTCATTTGAGAGATGGAAAAAAATAAATGACCCTATTGCCCACGGAACAGTCGGAGCTGCAGCAATAGATGAAGGCGGCCACATTGCTGCCGGCACTTCAACAGGCGGCTGGGCAACAAGCTTGCCGGGCAGAATAGGCGATGTCCCAATTATTGGAGCAGGAACTTATGCAGACAAACTGGCCGGGGTTTCATGCACAGGCCACGGAGAAAAAATAATGGCTGCCGGATTGGCGCGCATGGTGTCGTTCCATTCCCAACTCGGCATAAGTTTTAATGAGGCTGCAGAAAGAAGCATAGAATGCCTGAAAAATATCAGCGGCAGCGGGGGCTTTATCGCAATGCATTACAGCGGAAATGTGCTATACAAATCAACCTACGGGGCGCAGATGCCGACATCTTTTCTTCCAGGATAAAACTAAATCCGGAATGGGCATTGCTTTAACATTGAAATAAATTTCTGAAAATGAAAATGTATTTAAATTCTATACTTATCAAAAACTATAATGGAAATAAACTACCAAGAATTAGGCTTCAAATGCGGCCTGGAAATCCACCAGCAGCTTTCAGGAAAAAAGCTTTTTTGCAGATGCCCTTCAATTAATTCCACAAAAGAGCCGGATGTAAGGGCAGAAAGAAGATTGAGGGCTGTAGCCGGAGAAACCGGAAGTGTTGATGCCGCCGCTGAATTCGAGATGGCTAAGAAGAAAATTTTTTTTTATGAGGGGAATTCCGAAGATGTATGCCTGGTTGAGCTTGATGAGTCTCCTCCTGACCCGATAAACCGGGAGGCTTTGGAAACGGCGCTTAAGGTTTCATTGCTCCTGAACGCGAGAATCGTTGATGAAATCCAGGTCATGAGGAAAACTGTTATTGACGGCAGCAATGTGGGCGGATTCCAAAGAACTGCATTAATCGCGATGAACGGTTTTATTGAAACTCCGCATGGAAAAGTGTCAATACCTACAATCTGCCTTGAAGAAGAAGCCGCGCAAAAACTGGAAGAAGGGGCAGATTTTGTAAAATATAAGCTGGACCGGCTTGGAGTTCCGCTGATAGAAATTGCCACAGGCGCTGAACTGAAAAATTCCGAACAGGCAAAAGACGCTGCTGGCCATATCGGAATGGTTTTACGGAGCGTGGAAGGGATAAAAAGAGGCCTTGGCACAATAAGGCAGGACGTGAATATATCAATTGAAGGAGGATCAAGAACTGAAGTTAAAGGATTTCAGGATTTGAGAAGCATTCCGAAGGTAATCGAATATGAGGTTCAAAGGCAGTTTGAAACGATAAAAGAAGGAAAAAAAATTGCCAAAGAGGTAAGGAAAGCAGAGCCTGACTTTACAACATCTTTTCTTAGGCCCTTGCCCGGGGCTGCAAGACTTTACCCTGAAACGGATGTCCTGCCGGTAATAGTTGAAAAAAAATATCTTGAAAGGCTGAAAAAAGAGCTGCCCAAGCTGCTGATGCACAAGGTTGCAGAATTTGAGAAAAAGTATAGCGTTTCTGCACAAATGGCAAGGGACTTGATTGAGCATGAAACTTTTGAAATTTATGTAAAAAAATTCAGCAAAATTGAACCCCATTCTATTGCCAACATTTTAATCAGCATTCCTAAGGAAATAAAATCAAGGTTTGGCATCGATTCTTCAAAACTGGCTGAAAAGGATTTTGAGGACGTGATTGGCTACCTGAATGAAGGGAAAATTACCAAAGAAGCTGTGATTGAGCTGTTTGTTAAAAAACTAAAGCATGAAAAAATAAATATTGCAGAATTTAAAAATATTTCCGAAAAAGATTTGGAAAATGAAATCAAAAAAATAATTGATGAAAAGCCGGGCCTGAACCAAAGCGCGTACATGGGGTTAGTTATGGCAAAATACAGGGGAAAAGTTGACGGGAAGAAAGTGATGGATTTGCTGAAGGAATTAATAAAATAAATAACAACTTTATAGTAGTTAAAATGGATATATTTAAATACTCCATCTTATTATTAAATAAGGGGTATTGAAAAATGAATGATAGTTTGCCTAAGGGGTTTGAAAGATGGAATCGTGAAGCATTTCATGATATGATTACCAACCTAAGCCCAGATGAACGCGATATTGTACTTGGACAAGGACATAGACCAGCAGATATTTTAGAAAGCAGAATTGCAGCACTTAAAAGTAGGAGACCTTTAGATGCCGACCCAATTAGAGAAATGTCAGGAAATTACGAAATAGAAACACGCGATATTGACGAAGGTTTTACCTCGAGGTATCATCTAACAGGTAAATTATCGGTTTCTAAAATAAATGAAGGAGAGTATACCCGAAAGAAATATTTTATTGCGGGTCCTATAGTTCCTAAAACAAGAAAAATTGTTGAATGGAGAGTGGAGCTTGCTGCTGATGGTGTAGACAGACAACTCTATCACACAGAAAATTTAGCAAATGCGGTTGCTGGGGATTTAGAGCAACGCGGAATTGGAGTCAATCCTCAAGAAATAAGAGGCGTATTAGATGCTGCATTAAGAAAGTATGTGAATAGGGCTTTACATTTCTGTGTTGATAGATCAAGGTCCGGATTATTTGGATATTACGATCGAGGTACTGGTCTTATTCGAACTGAATAATAGAATTTAACAACATTTAAAACATAATCATTATTTCTTATCCTTGGTGAAACAACAATGGCATTCGGAAAATTCGATAAAAGCTTGGACAAGGAACTATTCTCAGAAGTTATCCCGTTTGAAACAAGCAGGATAACGGTCGGGGTTTTCTCCTACAATGACGGCGAGAAGAAGATGCAGGTCTCAAGGGAGAACATGAGCCAGGACGGAGAATGGTCATTCGCAAAGCTCGGCAGGATGTTTAAAGATGAGGCAGAGAAAGCCATTCCTGTGATGGAGAAGGCGCTGAAGCACATGTGATTTTTATTTTTTTTCTCGTTTACTAAAAATAAAGATTTTTAAAAGAAATTGATTTCTAGCATTATATGCGCCGGTAGCTCAGCTTGGATAGAGCGAAAGGTTCCTAACCTTTAGGCCGGGGGCGTGACTGAGTGCGTGCTCTTTCATCCCGAATTCGAATCCTCCCCGGCGCGTTTTTTATTTCTGTTTTGAATCTTATTAATCCCGTCGCTCCGCGACATTATCTAGGCCCGCCGCATTGCTCGCCGATTTATTGTAAAAAATAGCTTAATTTTTATACCCCCTAATCATTCTAAAATATATTCTGCCTCGTACTTATGAGGGGCATATGGATTAGTGCTGTTTTACACAGCATGAAAAAAAGTTATCCGAAGCGAGAGAGCATACTTTTTGGAAATTCCCTTCTTTTCTAATTTATATAAAATATATAAAAAATAATTAGCTTTATATATATCCACTAAGTATCTCCTATTTAGTATGGAAATACGCAACATCCAAAGAACAGGTAATATGCACTATCTATATCTTCCGACTTCCTGGTGCAGGGACCATAAGATAACTTCCAAATCAAAAATTAGCTTAGAGGAAAACAGCGACGGCTCGCTTGTTGTTTCCCCCCATATTACAGAAAAAAAGCCAAAGCACCTGAAGTTCAACGTCTCGGAAAATGACGATGAAGTCCTTCACAAGCTTGTTGTGGCATGCTATATAAATCCTGTTTCTTCATTTGAGATAAACTTTGACAAGGAGATGGACATCACAAGGCTGCTGCACCAAAAAAGGATAATCAGCCTCGAGTCTGTTGAAATAGACAAGAATCAAATTACATGCCATGGCTCTATCTCAACCAGCGATCCTGAATCCATGCTCAGGACAATGACCAAGAAGATAAAGAACATGATCAAGGTAATGCAGAATAGCTATGACAAGGAGCTGATTGCAAGGTATGAAGATGAAATAGACAGGAGCAAAATGCTTATTGATAAGTCTATTATCAGCTCGCTTACATTTGAAAGGACGACAAAAATAAAGACAATTGACCTGTATTACATTTCGCTTATTTCAAAAGACCTGGAAAGGCTCACGGACCAGCTGATAAGAGTTGACCACAAGGAATCTGAATTTCTGGACTTGGTTTATGGCGCTGTTGACCAGCTGCAGTCCATAATTGAAAATTCCTCTGCAATAAGCCACAAGGCAGCAATCCAGTTCATCAAGAAAGTAGGGAAAATAAGCCCATTTGAAGTAAAAGATGTCAAGAGTTATGACAGGGAAAGAATAAGGCTCTCCTTGACAACAATATCTGAAGTTGTCACAGACTGGGCTATCACAAAGGAAGTTGAGAAATAATCACTTTGGCTTCATTACAGCATACTGGATTGCCATTGTCAGCCTGCCAATAATCAGCCCGATAATCAAAATCAGGAAATAAGTAAGATATGCTGTGAATTGTCCGAAATCCATAAAGTATCAATATCCCGATACTTAAAATATAAAACCCAAACACAAAATGGAAAGTATATATAGTAAATGTTTTAAATACACAATTTACAAGTGTTTTTTATAGACTATTTAGGGTATTTTATTATTACTTAAAAATGAACCTTGCTTATAGGGGGAATTAACATGCATGCTTTAGCAGAAACTGATGAAAATTCAAAAGAAGCTGAAATCCTGCTTGAGATAAGAGAAGCAGAGAGAAAAGCAGATGAAATTCTGGAAAAAGCAAGGCTGGAGAGAGAATCAATCCTAAAGGAAGCACAATCCAATTCTTCAAAGCTGCTAAGCCAAAAAGAAGAAGAGATAAGAAAACAGCAGGAAAAGAAGATTGCAGACTTTAAGGAAAAAGCCAAGCTGATTGGAGAAGAAAAACTTGCTGAAGGAAAATCTTCGGCAAAGCAGCTTAAAGCAAAGGCTGATAAGAATATCCCGAAAGCAGCTGATTTTGTCATGAAAAAATTTGAAGAGATGATATGATGCTTAAGCCGCAGCAGATGAGCAGGGTAATAATAACCGGCCCGAAAAATTTACAGGAGCAGGTTGTCAAAGAGCTGCATTCGCTTAAAATTCTTCATATTGCGGATCATTCAAGAAACGAGATGGCAGATATCGGAACGCCTTTGGAAAGCGCCGACAGGCTGTCACAGGCACTGGTAAAGATAAGGTCCTTGATGTCTGCACTTGGGATAAAAAAGAACGGCAACGGACTTGAGCACAGGAAAGGGCTGCCTGAGATTGAAATGGCATCCAGAAAATTAAGCGAGCAGCTTAACACAAACCTTGACGAGTCCAAGAAGATAGATGATAAAGTATCAAAATTAAATGCCGCTGCACAGGAGCTGGAGATTTTAAAGAGCTTAAACCTCCCTCCTGAAGCCCTTGATTCCTATAAATCGCTTGCAAGCTTCACCGGCTATGTTAGGGATAAAACTTCAGTTGAGTCAATAAGGGCAGAATTGATAAGAATTACAGACAAATTCATGCTTTTATCCGGCGATGTTAGCGGGAAAACTTTTATTGGATTGTTTGCGGATGAAAAGGAAAAACACAATGCTTTAGACATATTAAGCAAAAAAGGATTCTCGGCATTTAATTTTTCTAATGCTCAGGGAATGAAAGGGGGCGCTGTTGCTAACATTCAGAAAACAGAAACCGAGATTAAAAAACTTCAAAAAGCCAAGCTGGACATTAATGAAGGCGTTGAAAGGCTAAGGGAAACCTACAAGGGATTTTTATTATCTGCAGACTCCTATCTTGAAGAACAGCTTGAAAAAGCAGAAGCTCCTTTGAAATTTGCCGCAACATCATCTTCTTTCCTGATAAAAGGATGGATCCCTGAAAATCAGCTGAAAGCATCAATTGACAGGCTTAACATGGCCGCGAGAAACAAAATCTATGTTCACTTTGAGCCCGCAAAGAAAAATGACAAGGTTCCTGTGAAGCTCAAGAATCCCAAAATGGTTGAGCCGTTTGAATTCTTCATGGGGCTGTACAGCATGCCTTCTTACAGGGAACTTGACCCGACTTTTTTTATATTCCTTTCGTTTCCGATTTTCTTCGGCATGATGCTTGGTGATGTAGGGTATGGCGTATTATCTTTAATGCTTTTCTGGGCAATAAAGAAAAAAATGCCAAGCGCAAAGAGCCTGCTTAATGTTTTGATGATATCATCTTTTATTTCAGTTTTGTTTGGGTTCTTCTTCGGAGAATTTTTCGGCTATGAGTTCATGCATCCGGTTATCAGCAGGGAGCATGATATGTTCAGCCTGATGTATCTTGCGATCGGGTTTGGAATAGTTCATGTAAACCTAGGCCTTATAATAGGGATGGTTAACGAATGGAAGTCTCACGGAATGATGCATGCAGTTTACGCAAAACTTAGCTGGATTATTTTAGAAATAGGAGTTGCTTTACTGGCTCTGCCATACCTTAAGATTATCACATTATCCCCCTTAATAGGCGCAATATTTTTAGGACTATCAATCCTGATGCTTCTTAAAGGAGAAGGTGTCAAGGGAGTCATAGAACTTCCAAGCATATTTACAAATATTTTATCTTACGCAAGGCTTATGGCAATCGGATTGTCATCGGTAATCCTGGCCGTAATCATCAATGATTCAGCAAGAGATTTTTTTCACGAAGGAGGATTTTTAATAATTGCCGGAGTTTTAATCTTAATCGTTGGGCACGGCATAAACATAATGCTTGGCTTGCTTGGCAGCTTTTTGCATTCATTAAGGCTTCATTATGTTGAGTTTTTTTCAAAATTTTTCCAGGGCGGCGCCAAAAGATACCAGCCTTTCGGGCTTAAGGAATAATTTGAAAATAAAATAATAGGAGGTAAATAAAATGGCAGTTGAGTTATCGACGGGACTTATTGCCCTTGCATCGGGGCTCGCAATAGGAGCTAGTGCGATTGCAGCAGCGTGGGCAGAAAAAGAAATAGGTGTTGCAGCAGTAGGCGCAATGGCAGAAAAGGAAGAATTGTTTGGAAAGGGGCTGATTTTGACAGTCATTCCTGAAACAATAGTCATCTTCGGCCTTGTAGTTGCAATACTGATATTAAACCTGGCAAAAGGTTAGTCAACTAAAATGAGCCTTGAATCTGTAAAGGACGAAATACTGGAAAGTGCAAAAGAGCAGGCAAGCTCCCTCATAGCGGAAGCCAGAAAAGAAGCCAGTAAATTAACAAGAGAAACAGAAAAGAAGATTGAAGAGATGAAGGAAAAAAGCGATGCAGAAGCGAAGAAGGCAATGGATTTCATCAAGAGGCAGGAACTGGCATCGGCTGACATGGAGAACAAGAAGATGCTGCTTGATTCAAAAAAGCAGATAATAGATGCCGCTTTCGCTGAAGCTAGGAAAAAGCTAGAAAGCCTCGATGACAAGAAAAGGGAGGCTTACATGAAAAAGCTGCTGGAAAAGGCAAATGCTGACATTGAAGTAGGCTTCATCTATTGCAGCAAAAAAGATGCAAAATTCGTGAAAGGCTTTGACGCTGAAAATATAAATTTAATCGGCGGCCTTATCGCAGAGAATAAGGAAAAAACAATAAGAGTTGACTACAGCTTTGAGGCGGTGCTGCAGAGCATCAGGGAATCAGAGCTGCAGAACATAAACAAGATGCTGTTTGGATAAAAATGCTGAAACTGCAGGAACTTGAAGCGGAAAAAGTGAAACTCAAAAGAGACCCTTACGCTTATGTAAGGACCGTTGTAATGAGATCCCTTCTTTTCAAGAGGGATGATTACTACAAGATGCTTAAGATGGGCTTTGGCGAGATTGCAAGGTTCATGCAGGACTCCAGCTACAGGAAGGAAATAAATGAATTAGCAGGCAAATATTCTGGAGCAGACCTGCTGGAGCTTGCATTAAACAGGAATCTTGCAGCTTCATTCAGCAAGCTGATGAGAGTTTCATCTTTTGAGCTTGGGCTGCTAATCAGGGAATACGCGAAAAGAAAAGATATTGAAGACATCAAGACAATCCTCAGGGGAAAATTCACAAATGCAGATGAAAAAATAATTTTAAATTCGCTGACTGCAGCAGGAACTTTAAGCTACGGTTATCTTGAATCTCTGCTTAAAAAAGAATCTGTTGAGCAAATACTAAGGGAAGTTGAGATTTTTGATTCAGCCACCCTGAAAAGGCTGATTAGCAGGTTCAACGAGAAAAATAGCCTTTCAGAGATTGAAAACGAGCTGGACAAGAAGTATTATTCACATCTCATAATATTTTCACAATCACTTCCGAAAGAGGGAAAACTGTTCAGGAACTTTTTGCTTAAGGAAGCTGAGACAATAAACATGCTTACATTATTCAGGCTGAAAAAAGCCAAATTAAAGAAAGAAGATATAAAAAATTTCCTGATCCCTTACGGAGAAAAGAAAAGAGACGCTAAGCTTGCTGAACTGGCAGATGCGGAAGGCATTGAGCAATTATCGCAATCATTTACAAAAACAGAATACAGGGATATTGTTGCAAAAGGAGCTGAAGAATACAAAAAAAGCGGCTCGCTGATAAAGCTTGAAACTGACATTTATAATCATCTTTTGAGGCAGTCAACTCTGCTGCTGCACCAACACCCACTTTCAATTGATACAATACTTGGTTACATGTTCGCAAAAGACATTGAAGTCAGGAATTTGAAGATAATAATCAAAGGCAAGCAATTGGGATTAAGCGAGCAGTTCATAGAAAGCCAACTGGTGTTTGAATAAAGACATTTTAAATGAGCAATGGGAAAAATTCAGAATAAATTAAAGTCAAATAAATAATAAAAAATAAATTATTATAAAAATTTAGTTATAATGCGTTAAGGAAAAAGTAAATTAATAGCAAAAAACATTGGAAGTGAAAGAACAAAAGTATTAACTAAAATTTAAATGAAACCAGTCCAATAATGGTTGAACATTAAATAAAATCATTATAAAAAACAAAATAAATAAATAAAAATTCCAATAAATAAAAAATTAAAAATCAAATAATAAAAATTCAATAAAAAATAATCAAATAAATTTAAAAAATGGTAAAGATTGCTGCAGCAGGAACTAATGAATTCGTTGTTGGATTTCAATTAGCCGGGATAAGGGACACGATAGAGCTTGGAAGCAGCCCGTTCGATGAGCTGAAGAATCTAAAGAATAAAAAGGAATTTGGGATTGTAATTGTTGACGAGCAGGTTGTTGAAAAGCTCGAGATGCACCAGAGGCTGGATATTGAGGCTTCTGTTGACCCTGTTTTCATTCCTGTCTCGGTAAAAGCAGAGCAGGACAGCCTGAAGAGGCTTATAAAGAAATCAGTGGGTGTTGACTTGTGGAAATAATCAGCGAGGCAAAAAAATGTCAGAAGATAAAGGAGTTTTATTCAGGATTGCAGGGCCAGTTGTCGTGGCCAAAGGCATAAAGCCAAGGATGTACGACGTCTGCAGAGTTGGCAATGAGAAATTAATGGGCGAAGTCATCCAGATTGAAGGCGACAAAGTCATAATCCAGGTTTATGAGGACACTTCCGGAATAAAGCCCGGCGAGCCTGTTATCAATACCGGAGAGCCATTAAAAGTGGAGTTAGGTCCGGGAATGCTCGGAAGCATTTATGACGGAATCCAAAGGCCATTGCCTGTCCTAATCAAGCAGATGGGCGATTATATCAAGCGAGGAGTTGATGCCCCAGGCTTAGACTACCAAAAAAAATGGGAATTCAAGGCAACAGTTAAGAATGGTGAAACTGCAGCTTCTGGCCAAATAATAGGCGAAGTTGAAGAAAATCCAGGAATCATCCACCGGATACTTGTTCCGCCGAACCAAAAGGGAAAAATTGCAGAAATAAAATCAGGAAAATTTACAGTCAACGATGTTATCGGAAAGCTTGATAACGGGTTTGAACTGAAGCTTAAGCACAATTGGCCTGTGAGGATTGCAAGGCCGGTTGCTTCAAAATTAAAGCCGGAAGCTCCATTGATAACGGGACAAAGGGTTTTCGACGCTTTGTTTCCTCTTGCAAAAGGCGGAGTTGCTGCAATTCCAGGGCCGTTTGGGGCAGGAAAAACAGTATCCCAGCAGCAGCTTGCAAAATGGTGTGATGCGGACATAATCGTTTATGTCGGATGCGGCGAAAGGGGAAATGAGATGACGGAAGTTCTTACTGAATTTCCTCAACTTACTGATCCAAGAAGCGGAAAGCCGCTGATGAACAGAACTGTGCTGATAGCAAACACATCAAATATGCCGGTTGCTGCAAGGGAAGCAAGCATTTACACAGGCATTACAATTGCAGAATATTATCGTGACATGGGGTATTCAGTTGCGCTGATGGCTGACTCTACATCAAGATGGGCAGAGGCAATGAGAGAAATTTCTTCAAGGCTTGAGGAGATGCCGGGCGAGGAAGGTTATCCTGCGTATCTCTCAACAAGGCTTGCTCAGTTTTATGAAAGGGCGGGGAGAGTAGTTCCTTTGGGAACGAAGAAGGAAGGAAGCGTCAGCGTCATCGGGGCAGTTTCGCCGCCAGGCGGGGATTTTTCAGAGCCGGTCACGCAAAGCACTTTGAGGGTTACAAAAGTTTTCTGGGCGCTTGATGCAAAGCTTGCGCAGAGAAGGCATTTTCCGTCTATAAACTGGCTTACATCTTATTCATTATACCTTAATACTTTAGAGCCGTGGTTTGCAAAGAACGTTGCAGCTGACTGGCACAGCACAGTGGGAGAGATGATGAGCATACTCCAGGAAGAAGAAAAACTGCTTGAGATTGTGCAGCTCGTCGGCTCTGATGCCTTGCCTGAACGCCAGCAGGTGACATTGCAGGTTGCAAGGCTGATAAGGGAAGTCCTGCTTCAGCAGAACGCTTTCCATGAGATTGACACTTTCTGCGAATTAAAGAAAACATACCAGATAATGAAATCAATTTTGTATTTTTCAAAAGTTGCAAATTCAGCGATTGACGGCGGCATGAGGCTGCAGCAGATACTGGCAACAAAAGGCAAGGACAGGCTTGGAGAAATCAAGTTTGTGAAAGACTATGAAAAGCTGCTTGATGAAATAATGAAGCAGATGGAAGCGGAGATGAAAGTGCAGAAATGAATTACAATTGAATAATTTAAATATTAAAAAATTAAAATTTAATGCGTTGGGTAAGAAACGAAAAGAATAACTGAAATAATAAACTTCACATCAGCAAAATAATCGCAAAAGCCCAATGGGCAAAAACCAATAATAAAAATTTAATTGAAAAATAAAAACAAATTAAACTAAAAAATAACGAGGATTCAAAATGAAAGAATACAAGACAATCACAGGGATCAAAGGCCCGCTGATATTTGTTGAAAAGACGGAGCCTGTCGGATATGCTGACATTGTAAAAATAATGATGCCTAACGGCGACGTAAAAAACGGGCAGGTTCTTGACACAAGCAACGATATTGTTGTAGTCCAGGTTTTTGAAGGCACAGCGGGAATTGATGTTGAGACAAGAGTGAAATTTTTAGGAGATACTTTAAAATTAAATGTTTCAAAGGATATGCTCGGGAGAGTATTAAGCGGCTCAGGAAAGCCGATTGACAGCGGGCCGGAAATAATCCCCGATAAGAGAATGGATATAATCGGGGCCGCAATAAATCCCTTTTCAAGAAGCCCTCCGCATGATTTCATACAGACGGGAGTTTCTACAATTGACGCTATGAACACTCTCGTAAGGGGACAAAAACTTCCTATTTTCTCAGGCTCAGGGCTTCCGCATAATGAGATAGCTTTGCAGATTGCAAGGCAGGCAAAAGTTGTTGGCAAGCAGGAAAATTTCGTCGTCATTTTCGCAGCAATGGGAATAACAAACGAGGAAGCGCAGTACTTCATAAATGATTTTGAGCAGACAGGAGCGTTGGAAAGGAGCGTTGTTTTCCTTAATCTTGCAAATGACCCTGCAGTTGAAAGGCTGGTTACTCCAAGAATGGCATTGACGGCAGCTGAATATTTTGCATTCGAGCAGGATGCGCACGTTCTTGTCATTTTAACAGACATGACCAATTACTGCGAATCGTTGAGGGAAATTGGCGCTGCAAGGGAAGAAATCCCCGGAAGAAGAGGATATCCGGGTTACATGTACACTGACCTTGCGAATATTTATGAAAGGGCAGGAGTCATAAAAGGAAAAAAAGGAAGCATAACACAGATTCCAATTCTTACAATGGTAGGCGATGACATCACGCATCCGATTCCCGACCTTACTGGATATATTACAGAAGGGCAGATTGTACTGTCAAGGGAACTTCACAGAAAAAGCATTTACCCCCCCAATGACGTATTGCCTTCACTTTCAAGGCTGATGAATCTTGGAATCGGAAAGGAGAAGACAAGAGAAGACCACAAGCAGGTTTCCGATCAGATGTATGCTGCTTATGCAGAAGGCCGTGATTTAAGAGGGCTTGTCGCGATTGTAGGAGAAGATGCTTTAAGCGACCGGGACAAGAGACTGCTTAAATTCGCCGCAGACTTTGAAGACAAATTCGTCAGGCAGAAAAGAGACGAGGACAGGAGCATTACAGAAACTCTTGAGCTCGGATGGAAACTTTTAGGCGCGCTGCCTGAGAACGAGCTGACAAGAATCAGCCCTGAGCTGAAGAAGAAATATCACAAGCCGGCGTAATTATTTTTATTTTTTTATAATGGGCTTTGAATTAATTATTATTAATTTTAAGCCATTTAAATTTTAATTATTGGCATTCAATCGCTAATGGGTTTAATCGTTATTGAACGGCGCCCATTGTCCAGCGCAGGAAGAGCAAAATGAGTTAAGTGCTTGGCAGCAATAAGATTATTTAAAAAAATTATAATTTGAAAATTTAGAAAATTTAATTCCGTTCGCGCTATCGCGCTCACAATATCTTGTGCTTGGGCTTCGCCCGGTTGCCGGCCGCTCAGCCCTCGCCTATCAATTTCATAAAAAAAATTTAAAAATAAAATTAACAAAACAATGGCACAGGATATCAAGCCAACAAGAAGCGAGCTGCTGAAATTAAAAAAACAGATTAAATTAGCTAAATCAGGCTATAGCCTTCTTAAAAAGAAAAGAGACGGGTTAATTCTGGAATTCTTCGAGATTCTAAAAAAAGCCAAGACTTTGAGGCAGGAGCTGGTGGATGAATACAAGATTGCGCTTGAAAAGATGAACATAGCAAGAACTTTGGAAGGGGACCTTAAAGTAAAGTCGATTGCAATGGCAATCCATGGCATTCCCGATGTCAAGCTCACTACAAAAAACATAATGGGAGTAAAAGTCCCGAAGATAGAGGCTTCTGAAATCCAGAAAGCATTCATGGGAAGAGGTTATGGTGCATACAGTTCCTCGGCTGTTGATGAGGCCGCATCTGCATATGAAAAAGTCGTTGAAAAAATCATTCTTGCTGCAGAAGTCGAGACTTCAATGAGAAAGCTGCTTAATGAAATTGAAAAGACAAAAAGAAGGGTCAATGCGCTTGAGTTTGTTGTCATTCCGCAGCTTGACAAGGTCAAGTCTTTCATACAGCTCAGGCTTGAAGAGATGGAAAGGGAGAACATTTTCAGGATGAAGAGAATAAAGGCGAAGGCTTAACCCAGAATGATAAACATAATCCGAAAATTCATAAAAAGGACAAATAAAAAATATAAAAAGCACAATCAAAGAAAGCTGGTTTGGATTGTTATTCTTATTCATGCGGTTAATGTTATTTTAGTTATTGCATTTCTGGTTTATCTTTGGTTTTGGGTTAGGGGGTAAATATATTTTGTTCGTATGATTATTTCCATCTCAGTAATGTGGAAACCAAATTCTTTATATACTAATTATCAATATTTATCTATATAAATATATACAAAAAATTGCTGTGATAGGCATGAAAGAAGAATCACAATTCCTCAAAAAAACAAAAGAAGTAATCGCAAAAAACCAGGATGTCCTTGCTGTATTTGAAGAGCCGGACAGGACCGGAAAATTCAGGGTTTACTGCAGGCAGAATGGCATAAACATGTCGGGAAAGATAGAAACCTATATAAGGGCAGAATTAAAGCCAGCAATAAAGAAATAAAATAAAAAAGAGATGTGATAAATGCTTGAATACGTTTTTGGAGCCGGAATAACAGCGCTTGTGTTTGCAGCAATACTTTCTATCTACATTCTTAAAAAGCCTGCAGGAAGCGCGAAGATGCAGGAGATTTCTGAAATAATACATAAGGGCGCTTTGACTTTCCTGAAAAAAGAATATGAGGTTATTGCCGTCTATATTGTTATCGTTGCATTCATACTTTATTTTTTCCTTGACAACGGAAGCAAAATTGCATTTTCGTTTATACTGGGTGGAATTTTATCTGCCCTTGCAGGCAACATCGGAATGAGGATTTCAACAAAATCAAACTCAAGGACTGCAGAGGCAACCAAGAAACACATTGGGGAAGGGATGAAGATTGCATTCTATTCCGGAGCCGTGATGGGGCTTTCAGTTGTTGGGATAGGGCTGCTTGGAGTCACAACATTATATTATTTTTTTGGAGACCCAAACATAATCTATGGATTCGGCTTCGGCGCATCATCAATTGCATTATTTGCCAGAGTTGGAGGGGGGATTTATACAAAAGCTGCTGATGTCGGCGCAGACCTGGTCGGAAAAGTCGAAAAAGGAATTCCGGAAGATGATCCAAGGAATCCTGCGGTTATAGCTGACAATGTGGGCGACAATGTGGGCGATGTTGCCGGAATGGGCGCTGACCTGTTTGAAAGCTATGTTAACAGCATAATCGCTGCAATGGCAATCGGGCTTATTGTTTTTAAGGATATGAAATATTTAACGCTTCCTTTGATGATATCCGGGCTTGGAATTCTGGCTTCAATAATCGGCGTGTTTTTTGTCAGGGCAAAGGATGACAAGCACCTGTTCAGCGCAATGAACAAGGGCATTTACTCAAGCACAATCATGGCTGCGATTTTATCATTCGTGTTCATAAAATACCAGGGTTTTGGCATTGGAATTTATTATGCAACTCTTGCCGGACTGATTGTAGGCGTTATTATAGGATTATTCACTCAATTTTATACATCAAACAGCTTCAAGCCGACGAGAAGCATCGCGGAAGCAGCGAAAACAGGAGCAGGTACTAATGTAATTGAAGGGCTGGCTGTCGGAATGGTTTCCACTTTGGTGCCTGTGATGTCAGTTTCCATCGCAGTGCTGGTTGCTTACAAATTCGCAGGGCTTTACGGGATTGCAATTGCCGGCGTAGGGATGCTTGCAACTCTTGGATTTACTTTAGCTATTGAGACTTACGGCGCTGTTGCAGACAATGCAGCCGGAATTGCAGAAATGGCTAAAGCAGGGCAGGATGTGAGGGACAAGACAGAGCTTCTTGATGCTGTTGGAAACACAAATGCAGCCATCGGAAAAGGCTTTGCAATAGGAAGCGCGGCACTGACTGCGCTTGCATTATCTGCCAGTTTTTCCCAGGTTACTAATATCAAAGCCGAAGCAATGAGCATAACAAATCCAAATGTCATAGTCGGATTATTCATAGGAGGGATGCTTCCGTTTTTGTTCAGCTCATTTGCAATGAAAGCAGTCGGAAAGGCAGCATCTGGAATTGTAGATGAGGTTAGGAAACAATTCAGGGAAATAAAAGGCCTGATGGAAGGAACTGCAAAGCCTGACTACAACAGGTGCATTGCAATAAGCACAAGAAGTGCGTTGAGGCAGATGGTATTCCCTTCACTTCTTGCAATCTTTGCGCCTATTTTAGTCGGATACATATTCGGATTGGAAGCGCTTGGAGGCTTGCTTGTCGGCTCAATTGTTACAGGATTCTCTCTTGCAATCTTTATGGCAAATTCAGGAGGCGCATGGGACAATGCCAAAAAATATATTGAAGCCGGAAATTTCGGAGGAAAAGGAAGCGAAGCTCACAAGGCTGCTGTTGTCGGCGACACTGTTGGAGACCCTTTCAAGGACACTGCAGGGCCTTCACTGAATATTCTGATAAAGCTGATGTCCATTGTTGCGATTGTGTTTGTGCCGCTGCTTATGAAATAGGAATCTGGAGCAGTTTTATGAACCATCCATATCCAAAAATAATTTATTCTAGAACTATCTTATCCAATGGGTCGGGGTTAGTATTAAAAACCAAATAGTCGGCTGCCCCTATTATCTTTTCTACCTTATGTGATTCTCCTGGCTCTACCACGACCAACTGCCCTTTCGTGGCATTTACTAGATTATCTCCAACTCTTAACACCAATCCGCCTTCTATTACAAGATACATTTCATGCCCCATAGGATGATAATGTAATATTTCACCATCTAAAACTTTACTAGTCGATGGCCTTGCAATTTTGAAAGGCAAGCCATCATCCTTTCCAGCTATACTGCATTTTTCTCTCAAGCCTAGCGTATTATACACTTTCATTAAATCCAAGTAATCAAAATGCGTTTAAAAAACTATTCAAAAATCGATTCTGCCCAAATTTTAATTTGATCATACAAGCCGATAGCAAAATTATCTTTTAAAGTTCTAAAATAAACAAGTTTTATATACTTTAAATTCTAGAGTTGTTTATAAAAACTCCAAGGAGGGTTGAAAATGATATTAACAAAAATCGGGGTTTTGTCCCTGGCAAAAATACAGGGAATCATTATGGCATTATTTGGCCTGGTGCTTGGCCTGTTTATGGGGGCAGTAGGAACTATGGCTGGCTCGATTGGCATGGGAAGCAGATTTGGGGCATTTGGATTTCTTGCAGTCATAATACTGCCCATAGTCTATGGAATTTTGGGCTTTGTAATGGGGGCTGTCACCGCGCTGGTATATAACTTAATCTCCGGATGGATTGGCGGGGTTGAGATGGAGTTTGAAACAAAGAAAACCAAAAAACTTTAAAACAATAACAGTTTAATATTTCCTATGGCTGAAGTTTTATCTTTAAAAGATATTGATGTCAAGGGGAAAAAAGTTTTCCTGAGATGCTCTTTTGATGTCCCCATTGATTCCACAAAGGGCTTGCTTGACCCAAAAAGAGTGAGAGATGACTCCCGCATAAAAGATGCCATACCAACTCTTTCTTACCTCATAAAAAACAATGCTAAAATTATACTTGAAGGCGGGTGGCTAGGAAGGCCTAAGGGAGAGGATCCGGAACTTGGCATGGCGCCCGTTGCATTAAGGCTGCAGGAGTTATTGAAGGAGGAGAAGCTGCTAAAGCATAATGTCCTTTTGACACCAAACTCCCTGAATGGGAGCAAACCAAGGAGCGTTTATAAAAATAAAAACGAAGTTGAAAAGGATGTTGCAGGGCTGAAAGAAGGGCAGGTTATTATCCTGGAAAATGTGAGATACGATACTGAAGCGAATGCAGACAATCAGGAATTTGCAAAATTCATGGCGTCATTGGCGGGAAAGAATTCAGTTTATGTCAATGAGGCTGAGGCCCAAAATCACAGGCCGGAAGCAACTATAACGAGCGTTCCGCTTTACATTGCCAAGAACGGCGGCAAGGCTGTTTTCGGATTCAAATATGAGCAAGTAATAAAATATATTGGAAACATCTCAAAATTGCTCGGCCAAAAAAACAGGGGGCCGTTTATTTTCTTCTTGTCAGGGAAAAAGATTGAAACCCAAATCGGGATTACGTCAAAAATCAGCGTGACAAATTCGCTTCTTGACAAGATGAAAAAAGGAGACATTCTTTTTGTGCAGGGGGCTGTAACTTACACTTTCCTTCTGGCAGAAGAGTACCTTGACGTAATAGAAAAAAATATAAAAGAAATACAGAAAGTTATAGATAATTATAATAAAAAAATAAAACGAGAAACTTCTAAAATAAAAGATTCACAGGCGGCGCTTGACAGGCAGGAACTGCTTCAAAAGGAAAAGAGCGAAAAAATAAAAGAAATCATAGGCATGACTGACAATGAAATAAAATACTTAATCGGGAATTCTTTTGTCGAGTGGAAGGAGATAGGGGAACAAATCATATTTGCCGCGCAGGTTTATTTTAAGGCAATGGCAAGGGGCGTTGTGCTTATCACAAATACGGACCACATTATAACAAACCAGTATCCTGATAAATATGGCAGCCTGCCAAAAGAAGCAGAGCTTAAACTTTTTAATTCTGCAAACGGAATACCTGAAGGGTGGCTTGGCATAGCACCTGGCCCTAAAAGCATGGAAGTTATCTGCAAAAACGTAAAGAGCGCGTATCTTTTGATTTTGGCAGGACCCATTTGCATTGAAGACTCACGATTAGAAGATTTTTCCGGTACAAATAAAAAACTAATACAGGCAACAAGAGAAGCTAAGAATAATGGAGCAGTAACCATTGGGGCTGGGGGAGATACGGCTGCAATGATAAAGGCATGCGATGGAGAAGGTGCTTTTACTATCATATCAAACGCAGGCGGAGCAACGCTGGAATTGATTGAAAAAGACGGAAAATCGCCCGGCATAACTGCTGTTGAGGAAACATATAAAAACCACAATCAATAATAATTTCTGACTTGGCAAAAATCAATGAATCCCAGTTAAATCCTGCGAAGCTTTATTTTTCAGGTGCTTTAGTCTATGGCGTCGGAATTCTCATAATTAAATTTTTGCCGTATTACCAAAAAACACTCAGCCAGCTTACGAAAGAAACGCTCCTTTTTCTTTATATCCTCTATCTGATATTTTCGCCGCTTTATTTTTTCTTTTTTGCAAAAGAAAATTTAAACAGCAAGCCTTATCTCGCATTGCGCGGCATCTTTAAAATATTTTCAGCATTTTTCAAAAGAAAACTGGCTGTAGTTGAAAAAGAGGAAAAAGTTGCTTATCTTTTTCTTCTTGTAAAGCTATTTTTTCTTCCTATAATGGTAAATTTCTTTTTCCAGAACTATTCTTCATTGATATCAAACATAAAAAGCTTCAGCTGGTTTCCGTTCTTGCTTACCCTGATTTTTTTCATTGACACTTTTATTTTTGCGGCTGGCTATGCAGTTGAATTCCCTTTCCTTGGCAATATGGTGAGGTCAGTAGAGCCGACTTTTTTCGGCTGGTTTGTTGCGCTGATTTGCTACCCTCCGTTTAATTCAGTTGCGGGGCAATATGTTCCCTGGGGCGCAAATGACTATGCTGTTTTTTGGGGCGGCACGTGGACAAATATAATCAGAATAATAATCGTTGCATTGCTGATAATCTATGTCTGGGCGACAATTGCACTGGGTTTCAAGTCGTCCAACCTGACAAACAGGGGCATTGTCTCAAAATTCCCTTATTCTGTTATAAGGCATCCTGCTTATGTGAGCAAGAGCATGGTCTGGTGGATTACCCTGCTGCCGGCAATAAGCTTAACTTTCGCTGCCGGAATGCTTTTTTGGACAGCAATCTATTTTTTCAGGGCATATACTGAAGAGAGGCACTTAAGCCAGGACAAAGATTATTTGGAATATTGCGCGAAGGTGAAATACAGGTTTATTCCGTTTGTTTTATAATCCGATTTTTATTTCATCGTTAAAAATATCTTTGGCGGAATCCTGAATTTCTTTTGTTAATCCCTGTATTGATTCATCCAGCTTTGCAGAACTATCTTTCAGCTTTTCAAACTCCTGCCCGTTTCTTTCTATGCTTAAATTTAGCTCTTCAAGCGCCGTGTTGAAGCTTTTCAGCTTCTCAACAACCATCAGGGATTTCATCTCATTGTCCAGCTTCTCAATCTCCGATCTGAATGAAAAATATTTTTTGACGAACTGCCCGATGAATTCCTTACTGAGCTTTTTTATTTCCTCAATTGATTTTTCTTTCTTTTTTTCATCAATCTGGAGCAGGCTTTCAATGAGCATTTTTTCGAGATTTTTCAGGACGCCCAGAATAATATAATTTTTATCATCCACTAAAGTTCCAATAGGGTCTTTCAGATAATCCAGGACAACCTCCTCGTGCTCAAAAACAACATGGGAATATTTCCTCAATGGCCTTTCCAATACAGAGAATGACTGAAGAATCTGGTTTTCATCCCGGTAAAATTCCTGCTCCTTTTTTTTCTTTTCATCATGCAATTTCAGAAAATTATTATGTTCTCCCCCTTTGCTGAAATTTTCTATTTCCCCCATCAGGGAATCCTTCTCTTTCATCGCAAGCTGAAGGCCGGCTTCAATGCTTTTTATCCCTATGCCCAAACTGAGCTTCTGATTTCGCTTTGCTTTCAGGCTTCCTGCTTTTTCCGTGCATGCATTAACTGCAACTATTTTTTTGCCGTTAAGCATTGATTTTAGGCCTTTGAAAATCATGTCAAAGTTCCTGAGATTTTGGGCAATGCTTCCGGCTTCATTCGCAAAAAATTCCTGAAGTATCGCGAAATTCCTTAATGTGGAATGGTTCAAGTCATTTATTAAACTGTCAAACTCTTTGCAGAATTCAACCAGATAGAAATAATCCCTGTTGTTTATCTCCATCAGCCCGAGGAAAGAGCTTATCGACTTTATGTAGGCTTTCCTGTTGCCTTCCATGTACTGCTTTGCCTTGTATGGTATGTTCTGGTTCTGCAGCTTTGCGTTTTCAAGCACTTCAAGATTGAACCTCGCCCTTTGCAGCTCTTCATTGACCTTCATAAGGGCTTCTTCGGTTTTTTGATTGATGTCCTCGGTCAAAGGCTTTGCTTTCTCTTTAATCCATTCTTCAAGATACTGAAGGCTGACTTCAACTGCACTTTTTTCTTCCTCGTCCTTGAATATTTTCTTTAGGAAATCCAGCATTTTTAATGGTTAAGCGGGCTTGTGCATATAATTTTTACTATTTTATAGTAGAATGAAGGCTGACTTCAACTGCACTTTTTTCTTCCTCGTCCTTGAATATTTTCTTTAGGAAATCCAGCATTTTTAATGGTTAAGCGGGCTTGTGCATATAATTTTTACTATTTTATAGTAGAATACGTACATTTACAGGATTAATTTATAAATACAATTTGATTTCTTTGGCACATGGGGGATTCATTAACTTTAGACAGGCTGACTGATGAACTGCTTCATAGCTCTGATGAACATATTTGGCCCAGAGGCAAGCCTGAAGTAAAAGAATCTTGGAGAAAAGCAGCCGAAGAAAATAAAACTCTGCTGCGTTCGAAGAGGAAGCTTTTAAGTGATACGGTCATCTCCTTTTTTTATGATTTGAGCGATTTGGGATTAGATATTTCTCACATGAGCTATGCACCTATCCAGGATGTTTTACAAAAAGTGAGGATTAGCATGCGACAGTATACGGAGAATTCAAGAAATGTCGAACAAGAATTTAATGATGTGCGAAGGATAATAAGTGTCGTGCCTTATGACGAAATCAACAGGTACGAATTAAGTCAGGTAATAAGACCCTACCTGATTTTTTCAGAAGGCCATCATGACATTAGCAATCTTCTCGTCCCTTTAGATTTTCAAGCTACATTAGCATTGTCTAATCAGGGAGGGGACTTAGATGATAATACAAAAAAGGAATGGATTGAAAGAGGTATCCATGTTTCGTATGTTGGTTTAGGCGGCGCAAATATGATGGTTCATGGACCAATAAACAATATTTCATTTGATTTTGAAATAGTAGCGAGCCTTAAAAGATATTTTCAAGCAGTTCATGAAGGTAAGATTCAGATTGATTATGATTTTTCTGAAGAAATTGTTTTTCAGGGAGATTTTCCAAACCTGTACAGGTGTTTTTATAATCTGGTTACAAATTCAATGTTGAGGGGCAAAGCAACTAAGTTAAAGCTTTCCGCCAGCCAAACCGATTCAGAAGTTCGGATTACTTGCACGGATAATGGAACTGGCTTGCCTAATGAAGATAAGATATTCAAGTGCGGGACAACCTATACAGGTGGCAAAGGATTGGGATTGTTTTTCATTAAGCAGGTAATTGAAGCCCACAATGGCGGGATTACCGCACTGGCGCATAATGGCGATACATTATATAATGGAGCGTCATTTACAATAAATCTACCCAGAAAACAAAATGATGGGATTGCCTATCCACATAATTTTTGATTTTGAAAAATTTAATTTCAAAAACATTTATAAATAGATTTATTTTCCCACAGGATATGGTTTTGGGGCTGTTAAGTTCAGTAATCATCATCAGCTTTTTGTCTCTCATATTTGCAGGCTGGCTGACAAGAGATGTTCTTAAAAGAGATTCTGGCACTCCGGCAATGAAGGAGGTTGCTAATGCAATCAAGATTGGCGCAGAGGCGTTCGTCAAGAGGCAATACACGACTATTGCTGTTTTATCCGTTGCTATGGCAGTAATTATATTTGTGGCATATGTCTATTTTGCAAAAAACTATGATCTAGGGTGGCGCACTTCTGTTTCATTTTTATTCGGGGCAGCAAGCTCTGCTTTTGCAGGAATTTTCGGAATGTGGATATCTGTAAGGGCAAATTCAAGAACCGCAAGCGCAGCAAGATACAGCATGAATGACGCATTTGTTACTGCTTTCAGGGGAGGCGCTGTTACCGGAATTGTAATTGTTGCAATGTCCCTGCTTGGAGTTTCTTTGATTTATTACCTGTTCAGCATAGGAATGCAGGCAAATGAGATTCCTTTCCTGATTGTAGGATATGGATTTGGCGCGTCATTTGTGGCTTTGTTTGCGCAATTGGGCGGCGGAATTTACACAAAAGCAGCCGATGTAGGCTCAGATTTAGTTGGAAAAATTGAAAAAGGAATACCTGAAGATGATCCAAGAAATCCTGCAGTAATTGCTGACCTTGTAGGCGACAATGTAGGAGACTGCGCAGGAAGGGGAGCAGACCTGTTTGAGAGCACGGCAGCGGAAAATATTGGAGCTATGATACTGGGAGTTGCACTTTATTACCAGGGTTTTGGAATCAAAGGAATATTATTTCCGCTTGTTGCGAGGGCATTTGGATTGATAACAACGATGATCGGAATCATGACAGTAAAGCTCAAAAGCGAAGATGACAACCCCATGACGGCATTGAACAGGGGATATTACAAAACAAGCTTTTTGGCAGCAGTTGTTTTCTATTTCACAACAAAATGGCTCCTGCCAGGAACAGGCAACTGGTTTTTCTATTCGGGATTGGTAGGAATTGTTACAAGCATCCTGATTGTCTGGATTACAATTTACTACACAGAATCAAACCCATTCTTTTTTAAGAACAGCCCGGTTAAAAGAATTGCAAAAGCTTCCTTGACAGGGCATGCAACTAACATAATAAGCGGATTTGCAGTTGCAATGGAAGCAACCGTTCTTCCTGTTGTAGTTTTGTCTTTTGCGTTAATATTATCATTTTACTTTGGCAAGATGTCCGGAGTCGCTCACGGCGGACTTTTTGGGACGGCAATTGCAACAATGGGGATGCTTTCGACAGCAGCTTATGTTCTAGCTATGGACAATTTTGGGCCAATAACAGACAATGCAGGAGGAATTGCTTCAATGAGCAAGTCATCTGCTGAAGTCAGGAAAAGGACAGACAAGCTCGATGCAGTGGGAAACACTACCAAAGCATTGACTAAAGGATACGCAATCGGAAGCGCAGCATTGGCGGCGTTTTTATTATTTACAGCTTATTTGGATGATGTCAAAAAAGTCGTTCTTGAAAAATGCAGCGAATTGACTGCAGCAAAATGCCAGGAGATGTTTGGAAATATTGCAGCAACCGGCCTTGTAAGTGTTGATATTTCGAAAATTCACGTTTTTGTCGGCGCATTAATCGGAGCGATGCTTATATTCCTTTTCAGCGCATTTGCAATAAGGGCAGTGGGAGACACTGCTTTTTCAATTGTTAATGAAGTCAGAAGGCAGTGGAAGGCAAAGAAAGGGATAATGTCCGGCAAGGAAAAGCCCGATTATGCAAGAGTTGTTGATATTTGCGTCAAAGCTTCTTTAAAAGAAATGATTTTGCCCGGGCTGCTTGTTGTTGTGATTACAGTAGTTGTAGGCGTTGTTTTGGGATACGAGGCAGCTGCAGCGTATTTAATGGTCGCAACAATAACCGGAATCCTGATGGCTTTACTGCTTAACACAGGGGGCGGAGCATGGGACAATGCCAAGAAGATGATTGAAGATGGGGCGCATGGCGGCAAAGGAAGCGATGCCCACAAGGCAGCTGTTACGGGAGATACAATCGGAGATCCGTTTAAAGACACTGCAGGGCCTTCACTGCACGTTTTGATTAAGCTGTTGAGCACGATTACTTTGGTTTTAGTGCCGCTGTTTGTTTGAGTTTATGATTCAAGATTTAATTTTTATTTCTATTAAAGCGAGAAAAGTTTGGGGGCAGACAAAGAAAACTTAATAAACAATTCAATTCTAAGTAAAAAAGAGAATAAAATGAGATTAGAAACTAAAAGATTAATCTTAAGAGAGTGGAAATAAAAAAGATGTGAATGATTTGATTGAAGGACTAAATAATTTGAAAATATCAAAATGGCTTGCGTTTGTCCCATATCCTTATACAAAAAAAGATGCGGAAGAATGGATAAACTCTTGTCTTAAAAGTGCTAAGAAAGGAAAAAATAGAGATTCTTATGAGTTTGCTATTGAGCTTAAATCTGAAAGAAAAGTTATTGGTGGAATAAGTCTAATCAAGATAAACAAATTCCAAGGCACAGCTGGAGGAGGCATGTGGCTTAATCAAAAGTATCATGGACAAGGTTATGGCTCAGAAGCATTTTCTGAAAAATTAAAATTCGCATTTAATAAATTAAAATTAAGAAGACTTGATAACGGATTTTTTAAAGAGAATAAATCATCTTTCGCAATGCAAAAAAAATTTGGCTATAAAAATGAAGGAATGAGAAGAAAAGGATGTATATGCAAAGCAGATGGAAAAATAAAAGATGAGCACATCACAGGATTACTAAAAGGGGAATGGAAAAGATAAAAAATTATAACTGCCAATCTTTTTAGCCCTTCTGACAATCATAAAAAAATAATAAAATTGTTACGTTGCACTAAAATTTTGTCTCCTCTACACAGCCACCAATCTCTTTTCCTTAACTTCTGCATGCACTGCCTGCTTTGTTGTTTCCCAATAGAAATCCCTGAATTTTTCATTTTTTGATGAAAAACCAAAACATTTATATATAACTTAATACTAATTATTTATTAGTTAATAATAATTTGTGATTAAAATGCCAGAATTAATAGAAAGGAAAAAAGCAGAACACTACCCTACTCTAAATACTGTCTTTATGGTAGAAGAAACACTAAAAAAAATGGATGAAAGTGTAATTTCAGTTGCTGAACTCAAAAGAAAACTCCCTAAACAAATAAATCACAATACTCTTAAATTAATTCTTGAATATTTGGAAGAAAGCAACAAAATTGCAGTTACGATGAAAGGGATTACTTGGATTCATAACTCCAATCCAAAATTAAAAAAAGCAATAAAAGAAGGGCTTGAATTATGAAAAAAGTCAGAGTAATTTTTTCTCCAGAAGCTGAAGAAGTTTATAGGCATTTGAATGAAATTGCTCCAAATTCAAAGATTGATAGGTCAATTCTTAACGCCATAAACAAAAAAGTGGAGTTTATAAAAATAAATATTCATTACGGAGAGCCGATTGCTAAAAGACTTATTCCAGATGAATACAAAATAAAATATGAAGCTACAAATCTTTTCAGAGTAGAACTTCCTAACTTTTGGCGCATGATGTACACATTAACAGACGGAGAAAGTCAAATTGAAATTGTTGCTTTTGTTCTTGACGTTTTGGATCATAAAGACTATGATAAAAAATTCGGTTACAAATAATATGTTTAAATCCCTATTTTAATTATTTTTGGCATTGACCATTTCTTTAAAGTCATTTTTAACAGATAATTATTTATATTAAAGAATTTTTATCTATTTGTGAACTAAAATGGACCTTACTGCTGTTATAAGAAAGGGAGAAAAACAGTTTGTAGCATTATGCCCTCAACTAGACATAGTGAGCCAAGGGCATACTGTTGAAGAATCGATTAAGAACCTAAAGGAAGCTTGTGAACTTTATATTGAAGAAATGGGAGTTCCTGATGGCGTTACCTCGGAGGATATACTGGTTACAAGCATTGAGGTCAAAGAGCATGAAGCTCCCGAGACTATCAGGGCGTGAAGTTGTTAAAATTCTTGCTAAACAAGGATTTCAACCTTCAAGGCAAAAAGGAAGCCACATAATTCTTGTAAAACAATCAGAATCCGGTAAAAAAGCAGTTGTAGTCCCAAATCACAGCGAGATAGATAAGGGGACTTTGCTGGAAATAATAAGGCAAGCCGGACTGACAAGAGAACAATTCTTTGAACTCATAAGTTAACTTGAATTAACAAAATGCCGCGAAAAAAATACTACAAAAAACCAGACAAGCAGGTGAAGATAGCAAAAGCCAGAATTAAATTCCTTTTTGATGAAGCCAAAGAATCATTCAAAAAAAATAGCAAGCTTTCTGACAAATACATCAAGCTGGCAAGAAGAATAGCAATGAGGTACAAGATACGGATGCCTTCTGAGCTGAAAAAGCAATTCTGCAGGAACTGCAATAAATTCCTTGTTCCCGGGGCAAACTGCAGGGTTAGAATACATAAACACCGTGTAATATACTATTGTATGGGCTGCAGGCATTATATTAGGCATCCTATAAAGTAGTTTAATTCTTTTCATTATTGAAAATAAATTCCTATTATTCTTTTAAAGCGAAAACTTTATATAGTACTTATATCACTACCAAGTAACAAATACTTTGGGGGTAATAATATGTGTCTGGCATGCGCAGTAGCAGAAGATCAAACACCGGCTCAAAAGGAAGAGCAATTTAGCTATTCCGCCAACCAGGAGTACAAAAGCACAACTTATTAATTTAAAATGGAAGCAAACGAAATGTTTTTGGACGCAGACATGGAGCAGATTGAGGTAATGAGAGACTCAAGAAAAAAGATGAAGGACAAGGATTTCGCAAAGCTTATCAACAAGAAGGATATTTCTGAATTCGAGATGGATGAGATGTTTTTGTAAAGATATTTATTTGAGCTCTAATTCCGCAACATTCAATGTACGGGAAACATCACATCAGGGCAGGCATACTGCTTGGAATAGGAATTATAACTTCAGCTATAGGCTACCAGCCCAGCTCCGGCAATTTATCGAGATATTTAAGAAACCAACCTGCAGAATCCTGTCTGGCTGATCCGAATTGCGTTGCCGTTAAATTTCTGGAGGAATATAAACAAGACATAGTCAGAAGCTCTAAAATGCACAAAGTTCCTGTTGAAATGACTGCGGGAGTGCACAAAACGGGAACCCTTTGTCAGAGCCGCATTTGCTCGGGGTTATCGGGACTGAATGGAACATAGGAGCAAGGAATTCAGCACTAAGGCTTGCCAGAGAAAATGAAAAGGGCACCGAGTATGCCGGCTTTATTGGGCTTACGGATTTTGCAGCAATATTCGGAAATGATTCAACAATAACTCAAGGGCAGCAAAAGAACATATTGGAACATCTTTTTATTCACAAAAAACCGCCAGTTACGAGCGCAGATTCAAATTTCAGGTGAGCAAGCTTTTTAAACCAACCAGGCTTTCTTTATATTTATGGATAATTATGACCTTGAATTAAATAAAGTAATAGAGCGAGTACACAAAGATAATGCTAAAATGGTCTGCGTACAGCTGCCTGACGGATTGAAGCCAAGGGCAAATGAAATTCAAAAGACCATAGAATCAAACACCGGAGCATCTGTAATCATGTGGATGGGCTCCTGCTTCGGCGCCTGCGATGTTCCACTACAGGTTGAAAGGCTCGGAGTTGATTTGCTGATTCAATGGGGGCATTCCACCTGGCGCGGGACGTGGTATTAAAGCTTAAATATTACTTCTCATTCTTTTCTTTAATGAAAACTTATTTTGTTATAACGGCAGTTGTAAAATGCAAAAATAAAGTCCTTATTCTAAAGAAATCCCCGGATGACTGGAATTATCCAAACAAATGGAGCTTCTGCTCTGGCTACATCAAGGAGTTTGAAGCGGCAGAGGATACCGTCTTAAGGGAGATTAAGGAAGAAACAGGATCAACGGCAAAAATGCTTGGAAATGGCAGGATGTTCAGGAAAGACGACAAAGCAAAAGGCAAAAGCTGGATCATTACTGTTTTTCTGTGTGAAACAAAATCACAAAAAGTCAAGCTGGACCATGAAAATGTTGATTACAGATGGATAAGCTATGGGGAACTTTCCAATTATCCTACAGTTCCGGGGTTAAAGAAAGATTTAAAAGTGCTGGGGTTAATTCGATAAATTCAATAAAAGATATACAATAAATCAAAATTAATAATAAAAATATTTCAAATTAAAAAACCTGCCCAATGACGATTGAACATTAAAAAATAAAATAATTTAAAAATTTGTTTTAACAAATGGCAAAGCAAAAAATCTTTTTGGGAGCCGACCATGCGGGATTCAGGCTAAAGGAAGAAGTAAAGAAATATCTTGATGAGATTGGGTACAAATATGAAGACCTCGGCGTTTTTTCTGATGAAACGCCGTGTGACTATCCGGAAACAGCGCTTAATCTTGCGCAAAATGTCGTTAAAAACAAAGCCAAAGGCATTTTGATGTGCGGCACAGGAACCGGAGAGGCAATTGTGGCAAATAAAGTCAAAGGAATAAGGGCTGCAAACTGCTTCAATGAATACACGGCAAAGATGTCAAGAGAGCATAACGACAGCAACGTGCTGTGCATGGGCGCAAGGGTATTGGACATTAGCATGGCTAAAAAAATCGTTAAGGCATGGCTTGAGGCCCAGTTAAGCGATGATGTGCGGCACAGGAGAAGGGTCACGCAGATAGAGGAGATAGAAAAAAAACTGTGCAGATAAGATGCAATTCATAAACTATCTTTTTGCTTCTTTGGTATCTTTTTTTGGGCTAGCTATAGGCATTCTCCTGATAAAAATTGCTCCGGAAGAGCAGAAGCCGCTGAAAACATATTTGGCTACTCTAAGAAGAACAGCATTATTTTTCATCTTCATTTTTTTGGCTGCCTATTACTTAGCCAATCTTTATTTCATGATTTTACTTTTAATTTTGCTTGCCTTGATTTTGGCTATTGAATTCAAGCTGCAAAATTTATTTGCGAAGTCCGTAACAACCTATCCGATGCTCGGGATTATTTTTTTCCTGTCAAAGAATAATATTAATCTTTTTGTCATCGAATCAAGCTTAATATTTATTTACGGAGCTGCAACAGCATCATTGATTTATGAAAGAAGAAACAGGAATCACTTTCATGTTATATTTTATAATGCCGGCTTTCTTGCAATCGCAAACTTTCTGTATTTTGTTTTACCATTTCTCATGCCGAATTCCTAAATAAAACGCAAGATGGGTGGCAAGAATATCGAGCACGAAGCTTGCCAGCATTGAGATAAAAAATATCTTTAGCGTCAAAGTAAAAAAAGGAGCCATAAAAATAAATGCGCCGATCACAAAGTCAATCTGGTCAAATGGAATAAACCTATGCCCTGGCCTTATGCCGACCCTTCTCTTGAAAAAGCTTTTTACCGCGTCTCCAAACAAGGCACCGAATCCCATCAAAAACCCAATCAAAAACCAGCTGCTATAATCAAAAAATGATATTTTGGCGAAAGCAGGATTTTTGTAAAGGAGGAATTGGATAAAAGCAACCATAATGCCCAGCAAAACCCCGAAAAATAAGCCCCTGAAAGTCTTATGATTTCCAAGAATCGGATTATTTCTAACCTTCCTGTCAAAATCAATAGGGTAATTAAGAAAATTAATCTTCCTGACCCATACGGGGGCCATGTTTGCGAAATAGGCCGGCAGCATGAGGTAAAGGCATTTAAGCAGCAGCAATCCGAATGAGTCTTCCATCTGCTCAATTTTTTAATCTTTATTTAAAAATCTTGTTGTTGGTTTTTGATATTTAGGAAAATTATTTAAGCAGTTATAAATTTTGCCTCTTATGAAATTCAAATTCAACATCCCGAACAAGATAACTCTCATAAGGGTCGCATTGATACCCCTTTTTGCCATTATTTTATTGGCAAACATCCCTCATCCATATAAAAACTATTTTGCCGCTTTTATCTTTGTTATGCTTTCTGTCTCTGATTTTCTCGACGGCTATTTTGCAAGAAAGAAAAAACAGGTTACCGAATTTGGGAAGCTCATAGACCCAATTGCTGACAAGCTGCTAATCTCTACTGCTCTGATATTTCTTATAGGGGGGGGAGTTGAACTGTGGATGGCTGTGACAATAATTACAAGGGAGATTATCCTGACTGCAATAAGGATTTACCTAATTCCAACAAAGATTGTAGTGCCTGCCAGCATTTTCGGCAAGGCGAAGACAGTTGTGCAGAGCCTTGCGATTGTGTTTGTTCTTCTTAATTTTTCATGGAGCTATTATTTCATGATTGCTGCAGTATTGCTTACGCTCGGATCCGGAGTAGAATACCTGTTCAGGATACGGAAGATGACAGGAACTAAAATTGTGAACCTGCCGAACCTGATAACCTTGACAAGATTTCTACTGATAATACCTTTTGTGTATTATTTCCTCAATGATAATATCAGCATTTCACTGTATATTTTTGTCGCAATAACATTGAGCGACAAGCTCGACGGAATTTCTGCCAGGATAATGAACCAGATGACCGAGCTTGGGAGCGGATTTGACTCTTTCACTGACTGGGCAGTCATCATACTGACATTCACCCTTCTTGTTGTTAAGAATCACATCAGCAGCCTTCTCCTTGTGCTGCTTGTTTTCCCGCCGCTGATAAGCGGCACCATGAAAATGGTGTATGCAAAAAAACTGAAAGTAGTGCCTGTCACTTTCATAGCAAGGCTCAGCGTCGGGCTCATTTATTCCACTTTAATTGGAATCTTGATAATGCTGGGTTACAAAGTTCGCGGACTTTCAGGCACCATCAACCTGATGCTGATTGGGATTATTGTTCTGGTTTATCTTACAATGATTGTTTATGTATTCAAGGCCATGACTATTCCAAAGAGTAATGGGAAAAAGAAAGTTAAAAAATTATAAAACTTCTGAATTTAAGAAAATATGCCAAAAACCGCCTATCATAGATAAGGCGGAATTCCGATGTTTAAAAAATTTATTCTAATTGCGCTTACAGATTTCCAAAACATTAAAAAACACCAATCCAATTACTTTTTTCATGAAAGAGCTATTATTCGGCACGGCGGGAATTCCGTTAAGCACGAATCCAAGGAACACTGCCGAAGGCATAAAAAATGTGAAAAAGCTCGGGCTTGGGTCAATGGAGCTGGAGTTTGTCCACAGCGTCAATATCTCCAGGGAGAAGGCTCCAGAAATAAAAAAAACCGCAGAGGAAAACAATATTGTGCTAACTTGCCATGCGCCTTATTTCATTAACCTTAATTCCCTTGAAAAACCGAAAGTCAGGGCAAGCATTGAAAGGATTTTGAATTCTGCAAGAATACTTAACCTTTGCGGAGGGTATAGTGTCTGCTTTCATCCGGGGTTCTACATGGGAATGGAAAAAGAAAAAGTTTTTGAAACTGTAAGGGTGAATATGAAAGAAATAATATCAACGTTAAAGAAGGAAAATAATGACATCTGGGTCAGGCCTGAAACCACAGGAAAAGAAACCCAGTTCGGGAATGTTGATGAAATTCTAAGACTGAGCCAGGAGTTTGATAATGTAATGCCGTGCATTGATTTCGCGCATTTTCATGCAAGGACAAACGGAAAATATAATTCTTATAATGAGTTTGCAGAGATTCTCGGCAAGATTGAGAAAGCCTTGGGAAAGAAAGGGCTGGAAAACATGCACATTCACATAACCGGGATTGCATATGGTCCAAAAGGCGAGAAACATCATCTTAATCTTAAGGAGTCTGACCTGAAATATGAGGAGCTGATTAAAGCGCTGAAAGATTTCAAAGTTAAAGGCGTTGTTACCTGCGAAAGCCCGAACATAGAGAAAGATGCGCTGCTGATGAAGAAAGCTTATGAAAATCTTTAAGCTTATCCAAAAGTAAAAGTATAAATCTTGAATCCTTTCCCTTCCACGTTAATGTTTAGCAGATGCTGGCCGTAATTCTCGGCAGAGCCGACATTATAAAGCTTGAACTCTTTTATTCTTGCAATGCTGCTGTTGCCTTCAAAAATGACATCTTCTCCTTTGTTTCCTTGATTTTCTGCATCGCTGTCTAAAAATATGTATGCTTTTGACGAGCTGTCAGAGCCTGCAACAATATTGGCATTTTTTGCATCATAAACAAGCAGTATTGAGCCGTCATCGCCAACAAGCTCCATGTTGTCCCCATTGTTTTTCCACTTTCCGGAAAAGTAAACATTATTTGAAGTTATTGATTTGGGAAATTCATATTCTATTGTCTGATCGGGCTTAATCCCTTCAGGATTTCCGAAGTTCCCCCTTGTGAACCGGTATCCAAAATATATTTCCGGAGTGCCTATTTTGCCGAAATCTGTTGTAATCATTTTTGTTGTGCTGACATTTAATCCGCCTTTTTTGTTAAGCCTCTCCATTCTTTCCTTAAGTAATTCCTGAATCATTTTTTCTGTTTCGTCATAACCCACTTCGCCTATGTGGTCGTATCTTATGTAGCCGTCAATATCCACCAAGAATTTGTGGGGCCAGTACCTGTTTTGATATGCGCTCCATGTCCCGTAATCATTGTCCTGGGCAACCGGATATTTTAATTCGTAATCATTCACAGCTTTCAGCACGTTTTCATACTTTTTTTCAAACTCAAACTCCGGCGAATGAACCCCTACAATAACTAATCCATTATCCCTGTATTTTTTGTCCCAGTCTTTTAGATAAGGCAGGGTTCGTATGCAGTTTATGCATGTGTATGTCCAGAAGTCAACCAAAACCACTTTTCCTTTCAGATCTTCCATCTTCAGCGGCTCGGAGTTTATCCATCTGCCGATGCCTGCAAAATCAGGAGCTTTAGGATATTTTGAGTTCTTGTCTTTCATTATTTTATTTTCCGGGCTTATGTCCGGGCTTACCTTTTGGGACTCAAAGTACGCTATTGCAGAAACAACTAATACCAAACATACTATCAGGGGAATCGGCTTTTTAATCATGTTAGATTTCATTTTTGGATTGTTATAATGATTTTTTGTACATTGGGCTTTTTTGTGATAATTTTGTTAATGTAAACCTATTATTTTGGCTGATTCTGCCTGTTTATCTCCTGACGCAATAATTAAATTTTTTTAATAATTATTTTTGATTACTCTACTTTTGCAGCTGTCGTCGCAAGGTAAGATAAAAATCCAGGCATAATCGGAAGCACGCAGGGGCTTAAAAATGAGGACAGGCCTGCAAGGAATGCAATCCCTATCCCTAGACTTCCTCCGGCAACTCCAGCGCCGGAATTTTCAATAAGAATCTTGCTCAGAAACGGGATATTGGCAATCCTGCTGAGCTGCTGGGTGAAAACAAGCACCCCGAGCAGCATTAAAACTATTCCAAATGCATAATTAACATATTTGAGCTTAGGCCCTATCCTGTCAATCAGATTGGAAGCGCGGGATGTGAAAAGGCCTACCAGCATGAAAGGCAATCCCAATCCCAAAGAGTAAGCGAAAAGAAGATTAAAAGCGCTTGCAGGGCTTGTAATCGCCAATGTCAAAATTCCGCCCAATACAGCCCCGATGCAGGGGGTCCACCCGACTGCAAATGCTGCGCCGAAAAGAAATGATGTAACATAAGAATACCTGAATCTTCTTTTGACTTTCAGCTTGTGCTCTTTCTCGAGAAACCCGATGCTGATGAATCCCAGAAGATAGCATCCAAACAGAATTATTATTATTCCGCCAATATAAGAGAGCCACTTTTGGGCTGTGTAGGCTACATTTGAGAGAATGCTTTGCAGCAATACGCCAACAAGAGAGAATATTATTCCGAAGCCAAGAACGAAAAAAACGCTGTTGATGAAGATGCCCCATTGCTTTTTCATCCTTACACCTTTGCAATCTCGTCAATATAGCGCTGCTTGTCCCAAGAATCCGGGAATTTAGCAACTCTCTGGCCATTTTTTAATATCACTTTTGTATGCTGGTATGTAACTCCGAATTCTCTGGCTAAACTTTCTTCATCCGAGTCCGTTTCAGAATCCCTGAAATTTACCCTGAACCCAACCAGGTCTTTGTCATTTAACTGATCAAAAGCAGCAAAAGTTTCAGGCTGCTCTGCCCTGCATGCCGGGCACCAGCTTGCATAAAAGTACAATAAAATTTTCTTTTTCTCTTTTAATGCTTTTTGATAATCTGCCTTGCTGAATTCAAGATATTTTGTATTTTCAGTTCCTGCAAGAACTTTGCCTTTGTAGCTTTCTGCCATCATGCTTTCTTTTTCTATTTTTTCATTTTCCATCATTGAGTCATTCTCGTTTGCCGCCAGACTGGATTTCTGCGAAGCTGATTGTGAGCACGCAGAAATAATGAAGATGAGAATTGCTATCAATGCAAATAAATGGCTTAATTTCATTTTTTACATCACTCCCACGTTATTTTTAACAGCACGGCAAAACCGATTGCCTGCAATAAAGTCAAAATAAAAACATGAACCTCGACTTCTGCCGAGTAATAAGCCATCATTGTGATAAAATAATAAAGCGAGACCAGATTCTGGATAAGAAACAGCAATGCAAATATAAACAAGCCAATGGTAAATTTAGACTTTATATGTTTTAAATTTTTATAATAAACGTAGAGCAAGCCCAATAACAATAACGTGGAAATTCCGGTCAATGCCGTTGTAACATCCATAATCAATGATTCCATTAAAATCAATAAGAAGTTCCTGTTTATCTACTTTTTCCCAAATCTTGCCCAAATCTCATTGAATGTATTCAATTCCGCTTTCATCGGCTCAGAAAGAAAATAAACAGCGCCGTAATTTCCCCTGTTCACTGCCGTTATTATATTGTTTTTTTCCAGAACTTCAAGATGGTGCCTTATGGTTTTGTAATCCAGATTCAGCACTTCGGCGATTTTGTTTGCATTGGAAGGATTTTCATTCAGCAAATTTATCATTCTTCCCCGTGTCTCGCCGCCTTTCGTGCCTGCTATCAGGTACCATAGGAGGTTTTTCATAAAGGGATTATCTGTTCAGGTGTTTTTATAGTTTATGCAGAATCTGTGAAAATTAAACTAAAAGAATCTATTTTTATAAATTCTTAAACAGCCACTTTTATCTTAGAATTCTCAATTCTTCTGTATAAATACCAAATCAATGCAAGATAGGAAACATACGCTGTTACCTCAAGCAAACTTGGGTCAGAGATATATCCGAACAGGCCTTTGAGAAAGCTTCCAAGAGGTGATTCATCGCTTAAAACGTGGCCTATGTTGAATAATGGGGTCATAATTCCCGGCAAGACATTTGCCTCTACAAATTCATGGATGCCATGCGCAACCAAGCCGGCTGCAAACAAAATAAGCAATATGCTGCTGACATTGAATAATTTTTTTAGGTTTATTTTTCTGGTGCTGACAAAAAACAGATAGCCTGCAAATACGGCAGACATGATTCCCAATGTGCCTGCAATGAAGTTGATTCCGCTCTCGTAATTGAGGGCATTCAGGAAAATGACAGACTCAATGCCTTCTCTTACGACAGCAACGAAAATAACCATGAAAATTCCAAAATGAGACAGGAACGGCTGGCTGCTCATAAGATGCTTTTCAACCTTTCCTTCAATCTCCTTTGAAATGTGCCTTTGCTGCATCATCCAGAAAATCATTGTTGTCAACAGAAATGCGCCAATGAGCATTGTTATTCCTTCAAAAACCTGCTCTGCCACTCCTTCAAAACCGCCGGCAAACAAAGTGAAAAGAACTGCCGCAAGAATGCTTGTCAGGATTCCGAAGAAAATTCCATAATAGACTGTCTTCTTGTAGCTTTGGTTGTTTGTTTTATTAAGGTAAGCCATTACAATGCCTACGACTAAACCAGCTTCCAAAGTTTCCCTTGATGTCACTAAGAACGATTCTATCATTTTGATTTATTTATAATAATTTTGAGGCCTGTTATAATGGGATGAATCTTTACTTCCACCTCCTGAAAGATATCCACCACCTATTCCGCCAATTGCAGCGCCTATCAGGGGCAAGCCAACATATGCGCCGCCTATTGCCCCTACAGCAGCCCCTACTCCTATTGCAGCTGCCTGACCTATGCTCATTTTGTTAATTTTACCTTCTAAACCCATAAAAACCACCACACTTAACAATTGTTAATTCTGGAAATACTATATATATTTAAAGCTTTCGAGAAACGAGAGCAGAGGTAGGTCGTAGGAGAGTGACGGGCACGAAGCATTATCTCCTATTTATGTTTTGAACAGGCAGAATTAGTTAAAATTTAGATATCTTCGGTTGAAACAACTAATCAACGATATATGCTGGAATCTTTGTGGATTATGATACACTATTCTGCTATAATCATAATGATGTAGCCCATCTTCAAACTTAGACGATTCTCTTGCGTAGTTTGGGATACATATCTGCAACTCATTTTCTAGAATAAACTGTCCTATCTGGCTTATAACTCCTGCCATGGCCCGATAATACTCTCGTTCTCGAGATTCTGGATTTGGATGCAATACAAGTGTTATTGTATAATTTGTTCTTTGCTTATTCAAATGGATTAATCCTTCTTTATGGTCTGCTAATCTTTCATGACTGACAGGGCAAGTCAGTGTTCCCCCGCCGCACTCATCAGAAAATTGCAAGAAAATCAAGCGCGTTCTGTCTGAATATGTGTCGGGATATTCAAAATTCAAATTGAACTGCCTGGCTAGATGTTCTTTCGTTCGTTTAAAATCAGAGTTCATAAACACAGTGAAGTTATCATAAACACCAAATTCTTTTAACTTATCATCTGGGCTCTTCCCGAGCGCTTCCAAATACTCATCTAAATGCATACATCATGGAAGTCAGAAGCCATTTAAAAATGTTGGTTAACAGAAATGATTAAGCCGATTGCCTGAACAAAACATTCTTTTTGTCCACATTAACATAGTCAGATTTAGTTTTATTATCCAATCTGTCCAACAATGAGTTGAATAAGATAAAGGATATGGTAATTCCGGCAGCAAATAATAATCTTTCATAAATCACGACAGGTACCAGCATGTTCCAGGCTGCAGGCGTCATTTTCACGGTGTAATTCCAAATTGCGCCCCCGACTGCATGGGCTGTGAAAGTTGCGCCCAAGCTTCTGAGGAAAATCATTTCGTTGTATTTCTTTGGCAGCAGTTTAATTATGATCGGGATTGTCCAGAACAATGAAAAATACCAAACTTGCCTTCCGACAGGATGGGCAACAAATAATATAATGGCTGCAACAGGAACTAAGAAGCTTAATTTATCTTTTTTTGTTCCAAAATACCAGGCTGCAAACAGCATTGGCAATAATCTTAATACAGTTATCCAGTCAAATGCCGCATGGGAGTAAACCTTGCTTGCTACTTCCGCTATCAAAACTGATAAAACACCGACAACAGGGCCAAGGAATGCTCCTGCAACAGGGCCAAAAAACTGGAATAATGTAAAGAACTGGTTTTCAGCTCCAATAAGCTTTGAGAAGTTAACATTATCGCCAACGAAAACAAGGATGCTGAAGATTATCAGAAAAACAATCCCTTTTGGAGTAATCAGTTTGTTTAGCTTCATCTTAAACCTAATATTGTTAATTAATTCAATTTATATAGTTTTCGTTAGAAAAATTCAAAACCCTAGAAATTCTCTGTCAGATAAACAGCGTAAGTCTTTCCCTTCATTTCTCTCTTGACAAGGTTCTTCTTCTCAAAGTCAGTCAGGATTTGGCTTACTTTTGCCTTTGACAGGTCTGCCCTATACTTCAATGTTGACTGGGTGATTCCTTCCTGTTCCTTTATTGCCGTGATGACTTTTCTTTCATTTTCATCCATTGCCTTTAACATCAATCCGAATTTGTCTTCCTCAAGCTTCATGTGCTTTTCGTCTTCAAGCCTTTTCAGAATAGCATCCTCGCTGGTGCTGAAAAATAGCAGATAAACTCCAAGCGCCGCAATGAAAGAAATTAATCCGACTGCAACGTGAGACAATCCAAGAAGAGACTCGACTCTCTGGCATTCATTTGTAGGGTAGCACTGCAAGGCGCCTGTCTGCTTTCCAAGAACGCCCATGAATCCAAATGCTAAAATACTGGCTACTATGCTAAAAGATACTATTACAAAGCCTAGTTTCTTGTTTTCCATGACCCCTCGTATATTACCTACATATGGGGGTATTTAAAGCTTTTGATGGGTTTGGCTTTGCCTCAAAAGTCCCCTTATTTTTCTGTTTTGCCATCGGCTCAGCTGCAACGTTTAAAGATTATTACATTTTTCTCTCTGGAATGTCGGAAATCGCAAATTTTACTGAATTAATTACGATTTCCGAGCACCTCGAAAATCTTTGATTTTCGTTGCCTCGAAAAATGTTAAATCTGGAAGTGTATAAGCTTCGCGAATTGATGGCAAAACAGACTTTTGAGGCAAAGCTGATGGGTTTGGGCGTTATTGGAAAGTCCTGAGCTTCGCTTCGGGCTGCCATCGGCTCAGCTGTTAATATTTTAGTAGATTGCAATTTTCTATCTGGAACTGCGAAAATTGCGACCAGTATATTGAATTAGCTTCGCATTTTGATGGCAGCCTTCAACTTTTCAATAACGCCGATGAATTTTACTAAGTTTCGACAGAAAGTTATTTAAGGAACTGAAACAGGGAAACAATATGAAAAACAAGAGTAATAACTCAGTAAAATGCCAGATCTGCGGCAAGGAAAATCCCCCAAGGGATGTGCTTCCTGCTGAAATGGTCAGAAATTCTGTTGCCAATACAATCAAAAAAGAACATCCAAAATGGTCTTCAGATGGATATATCTGTCATGATGATCTAAACAAGTACAGGATAGAGCATGTACAGGACGTACTTGAGACAGAAAGAGGAGAACTTTCGCATCTTGACCATGAAGTTGTCAAAAGCATGAGAAAACATGAGGTCATGGCAACGAACATTAATGCAGAGTTTGACCAGAAGATGAATTTTGGGCAAAGAGTAGCTGACAGAGTAACTAAATTTGTAGGAAGCTGGACGTTTATAATCAGTTTCTGCATAACTCTCGTTTTATGGATAATTGTCAATGCAGGGCTTTGTGTAAAAAGTCAGTTTTGGCATCTCAATTTGCGAGCATTATCGCAACCACATGCCAGCAAAAAGGAAATTGCAATGGGAATTTTTGCTATTGTCCTTTCTATTTACATGCGAGC
>Ga0082335_1001600_pt1 | contig 46605 bp, 41 predicted proteins | sample Subgrocontami58m_FD_72375 | JGI IMG/M metagenome (GOLD analysis project Ga0082335, IMG submission 72375) | Subsurface groundwater microbial communities from S. Glens Falls, New York, USA - GMW37 contaminated, 5.8 m (SPADES assembly) (version 2) ...
CAACGCTCCACCGGACCACCAACCCCCGCCACTTGCGGGTGGCCATCTATGCGGCGATAGCAGCGCTCTGGCCGAAAGTGGACCTGGCACCCACCTTAGGAAAGGAACTGGCCGTCGCTCAGTAACATTCCTGGATGAGTGATCACCCTGCCTTCAGTAACATTCTTCGTTGAGTTGACACGCCTGGGGGCGCCACCAGGGTGGCAGGGCTATCGCATCTCAAGGTAAGGAAGGAGAACCAAACGCTCTTCTGCTATGCTTACCTACCGGTTGACCGCCCGCACTCAGGAGGCCGCATGAAGATTGTGTGGATATACACCGGCGATGACGGCCGGTCGCACTTCGCCGACCTGGAGGCGCCGATGCAGCCAGTGAACTTCGGCATCGCAGCCCCCGCCATCGACGCCGGGCGGCTGTTGCTGCGGGAGGCGCCGCCGGGCGAGAACGGCTGGCACCGCGCCCCCATGCGCCAGCTCGTCGTCGTCATCACCGGCATCATGGAGATCGAGGTGGGCGACGGTGGCAAGCGCACCTTCCGCCCCGGCGACATCATGCTGGCCGACGACACCACCGGGCAGGGCCACATCACCCGCGACATCGGCGGCCCGCGCCAGAACGTGCAGATCGGCATCCCCGACGACCTCGACGTCGCGTCCTGGCGCGTCTGACACCCCCAAGGAGCACCCCATGAAGGTCACCTGGATCTACACCGGCAGCGACGGCCGCAGCCACCTGGCCGGCCTCGATATCCCTATGCATGCAGTGCCCATTGGCACGGCATCCGACGCGATCCCCGGCGGACGAGTACTGTTCCGCGCTTCGCCGGAGGGCATCAACGACTTCCACGTGGCGCCGATGCGGCAGTTTGTGGTGCACCTCACCGGCGTCACGGAGGTGGAGTGCGGCGACGGCTCGAAGGCCCACTTCACCGCCGGCGACATCCTGCTGGCCGACGATACCACCGGCGAGGGCCACGTGACCCGCGGCATCGGCGGCCCCCGCAGCAGCATGCAGATCGGCGTCCCCGCCGACTTCGACGTGGCCCGCTGGAAGGTATAACCCCCAGAACCCATGTCGTGGCTGAGGAGTCCGACGACAAAGCGCCGTCCTGAGCCTGTCGAAGGGCATCCCTTTCCACGCTGGCCGCACGCATTCCGCGCACGGGCGCTTCGACCCGCAGGCTCTCAGGCAAGCCCCTTCACTCCCGACAGGAGTCCCACATGCACATCACCTGGTTCTACACCGGCGACGACGGCCGCTCGCACTTTGCCGACATCGACGTGCCCGCCATGACCAACCTGGGCATCACCAGCCACCCCACCGAGGGCGGGCCGGTGCGGTTTCGGGAGGCGGCCGAGGGCGTGCTCGACTTCCACCCCGCACCCATGCGCCAGTTGGTTATCATCATCACCGGCGTCATGGAGATCGAGATGGGCGACGGTAGCAAGCGGGCCTTCCGCCCCGGCGACGTGTTCCTGGCCGACGACCTGACCGGGCAGGGCCACATCACCCGCACCTTCGGCGGCCCCCGCCAGACCATCCAACTGGGCGTGCCGGCCGATGTGAACGTCGCACAGTGGCGGGCCGGCTAACTGCCACCCGCGCCCGTTATGCCCGACATCACCGTGAAGCTGGTTGAGACGCCCGAGGAGTTCGCCGCGGTGCGCGCGGTGCGCCAGCGGGTGTTCATCGACGAGCAGGGGGTTGACCCCGAACTGGAGTACGACGAGCTGGACGCCACCGCCGTCCACGCGCTCGCGGCCGTCGATGGCCGGGTGGTCGGTGCCGGCCGTTTGGTACCCGACGCGTCCGGGGCCGCTCGCATTGGCCGTATGGCGGTGGACGCGCCGCACCGGCGGGCGGGGATCGGCGGGCGGGTGCTGCGGTTCTTGGAGGAACAGGCGGCTGCCCGAGGCTACCGGCAGGCGCTGCTGCACGCCCAGGTCTATGTGCAGGCGTTCTACGAAGCGCACGGCTACGCGCCCGAAGGCGAGCACTTCTGGGAGGCCGGCATCGAGCACGTGTCGATGACCCGCAGGCTTTGACGGAACCCACCCTGCGGCTACAATAGCCGGACACGAAGCCACCCCGGAGGACACCCCTGATGTACCTGCTGCAAGAGATTCTGCGATTCAACCAGCGCCGCCAGGGCGAAGGCGTTAAGCGCCTGCAGTGGATCCACGGGCTGATGCAGCCGCACCCTGGCTTCGTGCGCGGCCAGATATCCCGCTTCCTGGGCAACCCCACCGACTATCTGATCCTGCGGGTCTGGAACTCGCCGGGGGACTTCCAGACCTTCCGCGCCGGGCCCGACGGCGGCTACGGCAAGAGCCGCCCTGAGGGCCTGTATGAGAATGTGGCGGTGGGCCGCGGCTGGGAGCGCCGGCTGGAGACCGACACCGGCACGCCGGGCAGCTACCTGGTACGCAGCATCTACCAGCCGGCCGAGGGCCGTGCCGAGGATTTTGTGGCCAACCGTCGCCGCCACGACGGCCTGTTTGCTCAGGTGCCGCACCAGTCCAGCATTGAAACCTGGCAATGCAGCGACACTGAGGGCGTCGGCGCGGGCACCTTCCTGGTGCTGGCGCGGCGGGCCGATCGCGACGCCTACAACGAGTACCTGGAAAGCACCCAGGCCGAGGAGTATCGCAAGGGCAACGAGCGCGGCCTCTACAAGACCGTGCTCACCGAGTGCTATGAAGTGGTGGACGAGACACGGCCGTAGCGGCACGGCAACCGGGGACCGGCGGCCCACAAACCGCTCGTGGTGAGCCCGTCGAACCACGGGCCTGGACAGACCAGGCGGGCTCTCCGCTGCCGCCAGGTCTAGTCCAGTCCTTCGACAAGCTCAGGACGAGCGGGACTTTGAGGCCTGCCTAGCCTATGCCTCGCGCACGCCGGGGAGCAGGTGACGGGCGATGACCACCCGCTGGATCTCAGACGTGCCCTCGTAGATCTCGGTGATCTTGGCGTCGCGCAGCAGGCGCTCGGCCGGCACCTCGCGCATGTAGCCGTAGCCGCCATGCACCTGTACGGCGGTGTCGGCCGCAAACACCGCCGTGGCGGAGGCGTGGAGCTTGGCGGTGGCGGCCTCCAGGCTGAAGGGCTGGCCGGCGTCGCGCAGGCGGGCGGCATGGTAGGTGAGCAGGCGGGCTGCCGACAGCCGGGTGTGCACGTCGGCCAGCTTGAAGCGCAGGCCTTGGAACGCGCCGATAGGCCGCCCGAACTGCTCGCGGCCCGTCACGTAGGCCACGGCCAGGTCCAGCGCGGCCTGGGCGATGCCGGCGGCCTGCGCCGCGATGCCGCACCGCCCCAGGTCCAGCACCTGCATGGCGATCTTGAACCCTTCGCCCTCCGCGCCCAGCCGGTTGGCGGCCGGCACCCGGCAGTCCTCGAAGGCGATCTGGACGGTGGGCGAACCGTGCAGGCCGAGCTTCTTCATGGGGGCGCCGGGCAGCATGCCGGGCGTGCCACGTTCCACCAGGAACGCTGAGATGCCGCGGGATCGCTGGCTGGGGTCGGTGGACGCGAACACCAGTGTGACTCCCGCCACATCGCCGTTGCTGACGAAGGCCTTGCGGCCGTTCAGCACGTAGCTGTCGCCATCGCGCACCGCGCGGGTGCGCTGCGCTGCGGCGTCGCTGCCGGCGTCGGGCTCCGTCAGGGCGTAGGCGCCCAGCAGTTCGCCGGTGGCCATGCGGGGCAGGAAGCGGCGGCGCTGCTCGTCGGTACCCCAGGTGGCGATGGGGTAGGCACCCAGGGTGCTGTGCACCGTCAGAATGGTGGCAACCGCAGCGCTGGCCCGCGCCACCTCCTCAATGGCCAGCAGGTAGGCCAGTGTACCGGCCCCGCCGCCGCCGAACTCGGCGGGCACCGTGAGGCCCAGCCACCCCAGCCGGCCCATCTGGGCGATCAGGTCAGCCGGAAACCGGTCCGCCTCGTCGATGGCCGCAGCCTGCGGCGCAATCTCCTGCTGCGCGAACTGGCGGATAGCGGCCTGTACGGCGCGTTCTTCGTCGGTGAGGAAGTGCATAGGGGGTTGGGGAATGTAGGGATGTACGAAGTAAGGAGGTGAACGAGAGGCTCCACCCGTCCGGCTCGGACAGCATACCGCAGGACGCACACATCCTCCACCCTGGGTTGGCAGGAGGCCAGGGCTATCGCATCTGATTTCGTTGGTGTGACACGAGTCTCCGGCGGGGAGTGCAGAGGGGCAGCCCCCTCTGTCTTATGACATAACGTAAATCGTGCGGGCCTGCGAAGCGCTCCGGCGCAGGGCTCGCTCCGCGGCAGCGTCCAGCCGTGCGCTGCTTGCGTCCATTGCGTACACTTACAGCAAGAGCTTGCGGATGGAGGGCACGATGGAGTTCACCGTTGCGCGTATGACCAGCCGGCCGGACACCGCCCTGGTGCGGTACGACTGTGAATGTGGCTGCAAACCAAACGCCAAGTACCAGCAGAACAGCACCGACGTGGGGCACGAGCACTGCTGCTGCGGCAACGTGCACTTCGTTGGCCCCAACGCCCGCGCCGAACTGGAGGCCTATCTGGCGGCGCGTAAGACCACCGGCGAGGACGAGAGCCGCGGCCAGTACACCATCACCGAGGTGACGGTCGCCGCACCCTGGGGCGGGGCCATCCCGGTGGCCTACGGCATACCGGAGCACTCCTCCCATTAGCGTGGCGCACGTTGGCCCGCCGGTCCGCCGGCTCCCTGCCGCTCGCTGCGAGGCAGTGGCGCCGTGACCATGGAGAGCGCGCAAATCGACGTGTTCGACCTGTGGGACCAGTATGTCGGCTCGCAGGATGTGCCCAACGAGAACATCGAGTTGGCGCGCACGGCGCTCGTCATCGCCAAGACCGAGTACCCGAACCTCGCGTTGGAGTACCAGCTCAGCCGGCTTAACGCCCTGGCAAGGGGCGTGTGGCGCCGGTTGCACGATGAGCCCGATCCGCTGGCGGCGCTCAACACCCTCAGTCAATACCTGTTCGATGACATCGGCTTCAAGGGCAACCAGGACGACTACTACGACCCGCGTAACAGCTACCTGAACGATGTGATGGCGCGCCGTCTCGGCATCCCCATTACGCTCGCGCTGGTGTACATCGAGGTGGGGCAGCGGGCAGGGATGCAGTTGGCGGGCGTTGGCATGCCGGGGCACTTTCTGGTGGCGCACCCCGACGTGCCGGACCTGTACGTGGACCCGTTCCACGGCGGCACCCTGCTGAGCACCGATGAGTGCAGGGCGCGCTTTCACGCCATCACCAGCGCTGAGACGCCCTGGGACCCCCGCTACCTGGCGCCGGTCTCGCAACGGGGGCTCATCGCCCGCCTGATGCGCAACCTGAAGCAGATCCACCTGAACGAGCGCAAGAAAGACCGCGCGCTGGTCATCCAGAGCCTGTTGACCAAGCTGTTGCCCGAGAACGCGGAGGACCACCGGGACCGCGGCCTGCTGCTGTACGACCTGGCCGACTACGCCGGGGCGCTGGCGGAACTGCGCGCCTACCTGCGGCTGGCCCCAATGGCCAAGGACCGCAACTTCATCTCCGATCTCTCCAAACGGCTGGCACACTCGATCAGGGGGTAGTGATCCGCAGGGCGATGAGTGTGCAAACGGCCCAGCAGATAGTCTGCCGGGCCGTCCTTGTTGCGTTGCATGGCAGTTAGCGAGCGGTCAGTGCCAGGGCAATCGCAGCTCATGTGGCCTACGAGGAGTCGGAGCACTCTGGCGGGTGAGTGCAGAGAGGGTGCAACCCGCTTTGCCAGGGGGCTTGGGGGGTGTCCCGACCAGGAAACAAGCTGCGATTGCCCCGCCGGTCAGTGCGCCGCCTGCAGTGCTTCCTTGAACTTCTGGTCGGTCCAGAACTGACCTGCCAGCGTCTGCTGCGCCAGGGCCGCGGCTTCGATGGCCGCCTTACCGGCCGCCTTTACCTTCGTAGCGTCGCCTGCCTGGCCGGCCAGCGCCACGTAAGCGTCGAGCGCCTTCTTGACGGCGGCGTCTGCCCCCGCCTTGGCCTGCAGCGGGGCGGCCACGACGGTGAAGCGCTCGCCGGCGGCGCGGGTGGCGGCCGTGGTGGCGGCCGCGAAGTTGGCGCTCTCCCAGGCGGCCAGGCTGTCCCTCACGTCCTGCATCATGCCGGTCAGGGCGGCAGCGCCCGCCACGTCCTGAGGGGTGAAGGCGGTCTTAGCGATGTCGGCGCCGCGGGCGGCGGCGTTCACGAGATTGACCCCGTAGTTGAAGCGGTCGACCAGCGTGTCGATGAGTGGTGCGGCGGCGGCGCCCACGGGCGTGGCGCCCAGGGCCTTGTCGGCCGCCGAGAGGGCCGCGTCGGTCTCGGCGAACGCGTCCGCCGACCGTGCCTTGAAGTAGGGCTGTGCCTGCGGCCAGGCCGCCTTGAAACCGTCCACGCCCGCTTTGGCCTTGGCTACGTCGCCGGCCTTGAGCGCTGCCGCCACCGGGCGCAGCGGAATACGCACCGTGCGGACCACGGCCAGGTCTTCGAACAGCGGGCTGATCGCGGGGCCGGTATCAGACAGTTTCACCGCCTGGTCATACTGCTCCACCATGCCTTTCAGCAAGGTGGTGAGCTGCTCCGTGTTCGGCGCTGCGCTCTCCAGCCCAGTGGTGATGTCGGCTTCGTAGTGGGTCTCTATCTCGCCGTACAGGGCTCGGGAGCGGACGTTCACGTAGACCTCGATGCCGTTCCACTCGCCGTTGTAAGCCTCCAGGGCGGCGTGGGCGGCCGGAAAGTCCTTCTTCTGGAGTGCCGTGTACAGTTCCCCCAGCCGCTTGCGGGGGCCCAGCACCTGCGCCACTTCCTTGCGGCCGCTGGTGGTGACGGGTGGTGGCGGGAGCGTGGCAAGCGCCGCCGGAGCGCCGGCGGCAGGTGGGGCGGGCGCCGCGGGTGCAGAGCCACCGCAGGCGATGCTGAGCGCCGCGAGTGCAGTCCCCAGCGCAGTAACGGCGAGAAAACGGGCGTGCAATAGCGTACTCATAGGTACTCCTTTGAGGTGATTGCTCTGACGGTTGGGGATGGCGGGAGCCTAGTGGCCCTGGGGGTCACTCCATGACTTCCCTTGGGATGCTCGCCGTGGTGTGGGCCTGCTGCTGCGCCCGCTCGATGAGGATGACGGCGGCCGACCCGAGCAGCAGCGCCAGTTGCGCGATAGTGGTGGGCCAAGTGTTGTACATGCCCAGGGCATCGATGGTGGGCAGGTAGGTGGCGCTGCCGGAGGGAATGATGCCCGACACCTGCAGGCCGTGGATGCCGGTGCCGACGAACTTGAAGCAGAGGTAGAACACCAGCAGGCTTGCCACCGTGAAGAAGGGCTTGAGCGGAATGCGGATACCCACGCCCACCATCAGGAAGCCAATCAGCGTTAGACCGCCGAAGCCTATGGCCAAGCCCGTGAGCAAGTTGGGCAGGGAGATGTTGCCGACCATTCCCAGAAAGAAGAGCGCCGTCTCGGCGCCCTCCCGAAACACCGCCAGGAAGGCGAGCACGGCCAGCCCGAACAGCCGGCCACCCTGGATCGCCTCGGTGGTGCGCTGGCTGATCTGCTGCTGGTAGCCGGCGAGACTGGCCTTGCTGTGCAGCCAGTAGCTCACGTAGATCAGCATGCCGGCCGCGACGAGGCCGATGACGCCCTCCATCAACTCGCGGTTGTTGGGGTTGATGATGGCGCTGAAGAATACTTGAATGGCGAACCCGAGCAGGATGCTGCTGAGCAGACCCACGCCGGCGCCACTCCAGATCCAACCCTGCGCCCGTTCGTTGCCCGACTTCTGCAAGAAGGCCAGCAACGCCACCAGCACCAGCAGTGCTTCTAGCCCCTCGCGCAGCAGAATGATGCTGGCGTCGAAAATCCCATAGCTGGTGGCCTGCTGGTAGGGCTCCAGCCGGGTGGTCATGCGGTTCACCACGTTCAGGGCTTCCGGTGAATGCTGCGTGGCCAGATTGTAGGCCAGCGCCATGTCCGACTCGGTCTGGCGGTAGTCGTCGGCCGAGCGGGTCTTCACCTCACCCTCGACGTCGAGCCAGGCGTTCTGGAACGCCTTGAGGGGCGTGACGGCGGCGGCGAAGTCGCCCTTGCCGAGTGCCGCCTGTGCTGTTTGCAACAGTCCCACCAACGACTTCATGGTCGTGGGGGTGCTGCCGGCCGGTACGGCATCGCCTAGGCTGCTGGCCGGCTTGCCCTCAATGAACAACTGCTGCTCGCGGTCCAGAGTGGCCAGCGCGGCGGTTACTTTGGGGGCGTCAACGGGCGTTGCGGCAAACGCCGTCGACACGTCCGACATGAACTTTTCGATGGTGCGATAAGCGTCGCGCGATTGCTCGCGAATGCCGTCTTCGATGGTGTACCAGGTGTTCTCGTACCGGTCGTACTCGCGTTTGGCGGTGGGCATGTCGCCGGCGCGGGCCGCCTTCAACGCCAGTTGGATGGCGGCGTTGGCGTCCTTCATCTCATCCTGCGGGCCGGCGGCCGCAGCGCTGCGAGCGGGGCTCAGCGCGGCGAAGGCCATCAAGAGCACTAGTGCGAGTGTGGCGCCAAGAGTCAGCGGGCGCAGCGCCGAGCGGTAGCGACGAAACATGAGGTGACAACCTTCAATAGGATTGACGTAGTCTAGACATTAGCATGCCCTAATGTCAAGTCTGATTCTGTGAAAAAGCTATGAGGACGGATGGCAAAATGTGAGGGCCGCCAGACAGCGGCCCTCAAAGCGTTCGTGTGGCGGTCACCGAGCCATTTGGGCCCGATTGGTCACGTCCTGCAGGCTCAGCAGCACGTGCAGGGTACCGGCGATGGGGGTGGCGATGCCGTGGGCTTTGCCCAGCCGTACCACCGAGCCGATCATCTCGTCTACTTCGAGCCAGCGGCGGGCTTCGGCGTCGCGTTGCAGGCTGGGCATCTGGCCGGGGCCACCCGAGGGGCCGGCGGTTCCGCCCGACGCGCCTTTCAGCAATTGCTGCACCTGGGCCTCCTGCAGGTCGGCGCCCTCGGCCCTGCCCACCGCCACGTACTCGCGGATCAGCGCCTCGTACAGCGCCAGCGCGCCCTCCACCTGTTGCAAGTAGCCCACCGATGTGCGGCCCAGCGTGACGAACACGCTGCGGGGCGCTACCGTCATCAGCTTCTGCCACAGAAAGGTCACCACGTCGCTTCGGGTGTCCATGGCGATACCGGCCGCGGTGAACACCTGCTGCAGGTGGGCCACCCTTTCGCTGATGGCGCCGTCCATCTCGCCGGTGGTGATCTTGCCGGGCTTGACCGGACCGGAGACGACGCCGGGCTCCAGGATGCCGCACCCAATGACCGCCGTGCCGGGCAGCACACAACTCGCCCCGAACGCTTTCACGAGGTCGTGTGTCGATTCCACCCCATTCTGAATGCTGAGCACCGGGCAGGCTGGCCCCACCAGCGGGGCGATGGCCGGGATGGCCTCCGGGTTGCTGTAGGCCTTGGTGGCCAGGAACACCAGGCCGGCCTTCCCGGCGTCGGCGGCGTTGCCGATGGCGTTCACGGTGAGGTGGGTGTCGCCCTCGCTGGTGCGGATGGTGAGGCCCTTGGCCTGCAGTGCCTGCAGGTGCGCACCGCGTGCCACGTACACCACGTCGTTGCCGCCCCGCTGCAGGAACGAGCCGTAATAGGCCCCCAACGCCCCGGCGCCCATGACCACAATGCGCATGCTGTCTCCGTTCGTCAGGTGGTGGCGGCGGGCTTGGCGCCGCCTGCCGCAAGAATGTCCAGTTGGTCGGCGTGCTCTTCGAGGTGGCCGACGATGAAGAAGTCGACGATGCGTTCCATGGTCATCTCGCCCTGCCCAGCGTGCAGGCCGCGTAATTCCCAGGCCGATGCCGGGAAGGTGGCCAAGAACTGCCGTACCCCCGAGATGGCGTCAAGCGTGAGCAGAAGCAGGATCTGGATGTCCTCGTGGCGCGCTTCCTCGACGGCGGCGATGCGGCCAGGGTCGCTCTTTATCCGGCCGAAGGGCTTCGGCTGCGGCTCGGGGTCGACCAGCAACTCCAGCACCTCGCCGTGCCAGTACGGCACGATCTCGATGAGGTGCGCCCAAACTTGGCCGGCGTCCCACTGCTCGCCAGTGGCGGCGTCGGGCGGCGTCAGGCCATCGCCCGGCCAGCGGGCGCCACGCTCGGTCAGCCGTTGCTCCACCCGGTTCAGCCGTGCGACGAACGCTGCGCGCAGGTGCTCGGTGTCTGCCATCCTTGCCGCTATTCCGGGCTGAAGATGGACGTGATCTCCTGGTGTCCGCCGTTCTCCGCCAGGGTCTCCTCCCGGTAGAAGCCCAGCGCCTGCAGCACCGGCCGGTCGTTGATGGAGAACAGTACCGCGTCCTCGGCGCCGTTGTTGGCGTGCTCATGCAGTGCCCACGAGGGCAGGGCGATGATGTCGCCCTTGCCCCACAGGAACTGCTGCCCGTTGACGATGCTGTAGCCCTGGCCCTGCGCCACGTAGAACACGGCGCTGCCGGCGAAACGGCGGGCCTGCAGCTTCTCGCCCGGCCGGACCATCTGCACCTGGCACCCGATGGTGGGCAGCGCATGGCCGCCGGTCTGCGGGTGGGTGTAGTCCAGCGAGATGCCCTCGTAGAGGCTACCGTCGTGGTTGCGCAGAGCGTGCAGCGCCTCCATGGTCTGGTCCCAGCTATAGATGAGCAGCGGCGACGCCTGGGGCACCGCTTTGATCCAGGTGGGCGAGAGCCGCCCGTGGCCGTACAGGTCGGCCGACCCGTTCAGCGGCTTCGTGGCGGGGAACACCTTGTCGCGATACATCTCGAAGAACATGGCGTTCAGCGACTGCACCAGCGGCACGTCCAGGCCGTCCATCCACACCACGGTGTGGTCGGTCTCGTTGCCGTGGTCGTGCCACTGCCAGTTAGGCGTCAGCACCAGGTCGCCCTCCTGCATCAGCACCTTCTCGCCATCCACGGCAGTGTAAGCGCCATTGCCGTCCATGATGAAGCGGATGGCCGACGGTGAATGACGGTGCGCCCGCGCGATCTCGCCGGGCAGCAGCACCTGCACCGCCGCGATGAGGCTGTTGGTGGTGGCCCACTTGCCGTTGAGGCCGGGATTGAAGAGTTGCATCGCCCGCCGCTCGTTGCCCACCGGCACCGCCGTGCCCGACTCCTGCACGATGGAGTCGATGAGCGAGTGCTTCCACATGAAGGGAATGGCCTCAGGCTCCGGGTGCGGGGTCATGGCGGCCGCCAGCTCCCACAGGCCCCACATGTGGTTGGCGTGAATGCGCTTGTGGAACGCGTCCTCGGTGGCGGGATGCTCGGTGTGGGTGGTCATGGCGGCCTCCTCGGTGGTTGCAACTGCGGGCTCGCGCACCATGGTAGACAGGCGTGGCTGGGTGGGTCAAGGCGCGGGTGGGACGTGTGGGTAGTGCGGGGAACGAGCGGGATTAGATGCGCTCGATCGCGACGTATCTACCGGTTCAGAGCCGCAACTGAGGGTCAGTCGGCGGGGTCCAGCCAGGATCGAACCAAGCTCGGGAAATGGCGTCGATCGCCACAAAGGCGTTGTCCGCTAGGTGATAGTAGATCCAGAACTCAGGGTCGTCGTAGACGACCTCGGTCACGGTGCTGCCCCGTAGTGGAACGGGTACCTTGAAGCGTCCATCGACGTGAGGATCGACTTCAAGAAGACGAATCAGCCGCCAGAGCTTGTCCCTGGCAGCCTTAGGTTGTTGTCGAATGAACGCGCGGGCAGGGCGACCCAGCCACGCCTCATACGTTACCGGCATCCAACTCCTCGAAGAACTCGGTGGCGCGGACCCGGGATACCTTGGGCTCGGCGTGCGTCTCCACTAGGGCCTTCACCAGCTCTGGATTACTGTTGACATGCTCGGCAATGGCCTTGGCCCGTTCCTGGAAGAACTTTTCTGCTTCTTGGTTCTGTGGCGCCGGCATAGGACCCTTCTCCCCGTCTGGTACGCCTGCCATGGCGCGCTCTCGTGCCATCGTGGGGCGCTTACTTTGACGACAAAAGCATAGCACGCTCACCCGCACACCTCGAATTGTGCAGGCGTGAAGGCAGGGGGGTGTGGAATCGGTTTGGCGCCACACACACCACGCTTGCGCCGCTCACCCTTGCGGCCTATAGTGACAGCCACTCCACTGATAGCGCTGCTATCGGCCAGCCCAAAGGGTGACCCCGCCTGACGCCAACCTAACGGAGCGACGCTTGACCTTCGCACTCGAGGGCGTTAAGGTCCTCGACCTGACGCACCACATCGCCGGCCCGTACTGCACCAAGCTGTTCGCCGACTACGGGGCCGACGTGGTGAAGGTGGAGCGTCCGGACGGCGGTGACCCGGCGCGACGCATGGGCCCCTTCTTCCACGATGACCCGCACAGCGAGAAATCGGGCCTGTTCCTGCACCTGAACACCAATAAGCGGTCGGTCACCCTCAATCTGAAGACCACCGCGGGCCGTGGTCTGCTGCTGGACCTGGTGCGGGATGCCGACATCCTGGTGGAGAACTTCTCACCACGGGTCATGCCGTCACTTGGCCTGGACTATGCCACCATCGAGGCCGTGAACCCGCGACTGGTGATGGCCTCCATCTCCAACTACGGGGCGACCGGCCCGTACCGCGACTACCGCATGAGCGAGATGACGCTCTACGCAATGGGCGGCACCATGCACGCCACCGGCCTGCCGGAACGCGAGCCGCTGAAGCTGGCGCTCACGGTGGAGCAGTTCTACGCCGGCAAGGTGATTGCAGCAGCCGTGATGGGCGCCCTCTTCGGCGCGTCGCGCACCGGCGCCGGGCAGCACCTGGACCTGGCGTTGTTCGAGATCATGGTGGGCAACCAAGACCGCGGCGCGCAGGCGAATACCATCTACAAGTACAACGGCAATGTGCCGTACCGGCGCGGCGCCGACTCGGTGCGCAACATCCTGCCGGTGGGGGTGTACCCGGCGTCCGACGGCTACGTGCAGTTGTTTGCCCTGCAGCCGCGGGTGTGGGACCGGGTGTGCCGCATGATCGATCGTCCCGACCTCATCGATGACCCGCACTTCACCGAGCCGAAGCAGTTCTTCGGTAACATGGAGGTGAAGGCAGAGGTGGATGCGCTGGTACTGGAGTGGCTGCTGCAGCACACCAAGCGCGACGTGATGGAGAAGGCGCAGTCGGTCGGCTACTTCTGCGGCGCGCTCAACTCTATGGAGGACGTGTTCAACGATCCGCATCTGGCCGCCCGCGGGTACTTTGCCACCGTCGACCACCCTTACACCGGCCCGCTCCGCTACCCCGGCGCGCCGTTCCGGATGGAGCACGCGGACTGGCGGGCCGGGCGTGCGCCGCTGCTGGGCGAGCACACGTACGAGGTGCTGACCGAGCGCCTGGGCCTGAGCGGGCCGGACCTGGCGCGGCTGCGCGCACAGGGAGCCATCTGATGGCGGCGCTGTCGTTGCCGCTGGCGGGCATCCGTATCATCGATATGACGGTGGTGTGGGCCGGGCCATTCGCCACGGTGCTGCTGGGCGACATGGGCGCCGAGATCGTGCGCATCGACTCGCTGCAGCACCACGACGTGAACACCCGCGGCAACCCCAACATCACGTCCGAGCAGGTGCGTTCCCAGGGCGGCGGCGTGTTCCCCAACGGCGACCCCGGCGCCGACCCGTGGAACCGTAGCGCCAGCTTCAACACCACCGGCCGCAACAAGAAAAGCATCACCATCGACCTGACCCGCCCGGAGGGTATGGCGGTGTTCTTCCGGCTGGTGGAACGCTCCGACGTGTTCATCGAAAACAACGCCCCCGACGTGGTCAACCGGCTCGGATTGGGTTGGGACGTGCTGAAGCGGGTGAACCCCCGGCTGGTCATGATTTCCATGCCCGCCTTTGGTGGCACCGGCCCCTACCACCACTTCCGGGCGTATGGCGCCAATATGGAGGCGGTGGTGGGCCACACCCTGCTGCGCGGCTACCCGGACACCGACCCGACCAACACCACCAACGTGTTCTTTGCTGACGCCACGGGTGGGGCGGCCGCTGCCTTCGCGGTGGTTACGGCGCTGTACCAGCGGGATCGCACCGGCGAGGGCCAGTTCATCGACATGTCGCTGGCTGAGAACGTGGGTCACACCTTCAGCCAGGCCATGATGGACTACAGCATGAACGGCCGGGTGCAGACCACGTTGGGCAACCGCGATCCCAGCCGCGCCCCGCAGGGTGTCTACCCCTGCGCCGGCGACGATAGCTGGCTGGCCATCTCCTGCCGCGACGACGCAGAGTTTGCGGCGCTGTGCTCGGTGATGGGACGGCTGGACCTCGCCGCCGACCCACGCTTTGCAGGGACGTTAGCCCGTTACCACCATCAGGATGAGTTGGACGCTGCCATCGCTGCGTGGACGGCCGGCCAGGACCACTACACCGCGTTCCACCTGCTGCAGCAGGCAGGCGTCACCGCCGCACCGGTGCTGACGATACCCGAGGTGGCAGCCGACCCGCACCTGCACGCCCGCGGCATGTGGCAACGGGTGGAGCACCCGGCCACCGGCGCGCATGCGTACCTGGGGCCCATAGCCGGCCACCTGTCGAAGACGCCGCTGCGCATTTGGGCGCCGGCGCCGCTGCTGGGACAGGATAACGAGTACCTGTACCGCGAGGTGCTGGGCTATTCAGAGGAGGAGTACCGGTGGTTCGTGGATCACGATTTCGCCGGCGACCTGTACATCGACGTGCGGGAGCGCCGTCGGGCCGCAGAGCAGGCAGCCTCGGTCGGCACAGTGGATAAGTGAACAGATGTTCACTAAAGATGTCGGTGAGTTGAACACCCTGAAGGAGGGGATGATGGAACACCCACGGAAGTTCGCAGGCTTGGGCGCAGCGTTGGCGTTTGCCGCCGTTCTGATGGCGGGCTGCGCCGGCCCACAACCTGCCGCTGCGCCCGCCCCGGCGTCCAGCGGACCAAGCGGGCAGACGCAGACCCAACCCAAGGTCAGCCGGGTGGTGGTGGCGCTCAAGGTGCCACCGAACGAGGCCAGCAACCCACGCCTCATCGCCGGCTTCGATCCGTTCCAGTTGAGGCCGAGCTTCGAGAGTCTGCTTGACCTCGACGCCAGCACCGGCAAGTTCATCCCCGACCTCGCCACCGGCTGGAAGGTGGAGGAGAACAGTACGGCCATCCGGCTGACGCTGCGCAAGGGCGTCCCTTTCCACTTCAACTACGGCGAGTTCACTGCCAAGGACGTCCAGTACACCTACGACAGCTTGGTGAGCAAGGACGACAGCCACCGGCAGGTGGGCACCTGGCGCGCCATCGTGAAGCAACTGGAGGTCGTCAACGACTACGAGGTGGTGCTCCGCATCAACCCCAATATCAACTTCATGCGCATGATCTCCAACGGCCAGGCCGAATTGGCCATCCGCAGCAAAGCGGCGGCCGATAAAGAGGGCGACCCGGTAGACCTGCGTAAAGGGTTGCCGGGCACCGGCCCGTATCAGTTCAAAGAGCGGGTGCAGGGCGCCTACTTCCGCATGGACCGTGTCCCCTATCAGCATTGGCGCAGCCAGCCCGACTTCCCGGAGTTCGAGTTCCGCTGGATCAACGAGCCGTCCACCCGGCTGGCGGCGCTGCTGGCCAACGAGGTGCATGTCACCGACATTCCGCAGGAGTTGCAGCCCTCAGCCGAAAAGTCGGGCATGCAGGTAATTGCCGGGCGGGTGAAGGGGCCGCGTGTGGTGGGCCAGTTCTACTGTTGCTGGCTCGACCCGCAGACCGGCAAGCTGCCCATGTACCCTGAGAGCCCACTGGCCAGCATCAAGGTGCGGCAGGCACTGAACAAGGCCATCGACCGCGATGAACTGGCGAAGGCCTTTGTCCCCAAGTCCCAGCCGCTGTACATCGACCACTTCGACGCGAGCTGGCCGGCCTGGACCGAAAGCTGGAAAGGCCGTTTCAACGACATGTACGGCTTCGACCTAAACAAGGCGAGGGCGCTGCTGGCCGAGGCCGGCTACACCGCCACGAACCCCATGAAACTCAACGTGCTGGCCCAGCGCCTCACCTACATCCCTAACGGCCCCGATGTCGCGGAGGCAATGGCGACCCAGTGGCGCAAGGCCGGCATCGACGTCACGCTCATGAGCCTTGACGATGCCCAGGAGGCCCAGCTTTCACGCGCCTACAAGTTCGATAACCACATCCGGCTACAGTCCTACAGCTTCGACTCGGGCCGTGCCATCCAGGTGTTCAACACCCCCACCACACCGCCCGGCGGCGGCTACTTCGACCAGGAGATCCTGGCGGCTTGGAAGAAGTTGTCGGTGGAATTGGCGCCGGAGAAGCAGGAGCCGCTGCTGAAGGAGATCGGTGAACGGGGCTACACCCAGTTCTGGGATATCCCACTGTGGTGGGTACCGCTGGAGTTGACCGTCAATCCCACCATCGTGGCCGGCTACCAGTTCCCCGGTGTCCTCAATGGCGGTTGGAGCCACTTCGAGAACATCAAGGCCGTGCGCTAGCCTCCGGTCCCCCCTCCCTGCCAGCACAGCCTGACGCCTAATGGGGGTCCATCGCAGGGGACCTCTGACGGTGCTCTGGGCCAACGGTAGAGCGCAATGAATTGCGCAGCTACGCAGAAGGTTTGGCCGACGGGCAGAATTCGATCCCCTCTCCCCTCGCGGGAGAGGGAGAGGGAGAGGGAGAGGGTGAGGGTGAGGGCGAGCCCCGTGGTTGAACCGCCGCATCCGTCAGCGGTTCCTGTCCGGCAGGCGCAATGAATTGCGCAGCTACCCAGAAAGTTTGGCCGTCGGGTTCCCCCCTCTCCCCTCTCCCCTCGCGGGAGAGGGGAGAGGGGAGAGGGGAGAGGGGGGAACCCGACGGGTCAACGAACTGCATCGAGTCGAAGGGCTACGACTCGACTTTGAGCGACGGTCAAGGTCTCCGAAGGCCCGCGTCGCAAACGTCGACCGCCGGTGGACATGGGCGGCGTGGTTCAACGGGGCTCACCACGAACGGATCTTTGGAGAGCCGTCGGTTACGGGACTATAGGGTCGAGAAGGCGGAATCGCCCCCGGTGGCGGCCGCCCGCAGCCGGTCCATCAGCGTGAGCATGCGGATGGACGCCTCGGGCGGGCGGGCGAGTGGCGCCTCACCCCGCACGGCTGCCGCAAAGTGCTCCACCATCGTCAGGTAGCTGTCGTTGGCCGGCTCGGTGAGCACCTGGGTGGCGCCATCGCGCCGTTTGATGGTGTAGCTGGTGTGGTTGATGCCGGCAGTGAAGGCGGTGTCGACGGTCAGCGCCGCCTCGGTGCCCACCAACTCCAGCAGTTGCTGCTCCGGCGCTTCAAACGACGCACCAAAGCTGGCGGTGAAGCCGTCACCGAAGTTCAGCCACCCGCTGAACGAGGCATCGACCCCCGATGGAACCAGGTGCTGCGCTGCCGCCACTGCCACCGGCGCGCCGCCGGCCGCCGTCACCAGGGGTTCCAGCACGTAGCATCCCACGTCCAGCAGCGCGCCACCCCCCATCTCGGGTAGCCAGCGGTGGTTATCAGGGTCGTTGGCGGGAAAGGTGAAGACCGTGCGGCCGAAGCGCAGCGCCCCGAGCGAGCCCTCGGCGGCGTGGGCCAGCACCCGCTGCATGCGACGGTGAAACGGCGTCATGTACGCCTCCATCAGCAGCACGCCGTGGTTGCGGCAGGCGGCGGCCATTTCGGCGGCCTCGGCGGCGGTGCGGGCCAGCGGTTTCTCGCACAGCACGTGCTTGCCCGCGGCGGCGGCCCTTAGTGTCCACTCGTGGTGCAGGCCGTTCGGCAGCGGAATGTAGACCGCCTCGACCTCAGGGTCGTCGAGCAATGCCTGGTAGCTGCCGTAGGCGCGGCGAGCGCCGAAGCGGGCGGCCTCGGCGGTGGCCTTGGCCGGGTCGCGGCTGGCGATGGCGACGAAGTCGGCGGTGTCGCTGTGCTGCAGCGCCGGACAGACCGCGAGGCGCCCCACCAAGCCGGACACGCCCAGCACGCCCCAGCGCACCGGGGTCATAGTTGCGTGAGCGCCACCGGTGCGCCGTTGCGGGCGGCGGACAGTTCGGCCGCCTCGAGCACGGCGATGACGTTGCGGACCGACTCTGGTGTCACGGCCAAAGCGTCGCCCAGCAGCAGGTGGTCGGCCAGGTTGCGGTGGAACGCAAAACTCACCTTGGGCTCCGGGGGCAGGTGCGTTTCGATGACGGCATAGCCGCTCTCGTAGCGGGCCAGCGTTAGGTCGGCGGGCGCTTCGGCAAAGTGCGGGTCCTCGCGCATATAGCCCATGGCGTCGTCGATGCGCTCGAAGCTGAGCGGTCGATAGCGCCCCTCCAGCGTGCCCGCCGTGCCCTGGATGTAGAACTTGGGCTTGCGCAGCGCCGCCACGTCGCTGGCGATGAACTCCGCCTCGCGACCGTCGTCCCACACCATGCGCACCCGCACCTGGTCGGCGTTGGTCACGTCGTACCATACCCGTTTGTGTGCCACGGCCGACACGGTGGTGGGCAGGCCCGGCATCAGTTGCAGCGTCCAGTCGATGTAGTGCGAGCCCCAGTCGAAGGCCGCCCCACCCGATACCGTGGCATCGGAGTGCCAGTAGCGGCACGGGTGCTCGAACCCGCCGACGAAGGTCTCGATGTTGAACAGGTCGCCCAGCAGGCCGGTGCGCACCGCCCGCTGCACCGCCCGGAAGTCGCCGTCCCAGCGCCGGTTCTGGTTGACGGTGAGCATCGCGCCGTTGCGGCGGGCGATGGCGATGAGTGCGTCAGCCTCGGCGGTGGTGAGGCACAGCGGTTTTTCGCACGCCACGTGCTTGCCCGCCTCCAGCAGGTGCCTGGTGATTGCGGCATGGGTCACCGGTGGCGTAGCGACGAAGACCAAGTCGATGTCGGCGTCGCGGGCTAGCGCAGCGCTGTCGGTCAGCAAAGCCACGCCCGGAAAGGCCGCCTTTGCCAACTCCAACCGCTCCGGGGCCCGGTCGCAGATGGCCGCCAGCTCCAGGCCCTCGGTGGCCAGCACGCCGGCGCCATGCACATAGCCCATGCCCTCGCCGTAGCCCACGATAGCGGCCCGCAGCGGACGGGTGGTGGACTCGGTCTGCGGCGGCCGTAGCGCCCGGCGCAGCAGTGCGCCGAACGCCGGCACGTGCAGCGCCTGCGTGGTCTGGCCCAGGCTGGTCGCGACGATCCGGCCCCGGCCCAAGCGTCGTTCGACCGCCACCGGGTAGTCCTTGAGCGCCCAGTTCACGTGGAGCAGCACGCTGACGCCGGCGTCCTCGGCAATCCGCAGCGGTGTCAGCCGGTCCACCACGGGGAACTCAGCGTCGAGCCGTAGCAGCAGATCGCTGGCCGATGCGGAGCGCTTGGCGAAAATCTCGCCCAGGGGGCGGGATGCCTCCGGCGCGACCCCTAGGAGCGCCGTTAGTGCCGGCGATGCGCCCTCTTCCGTTAGGCCGGTGACCAGCACAGCCCCACCCGCCTGGGCGAAGGCATGTAGCCGGTCTGCCGCGCCCGGCTGCACGCCGTATGCGCCGTCCACGATCACCGCCCGGTAGTCCAGGAGGTCCGGGGTAACGCTGTCGGACGAAGACTGGACGCATTCGTTAACGTGGTCGCCAAGCTGCAGCACCGCCTGTAGCACGCTCGTGCGCTCAGGGTTGGGCCGCGTGGCGAGGAACAGGACAGGTTTCAACGCCGGCAACGTGTGTGGGCCTCAGGCGGGGAAGAAGCCGTCGTAGACGGCGTCGAGCAGCACATCGGCCAGTTCGGCCGGGCGCTGCACGTGAATGTCATGGTCGGTCTTCTCGAACCAGCGCACGCGGGCGTTGGGCATGCCACCCTCGGCGGCGGCCACCTCGTCGCGCTTGCGGGCCCAGCGCTCGTCCGGGCCGTTCTCGGCCGGCAGCACCAGGGTGGGGGCCTGTACCCGCGGATATAACTCGTGCGGCCGCTGCTCCCACAACGACCGCAGTATCTGCATGTGGCGGTCGAGCGTGAGCCAGGAGCGGACGGTGCCATCGGGCAGCGTCTCGAAGTTCGCCATCTGGTGCTCGATGCCTTCGTCGCTCCAGTCTGCGTGGTACTGGCGCATGCGCTGCAGCATGACGGCGCGGGGCGTGCCGGCCAGCGCCGGGGGCTTCAACCGTTCCGCAATCTGCTCCCACGAACCGTTGCCACCGCTCTGCAGGTCGATGAACCCGCCGTCCACCAGCACCACACCGGCCGGGCCGAAGGGGAAGCGGGCCGCGTACTCGAGCACCACGTTGCCGCCCCACGACTGCCCCGCCACAATGGGCGACCGCATCTGCAGGTGGCCGATCAGGTCGCGCAGGTCGTCGGTGACGTCGGCGAAGCTGTAACCGGTATCGGGCTTGGACGAGAGGCCGTGGCCGCGCTGGTCGATGGAGACCACCCGGTGCCCTGCCTCGTGCAGCCGGCGAGCGGTCGCCTCCCAGGTCATGCAGTTGGAGGCGAGGCCGTGCACCAACAGGAAGGGGCGCTTCTCACCGGGCCACTCCCGCACGTGAATGCGCTGTCCGCGGATTGGGACCTGCCGCTCGGCAGGCAGGCTCAGCGGCGCTGCCACGTCGAGCCGTCCTTCGAGTCCTGCACCTCGTACCCCAGTTCGGTGAGGCCATCCCGTAGCTTGTCGGCCAGCGTCCACTGCTTGGCAGTCCGCAGCTCGCGCCGCATGTCCAGGATCATCTCCATCAGCGGCGCTTCGTTCGATGCCTGCGTGGGCGCCAGCGCCTGCAGCGCCGACTCGAACCGAGCCAGCAACTCGATGCGCGTCCCAGCGTCCAGGCCCTCCAGTTGCCCCACGTAGTCCTGGAAGCCGGCGGCCGTGGCCGCTTCGGCGGCCGGCTCGGCGTATTCGTAGCCGTAGACCCGGGGCTCATCGCCCTGCACGCGCACCACACCGCGCACACTCGTGTGCAGGTCAGCGAAGCTGAGCACGCTGCCGGCCGGATGCACGGTGACGGCGCCGTTGGCCAGCACAGTTAGGGCGCCCTGCCCACTGACGCTGGCGGTGCGGGCTGCCGGGTCAAAGCGGACGGCGGTGTACTCGTCGATGCCCAGGATGGTGACGTCGGGTGGCAGTTGCTCCTGTAGTCGCTCGAAGCGGACGGCGCCCATATAGCAGAAGCGGCTGTCGTAGTGCTCGCCGCCCGAATTGTCGTTGTAGTGCGGCACGATGGCCACGTTCAGGCCGTACATGCCCAGCAGGTCCAGGCCCTCCACCCAATGCGGGTCGTTACCGGCCTTGAAGATCTCGTACACGGGCAGTGCATAGCGGCCGAGCGTGATGGTGGCGGCGCTGGCGAACAGCAGGTGCGTGCCCTTCAGGTAGGCGTCGATGATCGCTTCCCACAACGGCGAGCCCTTCCAGTTGTTGAGGGCATAGGTGGGACTGCCCGGCCCGGCGAACACGAAGTTGGCGGCCCGGATTTCGGCGACGGCCCTGGCGGTCTCGGCGGGGGTGGCCCGGCCGGCATGGCGGTAGGACGCCACCTTCAGTTCGGTCTGCAACCGCAGGCTGTAATACTCCACGGCTTTCGCGGTGATGGCGTCGACGTTGCTCTCGTAGCCGGCCGTGGTGTCGATGAACACGGGACGGGGCGCGCCGCGCACCAGCTTGAGCGCATCGCGGTGAATGCTACTCATTGCGGGCATCAGTTCGCCAGCACCTACCAGCGTGAGCAGGCCGGGGGTTGCGCCCTCCGGAATGCCGGCCGGCCGCTCGGACGTGGAGTCTGCCATAGGGATGTGTGGGACCTTCTAGGCCGCGGATACGGAGCCATTGAACATTAAGCGGATTATAGGGCGAAGCGCCACTCGCGGTGAAGGGCTTGACATAAAATGCCAGCCATACCACCTGCATGTACTTGCGATAAGGGCCTCGACCTCCGGGAAAATCGTCGTTGCGAGACCACCTATGGACTGCTGTCCATGGTTCACGAACATGGTCGGCCGCCATCTGAGTACATCAAGGAGCAGCATCTGGTACCGAATGGCGGTCACCCGGAACCTGTAGGGGCGATTCACGAATCGCCCTGCCGCGTTGGCGGAGACGCCAGGGGCCATTCCACCACGGGCAGAAGGGCGATTCGTGAATCGCCCCTACGCAACGACGCTACCGGCCCCACTGGACGCAGCGTCATCATTCTGTCCCTAGCCATCCAGGCCCCATTTTCACGAGAGCAGCCGCAGGCGACGTGGCAACTGTGGCGTCCGAGGTGCTGCCCGCCGGCCAATGTCCGCCCGCCTGATGCCGCCTGCCACGATTCCCCCGGCCCTTCCGGCGGGGCTCGAAATGATGATACCCGTACATTCCGGGCCAGAAACCCTGGACCGCCGTTCACGGCGGCGGCGTAACCTACCGGTCGGGCGGCGACCGGCTGCGCTCACAAGCCTTCGCAGCACGATGACGGCGTGCCTGACGAGCCGTCAGTCCTTCGCCACATTCAGCACGCCCAACTGATGCAGAATCGTCAGTTCATCGCGGTTCACCCACTCCTCCGCAATGCGCCCTCCCGCCAAGCGGAACACGGCAGTTGCATCCCACTGCACGCTCTTGCCGCCCGCGGCAAACGCGCCGAGTTGGCTTACGAAGCGGGCGTTGGGCACGAATGTGACGTGGTGGGTGAGCCGCACGGCCACCATGTCACCCTCGCCGAAGATGTGGTGAATGTCGGTATGGAAGTGCGAGTAGTTCGGCGCTGCCGGTGCGGCCCCCGTCTGCATCACGACTTCCCGGCCGGGGAAGTGCCGGTGCGCCCCATTGAGAAAGAGTTCATCCTGCACGGCGGCGTTCTGCCCGTCCAGCACTTCATGGAAGAACCGCAGGATGACCGCTTTGTTCGCTTCGACCGACATGTTTACCGCCTTCGGTGGCTCTCGGGGCGCCACTGCGTAGCCCAGATGGCCATATGGTACGCACGGTCAGCCCGTCTGACAATCGAGCAGGATCCCTCCTATGTCCCTCCTACAGCGCCTTCGTCGCACCGCCGGCATGATACCTGGCATCTGCCGGTGAGTGCTCAGTCATGGGGCTGCGCACTGGCGGGTGAGTGCAGGGAGGGCGCCAGCCCTCCTTGCCAGGGTGACGAGGGACGTGCCCTCGGTAAGGACAGATCGAGGGTGGGAGGGCGGGAATATGCCGCGATAGGCTCCATACTTGTAGCCGCAGCAAGCGTCAAAGCTGTTTGATACCGCGGACCAAATGCTGACGGCTCCGGAACCCGTCGCTTGGAAAAGCTGGAGCACTGAAGTAATGTAGGGCACCACAAGCCACACTGCCCAACACGGCGCCGCCCTACCGGCGCGGCGTCAAGCCAGGCCGGTGCAAGGCCATCACTAGGCGGAGTCGCATATGCATTTCGGCCACATCTTTCCCCAGGGGCACATCGGCATGGACCCCGGCGCCGTCAAAGCCTACGTCCAGGGCGTCGAGGACCTGGGGTTCAAGTACATCGCGATCGCCGACCACGTGCTGGCGGCCGACCCCGCCACCTGGGAAGCCTCGGGCCGGGGCCGGCCCCACGAGGACGAGCTGTACCGGGAACCGGTGGTGGTGCTCAGCTTCATCGCCGCTTGGACACGCCGGCTGGGTCTGGTGACCTCGGTCCTCTTGCTGCCCCAGCGGCCCACGGCTCTGGTGGCCAAGCAGTGCGCCGAGCTGGACCTGCTGAGCGAGGGACGCCTGCGGCTGGGTGTCGGCGTCGGCCGGATCGCGGCGGAGTATGAGGCGCTGGGGCAGGACTTCGCGAACCGTGGCCGGAGGGTGGAGGAGCAGATCGCGTTGCTGCGCCGCCTCTGGACGGAGGAGATGGTGGACTTCGATGGGAAGTGGCATTCGGGGCGAGCGGGCATCCGGCCCCTGCCGGTGCAGCGGCCCATCCCCATCTGGATGGGTGGCGGCGTTGGCATGGGCGGCATCGTCGACCCGGTGCTGCGACGGGTGGCGCGTATTGCCGATGGCTGGTGCCCGCTGCCGGCCGCGCCCGAGGCGGAGGATGAGACCTGGAGCCGGCTGAAGACCTATCTGGTGGAGGCCGGCCGGGACCCTGCTACCTTCCCGTACGAAGTGCGCACCACCTCGCACAAGGGGAGTGCGGACGAGTGGGTCAAGGCCCGAGACAAGCAGCAGGGCCGGGGTGTCACCCACTACACGGTGGACAATCGTGGCGCCACGTTCCGGGGTGTTGACGCCCACCTCGAGTCGCTTGGCCACTGGATGCAGGCGATGAAGCGGTAGCGCAGCGCCGCACGCCATCGGAAACCCCTGTCGCCGGGTTCCCGCGCCCGTTTGGCCGGTGTTTCGGAACGGGTACTTGACACTGAAGGACGCGGGGACTTATATCAGGGCTCAAGCAATGGGTGACAGTTCCATGCGGGGCCGGTGACAGCCGGTAATCGCTCCGGGCACGACACAGGAGGATCGCAATGCTAACGAACGAAGAGAACGAGCTGATCTGTAGGGTGGGCGCGGGGACGCCGATGGGCAACCTGATGCGCCACTATTGGATGCCGGGCATGCTCTCCAGCGAGTTGCCGCATGCGGACGGTGAGCCGGTGCGGGTGCTGCTGCTGGGCGAGCGACTGGTCGCCTTCCGCGACAGCAACGGCAAGGTGGGGATGATGCAGGACGCCTGCCCGCACCGCGGCGCCAGCATGTTCTTTGGCCGCAACGAGGAGGCAGGGCTGCGCTGCGTGTACCACGGCTGGAAGTTCGATGCCACCGGCGCCTGCATCGACATGCCCAACGAGCCGGCCGAGAGCAACTTCAAGCACAAGATCCATGCCACTGCTTATCCCTGTGTGGAGCGAAACGGCGCGATCTGGACCTACATGGGGCCCGACAACCCTCCGCCCCCGCTCCCCGACATCGAAGCGAATATGTCGGAGGGCCATCACACCCTGGCCATCGAGCACGACCACAACTGGCTGCAGGTGCTGGAGGGGACCATCGACACCATCCACGCTCCGTACCTGCACAGCGGGTCTATCCCCTCCACCAACTACCAGGAGGGGACCTTCGAGTACTACCACCACCTGACCCGCACCGCGCGCTTCGAGGTGATGGACACCCCAGCCGGCGTCTGCTACGGGGCGCATCGCGATGCGGCGCCTGGTATGGAGTACTGGCGCATCGCCCAGTTCATGATGCCCATCTTCGGCATGTCGCCCACCGGGGGCGGGTTCGGCGGTGTGCCGTCGAGCCTTACCGCCGCAGTGCCAATGGACGACGAGAACACCCTGTACGTGCACTTCATCACCGACCGCGCCACTGCCGAGAGCTACGACCTGGCGCCGAATACCACCGGGTGGAACGGCCGCTTTAGGGGCCGCGCTCAGCCCTCCAACGACTTCCTGCTGGACCGTGCGGTGCAGAAGCGCAACCAGGGCCGCGATGGGTACACCGGCCTGCCGGGCGCCCGCAATCAGGACCGCGCCATCACCAGCAGTATGGGGACCATCGCCAACCGCACCATCGAGCACCTCGGTCAGACCGACTCGCAACTCATCCGCACCCGCCGCCGCCTCATTCAGGCGGCCAGGGCGCTGGCGGAGAGCGGCACACTGCCGCCGGGCGCGCACAACCCGGAGTACTACCGAGTGCGCTCGGGCGAGATATTCCTCCCGAAGGGCGCCGACTGGGTGAAGGACACCGAGGAGCTACGCAAGGCCTTTGTGGACCGCCCTAAGGCCGGTGTGTCTTAGCCACCAGCCGGCGTTACGGTCCCCGGTCCGAAGCAGAGGGAGTAAGCATGGCCATCCTCGTCGATACCAACATTCACGTCATCGCGCCGCCGGATCTTCGCTCGAAGTACCCGCTGAACATTGTTCCGGGCACGGAGAGCGAGTTCACCGATGACCAGTCGAACGCGCCCCAGACCTTCATGGGGCAGATGGACGAAGGCGGCATCCGCCAGGCCTACCTCATGGCCTCGCGCTTCCACGGCTTCGACAACAGCTACTGCGCCGACGCGCTGGCCAGTTGCCCGCCCGACCGCTTCGTGGGCGTTGCCAACGTCGATATCACCGATCCCAAGGCGCCCGACACCATCAGTTACTGGATCGAGCAGCGGGGCATGCACGGCATCCGGTTCTGGGGCGGCGGCCCGGTGGCCGGTCACCGCTTCCCCGGCGACACGCGCGGGCGGGCAGACTACGTGGACGACCCGAAGTACATGCCGGCCTGGGAACGGGTGCGGGACCTCGGCGTACCGGTGAACGCCCAGGCCACCATGCCCGAGGTGCTGGCGAACACCCACCGCCTGCTCGATCGCTTCCCCAACCTGCCCTTCACGCTCAACAACCTGGCCCACGTCCCCGCCGAAGAGGGACCGGAGTCGCAGGCCGCGCGTGACCTGCTGGCGCTGGCGCAGTTCCCGCGCACCTACGTCAACTTCTCGGTGGGCTTCGTGGCCCGCACGCTGCAGAGCGCTCCCGCCCACGAACTACTGCGGGCGCTGCTCCAGCACTTCGGGCCGCGCCGGCTCATTTGGTCGACATTCGCAACGGGCAACCGGCCGCTCAAGCCGCTGGTCGAGACTATGGAGCAGGGGCTGGCCTTCCTCTCGGAGACGGACCGGGCGGGCGTGCTGGGCGAGGGTGCCCGCGACCTCTACCCGTCGCTGCGCCAGCACCTACCGTCGGAAGTGGCGGCCGAGGCCGCTCCGGGCCGGTAACCTGCCTGCAACCAGAATAGGACGGGGTCCAAACCTGCCCCGTCTGTCCCGCAGCGTGAGCGCTACAGTGTCGCTATAAAGTCTTCCAGCAGCTTGTTGAACACGGTGGGGTTCTCAGTGGCCGGGAAGTGGCCGGCGCGCTCCATAAACACCAGTTTCGCCCCAGGCACCGCCTTCTGGAACTCGTCGTCGCGCTGGGGCGCGGTGCGCGGGTTGTTGTTGAAGTCGTCGGTGCCCCGCACCAGCAGCAGCGGCGGCTTCAGCGTGCCCACGCGGTCTTCGACGCCCCACGCGAACAGCGTCTTCAGGTCGTTGTGCTGCGAGAGCGGGCCGACCTCGCGATGGCGCTCCATCAGGTACTCGCGGAACTCGGGCTCCACCCACTTCATGGCGCCCCGGTTGAACTCGAACCAATCGTTATACGCGTCCTGGTCGCCCGCGGCGGCCTTCAGCCGCAACTCCAGGCGTCCGGGCGGCGGCAGGCTGGCCTTGAACCCGGCGGTGGTTAGTACCAGGGCCCGAACCTCTTCGGGGTAGTCCAGCCCGTACTGCAGGGCGATAGCCGACCCCATTGTGTACCCGACCAGCACGAGGTCGTGGGAGAAACCCTGGGCGAACAGCCAGCCGCGCAGCCAGTCGGTGTAGCGCGGGATGTCGGGGCAACTGGCGCCGTGCCGGTGCCCCCCACAGGCATTACGTTCGAAGTTGCATGATGTCTCAAACGATTACGCCGGTTCGCTGGAGTATAGGGTTCGGCATCGGGTCTGGCAACATGGAGTGGCCGGTAGGGCCCTTCAACCTTCGGAGCGGTGGAGGAGGGACAGGCGATGGAGCGGGGCGCCCGAGCACGATCTGCACAGGAAGGGGTATGCGAAAGCCCCAGCGCCATTTGTATGGACGGCTGGGGCCTTTACGAAAGCTGGGTGATGGTGCCGAGGCGCGGGATCGAACCGCGGACACTGCGATTTTCAGTCGCATGCTCTACCAACTGAGCTACCTCGGCACGGTGGGGCAGACACGATTGTAGCGCGAACGGGCGGCTACCGGCAACCGCTAGGAACGGGTCCGCCCCGTTGGAGCCCTATGGGAAGTTCGGCTCGCGCTTCTCCAGGAAGGCGCGCACGCCCTCTTTGTGGGCGTCGGACGCTCGGGCCAGGGCCAGGGCCCGTTGGGCTTCCCACAGGTGCTCGGTGAAGGTCTCGTGCTGGCCCTTGCGCAGCAGCAGCTTGTTGAGCGCCAGCGAGTAGCTGGCCCACTTCGCTATCTTGCCCGCCAGTTCCAGCGACGCCGCCAGCAACTGGTCGTGCGGTACCACCTGCTGGCACAGGCCGATGCGGTACGCCTCCTCGGGCTTCATCGGCTCGCCGGTGAGCTGCATCATCAGTGTGTTGCCCATGCCGATGAGCCGCGGTAGGATCCACGCGCTGCCGTCGCCCGGCGGAATGCCCATGCGGGGGAAGGTCTCGGTGAAGCGGGCGTTTTCCGACGCCACCCGCAGGTCGCAACACAACGCCAAGCCGTGGCCCAGGCCGGTGGCCGGCCCGTTCACCGCCGCAATGCTCGGCTTTTGCGACGCCATGAGTTGGAACACCAGTTCCCGGTTGTCCAGCGGGTCACGGCGACCGGTGGTGGCGCTGTTGAAGCTGGGGTCGAACTGGTCCCACGGCGTAGGTGGCGGCGGCGGGCCGGCGGCCTCGCGCACCTCGATCTCGGCGCGGAACTCGCGCACGTTGGCGCCCGAGCAGAAGGCGGGGTCGGCGCCAGTGAGCACCAGTACCTTCAGGGCAGGGGTGGCCTCGAACCGGCGCAGTTCGTCCAGCAGCGATGTCACCATGGGCTTGCTGAGGGAGTTGCGGGTGGTGGGGTCGTTCAACTTCACCAGCAGCACGCTGCCGTGGGTTTCGGTTAGCACCAGGGAATCGGGCACGTTGTTGCTCCTCTCGGGTTCGCAGTCGGCGGATTGGAGGTGGGTTACGGCGTGAGGATCAATGTGCCCTTGATGTCGCTCTTCACGTCCATCCACTCGTAGGTGCCGGGCGTGGCGAAGGTCTGCACCCACGAGTCATCCTTGTTCATTTCCGGCAACACAAAGCCGGGGCCTTGGAGTTGGATTGGCTCGGGGTCACGGTTGGTGAACAGCACCCGGCACGGGGCCTTCATCGTCAGCTTGTCGGGCGTGGCCTTGCGCGCCTGGATGGTGACGGTTTCCAGGCACAGGTTGCCGCTGGGCGCCGTGCCCGCCACCTGCGGCGCCGGCGGCGGCGTGCCGGGGCCCACTGCGGGCAGAGCCGGCGTACCGGCAACGGGGGTGCTGACGGGGCCACCGGTGCACGCGGCCAGACCCGCGGCGATCACCAGAAGAGCGAGGCTTGGGTGGAAGGTAGGCAGGCGCATCATGCCCCTATTCTACGGGAGCGCGCCCACCAGGGGAACGGCCCGGTGCCGGGCTCTGCTAGAATGGCGGCTACATGGACTCCATCGATCCCAACCTGCCATCCACGCCGGGGCAGCTCTCCGTCGAAGGGCCGGTGGCGTTTACCCCCGGCTCCTACGGTGGCGACATCCCGCCCGCCCCGCCGCCGCTCCCACCTCCGCCACCGCATCAGTACCCGCCGGCCGACCCTCACACCGGCAGCCCGCTGCTCACCTATTCTGAGCATCTGGTGGAGTTGCGGGACCGGCTGGTGAAGTCGGTGCTGGCGCTGGCCATCACCACCGCGGTCGCCTGGCCGGCCACCTCGGCGGTCTTCGACCTGCTCAAGTCGCGTGCCGATGGCGTGCACCTCATCTATACGGGCGTGGCGGAGATGTTGACCACCTATGTGAAGGTGGCCTTCATTGCCGGCGTGATGCTGGCGACGCCGGTGTGGCTGTACCAGCTCATCGCATTTGTGGCGCCCGGCCTCACTCGCAGCGAGCGGCGGCTGCTCTTCGCTGCGTTGCCCGCGGTGCTGGTGTGCTTCGCGCTGGGCGTAGTGTTTGGGTACTTCGTGCTGCTGCCGCCTGCGCTCCAGTTCTTGCTGCACTTCGGCGGCGACATCGCCGACCCGCTGATCCGCGTGGGCGATTACGTGAGCACGGTGGTCGGCCTGCTGTTCTGGCTGGGCGTGGTGTTCGAGACGCCACTCATCATCTACCTGCTGGCCCGCGTGGGTATTGTGACGCCGCGACTGCTGTCCCACTACCGCCGGCATGCCATCGTGGTGGCCTTCGTCATCGCCGCCGTCATCACACCCACGGTCGACCCGGTGAACCAATCGCTGGTGGCCATCCCCATCATCGTGCTGTACGAGGTCGGCATCCTGTTGTCGCGGGTAGCCGTAAAGGCCAGGGGCCACGCCGGGCGTTAGTCCGCCGTGGCCCGCCGCCACACTACCCGTGACCATCGTCTATCTGGTGCGCCACGCCGAAAGCGCACCTACCCCCACTCTGCCGGAGGCCGAGTGGCCGCTGAGCCCGGCCTGGGACCGCGGCTACCGTTTCACGCTGCCCGCGTAGTCTGTTCGGTTGACGTTTCTGGCCGGAATTGGGCCGGGTCTACAACGTGGGCACCGGCGCAAGCGTGCAATGCAAAGCGGCGGCCTCGAAAGACCGCCACTTTGCTTGTTGGCTGAAGTAGGCTCTAGAACGCGATCGCTGCGCCGTCGCTGCGCGGGTCATAGGCGCCCATGAAGCCGCCGAACTCGTGGTCGGCCACAATCACCCCGGCGTGGCCCATCTGGTCGTCGGCGTCCTCGGTGGCCTGCACCTCGTGGCCCATCGCCGCGAGCTTGGCCAGCGTCTCGGCCGGGTAGCGGGACTCCAGCAGCAAAGGGTCGGGCCAGGGCCGTTGGTAGGTGGCGTTGCCGCGCCAGCGGGGGGCGTCCTGCGCTTCCTGCGGGTTCATGCCGAAGTCCACAAGGTTGCACAGCAGTTGGATCTGCGTCTGCGGCTGGCCGTCGGCGCCGCGGGTGCCGAACACCAGCCACGGCTTGCCGTCCTTGAACGCCATCGCCGGGATGAGGGTGTGGAACGGACGGCGGTGCGGCTCGAAGGCGTTGGGGTGGGTGGGGTCGAGTTGGAAGGCGCAGCCCCGGTTGTGCAGGAAGAACCCGGTGTCGCCCGCCATCACCCCCGAGCCCCAGTCCGAGTAGTTGCTCTGGATGAACGACACCATCATGCCCGACTTGTCGGCGGCGCATAGGTAGATGGTGTCGCCGGCGGTGCTGCCCGACCCCATGGCCGGCTGCACCTGAGGCGCCGGCACCATGCGCTTGGGATCGATGCTGGCCCGCAGCTTGGCGGCGTACTCCTTCGACAGCAACTCCTCCAGCGGCGACTGGTAGAACGCGGGGTCAACGCAGTAGCGGTCGCGCACCACGAACGCCCGCCGTTTGGCCTCGATCTGCAGGTGCACCGTCTCGGCGGCGCCGAACCCGCTGGCCGCGAGGTCGTAGCCCTCCAGGATGTTCATGGCGACCAGTGTGGCCAGCCCGCCGTTGGAGGGCGGCAACTCGAACACCTCGTGTCCGCGGTAGCTGGTGCTGATGGGCTCCACCCAGTCGCAATGGGTGTCGGCCAGGTCCTGCTGCGACATCGGCCAACCGGCGGCGTTCAAGGTGTCGAGAATGGCCTTGCCCAGTGGCCCGCCGCCGTACACCGCGTCCCGTCCGTCCTTGGCCACCGCTTCGAACGAGGCGGCCAACTCGGGGTTGCGCAGCATCTGGCCCGGCTTGGGCGCCGTGCCACCCGGCAGGTAGTTCTTGGCGGCCACGGGGTACTTGCGCAGGTTCTCCTGGCTGGCGGTGATGTGCTTGGCGGTGTGACGCCGCAGCGTCCAGCCCTCGGAGGCGTAGCCGATGGCCGACTGCAGCAGCGTGCCCAGCGGCTTGGCGCCGAAGCGCCGGTTGGCCTCCACCCAGCCGTCCACCACGCCCGGCGCCGACACTGAGAACGCCCCGCGGAACGGCATCTCGGTAATGCTGTGATCGGCGAACCAGGTGCGCGACACCGCGTAGGGCGAGCGGCCGCCGGCGTTCAGCGCGTGCACCTTGCCGTCGGCCGGGTTGTAGATGAGCATGAACAGGTCGCCGCCCATGCCGCACATCTGCGGCTCGGTCACATGCAGCACGGCGTTGGCGGCGATGGCGGCGTCGACGGCGTTGCCGCCCTCCTGCAGCACGCGCACGCCGGCGGTGCTGGCCAGCGCGTGGGGCGAGACGACCACGCCATTGCGGGCGGCGACGGGATAATGGGGAACGGTCACAGGGGCCTCCTAAAGCCGGACGACGGGTGCGCCCATGCTGCCACGCGACGGCCCGCCCGCACAAGTCTCCCTGCGTCCCAGTGTTGGTGGTGGGGGGCCTAGACCGCCGCCGTGAACGGCGGGCCGCGGTCTTGTCCGCCGCGCCCGTCGTCACACCGTCGTTGCGAGGCGTCCGCCGCCGTGGCAACCGTGGCGTCGTGGCTTTGGCTGACGGGTGGTTGCTCCCCTCGGTGGGAGGGCTGAGAGTGCGTGCCACCCGGCCCCGCCACGATTGCCACGTCGCCTTCGGCTCCTCGCAACGACGAGATCCCAAAAGGCTTTGGCGGCGAGTCAGGCGTGCTGGCGTAGAATAGTGCCCGTGAACCCCGTGTCTTTTTCCCGCTCCTGGCTGTCCAACCGTTTCTACGGTTGGCGCATGGTGGCCCTGGGGGCGCTGGCGAATGCCATCGGCGGCGGCATTTACGGCTACGGGTTTGCGGTGTTCTTCCTGCCCATCAGCCGCGACCTCGACCTGACCCGGGCGGAGGCCTCGTTCGTGTTCAGCCTGTCGCAGGCCCAGGCGGCCATCGGGGGACCGCCGGCCGGGTGGCTGGTGGACCGCTTCGGCCCGCGTGTCGTGATGACGGTGGCCACGGCCATCACCGGAATTGGCTACCTGCTGCTGTCACAGGCGGACAGCTACGCCATGTTCATCGTGGTGTACCTGTTCCTGGTGTCACTGGCGTTCAATGGCGGTTATGGCTTTTCCATCACCTCATCGGTCAACTCCTGGTTCATCCGGAAGCGTTCGCTGGCGTTCGCCATCACGCTGGCGGCGTTCAACGTGGGTGGGGCGGTCATTGCGCCGGTGCTGGCATTGCTGGTGCAGAGCATCGGCTGGCGCGGCGCCGTGGCCTGCTCGGGCCTAGTGCTGCTGGCGGTAATGCTGCCCGCGTCACAAGGCTTCGTGCGGTCGCCCGAGGTGATGGGCATGCGTCCCGATGGCGACAGCGACGTGGTGGCGCGCGCCGCCGAAGCCCTGCGTCCCGAACCGGTGTTCACGGTGAAGCAGGCCATGCGTACCAAGTCCTTCTGGAGCCTGACCTTTGCCACCAGCCTGCGTCTGGCGGTCATCAACGTGGTGTCGCTGCACTTCGTACCCATGATGGTGTGGAAGGGGGTGTCGGAGCCCGACGCCGCGTTCATGCTGGGGGCGATGGCGGCGCTCGGTTTCCCGCTGCGCATCTTCTTCGGCTGGCTGGGCGACAAGCTCTCGAAGACGGCCATCATCTCGTGGGGGGTGTTCGCAGGGGCGGCGGCGCTGGTGGGACTCCAGTTCGCGGACCAGACGTGGCAGCTCTGGCTGTTCGTGGTGGTGTTCGCGTTCATGCAGGCTATCATCCCGCTGAACTGGGTGCTCATCGGCGACTACTTCGGCCGGCGCAGCTACGCTACCCTGCGCGGGTTCATGAGCATCTTCTACACCATCGGCACCATGGGCATGCCGGTGTTCGCCGGTTGGGTGTTCGACCATACCCAGAGCTACACCATTGTGGTGTGGGTGACTACCGGCCTGTTCCTGGCCAGCAGCCTGTGGTTCTCGGGGCTCAAGCCGCCGGCACACCCCAACGCTCCGGCTCCTGTGCCTGCCGCCGCTCCGGTAGGCTAAGCCCGCCGCCTACCCTATCCCGATTCCCCACTCCCCAAAGGAGACACTCCCATGGCTGACGAACGACCGGTTGCCCTCATCCCCGGTGGGGCCCGCGGCATCGGCCGCGCCGCCGCCCTGGCGCTGGCCGCCGATGGCTGGCGCGTTGCCATCGCCTACCGCACCAGCGCCGCAGACGCACAGTCGGCGGTGGCGGCCATCACCGCCGCCGGCAGCGAGGGCCTGGCGGTGCAGGCGGACGTCTCGGCCCCGGAGCAAGCGCAGGCGCTGGTGGCGCAGGTGGCCGGGGCCATGGGCCGCATCGACGCCCTGATCAACGCCGCGGGCCCGTACCACCGGGTGAACCTGCGCGAGGAGACGGTGCAGGGCTGGCACGAGATGTTCGACAACAACCTGCACCCGGTGTTCTACCTGACCCAGGCGGTGGCCGATGGTATGGCCGCGCGCGGTTGGGGCCGCATCATCAACTTCAGCATGGCCAACGCCGACCAGATGATCGGCCAGCCCATGGTGACCGGGCACTACATCGCCAAGGTGGGCGTGCTCATCCTGACCCGCACCTATGCCCGCCTGCTGGCGCCGTCGGGCGTGACGGTCAACGCCATCTCGCCGGGGTTCATCGATTCCGGCAGCGCGCCCGCAGAGGAACTGGCCCGCATGGCCAAGACCATCCCGGCGGGCTACGTGGGCTCGCTCGACGACGCGGTGGGCGTCATCCGCTTCCTGCTGTCGGACGAGGCCCGGTATGTGAACGGGGCCAACATCCACCTCTCGGGCGCTTGGGGCGTGTAGACGGCTGCCCGCCCGCCATCGCATCCGCCACCAGCCCGCCGTTCACGGCGGCGATCTCTGCACCCCGCCGCCGTGAACGGCGGGCCAGGGCTCAGCCGAGGCCTCCAACTCCATCGTCGTTGCGAGACCAACCATGACCGAGGCTCACCAACACTGATGAAAATGGGGCGTAGCCGCCACCGGCAGACCACACGGAGTGCACCGTTGCCTGAGCTCCGTCGAAGGCACCGGTGCCGGATCGCACCTCCGACGGCCTATTTTAACGAGAGGAGCCGTAGGCGACGTGGCAACCGTGTGTGAAAGGGTGGCGAGACGGCACATACGCCCACTCCGACCGAACGCGTCTTGACGAACGGCAGCAATGACGCCCTCACGATTGCCACGCCGTCGGACGGCTCGCAATGACGATGTGCTGAACGGCCCCATCTCCATCGTCGTTGCGAGGAGCCGTAAGCGACGTGGTAACCGTGGTGTAAAAGGGTGGCGAGACGGCGCCTGCGCCCGCCAGCGTTCATCACGCATCCTTCATGGACGATGCCTCTTGACATACGGTACGATAGTCATGGCGAACCCATCTCCACAAAAAGGATGGCCCCCGGCTGTGATGCTTGAGGACCGGTTCTACGAGCTGTATAGGGAGTATTTCCGGCACGCCGAGAACGGCCGCCGGTGGAACGTCGAACGCGACATTCCGTGGGACAAGTGCAACCCGCAGACCAGCGACAAGGTCGCCCAGGCCGTGGAAGCGTTCATGGCCGTGGAGATGTACCTGCCGGACTACACGTCCAAGATCCTGCACCTGGTGCGCAACAGCCACGGCCGGGCCTGGTTCCAGGCCAACTGGGGCTACGAGGAGTCGAAGCACTCGATGGCGCTGGGGGAGTGGCTCATCCACTCGGGCAAGCGCACCGAGCGCCAGGTGCGCGACTACGCCGACGCCCTACTGAACGAGGAGTGGGAACTCCCGTTCCAGACGCCCCGCCAGATGATCATCTACACCACGTTCCAGGAACTCTCCACCCAGCTCAACTACCGCAAGCTGTTGACGCTGGCACGCAACGAGGACGACGAGGCGCTGGTGTCGGCGCTGGGCTACATCTCGCGCGACGAGGCGGCCCACTTCAAGTTCTTCAAGGACGGCTTGCGGGTGTTCCTGGAGGACAACCGGGACGCAACCCTGGTAGACATCCAGTACGTGCTCACCAACTTCAAGATGCCCGCCATCGACCTCATCACCGACTGGCAAACCTACCTGAACAACATCGTGGAGTTAGGGCTGTTCTCCGCCCGCATCTTCCTGACCGAGGTAGTGAGCCCGGCGCTCAAGCAGCTCGAAGTGACCCGCGCCGACCTCAAGACCGTCGTCGAGCAGAGCGGCATCAGCCAACTGGTGGAGCCCAAGGGCCGCCCCACCTTCAACTTCGTCCGGTAAGCGGACTACGCACCGATCGCAAACGGCGGAGCCAACTGGCTCCGCCGTTTTGTATGGCAGGCCGTCCTACTTGCTCAGAAAGTGGGACTCGTCGGGCAGGACGGTGCGGGCGATGTCGATGGGGATGGCCCAACTAATGCCGGTGATGGCGCGGCCGCCGCGCTGCTCGGCCCGCAGGGTGTTGATGCCGATGACCTCGCCCCGCAGGTTCAGCAACGGGCCCCCGCTGTTGCCGGGGTTGATGGCCGCGTCGGTCTGAATGAACGTCTCGCCGTCCATGCGCTGGAGCTGGCTGACGATGCCGCTGGTGATGGTCGGCCGTGACCCCAGCGCGCTGCCCAGTGGGTAGCCCACCGCCACCACCGGTTCGCCCAGGCTCACCCGAGCCGAGTCGCCCAGCGGCGCCGGCGTCAGCGTGTCGATGTCGGCCTTGATGAGCGCCAGGTCATGCTGTTTGCTTTGCCACTTCAGCACGGCGTCGTAGGTCTTGCCGTCCGGCAGGCTGATCTTCAGCGAGGTAGCGTCCTGCACCACGTGCTTGTTGGTCAGAACGTAACCGTCGGCCCGCACCACCACGCCCGACCCGAAGCCGGTGCCGACGGCCTCCTTCGACCGCACCATCACCGTGAACGCGCTGGCGGCGCGGGCGATCTCGGGAACCCCCAGCGTGCGGTTGCCGCGACTGGCCGGACCCAGAAACCCGCCGCTGTCGCTGTCGAAGCCGGTGTTGGGGCGGAAGGCATTGACCAGGCTGTTGATGTCGCTGTAGCTGCGCAGGTCGTGCGTCCACGACCTTACTGCGTAGGCGCCCAGCCCCAGCGACGCGGCCAGAAAGAGGCCAGCGGCTGCTGCTGCCAGCCGCCACCGGCGTGGCCAGCCGTCGGAAATAGCGGGCGACGACGGCGCCTCGGGCGCGACAGGCTCGGTGTCGACCGTGGGCGCTGGCGCACCGGCCGGTTCGGCAGTGTCGGTGATCGGCGGCGGCGGATTGGCCCCGGTAGCCGCGGCTACCAGGGTGTTAGCGCTGGTCTCCGGCGCAGTGGCCTCGAACGCGACGGCAACGGGTTGGTCCGCTTCGGTGAGCGCCGGTGGCAGCGCCGCAACATCGGCCACTGCTGCATCCTCAAGTCCAGTGGTAGGCGGCGCGGCCACCGCTGCCGGCGCAGGAACGGCCGCCGCCACAGGCATCGGCCGACCGCAGCGCCAGCAGAAGGCGTTTTCGGCAGGGTTGTGCAGGCCGCAATTGGTGCAAAACACGCTGTGGGCTACTTCTGAGCGTGCTGGGCGCGCACCACGTAGGTGCCGGCGATCTTGTCGTGCCATGCCTGCTTGCGGCTGTCGAAAGCGGCGGTGATGTAGCCAATGAGCAGCACGGCGGCCGATAAGTACGTACACAGATAGCGCAGGAAGGAGGTGCCCACGGTGAGCCGCTGCCCGTCGGCGGTCACCAGCCGGTAGCCAAACACCAGCTTGCCGATGTGCGCTCCCCACAGCACGGGGGCGCCCACGTCATAGATTGCGGTGGCCAACAACCCTGCCCCGCTGGCGGCGTCGCTGGCGTTGGCCACATTGGCCATCGCACCGACGATCCCGCCAATGACGCCCACGATGACGGTATCAATGATCACGGCGATGAACCGCATCCAGAACCCGCCGAACTCGCTGGTAGGCAGGCTGCGGATGTCGCCGGTTTGAGCGGCCGGCGCGGCAGCCGTGGCCGCGGGCATGGCTGCGCCGCAGCTTTGGCAGAACTGGGCTCCGTCGAGGTTGTTCGTCCCGCAGCGTCCACAAAACATGGCGTCCCCTCCAATGCTCGCAGTCGTTGGCATCATAGGGTCGCGTTGACTGGGCGTCAAACACCCGCCGTGTGCGCCCTGCCCTTCCGCGGCCATCCACGCGCGCTGTACAATCCGTGAAAACCCCCAGGACGTGCGGGATGAAGATGGCCGCGACCCTGTGCTACGACTGCGGGAGCAGCTACGACGCCTACGACAACTACTGCCGTTGTTGTGGCGCCAACTTGCGGGTGCGGCGGCTGCCGGACCTGCTGCCCGACCGCCGGCTCTCCCGCTTGGAATCGGGCGTGGTGGCCACGCTGGTGAGCCGCGGCGTGCTGGCCTTTCTGGCCGCCCGTCTCATGACCTGGGGGGTGCGGTTTGCGGTGCGCCGGGTGATGGCGGTAGCGCTCGCCTCACGGTCGCGTCCGTTGCCCGCCCTGCCGCCCCGGCGAATGGTGCAGGAAGCCGCACCCACCGAAGCACTGCCGGCCGGCGGCGCTCCCTATACGCTGGCCACCTTCACGGTGCAGCACATTGTGCCCGAAGCCGGCCCCCCAGCCCCGAAGCCCGTACGGCGGCGGTGGCTGTTCGTCGCCCGGTAATCCCCGGAAGCCGGTGTCGGACGTACGACACGGGCTTCGCTGTTCTCCGGCGCTGCCGGCAGGAGGCCCCACGTGGCTCACTACGATCCCAACGCACACTTCGACATAAAGACCCAGGACGTGGAGTTCCTGCGCCACGGCGACAAGGGGCTGCTGGTCCGCATCTACCAGCCGCAGAGCGCCGGCCCGTTCCCCGCGGTGGTCGACGTGCACGGCGGCGCCTGGACCAATGGCGACCACACCACCGATGAGAAGGTGGCCGCCACCCTGGCTGAGAGCGGTCTCACGATCTTCTCCATCGACTTTCGAGAAGGCGCTGAAGGGCCCTATCCGGCCTTGCAGGCCGACATCAACTACGGCATCCGCTGGGTGAAAGAGCACGCGGCGGAGTACAACGCCGACGCGGGGATCCTGGGCGGTCTCGGGTGGTCGAGCGGCGGCCACGCGGTGGTACTGGCCGCCATGCGTCCGCACGACCCTCGCTACGCCGCCCAGCCCCTGCCCGAGGCGCCGCGCCACGACGCTACGCTCGCCTTCGTCATCGCCGGTTGGCCGGTCATCGACCCGTTGGCGCGCTACGAGTACGCGAAGTCAAAGGGCAACGCCGGCCTGGTGAAGAACCACGACAACTACTGGGGCAGCGAGGCGGCGCAACTTGAGGGTAATCCCACCCGCATCCTCGAGCGGGGTGAACGGGTGGCGCTACCCCCCCTGCTCATTCTGCAGGGCACGGCCGACGAGAGCATGCCCTATGAGATTGTGGCGCGCACCGCCCAGCTCTGGCGTAACGCCGGCGGCGACGGCCACTGCGAGCTGTTTGATGGGGAGCCTCACGGCTTCGCCTACCTGCCAACGCCTGCCCGGGAGCAGGCCCTGGCCCAGATCCGCGAGTTCATTGCCCATCAGTTGGGAGCAGCCGTTCCGGCCTAAAAGCCGCCCGTGGTCAAGTGCCGACAGGGGCCGGTCTCGTGACCGGCCCCTTTGCACGCCGCCCGGTTACTGCCCGAAGGCGCTGTCGAGCGTTAGCTTCACGTTCTCGCCGATCTGGACGCGCTTACCGATGAATGCCCCCGTGGCGGTGGCGCCTCGCTTCACCCAGATAGTGCCCTTGGGTGCGTACACATTCGCTTTCAGGGTCACGTTCTGACCGACCTGCACCGCTGTTGGCGCCACCTCCCCGTCTTCCAGCGGTTCGTCGTCGTCGTCGCGGTTCCAGCGGCCGCGGTCATCACCGCCACCCACCGTAACGCGGATGTCGTGGGCGCTGACCATCGTGGCGTTGGTGGCCGGCCCGAAGCTGCCGCCCTTGGACACCGCCAGTTCGTTGGCGATGCGCAGGTCGGTGGCCGCCGTGAAAGCGATGGTGCTGTTCTGCTCGGCCTGCAGGCTTTCGATCTGGTAGAGGCCGCCGGTGAGCGTCAGTGTTGCGTCCCGCCGCACCACCACGCTGCGGTAGCTGCCCGCCGGCAGCGTCTGGGCCTGGTTGCGGTTTACCTCTATGTCCCGCCGGCCCGGGGCGAAGGTGGGCGGTGCCGGGAAGGTGAGCAGCGGCAGCTTCACGCCATCGGTGGTGGCGCCGGTGATGGTGGCCCGCTTGTTGCGCAGCAGCTCGTTGGCCGCCACGTTCACCACTTTGCTCCCCTTGTACAGCCAGACCGTGTCGCCCACCACATGGCTGTTGGCGCCGCTCACCTGCACGTTCTCGCCAATCAGCACCTCGACCCGGCGGTCTTTCGCCTCGCGCTCGTCGTCCTCGTCCTTGCCCGGCTTCGCACGCCTACCGCCCTCCGGCAGTGCCTGGTTGGCGCCCACGCTACCGCTCACCACCTGGGCGCCCCGCTTGATCCAGGTGAACTCCTGGCTGAGCACCACGAAGGTCCTCAGTCCGAAGGGCGAAGCCGCCGCCGCCACCGTCATGCTGATAGTGGCCGAGCTGGCGGCGTAGCCGGCTGCGCCGCTGTAGGCCACCGTCAGGGTGTGTCCGCCGGTGGTCAATGTGCTGTTGGTGAGCGTGGCCCGGCCGTCGCTGCCCAGCGCCACCGGCCCCGCCACTACGGTGGCCCCCTCGTTGACCGTGACGGTGCCCGCTGTTACGGGTACGCCGTTGCTGGCCACCGCCGCGGTGAAGGTGATGGTGTCGCCCTGGGCAGGCTGGACGGGGCTGAAGCCCGCCGTCAGTGTGGTGGAGGCAACGCTTGGCCCCACCGTCACCGTCACGCTGCGGCTGCTGGGCGCAAAGTTTGTGCTACCGCCATAGGTCGCCGTCAGGTTGTGGGCGCCAGCGGCGAGCATAGCCGTCAGGGTTACCGCACCGCCGCGGTCGATTGCCACCGGGCCGGCAACCGTTGTGCTTCCCTCGGTGATGGTCGCCACGCCCTCAGGCGGGATGGCCTGCCCACCGCTGGTGACGCTCACGTTGAAGGTCACTGTCTGGCCTTCCGTGGGTGCGGCGGGGGCATAGCTGACGTTGGTCAGCGTGGCGGCTGCCAGCGACTGCACCACTACCGTCAGGGTGGCGATGTTGGGCGCTACGGAGGGGTTGCCGCCGTAGTCCACCACCAGCGTGTGGGCGCCGGCCACGAGCGTCACCGTGACGAAGGTGGCCTGACCGATGTTGTTGAGCGGTACCGGGCCAGCCAGCACCACGCCGTTCTCTTTGATGCTAACCGGCCCGTCGGTGGTCACCGGGTAGCCGTAACTGGTGACCAAAACGCTGAAGGTGGTGGGCTGGCCCTGCACCGGCACAGCCGGCGAATAGGTGGCCGTGACCACGGAAGGCGGTAGGTTGACCGCCTGTACCACGCTGCCCTGGCCCCCCGCATATCCCGGCGCACCACTATACGTGGCAACCATGGTGTGGTTGCCGGCGCTGAGCCCCGTGGCCACGAAACTGGCCTGGCCCTGGCTGTTCAGACCGGCGCCCGGCGCCAGCACCGTCGAACCCTCGCTGAAGCTGACCGTGCCGGCCGTCACCGGCGCCCCGCCCGCCAGCACGGTCGCAGTCACCGTCACGGGCTGGCCCATCAGCGACGCGTTTGGACTGGAGGCCACCGACACCGTGGTGGTGGCAGCCGGGCTGACCGTGAGCGTCACACTGGTGCTGCTTGAGGTGTAGTATGCTGCGCCGCTGTACGCCACGCTCAGGGTGTGAGCGCCCGCGGTCAGCCCCGCGGTGGTCAGCACCGCCTGTCCATTGCTGCCCACCGACACCGGGCCGAGCGTCAGCCCGCCTTCGCTCATCGTTATGGCGCCACCGCCGGTCACCGGCTGGCCGCCGCTGAGCACGGTGGCGGTGAAGGTGATGGTCTGACCCGCCACCGGCGCCACCGGGCTGGTCGCGACCACGATGGTGGTGGCCGCTTTGACGTCGAGGGTGAGCGTCGCGGTGCTGGGGCTGAAGCCGGCGCCGCCGCCGTACTCCACCGTCAGCGTGTGGGCGCCGGCCGCGGTGAAGGTGGCCCGCAGTTGCGCACTGCCGTCGGCCGCCAGCGTGATAGGACCGGCAAGCGTGGCGCCGGCCTCCGAGAGCAGCACTGCGCCCTGCGGCGTTCCCGCGTTGCTGCGCACAGCGACGGTGAAGGTGACCTGCTGCCCTACCATGGCCGGGCTGGCGCTGAGCGTAGAGGTGATATTGGTAGCCGCGTTAGCCGTGACGGTGAAGCTGGTGGATGCCGGTTCGACACCGGCGGCGCCGCTATACTCGGCCGTCAGGGTGTGCACGCCCGCGCCGGCAAAGCTCGCGGAGAGCGCAGCCTTGCCCGTGGCGTCGACCGTGGTTGGCCCGGCAATCGTAGTGCCGCCCTCTTTGAGCGTGACGGCGCCGCTGGTGGCCGGGCTCGACCCGGCCGTTACCGTCGCAGCGAAGCTGACGGTCTGCCCGATGGCCGCCGGATTCGGGTTGGCGCTTACCGTGATGGCACTGGTGTTAGGCGGCGGTGGGGTCACGGTCACCCCCGCGGCGCCGCTGCTGGGCGCATAGCCGGTGGCGCCGCTGTAGGTGGCGATAATGGTGTGCGAGCCGGTGGCGAGCGCTGCGGTGGTGGCTGTCGCCCGGCCGTCCGGGCCAAGGTTCACCGGGCCCGCCAGCAGCGTGGCGCCGTCCGTGAAGCTGATGGCGCCCGCAGTGACCGGGGCGCCGCTGCTGGTGACCGCAGTGGTCAGCGTGACCGGCTGCCCCAACGTAGGGCTGGCCGGCGTGGCCGTGACACTCACGCTGGTGCTGGCGTTGACCGTCAGGGGAACGCCAGCCGTACTGGCGCCGAACACGCTGGTGCCGCTGTAGTCCACGGTCAGTGTGTGCGCTCCGGCCGTCAGCGTGCTGATGCTTAGGGCCCCCGTGCCGTCGGATGCCAAGTTCGCTGGTCCGGCCAGCACAGCACCATTCTCCTTCAGCGTCAGCGTGCCGCCCGAGACGATGGCGCTGCCATCGAGGACACTGACGGCCAACGTCACCGTTTGCCCAACCGTGGGGGCGCTCGGCGATACCACGACGTTGGTGTTGGTGGGGACCGCGTTGACGGTGAGGTCCAGCGTGCCGGTGCTGGGGTCGTAGAGTGCCGACCCTGGGTAGGTGACCGAGAGGTGGTGTACGCCCGCGCTCAGTGGGCTGCTGGTGTATACCGCCTGCCCGTCTGGGCTCAACGGCACCGCCGCAGACAGGGTCGTGGTCCCGTCCACGAAGCGCACACTTCCGGACGAGACGGGGCGCCCATTCGACATGACCGTGGCGGTGATAGCTACCGGCTGCCCCGCCGTCCCGATGACCGGACTTGTGCTGATCGTGGTGGTGGTCGGATTGAGCTGTACCCGCTCCACGAAGTTCTTATTGCTGGCATCGATGGTGGGTGTGCCGGAGTAGTTGGCCCGGATGGTCCAGTTGCCAAGGGCAAGGTCGTTCAGCGAGATGGAGGCGATGCCGGCGCTGTTGACCAGCGCGCTGCCGATGACGCTGAACCCCGCGGTCTCGTTCAGAAAGTCGACCGAGCCCTCGGTGACCGCAGCCAGCTTAGGCGAGGTCACTTGGGCCACAAGGGTGATGCTCTGGCCCAGCAGTGCCGGGTTGGGCGAGCCGGAGACTGCTGTGGCAGTGGGAATCTTCCCAACGCCCAGTTGGGCGTAGCCCACCGTATCCAACAGAGGCTCGCCGTTCGCTGCCTGCCCGCCGCTGTAGTGTGCCTCGATGGTCAGGTTGCCCACCGGCAGGTTGGTGAGCAGCACCGGCCCCACCTTGCCCTGGTCGTTGACCGCGGCGGCCACGGTGAGCGGGCTGCCGTTCAGCCGGAAGACGACGTCGCCGGTGATAGCGGGCACACCCTGCGCCGTGACGGTGGCCGTCACGTTCACCGGGTCCCCGTAGATGGCTGAGACGGGGTTGAGCACCACGTCCACCTCGGGTGTTGGTACGCCGCTCACCATCCAGATGAAGGACAACGCCGCGCTCCCCAGACTGTTAGTGGCCACGATGGTCACCGGGTAGTTGCCGAAGGAGTCGTTGCTCAGGTGCCCCGCTATGGTCGCGATGGTAGTGGTGGCGTCGGGCGACGTGGTGGTGAAGCTGAGGGGTTGGGCGTTCGGGTCGCTGCCAATTGATGGGACAGCCGGCACGCCGTTCACCGATGGATTGAACACCAGCGCAGGAGCCGGGTCGCCGGTCGCGACGATCTGCAGGTTCACGGCGTCGCCTTCCAGCGAGTGCAGCACGTAGGCGCCGCCGCTTTGCGACAGCCAGTTCGGCATTTGAATGACCGGTGGAGAGTCCGCTTCAGCAGACAGCGGATTCAGGAGCGCCGACGGCATTGATGCCAGCACCATCAGGATGCTGGCAACCGCCCGCACCACACCGGACCGAGAGACAACACGCAACATAGGAGGTACCTCTTCACAAGTGACAGTTCGCACGGCAGTGACTCGCGCTGCACGCCACTGCATTTGAATCTAGCCGGGCGATGGTGAGAAACCTGTGAGCCTGCTGCGTCCGGCGGTGATGAAGCTGTGAACGTTGGAACTGCGGTGCGGCCCAGCGCAATAGCGGTCGAGCCCTTATAATCAGCGCACCGAACGGCGTAGCGGCCGGCTATGCCCATCCGTCGCCATGGGAGAGCCGATGACCGCCTACGACCCCACCGCCCAGTTCGACCTCAAGACCTTCGACGTACCGTATCTGCAGCGTGGCGGCGAAGCGCCGTTGCTGGCCACGGTGTACCAGCCGCAGGGCGCAGGCCCCTTCCCTGCGCTGCTCGAAGTGCATGGCGGTGCTTGGAGCCGCATGGACCGCACAAGCAGCGCCCACTCGGTGACGGCGCTGGCCCGCAGCGGCATCGTGGTAGTGTGCATCGATTTCCGGCTGGCGCCGCAGCACCCGTACCCGGCGCAACTGCAGGACATCAACTACGCAGCGCGCTGGCTGAAGGCGCACGCCGCTGAGTTCAACGCCGACCCTGCTACCCTGGGCGGCTATGGCTCATCGAGCGGCGGCCACACCATTGTGCTGGCGGCCATGCGTTTCGCCTACCCGTGGTACGCCGCCGACCCGCTGCCCGAGGCGCCCGATGCGGACGCCAGCCTGCGCTACGTCATCTGCCACTCGGGCATCGTGGACCCGTACGCCCGCTACCAGTACGCCAAGGGGTTGGCCGACCCCCGTTTGGCACAAAGCAGCGAGGGTTTCTTCCTGACCGAGGACGGCATGATCGAGGCCAACCCGCAGCGCATTCTCGGCCGGGGCGAGCCGGTGACATTGCCGCCCTTACTGGTGATCCAGGGCGACCAGGATGGGAACATCCCCTGGCAGGTACCGGAGCGGTTCGCCAACACTTGGCGAGCTAAGGGTGGTGAGGTGGAATGGCGGCTGTACCGCGACAGCGGCCACACCTTCGCCAACGGCCCCGGCCAGGACTCAGACCGCGCCATCGAGGTGATGAAGCGCTTCATCGCCCGCCAGGTGAACGCTGCGCCGGTCACGTCGTAGGGCGCTTGGGGTACATCAAGCATGATTGAAGCATTGTTGTTGACAGCCAGCAAACCATTCCCGAGGTCCCGCTCATGACCACCCCAGGCCCGAGTGCTGCGTACGAGGTAACCACCATCGACGTCGAATACCTGCGCCACGGCGACGAACCGTTGCTGGTTCGGGTGTACCAGCCCCAGGGGCCGGGGCCGTTTCCGGCGCTGCTGGAGGTGCACGGCGGGCAGTGGAGCGGTGGTGCGCGTGATATGGACGAGACGCTGAACCGGGCCATCGCAGCCGGCGGCATTGTCGTGGCGGCCATTGACTTCCGGCTGGCGCCCGCCCACCGCTACCCGGCCCAGGTGCAAGATATCCATTACGGAATTCGCTGGCTCAAGGCCAATGCCGCCCGTTTCAATGCCGACCCCACCACCGTCGGCGGGCTCGGCACCTCCAGCGGCGGCCACGGCATCGTGCTCACCGCCATGCGGACGCTCGACCCCCGGTATGCCGCTCTGCCCTTGAGCTGCGCCCCGGAGGTGGACGCCACCCTGCGGTATGTGATCTCCTGCTGGGGTATTGTGGACCCGTGGGCACGCACTGAGTTTGCCCGCACCAACCCGCGGGCCGGCGAGGGCTTCGGCGGCGCCGAGCGGCTGCAGCACAGTTGGGAAGGCTACTTCGGTGACGAGGCCACCATGCTGGAGGGCAGCCCGCAGGGCATCTTTGACCGTGGCGAGCCCGCCACCCTGCCTCCATTGCTGGTGGTGCAGGGCGACCAGGACTTCAACATCCCCTACACCATCCCGCAGCGGTTCGCTGAGTGCTGGCAACAGGCCGATGGCCACGCGCAATGCGAACTGTTTGCGGGCATGCCCCACGGCTTCGGCCGCCGGCCCGGCCCCGAGACTGATCGTGCCGTGGCCACCATCCAGCAGTTCATCGCCCGCTGTCTGCCATAGGGTCTCCGGTGCGCTACGGCACGCCCGCAGCCTGATCGTCATTGCGAGGCCCGTCCGACGGGCCGGGGCAATCGCAGCGTCGAAGCTGCCCGAGCGTCCCATTACCCAGCGGGGCGGCGGAACTCTCCCCGCAGCTCACCACCCTTTCGATGCCACGGTTGCCACGGCGTCGAACGCCTCGCAACGACGATTGACGCTAGGGGCGCCTGATGCCCGTTCTCCGCTTACGCCGAATGGGCGGCTAGCCGAGCTTGCCGGTCAGCGCCTCGCGGTGAGTGTCGATAACAATGCCCAGGTTCGGCTCCGCATCCACGAAGTCGGTGGAGCGCACGCGGAACACCTCGGGATGGTGCGGGGCATAGGGCTCGATGCTGTAAACTCCGGCCAAGAAATGGGCCACGCGCCGGGATAAAAGTAGGCCAGGGATAGGCGATGCCGTACCGTAGGCCCAGCTTCGGCTGGGAGGAAGGATGTTACGGCACATGGAACGCAG
>Ga0082335_1001601_pt1 | contig 46597 bp, 41 predicted proteins | sample Subgrocontami58m_FD_72375 | JGI IMG/M metagenome (GOLD analysis project Ga0082335, IMG submission 72375) | Subsurface groundwater microbial communities from S. Glens Falls, New York, USA - GMW37 contaminated, 5.8 m (SPADES assembly) (version 2) ...
GAGCTGGCCCCGCATCGGCCAAGCCTCACTTATTGATAAAATGCTTGCGGCTCTGCTTCCTAACACCCTTCTGGTTCACGGCCTGTCCCTCACGACTCAGGAACCAGTTGATAAAAACCTTGGCGGCATTGGGGTGAGGCGCCTTGTTCAATACACTCAGGCCCCCTCGGAAACCAAAGATAATAATGCGGCACCCACCAGCAAGGTTATTGGCCTGGATATTCCTGCTTTCATTTTGGACCTCCTTATCCGTCAATATTTCTTATGTTTGGTCAGAGGCGATCATCATTAGGGAAGGCGTTGGTGAACATGTAAGGGAAAATTAACAGTGTGTCAAGAGAAACCGGCCTTTGAGCCAGGGATGCAGGAATATGTCCTCCTGTTGATCACGGAAGGGAGTCAAGGATAGAAATGGAATCCCCCCATTTAGCCGACTGCTCCTTTCAGGTATCCCTGTCGCTTGTCCGCCGGAAACTTCTCAATCGCATACCGGAGCATCGTCCTCGGCATCTGCCGGCAATGGGCAATGAGAAATGCTTCTTCTTTTTGCAGGTCGCGCTTGCCCACCTCCCTCAGCATCCATCCGACCGCCTTGTGAATCAAGTCTTCCTTGTCCTTAAGCAGTTTTGCGGCAATCCGCAGCGTCGGCTCAAACCGGCCGCGCTTAATAAAGTGAAAGGTCGCCAGAATCGCCATTCTCCTCTCCCAGATACTGCGAGACCCCGCCAAATGATCAAGGGGATCTTGGCACTTGTCGGTAAGGAATGCCCCCACGATATGCTCCGCAGACGCATCGACCAGGTCCCAGTTATTGATAAAATGCGTGCTCTTCAGGTACAGTGCGTAAATAGCGGCCCGGCCCGCCTCGTCCGCTTTGCCGTATTGGCGTACCAGAATCAGGAGCGCCAGTAACCGGTCCTCATGATAGGAGCTGCGGAGCAGCTGTGCAGCTTCTTCCAGAGTGATGGCGTGGTTGCCTGCCGAGAGCCGCCGCAGCACCGGGACGCGGATCCCCCGGAAAAGATCGCCTGCCCCATATTGGCCGGGACCTGTTTTGAAAAACCGCTGGAGGAAGAGAGCGTCTTCGGGGTTCGAGAGGTTGACCAACTGGTTTTGAATTTCGGCGACTACGGACATTGTTTCATCCCCGATAATGATTTCGCGAAGGCTCCCCTGATCCTCATTTCCAATGTGCGTTTATCTTATTGGCAGCAGAGCCATGTGGGACCATTATTGAAAAATACTTCCATCTTGCCATAGGACAAGGATGTCACAACCCCTACGCCGAAGGTTGGATGGGTTATTAGCGTATTCTTGATGTATCTTCCGTCCATCTTATAGGCCACCGCCGTTGTCGCATCCAGCCTGGCGAGGGCGGCACTCCATTGCTCCCGAAAGTCGGGGACAGCAACCTTTTTCCAGCCCGATACAGACGGTTTCCCCACTCTGGTCATTGTGGAACGTTGGGTGAGCGGCACCTTTGCTTCCTTTGGGGCGTGGTAATTATGCTCGCCGCCGCAGGAATTGCACTTCACCCGGACCACTCTCCCGGTCACCATTGCCACAATGGTGTGCATCGTGACAATCCTGCACCTGGTACACTTGGAGCTGATGAAATCTCCTGCTTCTTTAGTTTTGGTTTTCATGATCCACATTTCCTTGTTAATGCCAAAAGAGCCCCTCTCCCTGGCCTGTGCTTGATTTGTTTTACCCATAGCACGGTTTCTTGCGCCCTGACAAGTACTCCCAGTGGAGAAGTGTTATTAGGAACGATGAGGCGGCCAGGGCGGCCGGATCCCGTGCAGGGAGCGTTTCAGGCCGGGCAATACACCCTCCGTCCTGCATTGCCCCCGGAAGATTGCCGTTCTCCACAATGAACTTGTCCCTACTTGATTTTTCGCGCTTATTCCATTACAACCGGATTCTTCCGCTTCGGTGATTGCCATTGTGAGCAAATCAGGGAATTATACCGGCAATCACAAAGCGGCAACCACAAAGAAAAAATAATTCAGTAGCCGGCAATGATACTATGTTAAGTTTGTTTCAGCGCTTTTCGAAACCATCCAGCCTTAAACAGCTCCCTCTTAAACGTTATCCGATTGTCGATTTTTCTTTCAACAGGCTTGTAGCCGGGGTCGACAATATCCACATCGATGTCCACATCAGCCCCCAGGTTCATAATGCCATTAAACGGACGGCATATCTGCTGATGATCAAACACAGCGGGTCGGAATGCTTCTTCCCTGACTATAGAAAAGAAAACTGTGAAAACGAGAAAAAAACCTTGAAACAGTTGTGTACTGATATTCTCATGGAAGGAATAAACCGGGCTAAATCCGAAGCGGAAGTCCAAATCGATTTCCTGGGGCAGGCGGCCCTGGCGAAGATGTTTCTTGAAGAAATCAGGCATCAATATGGAATATTGACGAAGAATTTCGAAAATCTTTTTCGAACCTATGAATTATCTTATGAATGCGACCAGTTCGAGTGCTTCAAGATGAAGGAAAAACTGGCCGAAATCAAGCGCCATGAACAGCGAATTGTTCGCCTTGTGGGCGAAGAGCTGTTCCAACTGCTCGCCGATATCCAAGTCAAGGGTCTGCTCAATATCCGGCAGGCGATTTTCCCACCCGAATCCATCCTCCCGGGCAATTTTCACCTCAATCCGATGCTCCATACGGATAGCGTCGCCGACGATTCCTTTCTGATGGAGGCATATGTACTCTTAAGCCAGCGGGCAGAAGACCCGGATAATTACAACAGTCTGAGAGCGATTATCTATGACCTGCTTAGCAAGACGGATTTCGGCCGGGAGATTATGGCCGGACGCGCTCAGACGATGGAAAAAGCCGGCGGCGGCCCGGAGGAAGAAGACCTGCTCAATGCCATGGCCGGTGCTCTGGATCCCTTGATCATGGATGTCGACAATATTGACCGCCTGTTCAACTACTTTGATTCGCAGGAACAGTTCGCCAGGGCTAAGTGGAAAAAGGAGTCCAGGGATGTTCTTCTCGAGCTCAAAGGACAGATGAAGCTTCAGCAACTGCTGCTAAATCTTTTTTATCGCCGGTTTAAAGAAGCGCAGTTGCTGAAGCGGATTGTGGCCGCTTACGAAATGAAAACCCTCTGCAGTCAATACTGCCCGCCTCTGCTGCCCTGGCAGGTCCGGGAGTTTCTGGTTAAACCCGGATCGAGAAAACCCCTCATCAGGCAACTGAAGCGCCGGAAATCATCTGCCGGCAATGGCTCTTCGCTTGCCCCCCTGCGCCGAACGATACGACAGATAAGAATCAGTTCCTCCCGAAAAAAGAAACAGCATCTGCTCAACTTTCTTAAACATTTTTCCCAATATCATCGGGACCTGAACAATGGCCGTCTCCTGAAAGAAGCAATTGATGCCATCACCATCGTAAAAGAAGAAAAAATTTTGCTGCTCTCCCGGGAAAACCGTTCGCTCTATGAGTTTTTACTTCCCGACGAACGGGGCCAGGAGGAAAAGCCCATCATCAACCACGTAATTCTCAAAGCGGATATTCGCGGCTCCATGGATATTACTTATCTGATGCGGGCCAGGGGGCTTAACCCGGCATCATACTTCAGCCTTAATTTTTTCGATCCCATCTCGGAAATTCTTTTCGACTATGGCGGGTGCAAGGAATTCATCGAAGGGGATGCGATTATTCTGTCGATTTTCGAAAAAGAAGACGTGCCGCAAGGCTGGTACAGCGTGGCGCGGGCCTGCGGACTGGCAGTCAGGATGCTCCAGATCGTTCAACAGTATAATGTGAAAAGTCAAAAGCACAACCTGCCGATTCTGGAATTAGGGATCGGTATCTGTTACAGCGAGGGGGCCCCCGCATTTCTCTTTGACGGCGATTCCCGGATCATGATTTCTCCGGCCATCAATCTGGCAGACCGGCTGTCCGGTTGCAACAAAGCACTGCGCAAGCGTCTCCAGGATCAGGAGCGGACGTTCAATCTGTTTGTATTTCAGAATGCTACGGAAAAAGAAATGGGAGCCACTGCAGATGACCTTTTCCTGCGCTATAATGTCAACGGGATTGAGATCAGCCCGGAGGGTTTTGGCAAGCTCGCCCGAGAGATCAACCTGAAAAGCCTTGTTTATCAGGCAAATAATAATGAAAAGGTCAAGCTTTATACCGGCAAGGTACCCACCATAACCGGTAGGTACCAGCGGCTGGTAATCAGGGAAGCCGCCATTCTCGAAGTCAATTCGGTATCCATGGAGGTAATCGGCGAGACGCCGAGAAAATACTACGAGGTCTGCACTAACCCGGAAATCTACGAATTCATGGAAAACCAAGAGTAGAGGGGAAAGGGTGCCTGTCGGCCCTTTTCACTCCAGCATCATGAAACATTCTCAACCCCAGCTCTTCCAGCCGGTTTGCCGCTGTGCTGATAGTAGTATGTTTTACCTACCGACTTACCAGCCATTTATTACCATTGTCTTTTCCAGCCGATCAATTTACTTTTTTTACCAAAGAAAGGCGGTAATAGATGAACGATGCCGTTCCCCCTATGGCCGGCGAGGATGCCGGACCGACGAATTGTGAAATTGCCGAGTCCAGAAACCGCGTCTATCTTCTTCTCTCCACGCTGCTCACGAAGGAAGTTACTCCTGAGCTGCTGGCAATCCTGAAAAACGAAATGGTGGCCGCGGCATTCGGTGAACTCGATCCTGACATCGCGTGTTATCTCAATGATCAGGAATCCCAAAAATTATTGAATGATCTTGCCGAGGAGTATGCAGCTTTGTTTATTGTACCGGGCGGCATCTCTCCCCACGAATCCGTGCGTCTGCACGGCATGCTGAACCAGAAACCGGCCTGGGAGGCGGAAGCATTCTATCGCCGGGGCGGGCTTGTGATCAGTGATGAATGTCGCCTCATGCCCGACCATCTCGGCATGGAATTAGAGTTTATGGGATACCTAGCCGGCCGGGAGGCCGAGGCCCACGCCAAGCAAGATGAAGAAGAGGCCGCCAAGTGGATCGGGCTACAGGGTGATTTTTTTCAGAACCATATCGACAATTGGGCCTTCAGCTTCCTCACGGACCTGCAGAGATACGCCTTTCATCCCTTCTATAAGGGGCTGGGATCATTGACCATAAATTATCTGAAGACGGAGAAGGGACATCTCGGCATCCCGGAGAGAGGGGAAGAGATGACATTACTGTACCCCCGATAAACGGGATAAGTAAGTTTACGAAATTATTTTTTGCCATTCTTTTCAGTACCCCTTTGCGGGGTAGAAAGCCGCAAAAATTAATTTCTTGCTTACTAAAGTCAGCACCGGACAGCTCTCAAACCGGAAGGAGGAAGACCATGGGTGGCGAAAAGAAGGAACTGAGTAGAAAAGAATTCCTCTCATTGTCGGCGGCAGTTGCGGGAGCCGGCCTGGTCTCCGCTGCTAATAATGCTCAGGCGGGAGAGAAAAAAAAAGCCAAATGGGCGATGGTGATGGATGCCAGAAGGTGCATCGGGTGCCACGCCTGTACAGTCGCTTGCAAGGCGGAAAACGAGGTGCCCCTCGGCGTCTGGCGGACCCACATCAGGGCCCAGGAGAAGGGACAATACCCTCATACCAAACGGTATTTCTTCCAGTGGATCTGCAACCACTGCGGTCATTGCGCCCTGGCATCCCAAGGCGGCGGTCTCGGAAGCTTCTACCGGCGGGATGACGGCATCGTGCTCTTCGATTACAAGAAGTTGCAGGGAAAGACACCCGCCGAGATCAAGGCGGAGGCGGATCTTGTCATTTCCTCCTGCCCTGTGGAGGCCATCTATATAAACCCTTTCACCGGGTTCCCTGAGAAATGTACCTTTTGCGTCCATCGGGTCGAGAAGGGACTGGTCCCGGCCTGTGTCCAGACCTGCATCCCGAGGGCCAGGGTATTTGGCGACCTTGCGGACCCCGACAGTGCAGTCTCCAGGCTTATCGCTTCCAACCCGACGCAGAAACTATGCCCGGATGGAAATGTGTTCTATATAGGGGCCGAGGGACAGCAGATCGACGCGATTCAGGGCAGCAGACAGGTAGACCCGGCGGATTTCGAAAAGGGCATTCTTACCCAGTATATATAGGAGGAGCGGACCATGGAGATGACGAGAAGAAGCTTCGTAAAGCTGGGAATGGCGAGCGGTACGGCAATTACCGCCGGCAGCCTGAACCATTTCGCCGCCGCCGCTGAACCCGCGCTCGGCGGAAGGGGCGTGCATGTAAAGGCCGACCGGGTGACCGGCGAAGAATGGGACAAGGTGGTTCCCTATACCTGCCTCGTCTGCAACATTGAAGATGGCGGGCTGGCCTTTATCAAGAACGGCAGGGTGAAGAAACTCGAAGGTAACGACAAACACGTGTCTACCCGGGGCCGACTCTGTGCCAAAGGCAATGCCGGAATCGGGCATCTATATGACCCCGACCGGATACTTTACCCGCTCCGGAGAACCGGTCCGCGGGGCAGCGGCCGGTGGAAGAGGGTTTCCTGGAATGAAGCAATCGGCGAAGTGGCTGAAAAGATCAAGACGATCCTTAATGCAGGCCATCCCAATGAGATCATGATGAAGTGGGGGAGGAACCGCTCCGGAGGGGCAGCGGAACGGTTCATGGCAACCCTCGGCTCCAAGACGATTGTCAACCACACCTCCACCTGCGAGTCGTCAAAAAAGGTCGGGATGGAACACACCTGGGGTCCAGACATCGAGACGCCGGACTTCGAGAATTCGCAGTATATCCTTAACTTCGGGAGCAACATCCTCGAGGCCGGATATTTCATGAACCCTTACTCGCAAAGACTCATAGACGGGCTGGTGGATGGCAAGGCCAAACTCGTCACCTTCGACGTGCGGCTTTCGAATACCGCGGCCAAAAGCGACGAATGGCTCCCTCTCTTCCCCGGCACCGACGGTATCGTCGCCCTGGCGATGGCGAACGTCATCATGCAGGAGGGCCTGGCCGACAAGGAATTCATCAATACCTGGACAAACTTCCCGGCGGACAGGCTGGAAGCGTACCTCCGACAGTTCACCCCGGAAATGGCGGAACGGTATTCCGGGGTCCCGGCAAAGGACATCAGGAGGATCGCGATCGAGTTTGCCAGCGTGAAGCCGGCGACGACCTATACCTACCGAGGACCCAGCAAGCACCTCTATGGTTCTTACAGCGAGAGGTGCACAATGCTCCTGCCGATCATCACGGGAAATATTGACGTGAAGGGCGGCTATTGCCTGCCGCGGGGCATGTCGTACCTGCAGCCCCAGCCGGTGCCTCCCCCGGCGAAGGAACCGAGCTACCTTTCGACACCGCCCGATTATCCCCTGGCACACCACAAGGTGAGCCATCTCACCCCCTTCTGGATAAAGGAGGGCAAGCAAAAGATAGGTATGTATTTCAACTACTATTCCTGCGAGGCCTTTACCAATCCGGCGGCCAGTTACTGGAAGGAGGTGCTCCTCGATGAGAAACTCATTCCTTTCAGTGTCACCTTCTCCAACCAGATGGACGAGACAGTGGCACTCATGGACCTCATTCTTCCGAATTGCACCTACCTCGAAATGCATGACCCCGAAAGCATGCCGTCGAGTCTCTGGCCCTGGCTCGGCATCAGGCAACCGGTCGTGAAGCCCCTCGGTGAGGCGATCGAGTTCCGGGAGGTCCTCAAGATGATCATCCACAAAGTGGATTCCGACGGCAAGAGAGGAATGAAGAAGTACTGGGGGTTCAAGGATGGCGAAGACTATCTGCGGAAACAGTTCGACGATATTCCGGGTCTGAAACAAGCCGGCGGGTACAACTTCCTCAAGAAAAACGGCGTCTGGCCCGTGTACGGCTCACTCGACCCGGCGACCGGGAAAATCATCGATAAGAACGGTAAACTGATCAAGGCGGAGTACGGCCTGTACCTGAAGGAGGACCCAAACGGCAAGGTAACCGTGAACGGCAGGTTACGCCGCGGATTCGCAACACCGGACGGGAAGATTAATATTTTTGCAGAAGAGTTCGAAAATTATGGCTTTAACCCTTTGCCGACGTTCAAACCGCATCCGTGGCATTGGGATAAGGATGGCTCCTCAAAGTTGAAGGACAATGAGCTGGTGCTGACGACCTTCAAATGGAACGTCCATGTCCAGAGCAGGACCTCCAACCTGAAATGGATGGCCGAGATCGTCCATCGAAATCCGGCCTGGCTAAATGGCGATACCGCAAGGAAGTTCGGAGTCAAGGACGGAGACCTGATCAGAATCACGAGCCCGGTGGGATATATGGTGACCAAGGCCAAGGTCACGGAAGGCATCCACCCCAGGGTCGTGGCGGTTTCCAATAGCCTGGGAACGAAATTCGGCCGGATCGCCACAGCTGACAAGGAGGCGCCTCGTCCCGCCTGGGGCGACACGGAAGATCCGGACATGAAGAACATCTGGTGGAAGGACGAAGGCGTGAACCCGAACTATCTGATCCCGGTTTCTGCGGACCCGATCGGAGGATCGCAGGGCTGGTACGACACCGTCGTCAGTCTCACTCCCGCGCAAGCTGGTGACAAGTTAGGCGATGTGAAGGCCGATAATGACAAGCACTTCGAGTTCTTCAAGGAGACGCTGCAATACGCTTACACGGGCGACAAGCACAAGGAGATGCACCCCGAGATAGAAATAAAGCCGCGTCTCAAGCACAAGCCCTGGGAGACATAGTGTAACTTATTTGAACAGCGGGCAAAGAATTCTTGCGCGAGGGCCAAATCATTAGAACATAATTTGCCTTGGACAGGATCTGCGAGAGAACAGGTCGGTGCGAGGGGTGAGGCAAAGCCGATTGGGCTTAAAGTTTTTCCGCCGCATCCTTCTCCAGAATTTTTTTATCCACCTTCCCGGAGGGCAACAGGGGCAGGGCAGCAATTATCTCCATTTTTTCCGGTAACTTATAAGCCGCAACGCCTTTCGTTTTAAGAAAGGAGACCATCTCCTCGAAAGCGATATCCTGTCCCGGGTGGGGAACTACATAAGCACAGGCCTTTTCACCCATCACGGCATCGGGCATCTTGACCAGCGCCACCTGGGCGATCTTGGGATGACTAATGAGAATATTTTCGATTTCAATCGGATAGATGTTCTGGCCGCCCCGAATAATCATTTCCTTCTTGCGGCCGACGATCAGCAGATTGCCATCCCGGTCAAACCGGCCCAGGTCCCCGGTTTTATACCAACCATCCTCAGTCCAGGCCGACGCCACAGCCTCCGGATCTTTGAAGTACCCCGTTACCAGGGTCGGGCCCTTGGCCAGTATTTCCCCCACTTCCACCTCCGGTCCCTCCCGGCCCTCATCATCGACAAGCTTAATCTCGTTGCCTTTCGCCGGTTTACCGATGGTGGACAGCCGGACCTTATCGGCATCGGAGAAGGAGTGAATGGTCATGCCGCCGGCATCCATGGCCCCGTAAACCTGGACAATCGTGCAGCCGAATGCCTCCTGCACTTCCTTCCCCAGTTCCGGGGGCAGGGCGGCGCCGGCACAGTAAAAACAGCGCAACGATTGTAAATCGTAATTGCGGCGCGCCGGATCGCGGAGCATCATGGCCAACTGCGCCGGCACGACGCCGGCAAAAGTAATCCGTTCCTTTTCGATGATTTCGAAGGCCTCCTGCGGAGAAAAATGCTCGAGCATCACTACCTTGGCATGCACCCGGGGGGCGCTGAAATAGGTGGGAATATTGGGCCCACCGGTGGCCGGAGTGAGGGCTCCCAAAACATCCCGTTCAGTAATTTCAAACCTCTCCGCAAACTCCTTACCCTCATAAATGCGACAACAGAGGGGCGATTCCACGAACTTCGGAAAACCTGTAGAACCGCTCGTCTGGGCAACGAGGGAAAACTCATCGGCCGGACATTTCGTCCCTTCCAGGCAGTCGGCGGAATATTTCTGCTCCACGGGAGATTCCACCATCCTCTTGATCGATATCGCTCCTTCCGGCACCTCGTCGCCGACTACAAAGACATGCCGGAGCTTCGGCAGGCCGGGACGAAGCTCCCGGATCATCTCAAAATGGTCAAACTCTCTCGATTTCCAGGGGATCACCACGCCGACCGCTTCCACCCGCTTGAGGACATATTCCATTTCACTGTGCCGCCAGGTCCTCAGGACAGGCAGGCAGAGCAGCCCCACCCGTTCGCAGGCCACCCTGAGCAGGACCAGCTCGACGCTGTTGGGCAACTGGACCACCAGCATATCGTCTCTCTTAAAGCCCAAGTCCAGAAAACCCAGGGCCAGACGATCAATCCAGAGATTCGCTTCCCGCCAGGTAAGTCTGGTCCGGGAATCCACCACCGCCTCAGCGTCGGGATAATTCCGGGCATTAACGTTCCAAAGATCCGAAAGGGTCGTCGTTTCCCAATACCCTTTCTCCCGGTATTCTCTATACAACTCCTCATCATGCCGCACCGATTTAGCCATATGACTCAGCCCTCAAAACATTTGATATCATTATGTTATACGAAAACATATTCCTTACCCTTTGCCGGATCGGCAGCATACCGCCTCCCGGAAAAAAGTCAATATTTTTTTCGGAAGGCCGGGCAAAGAGCCCGGCCGAAAGCAGACGGAAGAATGATTACAAAAAAGAGTTAATACTTGACAACGGCGTTACTGCTTCGCTTCGCTCATTACCTTTTTAGCGATGCCTAACCATTTACCGCGTTGAGCCAGGGCATCCATTTCCGAGTAATATTTCTTGCCGGCGACCGGCACCAACAGGGGGCTGAATTCTTTAGTGGAGACGTCAGCCCGGGAACTGGGATTGCCAAAACTCTGAGAAAAGAGGGTTTGTCCTTCCTTAGTCAACAGCCAGTTAATGAAGACCCTGGCGGCGTTAGGATGGGCAATCTGACCGGGAACGCCCAGGACGCCGGCCGCCGTCGCCAGCCGGTTGTCCTCTTTTACCAGCGAAGGTTTTACGGGAGCACCGAGGGAGATAAACTCCGCCGAGAGATCCGGCAGCGGACAGAGAGCGACGGCATATTTGCCCCGGGCAACAGATTCCATCTGGATGCGGTCATCCCTTTGGATATCGATCCCCTGATCCCTAATTAAGCGCCGCAAAAAATCAACCGTCTCCGTTTCCCCCCATAAACTGTGCCCCAGGTGCGTTAGCACCCCATTGGCCGGACCAGTTACGGAAGGGTCATCCATGGTAATCTTGCCTTTATATTGGGGCTCCAATAAATCTTTGTAGCTGGTAATCTTGCTGCCGTCGATGAGATTCGTATTGTATACAACGGTGCGAATGACTACTTCAATCATGCCCAAAGCCGTACCCTCTTCATCTGCCAGCGGAACTTTTCCCGCCCGCCAGACCTTCGGATCCAGGACTTCGGGAAGCATGAGCAAGGGATTAAGGGATCCCAACAGGCCGGCCGGTTTCATAGTCGCCACCAAGGTACCGTAACCGCCGCCGATGACATCAACGGCATTTAGCCCCGCCTGTTTTTCCTTTTGCACCCGGACCATGAGATCGGACCCTTTGCTGAAAGGTAAAAATTGGAGTTTGATGCCGTATTTCTCCAGGAAGGCTTTCGTCAGAGTGGTCCTGGTCTCCGGTCGCCAAAGGCTGTAGATAACGACGATGCCTTCTTTCTTGCCTGCCTCGAGAACATTGTTCCATTGTTTTTCCCATCCGGCGGCAACCGATGGTGCGGGAGCGGCTTTCCCCGCCGTCATTGATGGGGCAGCACTCGAAGGCGCTGCCGGTAAGATGCCAACCATTAAGGCCAAGAAAATAACAACTAAATGTCTCTTCATCGTGCCCTCCTGATATCCCATAATGTTAGTGAATAGCTAAATTAGCCCCGATAAACGGGATAAGTGCGTTAACGAAATTATTTTTTGCCGGAAAAACGCAGAAAATAATTTCTAACTTACTAAAAGAAAAAATCAATGGACGGTGGATAAACCATTTACCCAATATATGAATGCAATTCAAATGTGGTGAGAGGTTCCTAATTCGGAGTAATATCTAAGGCGCTATGCATTACCGTGTCAAGCTAAATCTTTCTCTAAATCTATTTTACGCTGGCCCACCCTATCATCTTACTTTCCACAATTTTATCCTTGTCATTTCAAAAAGCTAAGAACCGTATCCCCCTTTTTCACGCATACATTGCGGCGGCCGCCGCGCATTAATATTTCCCGCACCAGGAGTACCAGAGGCGTGCGGTAAAGGGGATATTCCAATACTGGCGTGGCCGGCCGCAGGGCTTTCAGTTCTTCCCGCCCCCCCATGATATACCGCAGTAATAGTTCGTCGTCCGGAATGCCCGGTTCTCCGAGTTGCCGCTTCAATTCTTCCAGAGAAGGTTCATAACGGTTGCCTCGCGACAGTTCCCCGGCCCGGGGCCGGTCAAGGATTCTGTCTCTCACACTCGGCAAAACCCCGGAAGCCGCTTCCTCGCCAAAATAACCCGTGGCATACTTGATGACTTCATCGGCCACCTCTTTATACCGCTCGGCAAGGATCACATTCAGGGCGGCCTGGGTTACCACGTGTTGTGAAAAGGGGGTCACCATGATGGGGTACCCCAGATCCCTGCGAACCTCTATCGCTTCCTTGAGAATATCGTTGAATCGGTCCTGCATCCCGATTTCGGTCAGTTGCCGCTTCAGGTTGGATATCACTCCGCCCGGTATCTGATGCAGATATTGCGAATAATCATATTCCAATGGCGTTCCCAGCGGCAGGCCCTCGGCCTTCGCGAGCAATTCGAAATGACGGGACACCACCCGGATCGTTTGTTCGTCCATCCGGGGAGAATAGCCCAGGAGGCGGGCATTCCTGGCAACATTGAAAATCGAAGGTTGAGCCGGGCCGTTGGCCAGGGGAGGGATCGCCGTATGCAACGTCCGGATACCCAGTTTGATGGCTTCGAGGTAACAAAGCGGCGCCAGTCCTGTCGTGCAATGGCTGTGCAACTCCAGCTTCAGCCCGTTCAAGTTGGCCTGGATCGCCGGGACCAGCGTCCTGATCCGCTCCGGGGTGAGCAAGCCGCTCGGGTCTTTCAGGTAGATGCGGTCCGGCTTCAGCGTCACAGCTTCGCGGGTTTTTTGGGCATAGTATTCGTCGGTATGCTTCGGTGATTCCGAAAAGGTGAGCGCCAGCACCACCTCAACACCCACGGCGCGAGAAAAGCCGATGATCTCGGGAATCCGGAAAGTCATGTCATTGGAGGCCTGCATAAGATGAACGCGCTTGATTCCCTTGGCCGCCAGCACCTCGGTGCGCAGTTTGGCCAAAACCAGTGGCGCCACTCCGAACCCGCCGATGCCTACCCCTCCCATCACCGCCAGAGGAGTCCTGGTCATCTTCTTCGTCAGCAGGCGAATCCTCTCCCACGGCTCTTCCCGGTGCTGTCTCACCCGCAGCTTGAAAGGCGCGAAGGCCTCGACATCGATAGCCTCGAAGCCTGCTTGATCCAGCAGCGAGGCTACGGGCAGAATCATCCCCGTCTTCAGCCTATAGCTCCAAAGGCTCTGATCGCCGTCTCGCAGGGTGGTATCGACAAACTTTAGTTCGCTCATAGTTCCTGCTCTGATTCCCGAAGGCAAGGCCTTTTCCACAGCTCCAGGATTTCCCGCGACCTGTGGACGCGACCGAAGCGCCCGCCGATATTGGACAGGGCAGCTGCATGGTCTTCCTCAGTGTGAGTGGCGACACAATCGCTGAGCACCACGATGTTATATTCCAGCATAAAGCCGTCCCGGGCGGTGGATTCCACGCAGGTATTGGTAGTGACCCCCGCCAAAACCAGGGTTTTGATCCTGCGGCACCGGAGCACCAGGTCCAGGTCTGTCCCGATGAAGGCGCTGTAACGGTGTTTGGTGATCACGTAATCCTCCTGCCTAGGCTTTACGCGGTAGAATTGGACGCCGAAAGTACCCTCTTCACAGATCTCTGGCCGGTCTCCCCGCTGCCAAAGCAGGGCGTCGGATTTAGTCCAGGCATTCTGCGTATTCCGGACAAAGATGGTGGGAATCCGGAGCTGAGCGGATTCATCGAGAAATTCCAACAAGGTATCCAGCATTTTTTGCCCGGCCTCCACATTGATGCCGTTTTTGGCCTGCTCTCCCTCGGGATGGAGAAAGTCGTTCTGAACGTCTATCGCCACGATCGCCGTGTGACCCTGATCGACTAAGTCTCTAATATCCATAGGATCTCCTTGAATAACCTTTATTGCAGCAGATTTTTGAATGTTTCCGCCGCCAGTTTGAGCAGGGGGCCCTGTTGCAACTTGTATTCCTCGCCGGGAACAACATCCCGCGGGCCGGGCACCAGTATGGGGTCAAACTTTTCGTTGGCCACGTCAACCCGCTGTGCGGGGTATCCGGCAGCCGGAGATATGACCGACATGCCCTCCCGGCTCAAAGTCCAGTTGACAAAAAGTTTGGCCGCGTTAGGATGAGGCGCCCGGTCGAAGACCATCACGTTGACGGGCCCGGAAGTCAGCGGCATCCCTTCCTTTACTTTGAGGAACTTCACCGGGGCCCCGGCATGGATCATCTTCGTCGTCTCGCCTTGATCGCTGGCAATGGCAATGGGATATTTGCCGCGGGCCACCCACTCGATCAGCAGGCGCTGGTCCCTCAATACCGCCGGTTCCTGGGCCACCAGTTTCTTCATGAAGGCCTCCGCCCGGGGCCGGTCATAGGCGGCCAGCATGATATAGGAAAACCACTCCGCGCCGTTACCGGCTACGGAAGGATCGTTGATGACGATCTTCCCCTTCCACTTGGGCGCCAGCAGGTCGTCGTTGGAAGTTATTTCATTTTCCTTAACCAGTTCGGTGTTGATGACAACATAAGGCGCCGCTGTCGCCACGAAAGCAACTACCGTCCTTTTCTTATCCACAAAAGGGATCTGGCCGCCGCGCCATTTTGTCGGGTCCCTGACTTCCGGCAGCACAAACATCGGCTCCAGCGGGACGGTCATGTTCAGGGCCTGCATCTGGTTGAAGTAGGTCGTAAGCCCCTGAAAGCCTACATCAACCTGATAAACGCCACGGCTTCTTTCATTGTTTATCCGCTGCACCAGTTCGGCGCCCCGGCCCTGGACAAACTCGATGGGGATGCCGAATTTCTCGGTAAAGGCCTTGGAAATCGCCGGACGGGCATCCCCGATGGTGCTGGCATAGATGACGAGCCGCCCTTCCTTTTTCGCGGCTTCGACAAGTTTATTCCACTCGCTCTGATCCGTTTTCATCTCCCGCTGAGCCGCAGAAGCCTTGCCTGGTTTTGCTGTTGATTCGGCACCCCAAGTTGCACCGGCAAGAAGCAAGGTAAAACTCAACAGAAGAAGACCTATTTCAGGCAAAATCCTCCTCATTTTATTGATCTTCATTTGCATCCTCCTCCCACATTCATTAATTGGTATGATTGGGTCAGTGACAGTAATCGCGAGCGCCATCGGTTGGATATCATCGAGACCTTTGAATTTCTCCAGATATGGTCTAAATCGTCGTTCCCGCGTGCACGGGAATCCATTCTTTTCATGATGTTCTGACTTCCCGCTTTCACAGGAATGACAAGGCTAAGGCATTTTTCAAAGGCTTCTCATCAGGTTTTCAAATTCCCAGTTTTAACTGCAAGCTCAGGATAATCCCCGCAAGGGTTAAAACCATACCCTTTTCAACACACTTTTTTCAAGTTAATTTTTTATTCCTTGACACACATAGCCCTGTCTTTTATACTACGCTGGACCGAGAGCAGTTAATTCCCAGTAAAACCATGAGGAGGATCATGCAAAAGTCTTGCTGGCTGACAACTATTTTCTTCTTAATATTTTTCCTGGCTTTATTTTTACCGATGAGAAGCGCATCCCTGCCGCGCGCGGTCCAGCCCGCTTTGGCCACGGCTTCCGAACCGGCAAAGGCCTCCTGGAGAGAAAAATGGAACGACACCACAGCTGCCGCCAAAAAGGAGGGGGCCGTTGTCGTCTACTCGTCGGCCTCAGGCGTTGCCGTCCGGCAGGCCCTCGTATCCAAGGTAAAGGAACTATTCGGCATCAACATGGAGGTCGTGGTTGCACCGGGCGATCAACTGACACAGAAGATTATTACGGAGAGACAGCGGGGTTTAAACTTTGCCGATGCCTTTATCGCCGGGACCCAGATCGTCACCCCGACCTATGCCGGCATCTTCACCCCAGCGGACAGGGCCTTGATCTTGCCCGATGCCTCCGACCCCAAGGCCTGGCCGGAGGGCAAGCTGCCTTTCATCGACAAAAACAAGTTGACCCTGGCGCTGACGGGCGCTTACTGGTCCTACATTCTGGTAAACACCGACCTGGTCAAACCGGGGGAATTGAAGTCTTACGCGGACCTGGTGAATCCCAAATGGAAAGGGAAGTTGATAATGTTTGACCCCGCAGGCGGTGGAGCAGCGTCCTACTGGGTCTATTTTATGACCAGGCTCATGGGTCAGGAAAAGGGGGAGAGGTTTTTACGCCAATTGGCGACCCAGCAGGACCTGATGCTTACCAAGGACGCCCGGCTCCAGGGCGAGTGGGTGGCCCGGGGCAAATATCCCGTGGCGATTGCCGCCTCCATGGGCGTCGTCACCCCTTTACTTAAGGCCAAGGCGCCGGTCTCCTGGGTGCGCATGAGCGAAGGAGGGCTCGTGCATCCCTCCGCGAGTGTCTTCGGCCTGGTGGATAAAGCGCCACATCCCAACGCGGCCAAGGTATTATTTAATTGGCTGCTGACCCCCGAAGGACAGCATGTCTTCAGCCAGGCCTTCGGCCAGCCGGCCACCAGATTGGGCGTATCAACGGAGGGTCTCGACCCCTTTAACGTCCCCCGGCCAGAGGAGAAGGCCTTCCGGATAGACGAAAAGTTCATTCTGGAAGTGGAAGCCAAAGGGCGGGGACTGGGGAAAGAGATTTTTGGGCATCTTTTGCAGTAGCTGCCGGATAGCAAGGGCGGGCAGCATTATGATGATAATGAAAGTAGATGGAATATGAGCGACCTCGATATCTTCATGCAGATCGTAAAGAAAAGACGAAGCACCAGAAACTTCAGGCCTGATCCCATATCCGATGAAGTATTACGCCAGATACTGGACGCGGGACACTGGGCGATGTCCGGCGGTAATTCCCAGCCCTGGGAATTCATTGCCATCAAGGACCGGGACCGGCGCCTCAAAATTGGCGCGCTGCAATCGGCAACCCGGAAATGGACGAGTCCGCTGGAGGAATCCCGTGCTCCGGCGTTCCGTCATCCGGGCGGTCTAAACCGCAATGCCGGACCGCCGCCCTTTACGGTTGCGCCGGTGCTGATCGCTATCTTGGGCGACCCGCGAACGCTGATGACGTCGGTAGCGTCCGCCACTATTTTTACCGGGGAAAGGGAAACCTTCCATCAGGGCATGGCCAACGCGGCCATGGTCATGCACCTGGCTGCTACAGCCGCTGGTCTTAATTCCGAGTGGGTCAGCGTGAGTCCGCTCTGGGAAGAATCCCTCAAAAACCTGCTGGGTGTGCCTGAATTGTACCGCCTCCCCTTGCTGGCCGCCCTCGGCCATGCGGACAAAGAACCAGGTCCCGGCTTCCGGCGCAATCTTGAGGATATCGTCCATGATGAAACATACGACAGCTCCAAGTTTCGTTCTTCCGAAGCTGTTCTCAACTATATCACGGAAATCCACCAACGCCGGGCCGGAGGCTCTCAGGGCAAATGATGATCAAGGAGGTCAAGATGAATGATTTTTTCCGGAAAACCGGTCGTTTTCTATGGTTGTTTCTGTTGATGTTAGTTCTGCCGCCGGAAAATGCTTTCCTGCTCCCCCTGGTTCAGCTGATTCAGCCGACAACCACCTTAGCCGCTGAACCTGCCGGCCCCGCCTGGAAAGACAAATGGAACGAAACACTGGCCGCTGCCAAAAAGGAAGGCACCGTGATGCTCTATACTTCCTCCGGCGTGGCCGTCAGGCAGGCGCTCGTACCTAAGGCGAAGGAATTGTTCGGTCTGAACATGGATGTCATCGTGGCAAAGAGCGATGAACTGACACAAAAGATAATGACCGAGAGGCAGCGTAGTTTGTACTACGCCGATGTCTTTATCGCCGGGACTCAGATCATCATGTCTCCCCTGTCCGGCATCCTGTCCCCTCTGCATGATTCTCTCATCCTGCCCGAGGCCACGGACCCTAAGGCCTGGCCGAACGGACAGTTGCCGTTTCTGGACAAGAACCGGTTAGGCTTGTCCCTGACGGGCGCCTACTGGTCGTACATTCTCGTCAATACCGACATGGTGAAGGAAGGCGAATTGAAATCGTACGCCGATCTGGTAAATCCCAAATGGAAGGGAAAGATGATCATGTTCGACCCCTCGGGCGGGGGGGCGGCGGTTTACTGGGTCAATTTTGTCCTGAAGGTCATGGGCCAGGAAAAAGGAGAGAAGTTCTTGCGCCAGTTGGCGACGCAACAGGACCTGGTGCTTACCAAGGACGCACGGCTGCAGGGTGAATGGGTGGCCAGGGGCAAGTATCCCATCGCCATCGCTCCTTCGATGGGGGCCGTAACTCCGTTGCTGAAAGCCGGGGCACCTATCGCCTGGGTCAGGGTGAGAGAAGGGGGGCTGGTGCATCCTTCAGGCAGTGTTTTCGCTTTCGTGGATAAGCGGCCGCATCCGAATGCGGCTAAAGTAATCTTGAACTGGCTCCTGACTGCCGATGGCCAGCAACTTTTCAGCAAGGCCTTCGGCCAGCCGGCAACAAGGCTGGGCATACCGACGGAGGGCATCGATCCCTTCACCGTTCCGAAAGCGGACGAAAAGGTCTACCGCCTGGATGAGAAGTTCATTGCAGACGTGGAGACCAAGGGGCGGGAATTTGGCCGGAAGTATTTCGGACACCTGCTGCAGTAATTAGTAATGCGCGGGCGATTAATGAATCGCCCCTGCATGTCTTCCCGGATCTCAGCAACAACATCATACCCGGTCCCCGAATGTTACGTATTTTTATAGTGATACCAGACTTTGCGCACCACGGCGGGTGAAATCTTGATTACCTTGGCCGGGCATTCCTCTTCGCAGAGGAGGCACTCATAGCAATCCTGGGGATAAGCAGCCTGCGCTTTTCCAGTTTACGGATCCTCGGAAAAAACGTCCATCGGACAATCGTCAATGCAGATGCCGCAGCCGGCGACGCATCGTTCCTGATCGAATTTCTTGATACCCATTAAGGAGATGATAAAGTAATGGAACTCACGGAAGAAGAAGTTTTACAGATATTGAAGATTCTGGACGAGTCGGACTTTGACCAGCTGCATTTGGAAGTGGGCGATTTAAAGTTGTCGGTGAGCAAGAACGGCCCGCTGGGGTGTATGCAGGAGCAGCCGTCGGTTGCCGTGCCGCTTGCGGCCGCAGTAAGCGCCCGGTCGGAGCCCTCAATGCCCGCCCCTGCCCCTGCGGCATCGGGTGCGGGTGTTGTGGCAGCGAAGCCGGCCGCCGCGTGCGAAGTTGTTGCCGAGGAGGGGTTGGCGCGCATCACGGCCCCGATGCTGGGAGTTTTTTACAGCCGTCCTGACCCGGCGGCCCCCCCTTACGTGGAAGAGGGGCAGCTCGTCAAGGAAGATGATACAGTCGGTCTTATCGAAGTCATGAAGCTTTTCACTTCGGTGAAGGCGGGGGTGCAGGGCACGGTGGCGCGGATCTGCGTAGAGAGCGGTCAACTGGTGGAGTACGGGCAGACCCTTTTCCTGGTCAAGGCCCAGGGGACCTGATTGCGGAGCCTCGAACATGAAGAACATTGCGCGGATCATGGTAGCTAACCGGGGAGAGATAGCGCTCCGCATCATCAGGGCTTGTAAAAAATTGGGAGTCGAGTCGGTCTTAGCCGTTTCCGATATGGACAGAGACAGTTTGCCGGCCCGCTCGGCGGACCGGACGATCTGTATCGGTTCGGCGCCACCGCGGGAGAGCTATCTGAAAGTGGATACGCTGATTGCTGCGGCGCTGGGGACGGGTTGCAATGCCATCCATCCGGGTTATGGCTTTCTTGCCGAGCAAGCCGGATTTGCCAGTGCTTGTGAGAAGCAGGGGCTGGCCTTTGTCGGCCCCCGGTCGGACACGATTCGGCAGATGGGCAATAAACTGTTGGCGCGCCAGATGGCAAATGATTTGGGAGTGCCTGTGGTTCCCGGTTCGGAAGAGGTGAAGGATTTTGCCCAGTTTCAGGAAGTTGTCAACGAGATAGGCCTGCCCCTCCTCATCAAGGCGGCGGCCGGGGGCGGGGGGCGCGGGATGAAGATCGTTCAGGATATCGAGAGTCTGAAAGAAACCTTCGAAATCGCCCGTCAGGAATCCCTCTCCGCTTTCGGCGATCCGACTCTTTATGTAGAGCGTTATGTTCCCAGGGCGCGCCACATCGAAGTACAGGTGCTGGGTGACCGTTATGGCAAAGTAATCCATCTGGGAGAGCGCGACTGCTCATTGCAGCGACGCTACCAGAAGATTATCGAGGAGGCGCCGGCATACTGCCTGACAGAAGCGAAAAGAGGAGAAGTGCACGATTTGGCCTTGGTCATGGCCAGGGGAATTGGCTACGAGAATGCCGGGACGCTGGAATTTATCCTCGATGAGGAGCGTGGCGAGTTTTATTTTATGGAGATGAATACGCGCATTCAGGTAGAGCACCCGGTGACCGAGATGGTGACCGGTGTTGACCTTGTGGCGGAGCAAATCCGGATCGCCGACGGCCAGCCGCTTGGGTTCTCGCAGGAAGATATCACCATTACGGGCCATGCCATCGAGTGCCGGATCAATGCCGAGACGGTGGCCAGTCAATTTCGGCCCTGCCCCGGGCGGCTGGGTCGGTGGGAGGAAGCGCAAGGTCCGGGGATCCGTGTGGATTCGCATTGTTATTCCGGCTATTTCATCCCTCCTTATTATGATTCGCTAATAGCGAAGGTCATTGCGAGCGGCACGGACCGGAATGAGGCGATCGAACGTATGCGCCAGGCCCTGGCCGGCTTCATCGTCTCCGGAGTCGAGACGACGATCCCTTTCCTGCAATTCTTGATCAGGGACCCCCACTTTTTGTCGGGGAGGGTGAATACCCGTTGGGTGGAGCAGAAATTGCCGGAATTTCAGGAATTGCTGAGAGGGGCGCAAAAAGTGAGTAATTGGTCGGGTCCCCGATAAGGTGAAATATGAGTGGCCCGAGTTTTGAGGATACTATTTGGCGTGACGGCGATCAGAGCAGCTGGGGGCCCGGATGGCCACGCGCATGATTCTTACAATGTAGAAGGATAGGACAATGGCAGATAATACTCTCTTCGTACAGGATGGTCCGGCCGATTTACTTGCCGAACCCAGGATTCCCACCTTCGATAAGAAACTGGTGATTACCGTGGCGACGACGGGGGGGTTCATCAGGCATGAACACAATCCCGCTCAGCCCTACTATCCCAAAGAAATTGCGGAGCATGTTATCCGTTCGTATAAACTGGGGGCCGCCGTCTGGCATGTCCACATCCGGGACGCCGCCGGCAATCTGGCGAGAGAAGTAGCGCCCATCATCGAAGCGGCGGATTTGGTTCTGGAGCAGTGTCCTGATATTTTGCTGTCCCAAAGCGGCCACTGGGAGGTGGGGAAACGGGGCGCCGAGGGGGTCAAGTCCCTGGTGGAGCCGCTTTTGGAAGAAGGTGCCCGGCGCAACCGGCGATACATCCATACGGTGGTAATAAATCCCGCTACTGTGAGCCGTCAACAGATGGACCGCGAAGATGTGCAGGACGTGGTGACCTATCTCTTGTCCCGGGGCATTGTGCCCGAGTTTCAGAACCAGGATTCGCGGGCCATCAGGAATGTTCAGGCCTGGCTCATCGAGGCGGGCATACTGAAGCCGCCCTATGCGATGAACCTGCTCATGGGATATCACGGTCCCCGGTTTATCGGCTGCACGGGGCCGGACCCCTGGGGGCACATCGAGTTGCTGACCATGATGCAGATGTTGCCGCCGGGCAGCGTTATCGGTGCGACTATCGGCGGACGCCGCTGGCTGCCGCTGACGGTCCAGGCGGTTCTTCTGGGTGCGGACTGTGTCAGGATCGGCATGGAAGACGCCATCTGGATGTATCCCCACAAGGACATCAAGATCAGGCATTGCACGGAACCGGTGGCCAAGATAGCCGCCATTGCCCGGGAACTCGGCCGCGACATAGCTTCTCCGGCTGAGGCCGCCCAACTGCTGGGCTGTGCCACAAAACCCTGACCCCGCCAAATAAGGACTCAAGAATGACATCGCCGCATTTATTGTTTTTTACCGGGCAGTAAAAAAATGCTTGCATAAATCCGTTGTTCCGGATATATGAATGCCATGAAAAACGTCGCCAATATATTCAAATCCCTGGAAGACGAGACGCGCCTGCGCATCATGGCCTTGCTGCTTGAGACGGGCGAGCTTTGCGTGTGTGATATCATTGCGGTCCTGCAGCTTCCCCAATCCACCGTGTCCCGGCATCTGGCCCATTTGAAGAATGCCGGCTGGCTCAGGGACCGCCGGGAGGTGGTGTGGATTCACTATTCCGTCTCCCCGGATTTAAGTCCGCTGCAAAAACTCTTATCGGCAACACTCCGCACGATCCTGGCCGATAACGAGTCAGCAAGAAATGACCGGGAGCGTCTGGCAAAGTTTGGCCGGATGAATTGCTGCGCGTAGATCTTTTTTTTGACTGAAATATCCGCTGATCCGGATAACAGGGGACACAGGAGATGAAGAAAAGCGTCTTATTTTTGTGTACAGCAAACTCCTGCCGTTCGCAGATGGCAGAAGGCATTATCAACCATTTCCTGGGAGACAAGATAGAGGCCTTCTCAGCGGGAGTGGCGCCCACCTTCGTGCACCCCAGGGCGATCAGCAGCCTGGCGGAGATCGGCATTGACATTTCCGGCCAGCGTTCCAAGGGACTGGAGGAGTTTGACGGCCAAACCTTCGATTATGTTATCACGCTCTGTCAGAGCGCCAGGGAACAGTGTCCGTTGTATTTCGGAGGGGGCCAGCGGCTACACATGGGTTTCGATGATCCGGCGGCGGTTGATGGCAGCGAAGAAGAAGCCGGGGCGGCATTCCGCAAGGTGCGCGACGAAATCAAGGACCGGCTGCTGGCGTTTTTTGCCGGGGAATTAGACAGTGGAGGTGCAAGGAGTTGACATGCAGGATCAATCGATAAAGATACTCGCGGAAAGGCAGTTAAAGCTGGCGCCGGCGGGGTGCGGACCGGCCGCGGCAATGCCCGCCGATCAGCCTCCCTGTTGAGGGCCTCCTGCCTCCGCCGGTGGCGGAGAAGTTAGCGAGGCGGTCCCCGGTTTCACCGGGTGGCTGACTACGGAGGCGGGACGGGTGCCCCGGATTGACGCGCAGCTGGCTCTTGCCGATCGCCTGGGCAGGTGGAAAGTCCGCTGGGGTATCGGCCGTCTTAAGTACCTGGTTCCGCCCGGTCTTTATGCTGTCGGCGCCCCGACGGCGGAGTCGCCAGTGCTGGTGACCGCCAACTATAAAATGAGCTTCGATATTGTCCGGAGCACGCTGGCGGGGCGGGATGTCTGGCTGCTCGTGCTGGAAACATACGGTATCAATGTCTGGTGCGCCGCGGGTAAGGGGACTTTTGGCACGGAAGAACTGATACGGCGCATCGAAGCATCCGGCCTGGTTAAGGCTGTGACCCACCGCCGGCTCATCCTGCCCATCCTGGGAGCACCGGGGGTGGCGGCGCACGAGGTGGCGAGAAGGACCGGCTTCACCATCCGGTATGCGGCCCTCCGGGCCGGTGATCTGCCGGAATACCTGGACAATGGCATGATAACGACGCCGGCGATGCGGGAAATGACTTTCACGGTCCGGGAGCGCTTGGCGCTCATCCCCGTGGAGCTGGTGGGGGCACTGAAACCGACCGCGCTGGCGGCTGCGTTATTGTTCATGATCGCGGGGGCCTGGCGGGGGCCCGCCCCTGGCCTCACCGCCGTCTTCGCTTACCTGGGCGCTGTGGTTGCGGGCGCGGCGGCGGTGCCGCTTTTTCTCCCCTGGCTTCCCGGCAGGAGTTTTGCCGGCAAGGGGGTGTTGACGGGACTGGCCTGGATTATGGCCTTCTATCTCCTGGCTGGGGGAGAGGGGTGGAGCGCGCCCGTGACCGCGGCCGCCTTTCTGTCCCTCCCGGCCGTCAGCGCCTTCTATGCGCTCAATTTTACCGGCTGCACGACCTTTACCTCGCGTTCAGGGGTAAAGAAGGAGATGCGGATTGCCCTGCCGGTCATGGGGTGTGCGCTCATGGTCAGCGCACTCGCTTTGTTGTTGGGCAGTTTCTTGTGAGGGAGCGGGAGGATCTATGAAAGGTTTCAATTATCTGCGCAATGTGGCGACTCTGGAATTGAATCCAAAGGCCTGTATCGGCTGCGGCCGGTGTCTGGAGGTCTGTCCCCACCAGGTCTTTTCCCTGGGGGAAAAAAGAGCCGAGATCATCAATTTCGATGCCTGTATGGAGTGCGGCGCCTGCGCCCGAAACTGCCCCGCGGACGCTATCCGCGTCGATGCCGGGGTCGGCTGCGCTTCGGGACTCATCCAGGAATGGCTGCGCGAGCGGAAGTTTTACCGGGCCGACAGGGGGTGCTGCTAACAGGCCCTGCTTATCCAACAGGGGAATAAGTTGTCTTCTATAAACGCCATCTGGACCAGACTTATCCATTGACGAGTGAAGCATGATCCCGCAGAGGAGGTAACCATGACCAATTCCATCAGCAAGAAACTTTCCTTTCTCGACCGCTACCTGACCCTCTGGATCTTCGCCGCCATGGCAGTGGGGGTCGGCGCCGGCTGGCTCATCCCCGGGGTCAAGGGCTTCGTCAACCTGTTTACCGTCGGCACGACGAACATTCCGATCGCCCTGGGCCTGATCCTGATGATGTATCCCCCCTTCGCCAAGGTGAAATACGAGGAGATGGGGGACGTCTTCCGCAACAAGCGGATATTGGGGCTTTCCCTCATACAAAACTGGGTTGTCGGCCCGATTCTCATGTTCATCCTGGCTATCGTTTTTCTGCACGGCTATCCCGAGTACATGGTCGGCCTGATCATGATCGGTCTGGCGCGCTGCATCGCCATGGTTATCGTCTGGAACGAGCTGGCCAAGGGGGATACGGAATATGCCGCCGGCCTGGTCGCCTTCAACAGCATCTTCCAGGTCATCTTCTTCAGCGTCTATGCCTGGTTCTTCATCAGCGTGCTGCCGCCGCTCTTCGGTCTCCAGGGGGCGGTGGTCGACATCACCATCGGCCAGATCGCCGAGAGCGTCTTTATCTATCTCGGCATCCCCTTCATCGCCGGGGCTCTGCCCGACTGGTCGGCGTCAAGGTCATGGGACGGGAGCGCTACCACGCCGTGGTGGTCCCCAAGATCAGCCCCCTCACCCTGGTTGCCCTGCTCTTTACCATCGTTGTCATGTTCAGCCTCAAGGGCGACCTCATCGTCCAGATACCCATGGACGTGGTGCGCATCGCCATCCCGCTTCTGATCTACTTCGTGGTGATGTTTCTGGTCTCCTTCTGGATGGGCCGGAAGGTCGGGGCCGACTACGGCAAAACCACCACCCTGGCCTTTACCGCCGCGAGCAACAACTTTGAGCTCGCCATCGCCGTGGCGGTGGCGGTCTTCGGCCTCAATTCCGGGGCAGCCTTTGCCGCGGTGATCGGTCCCCTGGTGGAAGTGCCGGTAATGATCGGCCTGGTGAACGTCGCCTTCTGGTTTCAGCGGCGCTACTTCGTTGCCCAAATTCAGACCGTCACAGCCCGATGAAAGGAGACTGTCATGCTGGAAAAGATTCCGAGGCACGGCCAACCTTGACCCGCGACGCTGTTACCTGATTCCCTGGTTAGCCGAACCCGTGAAGGCCTTGGAGGGATAAATTTATGCAGGTGAGAAAGTGCCGGCCATGCAAAACGATTTATTGCTCACAACCTTTCCCGATCCTGAGGAGTTGCAAAAAGCGCTGATCGTTCTGGAGAACCTTGCCGGCGAATATGAGCTTATCATTCCCCAGCCGGCCCTGTCCCGGATTGCTCTGCCGGCGCTGGTCGTGAGTCGGGAAGTCCGGGGCCGCCTGGAGGCCATGGCGCCGGCGGTCCTTTTTTCGGGCTGGGTCGATTACCGGGCCCCCCGTGTGAAGATACCCGACGGACCGGCGCCGCAGGAGCCGCAGTTAGCTGGCTGTTTTCGGCGTTCTGTCGTGATGTTTCTGGGCCCCTGCGTGGCCGACGAAACGAAGATCCGGCTGATCACCCACCTGGAGGGAGATCTGGGGATAACGGCCGGCGAACATGGGTAGGCAGAAAAAAAGATTGGAGTAAAAGGATTGTACCTTACTGGACTGACTCATAGAGGCGAGCTCTTCGATCTGACCATGCGCTGGCTGAACGATGACCTTCGCGAAGGCGATGGGAAGGTCATTACCGGGATCTTCCTGTACGAAAGTGTTATCTCGGCTGCACTGATCACGGGCAAGATGTTGAGTATCCTGGGTAAAATATTCAAGACGGCCCTTGATGTAGAGCGCATCAGGCAAAAAAACCACCTGCGGGAAAGGTTGATTCAATATGTGCCGCAGCGCACTGAGCGAATAGAGGAAATTGTGCAGAACTTCGGGGCGAATCCGGAGTTTTATTTCCCGCGCCTTCCTCTCGACGCCGTTCTTGTTTTGGCCCCCGGAGCGCGGCTGGTATCCATTGGCCGCGTCAAGCGACTCTCCCGGGTGGCGGAAAAAGCGTCATTTCGGCTCATGGATGCGCTTTTGCAGGAAGTGAAGGCCGAGGCCCAACACAGCGCGGAGCAGCGGGCTGCTATCGCCGGCCTGCCGTTAACGTCACTCATCAGTTCGCCCGAGGCCATGCAAAAGGATTTCTTTGATGCAGAGATTGCCGTGGCCGGCCGTTTCCGCGAGAAGACCATGAAATTGCAGCCGGACGCTTTGACCGTCAACGACATGCTTGGCTTTAAGATCATCGGCGAGGAAAAAGAACTTGATTCAGTGGCGGCGCGTTTGGGGGAGGAGGCCGGGATTACCATCGTCGAAACCCAACGCCATACTGGAAATTACAATGCTGTCAACTTGCTGATCGATGTGGAATTACCCGCAGCAGGTGAATTTATGAAAGAGCTTCGTGGGCTGGATTGGTCGATTGCCGCTCAGCGGGGTCTCGATCCCGATGAGGCGCGCCGCGTCTTTCCCGCCTATTTGGAACAGGGATCGCGGACCATTCGCATGGAAATCATCCTAACCACCTATCCAGAGCTTATGGAATCGGAATTCGGCCGCTCGCTTCACGAACTCCGCATCCTCCAGCTCCGCGAGCGCAAGGAGTACAGCGGTCTTATCGCCCAGAACGCCGGCTATTTGATCGAGTATCTGCTCACCTTGGCGATGGCGCCTGTTCTTGAGGTGCCCGAACTGCCCATCAAGATGTTCGGCCGATACCTTCCCGAAACTGTCAGCGCCGCAAAATCCGCCTTGCTGGGCAACAACAGCGGCGGCAGTCTGCTGAATGCTTTCTGCCTGGCGCCAGGTTGCCCGGACCGTTTCTGTTGGCCTATGGAGAACGAAACATGAGGAGGAGGGAAATGAAAATAAGTGGGGGAAATATCATGATCACATTTCAAGAAGCGGAAATCAGGGCCAAGATCATCAAGGCCATGGCGCACCCCGTGCGGCTGATGATGATCGAGTTTCTGAAAGGTGGCGAGCGTTCCTTCTCGGAAATATTCAATCTTTTCAAGCTTGATAAATCAACGGTTTCCAAGCATCTGCTGGTGATGAAAGAGGCCGCCATCGTTTCTTCCCGCAAGGAAGGCATGGACATGATTTGCACCCTTGACGTCCCCTGTATAACGGACTTTTTCGGTTGCGTGACGGCGGTCATCGAAAGCAAGGTCAAGAAACACCAGGCCTGTCTATGCAGGTAGCTCTTGGGGCATTTAATGGCTATTTTGCCAATTAGCCATTGTTTTTGCCGGACGGAGGCGGGCGTCGCCTATGAGATCGAAAAGGTTACGGACATCGGCAAGATCATGGACTTTGGGGTCATGATGACTCCGGCCATCGCGATTGATGGAGAAGTGAAGAGCGTGGGCAAGGTGCTCTCCGTGGAGGAGATCAAGAAACTGCTGTAAAAAAGGACCAGCAGATTTATTTAACCGGGGATAAACATCCTGATTTTAGTGAGCTTGCTGTTGCAAGTGGTGCCTCCCTCGTTGATTGCCAGCTATCTGGGGGCCGGTTCCGGTTTCCGGGGAGTGGCAATCGCCGCCCTCGTCGGTTCCATAACGTTAATACCGGCTTTTATATCTTATCCCATTGCCGCCACCTTGATTAAGCAAGGCGCTTCCTATACGACGATTGCCACCTTCATGACGACGCTCATGATGGTGGGCGTCGGAAGAAACAGAGCGCTTCCGAGTCGCCCCTTGACCTTTCCTCTCCGGTGGTGGAAGAAGCACTATATCTGGCATGGAATTAGCTTACAAATCGTGGTAAAAATCAGATGAGGTGAAAAAATGAATGCTTTAAGCATCGCGGTCATCACGTCCATGCTGTTGATGTATACCCCGGCCGGGGCAGAAAATAAAACTTTGCTGGTCTTTGCCGGCGCCGCGAGCAAACCCCCAACCGAAGAAGCGGCCAAGGTTTTTGCAGACAAGACGGGCATCAAGGTTGGTTTACTATTTGGCGGTTCGGGCTACGTGCTTTCCCAAATGATTTTGGGGAAAAAAGGAGATATCTACTTTCCGGGCTCATCGGACTTTATGGAAACGGCAAAAAGAAAGGGCACTGTCTATCAGGAAACGGAAAGGAAGGTTGTCTACCTCGTTCCCGCGATGAATGTGAGAAGGGGGAATCCGAAAAATATCCGGAAATTGAGCGACTTAGTCGCGCCGGGACTGCGGGTGGCCATAGCGCGTCCCGATACGGTTTGTGTCGGACTCTATGCAGTCGAAATTATCGAAAAGCATTTGACCAAAGCACAGATAAAAGCCTTGCGGAAAAACATCGTAAATTATACAGAAAGCTGCGAAAAAACAGCCACGACCATCTCGTTAAATACGGCCGATGCCGTATTGGGATGGAGCGTTTTTCAATATTGGGATCCCGAAAGGATTGCCACCGTTAATCTGGCAAAAGAAGAAATATCGCGGGTTGGGTATATACCGATTGCTGTTTCTCAATTCACGAAAGATAAAGGGTCGGCACAAAAGTTTATTGACTTTATATTGTCCGGTGAAGGTCAGGCGATCTTCAGAAAATATCATTATTTTATGACCCCTGAAGAGGCCAACCGGTATATTGGCGTACCAAAGCCGGTAGGAGGGGAATATAACGTGCCCGCAGAATGGATCAGTAAATGAGCCGAAAGTTCAGCCTGCAACGGGCATTGATCATAAATGCGGCAGGAATCTTCTGTCTATACTTTATCCTGGTCATTTCCGTATTTTATTTTTTCAAGCCTGCTATTTCTTTCGCCATCCTGACATCCGGCCGCACCCTCTATTCTTTAGGTCTCAGTATCGTTGCGGCCACGGCGGCAACATTAATTGCCATGATTTTCGCGATTCCTGCCGCTTATGCCCTGTCCAGATATGACTTCCCCCTGAAGTCATTGATCGACACGTTTCTGGAGTTGCCCCTGGTGGTGTCTCCTGCGGCCCTGGGAGCAATGGTGCTGATTTTTTTTAATAATCCTATTGGGTCATGGATTAATGAACAGGCGGGTAATTTCATTTTTACCGTGAGCGGCGTCATCCTCGCCCAGTTCGTTACCGTCCTCGGCATCGCCGTCCGGCTGATTAAGGCCGTTATGGATGAAGTTCCGGTGAGATATGAACATGTGGCGCGCAGCTTGGGTGCTTCGCCGTCTTACACCTTTAAAAACATCGTCTTGCCCATCTGCAAGGGGGGCATTATTTCTGCTTCCATCCTGACATGGGCAAAAGCCTTTGGTGAATTCGGCGCTACGATAACCATTGCCGGTTCCATCCCCAATAAAACGGAGACGCTTCCTATTGCCGTTTTTATGAGACTTTCCTCGGCTGACATCGAGGGCACCGTCGTCATGATCCTCCTTTCCGTTATCATCGGGCTCGGAGTGCTGCATGTCTATAAAAGATTGTCCCGCCAAAAAGGGATGCCCCATGCTTGAGCTCACGAATCTTTCCGTCCAGGTGGGCGATTTTAAAGTCGCCCACATCTCCTTATCCGTGCATAAACGTTCCATCCACGCCATATTGGGTCCCTCGGGAAGCGGGAAAACTATTTTAATCGAGACCATTGCCGGCTTTCATCAACCCTGTGGCGGGCAAATATTGTTAGAAGGCGCAGACATTACCGCCCATGTTCCGGAATTGCGCAACATGGCTTATGTCCCTCAGGATCTGGCGCTTTTCCCCCACTTGACGGTCAAAGAAAACATCTATTTCGGATTAACGGCCAGAGGCAGGCTTAGCGAGACGCTAAAAAAAGAGGCCGACGCCATAGCCGAGGCGCTCTATATCAGGAACCATTACGACCGTAATATTGCCAATCTCAGCGGCGGCGAAAAACAGAGAGTAGCCCTGGCGAGGGCCCTGGCCACGGGAAATAATGTACTGCTGTTTGACGAACCCTTTTCGGGCCTTCATCCGGGGCTTAAGAAAGAATTCTGGTTCCTGCTGAAAGAGCTTCAAGTCCGCCATCATTTGACAATAATTCTGATTACCCATGATCTGGAAGAAGCCTTTTTTTTAGGCGATCATATCAGTATCCTCATTGAGGGGGCGGTTCATCAGAGCGCCGCCAAAGAAAAGGCGAGGATTCCGCGAGACAAAACGGTAGCCGCTTTCTACGGCGTAAGAAACATCTTTGCCGGCATTATTTCCGAACGTCAATTGCTGATCCCGGGATTAAATCTGGCCCTTCCCCTTGCTGACGGCCGGGACGCGCAAAAAGAAGAGGGAAAAAAGTTTGATGTGGGCATCAGGGCGGAAGACCTGATCATCTATGATGCAGAGCGTACCAATGGTGTTCTCAATTTATCGCCGGAAGTAATTTCGATGCCCACATTGCACGGGAAGATTACGGCTTGTTTCGAAAAGGGCCACAGCGCCACCGTGATTTTTTCTCCGGTAAACTCGGACATCTTGCTGGAGGTGGAAATACCTTATCATAAGGTGCAAAAATTATTTGCGGGCCAAAGAACGGACATGGCCCTTGCCATCCCGCCGGAGAGAGTTTTTATTTTAGAATCATGAAGGGATCTTAATGATTTTAATATAACCATATAACGAGGTGAGGCTTTTCGCTCCCAGGGGGATAAATGCCATGAGTACCAAAGGAGACGTTCGACAGGTCAGATCTTACTGCGCTTTGTGCCAGTCCATGTGTCCGATCGTCTGCCATGTGGAAAAGGAAAAACTCATCCGCATCAGCGCCGACAAGCAACATCCCCATACAACACCCTTATGTCCCAAGGGGCTGGCCGGCCCGGAACTCGTCTACGCTGCCGGGCGGCTGCAATACCCGCTCCGGCGCACTCGGCCGAAGGGCGATCCCGATCCGGGCTGGACACGGATATCCTGGGATGAGGCATTGGCGGAAATCGCACAAAAACTGGGCCAGATCAAAAAAGAGCAGGGCGCTCATGCCGTGGCTTTCAACCGGCCGGGACCGGGCGGCTCCCCGGCGAGAGACTATGCTGAATGGATGGTGCGCCTGGCCAATGCCTTCGGATCGCCAAATACCCTCGCCACGGGCCATGTCTGTCAGTGGCACCGGGATACCGGCTCCCGTTATACCTATGGAGAAGAAGCCGTCCCGGAGGCCGATTATGAAAACACAGCCCTCCTGATTATCTGGGGCCATAACCCCTATACGAGCAATCGCTGCAATGTGCGGGACCTTCTCATGGCCAAGAAGAGGGGGGCCAGGATCGTCGTCATCGATCCGCGGCGCACCGAGGCCGCAGGGAAGGCGGATCTCTGGTTGCAGATCCGTCCGGGGACTGATGGAGCACTGATTGCGGGGCTGATTCATCTCCTGATCCGGGACAGGATGTTCGATGAGCCCTTCGTGCGGGACTGGACCAACGCCCCCTTTCTCGTCCGAAGCGAGACCGGTGACCTTGTGAGTTCCGATCAGCTCGCCCCGCCCGCTCCTGCCGGAGGGTTCGTTGTCTGGGACAGGGCAGGAAACAGACCTGCCGTTTACTCGCCGGGCATCAGGGGATACGACAGGGCCGTTCAACCGGCGCTTGAGGGAACGTTTTCCTGCCTGCTCAGGCCAGGCGGCCAGGCAGGGGTGAGACCGGTATTTGAACTCCTCAAGGACCTTGTCGCTTCTTATACGCCGGAGTATGTTCAGGGTATAACCGGTATTCCCGCGCAGCAGATCAGGGAACTGGCCAATACCCTCGGGACTGTTAAGCCGGCGAGTTACTTCTCCTACAACGGCCTGGAACAACACACGAACGCAATGCAGACCAACCGGGCGCTTTGCATCCTCTATGCCCTGACGGGAAACCTGGACCGCCGGGGAGGGAACGTCTATTTCCCCGGCATCCCCGGTTCGAAACTGCGCAATGAAAAGCTTCTGGCCCCCGAAGGGCACCGGCTCCGTCTCGCCCATGCCAAACGGCCGCTTGGTCCGGCGGGGAAACCCAATTCATCGGCACAGGCCTACGAGGTTTTCGAGGCCATCATTACGGGGCAGCCCTATTTGGTGAAGGCCTTGGTTGCCTTTGGCGGCAATATCCTGACCGCAAACAGCCATAGCCTGAGGGGACGAGAAGCACTGGCCCGGTTGGACTTTTTTGTGCAGGCCGACTTGTTCATGACGCCCTCGGCAGAATTGGCCGATATCGTTCTTCCCGTCTCTTCTTTCTATGAAGCAGGTCATCTGCGGCTCGGGTTCCCCAATTTGTGGCCGGCCCGCAGGTGGATACAGTATCGGCCGCAAGTCATCCCGCCGCTTTTCGAAACCCGGCCCGACATCGACATCATCTTCGATCTGGCCTGCCGTCTGGGCCTCGGAAGTCAATTCTGGAACGGCAAGGTGGAAGAAGTCTTCAAGAGTCAGTTGAAACCGCTGGGTTTCAGTCTGGAGGAGGTGAAAGAACATCCGGGAGGGCTGCCGGTGGATCTGACGCTGGCTTATGAAAAATACCGCCGGCAAGATCCGCTCACGGCCGCGCCGCGGGGGTTTAAAACAGCATCCGGAAGAGTGGATATCTATTCAACGTTGTTCAAAGAAAACGGCTATGACCCCCTGCCGGTGTACCGCGAGCCCGAGATCAGCCCCGTGAGCAGACCCGATCTGGCAAAGGACTATCCGTTGATTTTGACCTGCAGCAAACTCCTGCCGTTCTGTCATGGACAGCACCGTTCCCTCCCCTCTTTGAGGAAGCTGATCCCGGACCCATTTGTTGAGATTCACCCGGACACGGCGCGGAACTACGGGATCGCCGACGGGGAATGGGTGCGGGTGGAGACAGGGGAAGGGAAGATCCGGCTCAAGGCGAAATTCACGGAAACGATCGGGCGTGAGGTCGTCTGTACCCAGCATGGCTGGTGGCAGTCATGCCCTGAGTTGGGCCTTCCCGGCTACCCCGCCTTTTCTCCCGAGGGAGCAAATGTCAATCTGCTTTACTCGACCAGGCACATTGATCCCATCACGGGCTCCGTACCCTATAAGGCTTACCTCTGTAAGATTGGCAAGCTGGCGGAATGATCCCCACCTTCCAAGAGCGCAGCCGGCCATTATAGACCGTCCGAACCGCCTGATTAAATTAAAGCGCGTCTCATCGCCAAGGTTTTGAGGCCATGGATACTTTTTAGCCGGTGGGATGCCGGGTCTGGATCGTTAATATCCACTGTTCATGCTGCAAACGAATCTTTCAGCTTCTTAATCAAGCCAATATTAGTTAATAGTCTTTATATTATCTGTAGTTACTGCTTAGCAGGTACGGGTGGCATTTATTTTGCAATAACTTAGAAAAAGAAATGCTGCACGAGGCGGGAGTTTTTCATGTTACGCAGAAAAAGATTATTCATCCTGATACCGGCACTGCTGCTTATCCCGATTCTATTGGGGATGATCCCCCTCAAGCTGGCGCATAAACTGGCGCAGGGGGGGCCTTTTACACAGAGCAGTCAAGGCTGCAGTTGCCAGAATTGCCCGGCCAACTCCCTTATCTCTCCTCATAACCATTTTGATGCCATAACCGCAGATTTAATATCGCCAAATCAAGGGTTGCCGCACTCACAAGAGATACTTTATGCGGCTCCCGAATACTTTCATTTCACCATCCACTCCAGTTCCATCCCTCTGCGCTGCTAATTTACACCGCAGCAACCCGTCTATTTAACTTAGCTCACAAGCATAATTCCTAACGTTGGAATTCTAGTGGCTGATTTTCTCCTCAGAGGTCAAGAAACGCACACTGGGGATGATGAAACCAAGACGAAAGGAGGTGATTACCATGAAAAAGACCATCATTACAGGGTTGATCCTGACTTTGGCGTTGGCGCTCGTAGGTGCGGCAATGGCTTGGGTGCCTGGCTCCGGACCCGGATTCGGCCGCACCTTTGGCGGCCCGGCAAATGGCGTCCCGCCCATCCCGAATCTCACGGCTGAGCAATCCGCTCAGATTCAGGGGTTGAGGGAAGGCTTTCTAAAAGAGAACGAGTCTCTGCGGAAAGAACTGTACGAGAAGAGGTCGGAACTCCGCAACTTCTGGCAGAGTCCGAATCCTGATCAAGCCGCCGTTGCCGCCAAGCGAACGGAACTTACCGGTCTCCAGTCTCAACTCCAGGAAAAGGCCGCGAGCCTCAGGCTCGAAATCAGGAAGGTGCTGACGCCGGAACAATTGGCTCAGATTCCTGCTTTCGGCCAGGACAAGGGATTTGGCCCGGGTGCAGGCTACGGCCCCAGGGGCTTTGGTTCTCCCAAAGGCATGAGAGGGCCATTCGGCCGCTGGTAACCAAAGAGGAGGGGCGGAGAGACGTCTCCACCCCTCCTTCTCTTTCAGCAAAGGGAAGCAAAATGAGGCTTGCCGGAAAGGAGACAGGACCATGAAAAAGGCGAGAGCTGTTAAATTATATGTATGCCATTTTTTAGATAACTGATAAATGATGGGGTATCGTATCGTTCAAAGTTCAAAGCGTAGAATCCGGCAGTTTTTTAGCGAACAGTGGGAGGATACAGAAATGAATCTTGTTAATGCGGAAGACGTCACAAAAAATTATCAGGCGGGAGAGGTTGTCATACCGGCCCTCCAGGGGATTAGCTTTACGATTGATCCCGCCTCTTTTGTCTCCTTTATCGGGCCTTCGGGGAGCGGGAAGACCACCCTCCTGAACCTCATCGGTTGTCTGGATGCGCCTACCTCCGGCCGGCTCACCGTGGCCGGCGCCGATGTGGGATCACTGGATCGCCGGCAGGGCGCCCTCTTTCGGGGCGCCAACATCGGTTTTATTTTCCAGGACTTCAACCTCCTGCCGGTGTTGACGGTCTACGAAAACATCGAATATCCCCTCCTCATGGTGCAAAAGGTCCCGCCGGGAGAACGGCGGCGGCGGGTGACTTCCCTGCTGGAGGCCGTGGGCATGGCGGATCAGGGGGATAAATATCCCGACCAGATCTCGGGAGGGCAGAAGCAAAGGGTCGCGGTGGCCAGGGCGCTGGTTGTCAATCCCAAGCTCGTCCTGGCGGACGAACCCACCGCCAACCTGGATCATAAGACGGCCTATATGGTGCTGGCGCTGATGAAAAAAATGCGGGACGAATTCCAGACCACCTTTATCTTCTCCACCCATGACCAGAAGATCGTCGGCGAGGCGGAGATCGTTTTTCAGCTCGAGGATGGAAAAATGAACGGCACCAAGGCGAAGGGAGGTAAGGGCAATGGGTAATCTCTTTAAAATTGCGATCAGGAATCTTTTGCGCTACAAGCGGCGGACGCTGCTTACTGCTTCCCTGATAACCGTGGGCGTGGTCTTTGTCCTGGTGTTCATTGCCGTTGCCGGCTCCTTCAAGAATATGATGATCGGTCAGATAACGGACTCCATGATCGGTCACCTGCAGGTGCACCGGAAGGGTTATGTCGCCTCCATCGAGACCCTGCCCCTCAATCTCAATATCAAGGGCGGCGCCATTGCCAAGCTGGAAGGCATCTTAAACGAACAGCCGGAGATCGAGGCCTGGTCGCCGCGGATCAAGTTCGGGGGGATGTTCAGCAATTTTACGGAGACCTCGAGCATCAGGCTGACCGCGATCGATCCGGAAAGGGAATTTAAGACCGCCCCCCTGCTGCCCCTGCGGGTGACGGAGGGCGGCAAGGAACTGAAGCCGGGCAACATCCTGATTCCGGAACTCCTGTCCCGGGGGATGAAGGTTAAAACGGGCGATTCCGTGGTTATTGTGGCGACCAATGCGGACGGCTCGGTAAACGGCAAGCAGTTTATCGTAGCGGGCATCATGGAGAGCGCCACGGGTCCCGGCGGCCGGGACGGCTACATCCACCTGGACGATGCCCGGGAGATTTTGCGCATGGAGGGCCAGCAGGTGAGCGAGTTCGCCATCCGGCTCAAGGATTTCGGGAAGCTCCATAAATTCAATGCCAAACTGGAGGGCTTGTTGTCCAAGGAGCTCAACCAGCAGAACAAACCCCTCTTTGAACTCCATACCTGGGAGAAGCTTTCGCCCTTCTTCAACATCGCCCGCATGATCGACATGATGACCTTTTTCATCAAGATCATGCTCATCGCCATCGTGCTCATCAGCATCATGAACGTCATGATCATGGCCGTGTATGAACGGATCAGGGAGATCGGGACCATTGCCGCCATCGGCACGCTGCCGGGGAAGATCCTGAGCATGTTCGTGATCGAGGGCTTCTGCATGGGAATAGCAGGCGCCGTCATCGGCAATATTGTGGGGATCGCCCTGGTCTTTATTCTCAACATGCTCAAAATCAGTTACGATTTCGGCCAGCAGCAGGGACTGCTCCTGCAGGCCAGGGTAAATCCTGCCGACATTCTCATGATATCCATAACCGTCATCATCGTCTCAGTCATTGCCAGTCTCCAGCCCGCCTTCAAGGCGTCGCGCATGGAGCCGATCAAGGCGCTGCGACACGTATAGGAGGCTTTCATGTTTAAAATTATTATGATGCTTTTATCGATGTTGATCGCCCTTCCTGGTTACGCCCTGGACGGCACGGCGCTGTTAAAACAGGTGGACCGGAACCTGAGTCCGGAGTCCTACGAGTCCTACCGCAAGCTCATCAATATCGAGCCGGACGGCAGAAAGAAAGAGTTCACCCTGTTCACCGTCAAAAAAGGGGTGGACAAGGTCGCCTCTTTATTTCTCGCCCCGGCGAGCGAAAAGGGCCGGAGCACCTTGCGGCTGGGGGAAAACATGTGGTTCTACATCCCCAACGTGGGCAAGCCGATCCGCATCACGAGCCTGCAATCCGTCGTGGGCGGGGTCTTCAACAACGCCGACATCCTGCAGCTGGATTACGCTGAGGAGTACAATGTGGAAAAGGTCGAAGAAAAGGGAAATGAATATCTCCTTTACCTCAAGGCCAAGACCAAGACCGTGGCCTATGACCGCCTGAAGATCTGGGCGGACAAAGGGAAGATGCTGCCGACTAAGATCGAGTGCCTCACGGAGGCCACCATGCTCATCAAGACCCTCTACTTTAAGGACGTCAAGGATTTCGGCGGCGGCATCGTGAGACCGGCGGTGATCGAGACGGACAGCCCCCTGTACAAGGGCTTCAAGTCCGTCATGCTGTTTGCCGGGATCAAGAAGCGGACTTTCAAGGATGAGGTCTTCACCCTGACCTACATGCCTAACCTGGAGTCGTTGCGATGAAAAGCTTCGTCCAGCTCGCTATCCTCATGTTAGTGAGTCTCCTGCCGGCGTTGGGCGCCGCCGAGGATAGCTATACCTTCGATCTCTCGGAGACGGAAAAGAAGCCCTACCATTTCGGCGGCTATGTCGAATTCAAGCCGGTGCTTTTCGGACTGGACCATGACGCCGCCTTCTACAAGCTGCGGTTCTCCCAGGACCCCAAGGGACAAACCCTGTCGGAGTTAAACGGCAAGGTTCAACTGGAGGGAAGTTATACTGGCGACAAATATCTTCTTTTCGCCAAAACAAACACCGACCTGAAGCATTCCTACGCCGGCGATACGGAACGGACGGCCTTTTTCGAGGCCTATGGTTCCCTGAAACCGTCGTCTTCCCTCAAGATCGATCTGGGCAAGAAGACCATGAAATGGGGCAAAGGATACGCCTGGAACCCTGTGGCCTTCGTGGACCGGCCGAAAGACCCCGACGAACCGGAACTGGCCCAGGAGGGGTTCATCGTGGCGACGGCGGACTACATCAAAAGCCTGGAGGGGCCGCTCAAGACCTTCTCCTTTACCCCCCTTTTGCTTCCTGTCTATGAGCATGTGAACGATGATTTTGGCAATGTCGATAAACTTAACTTGGCCGGCCGTTTTTATTTTCTTCTCTATGACACGGATATCGATCTGCTTTTCCTGACCGGGGGGAGCCGGCCGGACCGGTACGGCGTCGATTTTTCCCGGAACATCACCACCAATTTCGAGATCCACGGCGAGTACGCCTACACCCGGAACAGCCGGAAGAGGGTCCTGGATGCCAATGGTGCGATCCGGCAGGTGGAAGCAAACTCCTCCAGCTATCTGCTGGGCCTCCGTTACCTGACGTCCTTCGATCTGACCATGATCGCCGAATACTACTATAACGGCGCGGGCTTCAGCGGCGAGGAAATGGAAAATTTCTTCAGTTCCGTTGACCGGGCCGCTAATGTCTTTCAGACGACGGGAAATGACGCGGCCCTGAACAATGTCCGGCAGCTCACGGAGGGTGGCTACGGCCGGCCTAACCCGATGCAGGATTATCTCTATCTGCGCCTGAGTCAAAAGGAGCCCTTCGGCATCCTCTATTTCACCCCGGCCGTGACGGGGATCATGAATCTGCAAGACCGGAGCTTCTCGCTCACCCCGGAGCTTGCCTATACGGGCATCACCAACTGGGACCTGCGCCTGCGGACGGGATTCCTGGTCGGGGGGCACCATACGGAGTTTGGAGAAAAGCAGAACGATTACCGGGTGGAACTGCGGATAGGCTATTATTTTTAGTTAAGAAGACGGGAAAATATGGTCACAATATAGCTTGACAAAGTGTTGGCTATGGGCATAAATACCGACAGAAGAGGAAGTAAATGCCTAAGAAAATAAGTGGGGTCAGCTCAAAAAGCTGACCCCTTAAAATTTGGGTTGACAAAAAAGTTCTTAAGAGTTAACGTTAACGATAACGATTATCATTATTGAGAGAAGCTGATGGCTGAAAAAGAAGCAAGAGATATTTTTGTCAATTACTTGAAAGAAAAGGGTTTGCGTAACACCAGGCAAAGAGAAGAAATCCTCAATGCCTTCCTTACGGCCAACCGGCATATTACGGTCGAAGAACTGTATAACGAGGTAGCAAAGAAAGACCCCGGCGTAGGTTATGCAACCGTGCATCGCAACCTCAATCTGCTGCGAGAATGCGGTTTGGCGGAGGAGATTAAGATCGGTAAACAGAAAATGCGGTTTGAACCGCCTTACGGTCACGGACACCACGATCACCTGATCTGCCTGAAATGCGGTCAGATTATCGAGGTGAATGACGAAAAGATCGAAAGGCTTCAGGATAAGCTCGCCGAATTAAACGATTTCACCCCCGTGAAGCACAAATTGGAGATATACGGCTACTGCCGGAAGTGCCGGTAGAAAAGTTTTCCCATATTAGTGATAATGAATATCATTATTGAGGCAGTCTCAAGATCATAAGCTTCGATAATGAATGGAGCATCATAAATGCTTAAGATGATGTTGGCGCTTTTTTCTGTTTTACTGATAACGGCGGGCAGCGCCGCCGCCGCTCCGGAAGTCCTGGAGGTGAAGAAAGAAGCGGCCCGGGGATTACAGCGGCTGGAGGAGCAGAGTAACGATGGAGGCGAGCCGCCGGAGGCCCCCTTCTACAGGTACAAGGTCGGTGTGAACGGTTTTCTGCGAGGTGAAGGGGTACGGAACTTCCGGCTTCCCGAGGCGAACTACATCCCCGGTGACAGCGAGGGGCGCTTCCTCTACCGGGCGAAGCCGTATGTCTACTGGCACTCCAACAACTACCTCGATATCCACTTGGAGGGACAGGGGTACGGGTATGCGGGCGGGAATCGGCATCTGGACGAATATTCCCTGTACCAGGGGTTTGTGGAAGCCAAGAGTCCCGATAAGGACCTGTCTACTGGGAAAAGTTGGCCGGCCCTGAAGGCGGGACGCCAGGAATTTGTTTACGGGAGCAGCTTCGTTCTTGGCGCCGATTCGTTTTTTAACGGCCTGACGTTCGATGCCGTCCGGCTCCGGGTGCAGCCGCCGTGGGGCATTCTGAAAAACATTACCCTCGACCTGCTGGGCGGCAGGTATGCCGCCCCCTCGGCCGACAGGAAAAAGGGGAATCTGGCAGGAGGCTACCTGACCTATGCGCCGGCCGAAGATAGCAGCCTCGATGCTTACTTTTTTCGTGATACCGGGTCGGAAGACCATCACGAGGGAGAATACCTGAACATCCATGGATTCCGCAGTACCGGCGCGGTCGGCATCTTTGCCCTGGAGTACGAGGCGGTATACGAAACCGGGAGACTCTTCAACCCGAATACCGGTGTCAACGAGAATATCAACGCTTACGGCGGGCATGTCGATCTGACCGGTGAGTTCAAGGTCCGCGGCTTCAATAACCAGCTTTTCCTGAGCGTCGCCCTGGGTTCCGGCGACAAGGAGGCCGCCAACGGGATCAGCGCCCGTGGGGAATTCCGCAATCCCAACAACGACACATCCCTGGTAGGGGATATGAACGTCGTGGGGGACCTTTCCGGCATCGATGTCGGGGGGCATCGCGCCAGCGGCATGCAGGTCTATACCCTGGGATGGGGAATAGATATCCCTGTGGGGCTCAAAAGGAACCTGAACCTTACCGCCACGGCCAGAAAATTCACGGCGGACAGTGTTGAAGACGGCTTCAGCCGCGACCTCGGCCTGGAGACAGATTTCACCCTGACCTACAGGATGAGCAAGGATCTCTCGTTCATCCTCGGCTTTGATCGCTTCTTCACCGGCCAATTCTTCCGCGATGCCGCCGGCAGCGATAAGGACATCGATTACGGCTATGCCATGCTGGTCTTCAATTACGACCGGATAAAGCGGATTCAGAAAAGGATTTAGGGACCTTCGCGTTCACCGCACTTTTTTTACCTCCTACCGTTGGGGATGGTGTTGGAAATGCTCTTAGAGGCAACGAAAAAGGGGTTACGATTATCACCGTAACCCCTTAATTTTATTATTGGCGTCCCCACGGGGAGTCGAACCCCGGTTACAGGCGTGAAAGGCCCGTGTCCTAGGCCTCTAGACGATGGGGACGCACTGATTATGGATGTAAATATTGGCGGGGCAATACTGTTTTCAATAGAATTTCCCGTAATTTTTTATTCATATACTTTTCCAGGGTGACATGTCAAGAAGTAAATGATTGAATAATGTGTGCTAAAGCATAGTTAGCCGAAGACCACGGGTTCACGCAAGATGGCCTCTCTAGCCTTGGTTGCCAGGGCGGCTATCGCCGGGTGGGTATCGCGGAGTGAAGCTATCTGCCGGAGATTATCCGCAGTTCTCAGTACCAGCATGGCCAGGTCTCCATCGGCAATCCCCATTTTGCTGACGATTTCGTCCCAATCTTCACCTCGCGCCCAGTCGTAAATAACGGAACTCGTCCAGAGATAAAGGGCATTGGTCGAAAAGCCGGCCGCCGCCATGCGTTCGGATAGTGCCACAATCGTCCGACTGACCTTGCGATGGGCCTGCACCAACTTCTTAGCCAGCGGTTTATGGGTTATCTTGAGGTCCTGGTCGCCATCGTAGACAAAGGGAGCTACTATGGCCGCGAGCAGTTCGGCATCCCGTTTGGGGAAGGCTTCTTCTTTCAGACATTCAGCAATCAGCAGGGGGTGATCCAACCTCAGTTTGGACGCCCAAACGCCGGATTCGGTGAGGCGATTGTCTTCGTCTACGAAACCCTCCGCCTTTAAGAAATTAAGATGGCGCAAGCATTCCTCCCAAAGATTGACCCCCGCCCGGAGTGCCTGTTTCTTCTTCCCCCCGGCACTTAGTTGGTAGGAGGCGAGGGATTTTTCAAAGATATCCCGGATGCCCTCCGGCGTCTGGGAAAGCAATAAGTTCAAAATCATCGAAAAGTCATTGCGAATTTGACTCTGGATGTCATCGGGTTTCCGAGAGAAAAGCTTTTTGAGATGGGCAAGATCCATGAAACGTCCCGGGACAGCAAGCATAAAGCCGATGTTGTCCCGGCCTCTTCTTCCCGCCCGTCCGGTCATCTGGTGAAACTCCGTACTGCTTAAGGGCGTGAAATCATGGCCATTATATAAATCAGAATTAAACAAAACAATGGTTCTGGCCGGATAATTAACACCGGCGGCCACGGTGGAGGTGGCGAAGATGGCCCGCAGCCGGCCCATTTTCATCATCGTTTCGACAAAAAATTTCCACGTGGGGAGCTGTCCGCCGTGGTGGGCGGCCACCCGTGTACGTTCCAGACAATCCAACTGCTTATGGTTTCTCAAATAGGGAAAACGATCGAGCAATTCTTCCAGATCACGGTGAAAGGCGTCGTCCTCCATCGTGACCGGAGCCCGGCAGCAGCTCTTCAAAGCTGCATCACATTCGGAGCGGGATTTGAGGAAAAAAATCGCCGGGAGAAGTTGAAATTCCTCCAGGACTTCAATGATTTGCCCAAGATTGGGCGGCCTGCCGGCCCCCTGGCTTCTCCTGTTCTCCAAGAACTGCACCAGCCCCGGAAAAAGCCGCTTCTTTTCGAGGAAAGGCATAATCCTGCCGGAGGGGTGGAGGAAGAGGGGGTAAAGCGGTACGGACCGTTTTTCTTCCTTGATCACGATACATTCCTTGCCCCGGATGCTCTGAAGCCAGGAGGCGAGCTCGTCGTCGTTGCCGATGGTGGCGGAAAGCAGCAGGACGTTTACCCGGACGGGCAGATAGATGAGCACCTCTTCCCAGACCACTCCCCGGTCATGGTCGCCCAGGTAGTGGGCTTCGTCGAGAATGACCAGGTCGCAATTGAGATTGTCGGTATGATGCATGACGTCGTAGAGCTGATTTCGGAGAATTTCCGTCGTGCCGACAATGATGGGTGCATCGGCATTCTCTTTTGTATCGCCGGTAAGGATACCCACGTTGGCTTCCCCGAACTTCTGGCTGAACTCCACCCATTTCGCATTTGTCAGGGCCTTCAGGGGCGAGGCGTACCAGCAACGGCCGCCGTTGTCGAAAATGGACTGGATGGCCTGCTCCGCGATCCAGGTTTTACCGACCCCGGTGGGGGCGGTAACCAGGCAATCCGTCCGCTTGATGGCTTCGAGTGCTGCCAATTGGAAAGGGTCGGGGACGAAAGCAGCAGGCGTGGGCTTACCGATCTTGGCCAAAACATTTTTCAAGGCCGGTTCAATCTCCGGTTTCATCTGGAAATGTGGCCGGTTCTTCTTCGGCCGGACTGACCGGCGGGCATCCTGCTTGCGTCCGAAATATTTATTAGGGCTCAATGTTGTAGTCGCTCTTTCTTGGTCTCCTGAAAAACTGCCACACCACAGCCATCGGGACAGGGAGAGTTTTATTCAAAAGACCTATCGCTCATTTATACTAATTCCTTTATATCATAGATAATTCCTTTCGTAAAGTGCTGGACGCACTCCCGAATTGAGTCGTAAAGAATGAGAGAAGCGTGGATGACGGCGTGGCCCGCACGATATGATACTAACCTGCTCCTCAGGACATGTGGGTAACGGCTTTGCCAGTCTTTCTTGGACCAAGGTCCAATATTATTTTCTTGCAAATCTGCTACAGCGATGCTTACACTCCACCGGTGATTTTCTCTTTTAGTGCGTCAGAATGCTGAAATTGACGTTCCGTTGTTCACTTTTTACAAAAGGAGGTTCCAGATGACTAAGTTTTCTTGTAAGGTGGCTGTCTTTTCATCGTTTATCTTCTTTATGGTATGGGTTGCCCCTGTACTGGCGGCGCCCTATTTTGCGGGCAAGAAAATCGAACTCATCGCAGCCACGGCGCCTGGCGGCGGCACCGATACTACGGCCCGGGCGGTTGCCGCATTTTTGCCTAAATACATACCCGGGAATCCCACCATCATCGTGCGCAACCAGCCCGGTGCAGGCGGCGTTATAGCTGCCAACTCTTTTTACGCGAAGGCCAGGCCCGACGGCTTTAGCCTTTTCCATGGCTCCGCTACCCTAATCGGCGGTCAGCAGAGGAAGCGCAGCATTGTCAAATATGACCTCCTTAAAATGCCGATGATCGGCAACATCGGAGAGCCGGGACCCGTAATGTGCATCCGTAAGGACGCCGTCCAGAGGCTGACGGATCCAAGCGCGCGCCCCGTCCTGGTGGGCACCCGGCAGGGAGATGAGACCTGGGAGGTTGTACCGCTATTCGGGAAAGAACTATTGGGATGGAATATCGGCTGGTTGCCGGGTTTTGGAGGCACCGGTGAGATCGTGCTGGCCTTCAGGCGCGGGGAAGTGCACACCTTTGGCGATGGTGAAAATGTGAAAGCGGTCATAAGCGAAGGCATCGCCGAGCCGTTGGCGCAACTCGGAGTACTGAAGGGGGGCAAATTCGTGGCTCGGCCGGACTTCCCCAACATGCCGGTCTTCACTGACCTCCTGGGGGCCAAGAAACCGACCGGCATTGCCTGGGAAGCATATATGGCGATAGTAGCACCCGGCTATGTGTTTAAGTTCACCTCCGCTGCGAAAGGGACATCGAAGGAGGTCGTTAAAATACTGGTTGACGCCTACGCCAAGATGGCGAAGGACCCGAAGTTCAACGACCTGCTGAAAAAGAGCTTTGCCCTGGAATATGACATCAGCACCGGAAAGGAAAGCGAGAAACTCCTGCGAGTAGCTCTTGACATCAAACCTGAAACCATTGCCTATGTGGAGGAACTGTTCAAGAAATACGGCCTTGGGGCGAAGTGAACAGCAAGAAAGGCCCTGTACACTGCTCCCGGCCATTCGATTTCGCGCAAACTTATTTGTGGACTGCCGAAGGACTGTAGAAGGTCTCTTCCCACAAGCCTCAACAGGGTGTGGATGCGGGACGAACTTCCCGCATCCACACCCGTCTCTGACAAAGCCTCTTGATAGATCAGAGGCTTCAGTTCGGTGTGGCGAGGCCTATACCCCCGTCAGGAATCGCGGCAACGGCAGAAGGGGGTCGGGGAAAGGCATGTGAATTGCCTGGTCAAGAAGGCCGTACATGAAGGCCCAGCAGATGGCACATATTAGGGCCGCCACCCACCAGCGCGAGCCATGGCGATAGGCATAAAGGAATGACCAGGCGAGAACGGCGATATAAAGGCCCAGGAACCAGATGCCGAGGACAAGACCCACCAGCCAGAGACTGACACTGACAATCTGCATCGGCGCATTTTCCATTTTCTGATCGTCGGTCAGTTCGATGTCCATGCCGGAGGACTCCGCCACTTCCAGAGACCTCAATTCGCGGAATAATTGAATGACTGAGAGTATCCAGCAGGCTCCTCCGATGGTGAGCACCAGAATGTTGGCGCGAAAAGGCCATGTCAGGGATGAGGCAATGCCTATGCCAAGCAAGATCACAACCACCAGCGTCAGGACCGACTGAGGTCTGAATTTCATTCCCGTCTGCTCTTTTATTTCCGCTTCTTTTAGTCTTGCTTTTTCCGCTTCTATTCCTGCTTCTATTAATATTGCCTTTTCCGCTGCCTTCTGTCTGGCTTGCCATATTGGCAACAGAATGGCGCTACCGGCGATGAACAGGAAAATGATGATAACGCCGGGGCGGAGCAGCCAGTCAAACCCGTACGCCCCTGCTGCTATCCAGAGGTATTTCTCCATCGGCCCTGCCAGGACAAGCCCAAGCAGCATCGGCGCCCTGGGCCAACCGAACTGTTTCATAAAGAAGCCCAAGGCGGTGAAGATGATGAGCAACACAAAATCGGACATAGCGTAGTTGGCCGTATAGGCGCCCAGATAAACCAGGACGACAATTACGGGCACAATGACGCGAGCGGGCCAGAAGGTCATCTTGGCTATGGGATTTGCCAGTGCCAACGCGCCGATGCCGCCTATCACGTTGGCGAGGGTTAAGGTCCAAATGATCGAGAAGGTCAAAGGCAACTGATCGGTGAGCATGGAAGGCCCTGGCTTTATCCCGACAGCGATGAGTACAATGAGGATGAGCGCTATGGGAGTGCCGGTGGGAATGCCGAATCCCAGGGCGGTGATGTAGGAACCGGCATCCACCGAATTATTGGCGGCCTCCGGAGCTATGACGCCGCGTATGTGAGCCTTGCCGAAAGTGCCGTTGTTTT
>Ga0082335_1001602_pt1 | contig 46594 bp, 39 predicted proteins | sample Subgrocontami58m_FD_72375 | JGI IMG/M metagenome (GOLD analysis project Ga0082335, IMG submission 72375) | Subsurface groundwater microbial communities from S. Glens Falls, New York, USA - GMW37 contaminated, 5.8 m (SPADES assembly) (version 2) ...
ACGTCAACCTCGGCACTTCAGGCGCCGAGATCGGCGGCGCCTTCGGCGGTGAGAAGGAGACGGGCGGCGGGCGGGAATCGGGTTCCGATGCCTGGAAGGCTTACATGCGCCGTCAAACCGTGACTATCAATTACGGGACCGCGCTGCCCCTGGCGCAGGGCATCAAGTTCGAGATCTGAGGAGGGGTCGATGATTCAGCCGCAGGATGTGAAAAAGAACATTGCCCGGCATCTTTTGGCCGAGGGGTTTGATATCATCTTCGATGCCGAGAAATCCAGCGGCTCCCGGATCGTGGACCAGCGAACCGGCGATCGCTATCTCGACTTTTTCTCCATGTATGCCTCCATGGCGGTGGGTTACAACCATCCCCGCCTGGTAGAGGTCCAGGACCGGCTGGGACGGATCGCGATCAACAAGCTGACCAATTCCGATGTTTATACCGGCGCCATGGCAGAATTTGTCGCCACCTTTTCAAAAATCGCCATCCCTCAGCACCTGCCCCACGCTTTCTTTATCGAAGGCGGTGCGCTGGCGGTGGAAAATGCCCTCAAAACCGCTTTTGACTGGAATTACCGGAAAAATATCGCCGCGGGCGCCGGGCGCGAGCCCAGGAACCTGGTCATCCACTTCCGCCAAGCCTTTCACGGCCGCAGCGGCTATACTCTTTCCCTGACCAACACCTTCGATCCCCGCAAGACCCAGTATTTCCCGCAATTTTCCTGGCCCCGCATCGTCAATCCAAAAATCAGCTTTCCCCTGACCGCGGAAAACCTGGCGCTGGTTAAAGAGAACGAGGCGGAGGCCCTCCGGGATATCGACCGGGTCGTCGCCCGGGAAGGTCAGGACATCGCCGCGCTGATCATCGAGCCGATCCAGGGCGAAGGCGGGGACAACCATTTTCGCGGAGATTTTCTTCTGGCCCTGCGCCACATCTGTGACCAAGAGGATATCATGCTCATCTTTGACGAAATCCAGACCGGCGTGGGGCTGACAGGCCGTTTCTGGGCCTATGAGCATTTCGCTGTCCTGCCGGACATCCTGGTCTTCGGCAAGAAGACCCAGGTCTGCGGGATCCTCGCCTCGCGCCGCGTGGACGAGGTTTCCTGCAACGTGTTTACCGAACGGAGCCGCATCAATTCCACCTTCGGCGGCAATATCGTCGACATGGTCCGCTTTACCCATATCCTCACCATCATTGATGAAGAAGGCCTCGTCGAAAATGCCCGCGTCCAGGGGGATTTGCTGCTTACGGAACTCCGGAAGCTGGGCGAAGAATTCCCCACAGCAATCTCCAATGTCCGGGGGCGGGGCCTGATGTGCGCCTGCGATGCCCCGGACAATCAGACGCGGCTTCAACTGGTGAAGGCCTGCCTGCAGGAAAAATTCCTCCTCGTCGGCAGCGGCGAGAGGAGCATCCGTTTCCGCCCCCATCTCATCGTTACCGCCGATGAGATTCAAGAGGGGGTTGCCATCCTCCGGAGGATACTGGCGAAGGGTGACTATACCCGGCTGGAGATCGTTGCCGATACCTGCCCTGGAGGCGGCACCTGAAGATGGCTGCGAGGAAGGCGTTGGTGAAAAAGCTGCGGGAGCTGGCGCGGGGACAAGTCATTACCGGCGGGAAGGCGCTGGCGCAGTATTCCCGCGACCAGAGCATTTATGAGCTCCAACCGCTGGTTGTCGTTCTTCCCGAGGATGTCGAAGATGTGGGCAGGGTCGTCACCCTGGCTCTTCAGGAGAGCGTACCGGTTACAGTGCGCGGCGGCGGATCGGGTACAGCGGGGGGCGCCCTGGGCCAGGGCATTGTTATCGCACTGCCGAAAAATGAAATCTGGGGCCGGATCGGCGGTTTCTCAGCGAACGCCGGTCTGGCGCGGGTCTCCTGCGGGGCTGGTGTCTATCATAATGACTTGCAGAAGTATCTCCAGGCACAGGGCTTTTTTCTGCCCGCCGATGTTACGAGCGCGGAAATCAGCCGCATCGGCGGCAATATCGCCACCAGGGCGAGCGGGCCCCATGCGCTGAAGTACGGCTCCATCGACGATTTTCTGGAATCCCTGGAATTCGTCACTGCGAGGGGGGAACTCGTCAATACGGCGGACGAGGCCACGATACCGGGATATTTAAAGAATAAATTAAGCGAGTTGGAGCGCAGGATCAGGGGGGATGAGAAGGCGGGGGGAATTCTGGAAGCGCGGAAAGGACTGAAAACTGCCAGCGGCTATAACCTCCGCGCGTTTATGCGCCCCCTTGACATCGGGCAGCGGATCGCGCAAATGCTTGTCGGGAGCGTGGGCACCCTCGGCATCATCACCGGTGCTATCCTGCGGGCCGAGGTCTTTGAGCGGGAAAGGGCAGCTGTCCTGGTCTATTTTGATGACCTGGTTGAGGCGGGCAGGGCGGTGAACGCCCTGCGGGAACTGGACGCGGCGGCGATTGAGCTCATCAGCCGGGAAACGCTGCGCGTCATCGGCGAGCGCACTTCGGTGACCGGCGCCCTGGCCAGGGATGCCCACCTGCTTTTTGTGGAGCTGACGGGACCGCAAAGGCGAGAACAGGCCGAAAACGCCATTGCCCTGCTGTCACGAAAGGGCAGCAGAATGTGCGCATTGCCGGTTGTTGCCACCGGCGCGGACGAGATCGAGAAGCTGTGGAAGATGCGCAAGCAGATCCTTTGGCTGATCGAGCACCCGAAGCCTGGCTTCCGGGCCCTGCCCGTGGTCAATGACGTGGGTGTTCCTCCCGAACACCTCGCCGGATTCATTGCCGATGTGGAGAAGGTTTTCCGGAGACACAATGTTATCGCCCCTGTTTACGGCCATGCCGGCAATGGCAACCTCCATCTGCGACCACTTTTCGATGTTACCCAGCCCGATCTCCGGGAGCGCATCCAGCGGCTGGCAGACGATGTCTATGCCGCGGTGTTTCGCCACGGTGGTACCGTGACCGCCGAGCATGGCATGGGGAGGCTGCGGGCGCCCTATCTTAAGAAGGAATGGGGAGAAGTTTTGTACACTTATATGCAGGAGGTCAAGGCGATCTTTGATCCCGGGGGGCTCCTCAATCCGGGCGTCATGTTTAGCTCGGCGCCGATCACCGACAATATGCGTTCCGATCTGCTGCAACCTTGACGATTATTTGAAGCTTCAACTTCTTACGAGTTCATCAACTTTAATCAACAGGAGGGTGTTCTATGGAAAAGGAGGAAGGTTTCTACTGGGAACGGCACGCTGCTGCGGAAAAGATCTGCCTCGATCTTCTCGCTGACTGTCAAAGACAGAATTCCCTGTTGGCCCGCTTCGAACAGAAACTTCTCCATCGGACCAGCACCCGAATGCTCGACTGGGTGGACCACTTCTATCTGCGTGCCTCAAATGAGATCCGGGAAAAAATTACCGGCCTGGGTTTCGTCAGGCAACCTGAAAGCAGGCAGGAGGCTTTTTTCCATCCCGGCGCTCTCCTGCCGGGGGTCGTGCTGGCCACGCCTGCTTCCGGGCCGGAAACAGGCGTGGCCCTGCGGGTGGAAAACATCGCCGACTTCCTCCAGGCGAACGGTTTCCGCGCCGAGATCGACGGCGGACTCTTCGGGCCCTTTCGCCGCTGCTTAGTGGGAGTGGAAAACGGGGTCGCTTTCACGGTTGTGGAACGGAGAGGAACCAGGGATTACGAACCAGTCTATCCTGATGAATCCTATTTGCGGCGCTATTTTGAGGCCTGGGAGATGTGGCAGAATCGGCCGCGTACGGGCGATAACGAGGAGGCGGCTTTTGCAGCGCTTTCGCGAATTGCGGATCAGCTCGTAGAACAACTGGGTCCCGATCTGGCCGCCCATATTGTCTGCCGGGGTGAGCGGGGCTACTGGCTCTCCCGGAACTTCGCCGCGCGCCTGCAGCAGAGCCGCCAGGAAGCCCTGGGGTTGGGATGGCTCAACCACGACCACTATACTTTTCGCAGTTCGCGCTGCAACTTCTCCCGGTTGGTAGCGCTCTTTTCCCGGCTGGGCTTCCGGAACCGCGAGCGTTTCTATGCCGGGGCGGAAGCGGGGTGGGGTGCCCAAATCATGGAAAATGCGACGGCCGGGCTGATACTCTTTCTCGATGTTGACCTCGCTCCGGAGGAAGTGGAGACGGACTTTGCCCGCGATGAACTGAAGCCCCGGGAGCAGCTGGGCACGGTGGGGCTGTGGTGCGCCCTGCACGGCGATTCCATCCTCGGTGCCGGCCTGCACCACCTGGCAGCGCGTTTTGAATTCGAGAGCCTGATCGGGGATCTGGCCCGTTACGGCGTGGAGTACATGGCACCCTTCAGCAATTTTATCTATCTAAAGCAGGCCTTCAGTGTGGCCGAAAGCTGGGAGGTCGATCAGGTACGGGTGGAGAAACTGCTCCGGGAGCAGACCATCACCGGCGCTCAGGGGGAGCGGTTCCTCTCGCAGGGGGCCATCGGCAGCCACCTGGAAAACATCCAGCGACGCGAGGGGTACCGGGGATTCAACAGGAAGAATGTGAGCGCCATCATCCGGGAAACAGATCCAAGAAAATTTGCGGCATAAAGATACAAAAAAATCTGAAGCTGACCAGCCGGTAAAGAAAAAATGAAACAAAAAAGGTGATCATAATGACAGAAGTATGGTATTCAGGCTGTGCCAGGGCATAACTTTATTCAATTGCATAATTATTCTCAAGGGGGGGGAAGATGAAAGAATTGTGGACTTTACGGGTAGTATCAGTGGTCGTGCTGTTTGGGCTGGGCGCTGCCTGCCAGCTATTGGCTGTATCTAACGCCCTTGCGGCGCCTCAGCAGCCGGTTAAAGCGCCGTCGCAACAGGAGTCGGGATCATATGGGGAGATGGAATGGGATAAAACAGTGCAAGCGGCCAAGAAGGAAGGCAAAGTCGTGATCTATACCACCTTGGCCACTGATGCCAGAATGGCCCTCAGTAAGGCTTTCAAGAATAAATACGGTATTGACGCGGAGTGGGTGGCTGGCAGGGGAGCCGAAACAACGGAAAAGTTTTTCGCGGAGCGGCGGGGCGGGATCTATTCGGGGGACCTGTTTATTATCGGCGGCGTTACGCCGATCGTCTCACTGAAGCCGGCGGGGGTATTAGAGCCCTTAAAGCCGCTTCTTGTCTTGCCTGAGGTGACCAACCCCAAAGTATGGTGGGGCGGCGGCCTCTGGTTTGCCGATAACGCCAGAAGTCATGTTTCTTCCCCCATCCTGACAACGGCCCAATATCTGATTGCCAATACCACCATGGTAAAAAAGGGCGAAATAACCTCTTATCGTGACCTGCTCCAGCCGAAATGGAAGGGTAAGATTGCCATGAACGATCCATCGACGGTAGGGGCCGGCGCCAGATGGTTCGCCTGTGTATCCGAGAAGATTATGGGAGTCGACTATATGCGGGAACTTGCCAAACAGGATATCGTCGTAACCCGCGACCAGCGGCTGCAAATGGAGTGGATATCAAAGGGAAAATATCCGATCCTTATCGGTCCGCAGCCGACCATCGCGGCTGAATTCATCACGGCTGGCGCTCCCCTGATGTCGATAGAAGTATCGGAAGGCAGTTGGCTGGGGGGGGGAGCCGGACTGGCTGCATATGTAAATAAAGCGCCCCATCCCAACGCCGCAAAAGTATTTCTTAACTGGTTTCATACAAAAGAGGGGCAGACCGTTTACGGTCGGATTTCCCTTGCCGAGAGCGCCCGTCTGGATGTCCCGAACGATTATCTGGATCCGTCGGCCAGACGCAAACCTAACGTGAAGTATTTTATCAGTGAGGACGAGGACTTTATGTTGAAGTTCGGTGAGCTGATGAAATCGGCCCGGCAAATCTTTTCCGTCGGCAAGTAACGCGGCCTTCTTATAACCTTGTTATTCCCGCAAAGGCGGGAATAACAAGGAGCAGGTTTTTACAAAACCATCTTATGGGGCGATGGTGCCCTCGCTGTCTATCGTGTAAGTAACATCGCCCTGAGAGTTGGCGGACGTCATTGCCAAGCTTGCTATGGTGCCGTTGGTGATCGCCACTGTAACATTAGACGTACCGATAAACCCGAAGTTGGTCAGGTCGGCTGTCGTGACAGTGGCCGCAGGGGAATTGCTGAAGAAGGCCTGGGCAGCAGTGTAGGCGTTCCTTACATCGGTTTTGGCCGAGGTGTTAAATCCCCTTTTTTTGTACTGGATGAATTGCGGAACGGCGATCGCCGCCAGGACGCCGATAATGGCAATAACGATCATCAGTTCCAGCAAGGTAAAACCTTTTTCGCCGTTTTTCTTGTAAAACTTGCTGATCATAGTAATTGCTCCTTAAGTTTATAAACGCCTATATGAGCAATGGCTGTGCCGAAGAGAGCTCGCCGGCCGGCCGGTTTATATTCCTATCGGGGGATTTATCCTTTAATATTCGTATCTTGATGTGGACTTTCTGCATATTTTATTTTTCCGGCCACCTATTGCCAGAGAGAAAAAGGTGTTATTTTCACAATCTTCGCGTTTTTTTCACCGTTTTTAATCTTGAATTACATCACGCTTAGGCGCCATGCCAGGGAATAAAATGGAAATTCTGACACTGGGGCCGCTCCGGCAGGACGATGGAGCGGACGTTTTATGAATGAGGTTATCGGATACTCTTGGTAGGTCAGAAATTATTTTCAGCGTTTTTGGGGCAGCAACTTGTTTTAGTTAGTTTTCATCCGGAGTTTCCGGATGGACACTAGTTAACGCTTAGTAAGTTAGAATTTGCCTGCTGCCAGAAAGTAAATTCAGAAACTTACTTATCCCGCTGACCGGGGTTAGGGAGGGTGAAATAAAACGTGGCCCCCTTATTTATTTTACCTTCCGCCCAGATGCGGCCGCCATGGCGTTCAATGATCCGCTTCACAAAGGAAAGCCCTACGCCTATCCCCTCATATTCTTCCTGGCTGTGCAGCCGTTGAAAGATCTTGAATAGTTTATCGGCAAAGCGCATGTCAAAACCGACACCATTGTCTTTCACATAATACACATGTTCCTCCGCTATTGCATAACCCCCTACTTCAATCGTTGCCGTCTCTTTGTCTTTGGTAAATTTGAGGGCATTGGATAACAAATTAGCTAAAACCTGGCGGATCATATTATAGTCGCCTCGACAGGGGGTCATTGCAGAAATCTCAATTATCACGTTTCGCTGCGGGGAATGCTCCCGTAATTCATTCCAGACTTCCGTCGCCAGCTTCTCCAAATCAAGGGAATTTAAGGTCAACGATTGGCGGCCCAGCCGGGAAAAAGTGAGGACATTTTCGATCAATTGGCCCATCTGCTCGGCCTTTGTCTGAATGACGGCAATCTTGTGCCGTATGGCTTCATCATCCTTGTCCTGCCAATCCTTAAGCAGCATCCGGGAAAAACCATGGATGGCGCGCAGCGGCTCACGGAGATCATGGGAGATTGAATAACTGAAACTTTCCAATTCCTTGTTGGCCTGTTCGAGTTGTAAAGCTTGCTTTTTTAGCGCTGTTTCAACCTGCCTCAGCGGCGTTATATCCAGCATGGCGCCATAGATCTTTATTGCTTTTCCGGCCGAGTCGCGTTCTATATGGGCCCGGTTTATGACCTGGGCATAGGTGCCGTCGGGGCGAAGGAAGCGATATTCCTGATTCCAGGCAGCGCTTGTGCCTTTGAGCGCTCCCGTGAAGCCGGCAATTGTCCTGTCGGAGTCTTCGGGATGAATGCGATCAAGCCACCACTGCCAGGACAGTCTGGTATCGGGCAGATCGCCGAACTGGTCGCTAAAGGTTTTGTTCCATCTGACCATGTTGTTAATCAGGTCCATATCCCAGATACCTTCGTGGGCGGCATCGGTTGCCAGCCGATAGCGATTCTTGCTTGCGCACAATTCTTCCTCTGCCTGTTGGCGCTCATGAATTTCGGCCAGGAGAAGCGCATTGATCCTAAGGAGTGCCGCATGGCGTTCCACTACCCGCCTTTCGAGTTGTGAATTCATTTCCTGCAGCTTTTCTTCGGCTTGCCGCCGCTGCGCAAAATTTTCCCGTTCTCGGAGAACCCGCTTCAACCTGCTAACCAATTCGGTGGGCCTGATGGGTTTTTCAATGAAGTCACTCGCGCCGTGTTCTATGGCATACTCATAGAAAAAATCTTCCTGATAACCGGTAATGACGATAATGTCAGCCTGGTATTTGTCTTTTATATGCCTCGTTAATTCCAACCCATTCATGCCCGGCATTTTTATATCCGTAATCACCACATCAACAACGGTCTCTTCCAGGATCTGCATGGCTGCGTTTGCGTCCCTGGCGTAGGAGCAATTATAGCCGGTTAGCCTGACTATTGCCTTCTCCAGCATGCTCCCAAACGACTCATCGTCGTCCACAATCAAAATATTGGGGAAGCGGGATTTATCTTTATCTGGGCCGTCATTGCCCTCTGCCGCGCCTTTCGCTCTGCCCGCACCCTCCTGCATCAAGGCCCATGCCGCCCACTGGCGTCGGGAGGGCTCCAGACCGCAATTACTTGTTCTTCGCTCCCATCCCCCGGATATTGTCTGTGTAATCATAAAAGGTCCTCCTCAACATACCAGAAATACAAAAAGTATTTCGCTTGAAGCATTGCGGGAAAAAACGTAAACTCAAGGCTTGCCTGGCAACTTAATTCTTTAATGCGGGGCAGTAAGCCTAAATGCGATAGACGGGATAAGTGCGTTAACGAAATCATCTCCTCTGCAGAACACGATTTCTAACTCACTAAAAAAGCGCAGAAAATAATTTATCACTGCCCAATGACAATAACCTCTTTGGTTACGGGGCCACTGGGCCAAGGGCCCTTGTCATCTTGCACGGGAGTTGTGAAAATAACTCCGCTGTATTGACCGCAGAAGAAACCGGTGTTACGCAGGTGGTGTAAAAATATCACAGGGCCGGGATAATTGCCAAAAATAAATTTAGTGCGGGCAAGTAAAAAAAGTAAAGGCCCCTTTCCCGATTAAGGGGCCAGGGCCTTGACTTTTTATCCAACCTTCCCGGACCGATTTTACTTAATCAGCGAACCGAAAATCTCCTTTGCCAATTTCCTCGTTTCCACCTTCTTGATGACGTAGGCCTCGTCGGGATAAATATCGGTTGCCAGGGGGATGATTTCCGGCAGGAAGCCTTTTGTTGGGACATCAAGCCTTGTTGAGGGGTAGCCGTAAGACTGCGACCAGACAGTGCCGCCTTCTTTACTCGCCAGCCAGTTGATGAACAACTGGGCTGCGGCCGGGTGCGGCGCATAATTGGTTGCCATGACGATACCGATGCCGGTGGTCAAGACAATTCCATCCCTGACTCTGACCATGCGGATGGGGGCCCCCTGCTTGATAAAGGAAATGGAAATCCCCGCAGTGGCGCCGACGGCGATGGGATACTTGCCACGGGCCACCCACTCGATCATCTGACGGTTGTCCCGGCTGATAATTGGTTCCTGTTTCACCAGGTCGCGCATGAACTGCGCTCCTTTTTCCTCGCCCAGGGCCTTCACCACGACGAAAGTAAACCAGGCGCTGCCGTTGCCGCTGATCGAAGGGTCGTTAATTACAATTTTCCCTTTCCAGGCAGGTTTCAGAAGATCGGTTACCGTCGTCAAATCCCCCTCTTTCACCATCTCCTGATTCACCGTATAGTACTGGCTGGCAATGGTGGCAATGGCGAGCGCCTGGTGCGTCTCATCCATCATCGGGACTTTGCCGCTGCGCCATTTGGTCGGGTCCCTGACTTCGGGCAGGATGAGCAGCGGGTCGAGGGGAGCGGTGATCTTCATGGGGCGGACATCGCCAAACCAGTTGGTATCGCCGAGGATAATGGCATCCGCCACATGCAGTCCGGCGGTTTTTTCCGCCTGGAGACGGGCGGTTACTTCCGCCGCCCGGCCGGCCAGAAAGTCGACGGTTATTCCATATTTATCCTTAAAAGCCTTCGTAACTTCAGCCCGGACTTCCGGTGGCGACTCTCCCACGTAGACCGTCACCTTCCCTTCCTTTTTGGCAGCGGCGACCAGGGCATCCCATTTTTTCTGCCACTCCGGGACAGTTTCCGGGGCCGGGGCGGCAGCAGGCTTCCTGGAAGGGGCGGTGGCTGAACTGGCCTGGTCGGGCCCGGGAAACAAGCCGACTACGAACAAGATGATCATCACCGGTAAGAATAACCTTTTCATTAGTGCTCTCCTTAAATTGTCATTGTATAGCCGTTATCGATAATCAGCCGGCAGCATCGGGACAGTGCGCCGACTCTTTATCTCAGGCCGAAAATTTCCCGGGACAGAGGATAAAAGCTGCTTTCCTTCAAGAGTTGTTCCTCATCCATCCAGTATACTTTGTCCCCCGATTTCGGCACACTGTCCTCCAGGCCGGGCTTCAGCGGGATGTCATGCCGCACGGGTGGGAGACCGATGGACTCGCTGGCGATTTGCTGCCCCTCCTTGCTGAGCAGGAAGTTCAGCATCACTGCGGCCGCTGCGGGATGGGCCGGTTTGTCGGGCAGGGCTGCCACAAAGGCGCCGGAAAGCATGCTGCCACCTTCTTTGAGGCGCAACCAGACAATGGGAGCGCCGGCGCGGGCCAGGTCCTGGGCCACCTGAATGGTGGTCCCGATGCCGATGGCATACTTGCCCCGGGCTACCGTTTCACCTTGCATGCGGGCATCCCTGGTAATCACCGGATCCTGGAGGGCCAATTGCCGCAGGTATTTCTCCCCGGCTTCCCGCCCCAGGGCGTTCATGAGAAAATTGGCCCAGGCGCCGCCGTTGCCCGGAAAAGAGGGATCAAGCATGGTGATCTTGCCTTTCCACTTGGGATGCAGGATATCGGCATAGGAAGCGATTTCCCCTTCCTTGACCAGCTCTTTATTGATGGTTACAAAGGTCATGAAGCCGGCAACCATGCGCAGCACCAGTTGGTCTTTGTCCAGGAAGGGCAGCACGCCCTGGGGCCAGGCTTTGCTGTCCAACACTTCCGGCAACAGCAAGTGCGGCCTGGGCGAAGCCAGCACCTTCTTGGGTTTCAAGAGTGCCAGCGTGGTGGTCTGTCCCGTAATCAGGATATCGGCCAGGTAGAGGTTGGCGGCCCTTTCCGTGAGAAATTTGTTGGCTACTTCGGGCGCCTTGCCCGCTACGGCATCCACTTCGATACCGTATTTCCGTTTGACGGCTTCGCTGATCTTGCTTTTGAAGACAGGGCCAACTTCACCGTAAAGAACCACTTTCCCCTCGTGCTTAGCTTCTTGAACCAGTTGGTTCCATTTGGTCTGCCAGTCGGAGGCCGCGGGCGCCGGTGCGCCTTTGGCGCCCGGTTGAGAGCCGAAAGCGCAGTAGGGGGAAATAAAAATGCAGGTGACCAATAACAGGATCAAGGAACTTTTCTTCATCTTTCTCCCTCCTTGGTACGAAAAATAGTTGAGCAATTTACAGCTTCATGATCCTTCCCCATTTTTCTTTCACCTTGGCCACCACCTCGGGGGCCATCCTGATGTCCGGGGGGAAATCGTCTATCCACTCGAAAGGCTTGCAGGCCGAGATAATGGCCCGGGAACTCAGGAACCCGGTGCCCTTTACCGTCCCCGGCTGAACGATGGGGTCGAGCGATGCCGTGCGGGTCCGGGAAATGAGTTCGATATGCTTGTCCGGGTCGCAGCGGGTGCAAAGGGCCCAGATGACTTCCTGGAAATTGCTGGGGTCGATGTCATCGTCCACGATGATGACGAAGCGGCCCATAGGCGTTGCCGTCCTTTTCGAGCAGATGAAGAGGCCGACATCCTTATCGTGTCCTGCATACATCTGTTTGATGGAGGCGACGACAAACAGTTGTCCCATGCCCACGTGGAACCAGATGCGCTTGATGCCGGGAAGTCCGACCCGTTCGGCGTCGGCCTGGAGGATCGAGCTGCCCATCAGGGCCGACCAATAGGAATCCTCACTGTGGCCGCGGTGGTTCGGCATGCCGAGAATGATCGGATCGTGACGGTGGTAAACACGCTCTACTTCTATGACCGGGGCCAGCCGTTCATGCATGGCGTAGTAGCCGTGCCATTCCCCGAAGGGGCCTTCCAGCTGCCTATTGTCCGGGCGCGACCAGCCGGCAATCACGATTTCACTGTCGGCGGGGATGGGCAGGCCGGTGATTTCCTCCCGGATTACCCGGAAGGGTCGCTTTTGCATCGCCCCGGCAAAGTTATATTCCGAGCCTAAAGGGAGATTGACGCAGGAGACCATAAAAAGCAGCGGGTCATGACCGAAGGAGATGGCAACGGGGCTGGCCTCGCCCTGATTATGATAGCTTTCATATTGAAAACGGCCATGCTTGCCCGGCAGGATGTTCATGGTGACGCTTTTTTCATCCTTGACCATGGTCCGGTAGGTGCCCAGGTTCACCTGCCCCGAATCACGATCACGGGTGATCACCGTGCCTCCCGTGCCGATATACCGGCCGCCGTCTTTTTGGCACCACTTCGGTGCGGGCAAGGAGAAGAGATTCACCCGATCTTTCTCGATGATGTTTTCCATGACGGGGCCCGATTCAACCAATTCCGGGGGATAATCCGGCCAGGTTTTGTGCCATTCCGGCAGTGCCTCGCGCAGGGCGTCCTGCAACTCGGTGGCCGAGCAATCCGTAGGGAAGCCGAGCGTCAGCGCTACGCGGCTGGGTTTCGTCAGGGATGAGGTGAGCACCCGATAGCCCGGGGGGTAATCACGGATCTTATCGAAAAGCAGGGCTGAGGGCTCTTTGGTCTGGGCATTCAGGGCGGCAGCGCAACCGATTTCCTGATCCCAGTCCGCCCCCTCGATAACTGTCAGCTCCCCCAGCCTGTCCACCGCCGTGAGCCAGCTTCTCAGATCCCCGATCTCTCTCATGCGAACTTCCTTTCATTTTTTCATCAGTGGGTTGAAAATTTCCGCGGCCACCTTCGTCATTTCCCCCTTCTTCACAATATATGACTCATCGGGATAAAGATCGGTCGCCGCCGGAATGACTTCCGGCAGGAAGCCTTTGGTCGGGACATCGAGCCGTGTGGAGGGATAGCCGTAAGCCTGCGACCACACGGTGCCGCCTTCCCTGCTTAAAAGCCAGTTGACGAACAACTGGGCCGCCGCCGGGTGAGGTGCGTAATTAGTGACCATCGCCACGCCGACGCCGGTGGTGAGCACCGTGCCGTCCTTGACTTTTACCAGGCGAATGGGGGCCCCCTGCTTGATAAACGAAATGGGAATCCCCGCGCTGGCGCCGACGGCCAGCGGATACTTGCCATGGGACACCCATTCGATCATCTGACGGTTATCCCGGCTGATAATGGGCTCTTGCTTAATCAGGTCCTGCATGAACTGCCTGCCTTTGTCCTCGCCCAGGGCCTTAACCATGACAAAGGTGAACCAGGCATTGCCGTTGCCGATCATCGAGGGATCGTTAATGACGATTTTCCCTTTCCAGGCGGGTTTCAACAAATCGGTCACGGTGGTCAGATCCCCCTCCTTGACCAGATCATTATTTACACAATAGAACTGGCTGGCAATGGTGGCGAAGGCCGCCGCCTGATGCGAATCGTCCATCATGGGGATCCGGCCGCTGCGCCATTTGGCCGGGTCCTTAACCTCAGGGAGGATCAGCAGGGGATCGAGGGGAGAAGCGATTTTCATCGGGCGGAGATCTTGAAACCAGTTGATATCCGAGAGGATGACGATATCGGCTACGTTCAGGCCGCCGATCTTTTCGGCCTTCAAACGGGCGGCCACTTCCGTTGACCGGCCGGTCAGGAAGTCAACCGTAATGCCATAAGCGTCTTTAAACGCCTTGGTGACTTCGGTTTTCACTTCGGGCGGTGATTCTCCCAGGTAGACCATCACCTTCCCTTCCTTCTTGGCATTGGCGACCAGGGTGTCCCACTTTTTCTGCCAGTCCTGGGCCGGTGCCGCGGCCGGCCTCTTCGCCGCGGAGGGCAAAGCAGCTGCCCGAACAGGTACGGCAAACAAGCCACCGGCCAACATGACGACCGTTAGCGCTAATAGAAGCCTTTTCATCGTTCCCCCTCCTCAACCATGTGATCCTTCCCCCGAAGATCAATAATACTTTAAAACTGAGCCATGCCGGGAGCAACCGGAATGGCTCAGTCCCCCGTGCCGCGACGATTTAGACCTTAATGCCCGCCTTGTGGTATTCCCGGTCCGCCAACTTGTACTCGTCCTCCACTTTGACGATTTCGATCCCCGACACTTCTTTTTCCCCCCAGAAGTGCCGCCCCAGGGGGTCTAAGACCAGAAGCTCATCCATCCCCGCACGCCAGACCTTATACACTTTGGCGATTACCGGCCGCTGGACGAACTGTTCCGTATCCCTGATAATCAGCTTTATTTCCTCCCCCTCTTTGTCCAGGATATCCTCTTGGGGATACCTGATAAACGTTTCCCATTTTGCCATCTTTATCACCTCCGACACACAAATGAAATATAATTCTATTTTAAAAACCGTATTCCTTCCACTTCCCCAGTATCTTCTCCTGTAAATCCTTTGGATACATCGTGGGATTCGTGAATCTTGATTCGATGGGCGGGAAGGGCCAATCCATGGGCGCCGTACAATCGATGATGGCCCCGACGCCAAACATGTAGTGCCTTTCATAGGCCGTCAGGTACGGAAGCAGGGGCGAGCCGGGACCCTGTTCGAAGCGCCTGATCCCCCTGACGGGGTGGCAGCGGAAAATGATTTCGTGCAGCACCTCCATGGGGCTGTAGAGGTTGGCCGTCTCTTCCAGGAAGATGACATAATTGACCTGCCGGCCGCATTGCGTAGACCAGATGATGGCGGCTATTTCGTGAATAATCGCCGGATAAGGTTTCTTTTTGATGGAGACAATGGCCGAAGCCCAGGGGCCGTAAGGAGGCACGTATAAACCTTTCACATCGATCCCTTTTTTCCTCACTTCCTGCAGGATAGCCGCACTCTGCGTCAGGGAGGCGGCGGAATGGCCGTCATCAACGGGCATCCCCATGCAAGAACTGGCGAGGATCGGATTGTTCCGGTGGGTGATGGCATCCACCCGGACAAACAACCGCTCCCGGTCCGAGCGCTCGGAAACCCGGTAGCCGGTGTACTCCCCATGAGGACCTTCTTCAGCCCTCTCTCCCGGCATCACCGTGCCCTCGATGATGATCTCGGCGGAAGCCGGCACATAGAGATCGCTGGTCTCGCATTTGACCAGCTCCACGGGTGCCCCCCTCAGCCCCCCGGCGACGTCCACCTCGCTCACCCCGACCGGCGCATCGGTGCAGGCGGCAATCGCGCAGAGCGGATCAGGCCCGATGGCGATGGCCACGGACATGGGCTTGTTTCTCGGTTCGTATTTCTCGTAAAACAGGACGCCTTCATGCCGGAAAGCTTCGACCTGGGAGGCCAGGGTCCGCTTGCCCAGGATGTGCAGTCGATACATGCCCCAGTTTACCCAGTCGCTGTCGGGGTCCTTGACGATCTGTGCATGCCATGTGCATATATACCGGCCGCCGTCCCCCTTGTGGATCATGGGGGCGGGAAATTTCGTCAAATCCACGTCATCCCCTTTCAGGATGTTTTCCTTGCAGGGCCCGGTCTTGACGATGACGGGTTTAATGGGGTTATTCATCCTTCTGATGAATTCGTCGATGATGACGGATTCGTGCGTATCCGGGTCCAGGCCCATGGCAATTGCCGGCCGCCGGTAAACACCCTTGGCGCTCCCGCCCATTTGCCCGCCCATCATCCGGTTGAAGCCTTCCGGATAGCCTTTAATTTTTTGAAAAAAAGGCGCCGGGGCCCCGATCTCGTTGGTCCTGCGGATAATGGCGCTGGCCTCGAGATTCCAGTCCACTTCCGTATTGACCCGCACGAGTTCCCCCGCCGCCTCCAACGCCTCCATAAACTCCCTCATGTCGTAAAATGGATAGCCGCTCATTCTTACCTCCTCTTCTCGTCTTTGTTTACCGAAGCATCATCTGATACGATTTGAGTTTGAACCTATGCCCTTAATCTGCTTCCCGTCAATAGGGGTAAACCTCATTCTGCTAGGGGAAACCCCCAAAGCCGGATTGACGCCGCTGAAGTTAGCCGAAGCCGCCTGCTTTCAATGATTTGTGTATAAAACATCTTTTCTTATCGGCCCAGCTATGATACGCACAACCAAAACTACCCCTTTTTCCAGGAATTGTGGATCGTAACTAATTAAAATGAAGAATAGAATTCGTACCGGGACAATCCTTCTCCTAGCTGCCATTTTCCTGACGCCAGGTTTAGCTCCAGGTTCTCCGGCGGAATATGGGGGAAGGTCAGGGCCGCTTGCCTCCATCACTATCGGCACGACAACCAGCGAAGTAAACTCGCTAATCTTCCTTGCCCAGGACCAGGGCTATTTCACCCGCAATGGTCTTTCTGTAACCCATAAAATTTACTCCTCAGGCCTGGCGGCCGTCGAGGGAATGCTGAAATATGAAGTCGACATAGCTACAGGGTCCGAATTTGCCTTTGCGGGTAAAGCTTTTTCCCGCAAAGACATCCGCACCTTTGGTGTCATCAATAGGTCATCCGTTGAATATCTTGTGGGTAGAGCTGACAGGAAAATCAAGACCGTTGCCGACCTTAAGGGGAAAAGGATCGGAGTGCCCCTGCTGTCGAGACCAGAATTTTCGCTGGACAGATTTCTGAATCAGCGCGGCATAGCTGATTCCGACGTAACTTTGGTAAACGTTCCGGTTCATCAGTCAGTGGATGCCCTGGCAAGCGGGAAGGTTGATGCCGTCACTGCCTGGCAGCCCTATGTCAACAAGATGAGAGAACAGTTGGGTCAGGGGATAGTTGTCTGGAAAACGCAAGATCACCAACCGTCCTACACGCTCCTGATCTGCACAGACAGGTTCGCCTCTCCTCAGAAGCCGGAACGGATTACAGGACTCTTAAAAGCCCTGCTTCAAGCGGAAAGCTATTTCATTAATCATCCCGAGGCGGCAAAAGCTATCATTCAGAAAAAATTGCTTTATGATCAAGCCTACATGGCGACTGTCTGGCCAGATTACAATTTTGCGGTTTTGCTTGACCAGTCGCTCATTGTCGCTATGGAAGATGAGGCGAGGTGGATGATAGGTCACAAACTTACCCAGGAAAAGCAGGTACCGAACTTTTCAGACTACCTTTACGAGAATGCTCTCAAGGCCCTAAAACCCGAGGCGGTCAGAATCATTCGCTGAAGGGCACTTTTTTCTTGACACACCGCCGCAATCTCCATATACTCGGCCGGCTCAAAAAAAGCGAGCGCTTTAATCTATTAAGGTAGAACATTTGGACTTCTACTTCTTTCCGCTTCTCCTTCTGTCTTTTGGCTGATTCACTTCACTTGTTGTGCGATATTGACGATTCAGGTGGCAGGCAAAGCAGGTCTCAACAAAAGTTCTTCACCCCGATAAAAGGGATAATTGCCTTAACTGATTTGAATACTGCCAGCAAACAAGTTTTAACTTACTAACCCCGATCAATTTCTAACTTACTAACCCCGATAAGCGGGATAAGCAATTTCTAACTTACTAAAGGAGGTGATCCCCGGCAGTTGGCGCTGTGATGATAGCTTCTTAAGCTGATGGTTTCTTTCAAAACTTGTACCGCGCGATAGATTCGTTTGTTCTCAACTGTGGCAATGTCAGGCGAAGGAGGAACGTGCATATGGCGATAAGAGATGTCAGGGAATTTGTTGATCGACTGGAAGAGGCAGGTGAGCTTGTCAAGGTCAAGAAGGAGGTGGACTGGAATTTAGAGGCGGGCGCCATTCTGAGGAAGTGTAATGAGCAAGGTCTCCCGGCCCCTTTTTTCGAGAAGGTGAAGGGCTATCCCGCCGGCTACCGGTTGGCAGGGGGTTTGATGGGGGGCAGCGGCCGTGAACATCCCTTTCGGCGGGTGGCCGTGGCCATGGAGATGGACCCGGATACCCCGACCGAGGCGCTGGTCGAAGAGATCGTCAGCCGGACCAAGACGCCCATCAAACCCAATGTCGTGCGAACCGGGCCTTGCAAGGAGAACATTCTGCGGGGCAAAGATGTGGATCTGCTGAAATTTCCCATCCCCATGATCCATCTGGGCGACGGGGGGAGATTCATGGCCACGTGGCATATCACCGTGACGAAAGATCCCGATTCGGGCTGGGTCAACTGGGGGATGTATCGTGCCGAGATGATAACGCCGACGAAACTGGCGGGCATGCTGCTCTTTTTCCGGCACGGCGGCTATGCGTATTATCAGAAACACGAACCGAGAAATGAACCGATGCCCATCGCGATCGTTATCGGCCCCCCTCCGCTTTGCGACTTCTCCAGTGTCATGTGCTGTCCCACCTTCGTTAATGAAGTCGACATGGCCGGCGCCCTGCGGAAGGAACCGGTTAACCTGGTTAAGTGCGAAACGAGCGACCTCTATGTCCCGGCGGAATCCGAAATCGTCATTGAAGCGACCATCATGCCTAATGAGAGGCTGGAGGAGGGGCCCTTTGGCGAATACACGGGCTACCGGGTTTCCGAGAGGACTCCCCGGGAGCGGATTCTCTACCGGGTCGACGCGATTACCTTCAGGAACGACCCCATCCTCACCTTCTCCAATATGGGGATGCCCATCGATGAGTCGGCAGTGTGCGGTTCCTTAACCTATAGTGCCATTTATACCGCCGATTTCCGGGCCAGAGGGTACCCGATCAGAGGCGCCTTTGTGCCTCCCTGGTCGTGGAACTCCATCATCATTGCCACGAAAAAGCCTTTTGGCCAGTATGTCAATGAGCTGGCTTCGGCGGTCTGGTGCAATCCTCCGGGGCGGGAAATCCATGTGGTGATTGTGGTTGAGGATACGGTCAACCCCTATGACCTCTACGAAGTATATCACGATTTAGTCTTCCGGTGCCATCCGATAAAGGGGATCCATAAGGTGGAGGGAGGTCCCGTTTCACCTCTTAGCCCTTATCTTTCGGCTTACGAAAGATACCACGGCATGGGGGCAGGGGTGATCTATGACTGCACCGCTCCCAATGACTGGCCATTTCCGCCGATGGAAGTAAGATTCACCAATCCTTTGATCTACCCCGAAGAGGTACAGAAAAAGGTCACGGACAACTGGCTGGATTATGGATACAAGAAGTGATGATCAATCGTCAATGCGCTTGTCCCGCTTATCGGGGTTAGGAAAGGAGGACTCTCATGGCCAGAGAATATGACTGCTACATCAGACACCTGCACGAAGATATCGAAAACATGGAGGGGCAGGAGATAAAGGTTTTAGTCCGGGATTATGATAACTATGTTTTCCATCCGGTGATCGCCAAAATCTATCGTTCCTGGGACAATAATCAGGATAAACTCTATATCAGGGATCCGCTGGGGAAGACTTACAAAAAAGACCCCTGGGGCCTCCAGATCGTTAAAGAAGAAGACGAGGAGAAGATCCTGGACCCTGATTATCACAAGTGCGGCCTTTAAACCTATAACCGGGGCAGGAAATCATTGCCCGACAAAAGGAGGCAACCATGTCAAAGAAAGGGTCATTTCAAGTATTTTTCCTGGTTCCGTTGGTTCTGGTTTTGGCTCTGACAGCTCCCGGCTACGGCGCGGAAAAGGCGCCTTTCCTCATCGGTTTTATCGAGTCCTTAACGGGGTCTTATGCCCCTCTCGGGGTTGATGCGAAAAAAGCGGAAGAACTGGCCATCGAGGAAATTAATGCCGCCGGCGGGGCCAATGGACGCCAGTTCAAGGGAATCTTTTATGACGATGAATCACAGCCGCCGCGGTCCGCCGACCTGGTGAGAAAACTGAAGGACCAGGGTGCCCTGGTTGTTATCGGCGGCATGGGCCTGCCGTTGGGGATAGCAGGCAGCAAGGCGGCCAATGATGAGAAAATACCTTTCTTTCCCAAGGGCCCGGCACCGCTCCCCCTGGAACTGGGACAGCCCGGAAGTTACGTTTTCGGTCCGCCGCTTTATGATTTCAATGCCCTCGTCGATTCCCTGGTGCGCTTTCTCGCTAAAAACGGCCCCAGGATCGCCGTGCTGCTGACCTCCGATCCGATGGGGGAGATGTACGGCAAGATGCTGGCCGGGATGAAAGAGAAGAATCCCAAGCTCTTTGAGGTGGTGGGGACCGAATGGATGTTGACGACGGATGTGGATATAACGCCGCAGCTGACCAAGCTTAAGGCCCTGAAGCCCGACGCCTTATTGGTCGGGCCCAGCGGCCGGCCCGCCACGGTGGCGTTCAAAAACCTCGACCTCATGGATTGGAAGATTCCGGCCGTCGCCTTCAGTTCCAACAGCACGCTCGCCTTTATTAACTCGGTCAAGGGTTTCTCCGACCGTGTCCGGCTCACCATGCCCGCGGTAGGCCTCCGCCCCGATACCATCCCGGACGACGATCCGGGAAACGTTCCCGCCTTGCGGAGGATAGCGACGCGCTTCAAGAAAGAAACGGGCCGGATACTCTTTGACGGCGCCCTGTCGCCCTATGACACGTTGCACGGCCTGGCGGACGTCATTAATAAGCTGAAACTGGACCCAGATAAACAGGGGGTCCAGGACATGAGGGACAAGATCAGGCTGGCCTTGGAAACCCAGTCCTACAAGGGCACGCTGGTCAGAATCCAGCGGACACCCGCGAACCACAGGGGGGCCAGCAGGTATAGGATGTACGAGGCCAAGATCGAAGGCGATTGGTTTGTTCCCCTGAGGTGGATCGAATACCCGACGATGGAACAGGGTGAGATAAAGAAGAAATAATCAGGAGCGATATCCATGGTAACTCTATCACTGACCGCTCAGTGTCTGGTGTCCGGCCTGATTATGGGAAGTATTTATTCTTTGGTCGCCCTGGGCTTTTCCCTGGTCTACAATGTGAGCGGGATACTCAATATTGCCCAGGGGGAGTCGGTCATGCTGGCCGGATTGATGGCTATCTGGCTTCAGCTCATGGGCTTGCCCCTTCCGGTGGTCTTCCTCGGCGCTATACTCACGGGCATTGTGAGTGCTCTTATGGTCGAGAGGCTGCTGGTTATTCCCCGCAAGCGCAAGGCGCCCTTCGGGACCCTTCTTTGTTTGACGATGGCCGTGGGTGTGGCCTTCAAGGGAATCGCCAGGATTCTCTGGGGAGTGGAACCAATAAAACTGGATGCCGTCCTGCCGGGAGCGATAAAATGGGGGGAAGTCGTCTTCCCCAAACACTCTTTGCTCATCTTAGGGGCAGTTGTATTGCTGGTTCTTCTGCTCTGGTTTTTTCTTTCGCGAACGCTGACGGGAAAAGCCCTGAGAGGAGTCAGGGATACGCCGGCCGGGGCCATGCTGGTCGGCATTGAGCCGGCACGGATGGTGATTCTCGCTTTTGGCGTCAGCGGCGCCGTGGGCGCTCTGGGAGGTTTCCTCGTGGGTCCCATAACCATGATGGGTTATGCCCACGGGGAGCTTTTCCTCGCCAACGGCATTGCCGCGGCCATCGTGGGGGGGATGGGAAGCGTTTTTGGCGCCTTTGCCGGGGGGTACATCATCGGAATCTGCGAACAGCTCTCGGCAGGCCTCATCTCACCCCTCTTCAAGGGGGCCGTTGCCCTCATTATCATCATCATTGTCCTGGCGATGAAGCCCTATGGTTTATTCGGCAAGCCGCGTTCGGAATAACGGAGGAGTCTCACCCGATGAAAAATAAGCACCTTGGGGTCCTCATTCTCATGATAGTCATGTTCCTCCTGCCCCAGCTGCTGCCTAAATTGGGCATGCAATACCTGATCAGCATGTTCACCCTGGTCGGCATCTATACCATTGCCATGGTGTCCCTGGACCTGGCCCTGGGATATGGAGGGCAAATAAATTTGGGCCTCCAGGGCTTTATGGCGGTCGGGGCCTATACCGTGGCGGTCCTGACAACCAGGGCAGGCATTCCCCCGCTCCTGGCCCAGCCCGTCGTGGCCATGCTGATCGGGATACTGCTCTCGCTGATCGTTGCCCTCATCGTCTCGGTGCCCATCCTGAAAACCACCGAAATGATGCCCTTTTCCATCGTTACCCTGGCCTTCGGTCTCACCGTCTATATGGTGATCAGCGGCGCCACTTTTCTGGGCAGTACCCTCGGCATTACGGGGATACCTCCGTTCTCCCTCGGTCCTTGGAAACTGGACGGAGCGGTGGGCATGTATTATTTTTCCTGGACCGTGACCTTCCTCGTGATTTTCTTTTGCCTATATATGAGCAAATCCCCCTGGGGGCTGGCTGTTCGTTCCGTCTGCAGCGATGTGCAGACCGCGGAGGTGGTCGGCATCAATATCCGCAAATACCGGCTGGAAGTCTTCTTGTTGTCGGCAACTTTATGCGGTGTTTCGGGTGCTCTTTTTGCTTTTCATTTGAAGGGGATAGATCCGACTAATTTCAGTCTCTGGAAAATGCTGTTATTTCTTTTGGGACTGAGCTTCGGGGGCGAGAGGAGCATCTGGGGAGCGCTGATCGGGGCAACGATCATCTTTTTTGTGATCCCCGAAGCCATCGGTAAACTCTCCAACTACTTTTCGTGGATTGACGCCACCATCGATCTCATCTACGGGGTGATTTTTATCCTGATCCTCTACTTCCTGCCGCAGGGCTTGATGGGTCTGGCAAAAACGGCGCCGCGGATGGGGGCGAGGATTAATTGACGTAGAAAATTATGATTCATCCGGTTGATGCTTACTTCCTCGATAGGGGCATCACTATCATGCTACGCCTGACTGCAAATACAAGTCTTGATAATGCATCTCCGAAGCGTTATAAGAAATACCAGACGAAATGATCGCGTTCTGGCTTTTACGTCAGCGTAGCTAATATGTTGTATAACCTAATGAACCACCACAGTAGCTGGAGACTACAGAACACAATGGGAAACCAAACCGATCCTCGCAAGAGCACTGAGCAATGCGATGATGTCCTACGTAAAAAGACGTTCGCGGAGTTTTTTGCAGGCATCGGTCTGATGCGGATGGGTCTTGAGAAGGAAGGATGGGCGATTGCCTTTGCCAACGACATCGCCGCCGACAAATATGAGATGTATTCTGAGCATTTCCAGGATGCGAAGTCTCATTTTGTTATCGGCGACATACACAAATTGAGCGTCGACAGTGTTCCAACGGTTGCTTTGGCAACGGCATCCTTTCCGTGCAACGATCTTTCCCTGGCCGGTATGCGCAAGGGCCTGGCCGGCAAAGAATCTTCCGCCTATTGGGGATTTGTGCGCATCCTTGACGAAATGGGCGACAGACGACCTCCGTTCGTGCTCCTGGAAAACGTTGCTGGATTCCTGACGTCCCACGAGGGCCGCGATTTTCAGTCGGCTTTGCTGGCGCTCAATCGCTTGGGCTATGCCGTGGATCCCATGATCATCGATGCCGCCCGATTTGTCCCGCAGAGCCGGGTCAGGCTTTTTGTGGTCGGCTGCTTGCGGGAAGGGCATGGGATGTGGAAGGTCAAAGAAACTCCCAGTTTCTACGAAAGCGATGTCCGGCCGAAACCGCTTGCGGAATTCATCTTATGCCACCCGGAAATAGTATGGAACATCAGAGATATGCCGTCTTTGCCCACCAATGTGCCGGCGCTCCCGGACATTTTGGAGGATCTGCCTGATGATTCGTCGTTTTGGTGGAATGACGCGCGGCGGGATTATCTGATCAACCAAATGAGCGAAAGACATGCGACGCAGCTCAAGACAATGATGGACGGCGCCGAGTTGTCGTTTGGCACGGTGTTCCGGCGCATCAGAAAAGGCCGTTCTATGGCGGAGTTGCGCACCGACTCGGTGGCGGGATGCCTGCGCACCCCCCGCGGCGGCAGCGCCCGTCAAATATTGATTCAAGCTGGGCGGGGACGGGTTAAGGTCCGGTTCCTAACGCCGCGCGAATGTGCCAGACTGATGGGCGCAGACGATTTTGTCATCCGGGCGGATTTTAACAAGGCGCTGTTCGGGTTCGGCGATGCGGTGTGCGTCCCGGTAGTTGCCTGGATCGCTAGGAACTATTTAAATCCGCTGGCAGCAGAAATGCTGCAGCATATCGAGAGCGCAACCAGGCAGGTCGCGATCGGTGCTTAGCCTTTTTTTGTTTTCTACCCCTGTTCTCCTGTGATCAGCAGGGATGCGCATATGTGGAGGTTGAGCATGAACAAATTGGAATCGCGACTTGAGGTGTTTGCATCTCAGCACAAGATCCGAGGCAAAGGTCCTCTTTCTCTCGTTCTCGTATTGTCCCGAAAGGCAAGCGAGCAGAAACCACTTTTTTCTGCAGATGATTTCCTCACCCCGCAAGGCGGCCAGGTCGCTGGTCTTGGAAGAGGCGCAGTACAAGCGATACTTGCCGATTATGGAATTGATCGCGTCCTTGCTGAGGAAGGTGGCAGGACAAGCCGAGGAAGCATTCAAAATATGCGGGCTTACGTGGATTTCCTGAACGAACTTGCCGGAGATAAGCTTCTCGATTTTCCCACCATCGAAAAATGGTGGATCAGCCGCGTCAGGGAGTTTTTCAGATCGAAGCCCTTCAGCCTCAAAGCTGATTCTTCCAAATCCATCAGAAGCATCGTGTCAGACCTGCTTGACGCGGCTTTCGCCCGGCAGCGGGAATGTCCGGGCGTCATGGTTGCCGGCGCCGTTATGCAGCACTTGGTAGGGGCAAAAATAGAGACGGCCCTGCCGGAGACAAAAATCAAGCATGAAGGATTCTCCGTTGCCGATGCGCCGGCGGGAAGAAAAGGAGACTTCCTCATCGGCGACACGGCCATCCATGTAACGACAGCGCCCACCGAAGCGCTGATCAGGAAATGCTGCGACAACCTGGCGCAAAATCTCAGACCATTGATTATTACCACTCAGAGCGGCGTCGGCGGTGCCATAGCGCTAGCAAAGAACGCCGATGTTGCCGAACGAATCGACATTCTGGAAATCGAGCAATTCGTCGCCACCAACATCTACGAATGGAGCGCCTTCCAACAGGCAAAACGCACCTTAAACGTCCGCCAACTGATCGATGCCTACAATCGCATTATCGATCAGTGCGAGACCGATCCCAGCTTGAAGATTTCGATGGGATAGGGCGGTGGACACGTTCTCCCCCGAAAAACGAAGCGATATTATGCGCCGCGTGCGCTCAATCGATACCACCCCTGAAAAGAAGGTTCGCTCCATCCTCCATAGCCTTGGCTTCCGGTTTCGCCTGCATAGAAGCGACCTGCCAGGGAAGCCAGACATCGTCCTCCCGAAACGCCGCACTGTGGTTTTTGTGCACGGATGTTTTTGGCACAGGCATCAGGGGTGCCGACGTGCAACAACGCCTGCCAGCCGTCAAGAATACTGGCTGCCCAAATTCAAAAGGACCGTTGAGCGGGACGAGAAAAATCAAGAAGAGCTACGCCAAGAAGGGTGGAATGTTATCGTCGTCTGGGAATGCGAAATGAAGGACATGGCCAATCTTGCTGCAAATCTATTCGAGCTTGTGGCCCATGATAAATCACTTGCGTGGCATGAGCAGGAATCGTCGGTACCAATGGCTGCGGAAAGGCAAGAAGAATATCTTCCATGAAACAAATGCAGCATTACCAATCGACATCTGGCACAAAAAGGTATCAGCCGCAGTTATTGACTTCAATAAATAACCGCCAAATAGCTGATAAAGTAAAAGTGGAGTTGCATGCTACCACCAGACTTTGATCGCATCTGTTTTCACGGAGGAGTTCCGGGGACAGGATACTTAATTATTTGAAATATAGAGTGGAGACAAGGAGTTAGCCATTGACATCGGATAAAAAAGATTGCCCAACCAGTTACGTAAGCCGACCGCGGGAACGTTCGGCGGTTTTCATCAAAGCCATCGGCGTGGCTTAGCTTTACGTTGGGCAGGGGAACGAAATGACAATACAGGGAACACGATATCCTTGTCTATTTGGTCGACGTGTCATTATACTCCATGCCTTCATAAAGAAAACTCAAGGCATCCCACAGAAGGAATTGGAGATAGCCAGAAAAAGGATGAAGGAGGTACTACATGGCTGAATTGAAATACGAACCTATTCCTCATGATCACGAGGCGTTTCTTAAAAAAGCCAATGAGCGAGAAGGGTTCCGTAAGGCATACGAAAATCTGGAAGAAGAATATACCCTTGTTTGGGAGATGCTATCGGCGCGTTCAAAGTCTGGTCTCACTCAAGAGGCGGTTGCGGAATTGATGGGAACGACAAAAAGTGCGGTTTCACGCTTGGAAGCAGCGGGAAAGCATGCCCCGTCCCTGACCACCCTCAAGAAATATGCTCAGGCTGTGGGCTGCCATCTGGAAATCAAATTAGTTCCAAAATCTTGCCCAACCAGCCGCTCAACCGGACGCGCGAAAAAGCTGCGTGCCGGTTAGCTTTTCGTCAGCCCCGCGATTGTGCATGAATAATTACGGTATAATCAAAGGCAAATTGAAGAAACGGGTTTTAAAGAACCTTGATGCTGATTAAGTGAGCGAAAATAATTTCTAACTTGCCAAAGCTACCCCAGGTAGGACCGCTTCACGTCCTCGTTTTCCAGGAGTTCTTTTCCCGGGCCCTGCAAGATCACCCGTCCCCGTTCCAGGACGTAGGCCCGGTCAGCCATTCTTAACCCGGCGGCGGCGTTTTGCTCCGAGAGTAAGACGGTAATGCCCTGGCAATGTAATTCGATGATGCTCTTAAAGAGGATCTTCGTTACCACCGGCGCCAACCCCAAAGAGGGTTCGTCCAGGATCAATAATTTTGGTTTGCTCATCAACCCGCGGCCGACGGCCAGCATCTGTGCCTCTCCCCCGCTGAGGGATTCCGCCTTCTGGTTTTGCCTGTCCTTGAGGATCGGGAAAAGCTCGAAAACATATTCCCGGTCTCTGACGATTTCTTTGGCAGTGGATTTAGTATTATAACGCCGGTAGGCGCCCAGTTCCAGGTTTTCCAGGACCGTGAGCGACGGGAAGAGCAAGCGCCCTTCCGGAACGAGGCAAAGACCGAGCCGGGCAATCTGGGCGGCCCCCAGCCCGCTGATTTCTTTCCCGTCGAAGAGCACCTTCCCCTGAGGCGAGCTGCATAAACCGGCGATCGTCTTTAAGAGGGTCGATTTGCCCGAGCCGTTCGCCCCGATGAGGCTGACAAAATCACCCTCCGCAACATGCAGATCAATATCCCACAAGACCTGAAGTAAACCGTAGGAGAAGTTCAAATGTTCTACCCTAAGCACAGCTCTCCTCCTCGCCGAAATAAACCCTGATGATCTCCTCGTTGTTCTTTATCGCCTCCGGGGACCCTTCCGCCAACCTTTCCCCATAATTCATGACCAGGATCTCATCGGCGGTGTCCATGACCAGCTTGACGTGGTGTTCGATCAGGCAAATAGTTTTCTTCAATTCGCGGTTTATCTGAAGGATTTTTTTCGATAATTCCTGAGCCTCCGTTTCGATGAGACCGGCCGCCGGCTCATCCAGTAATATTAACTCCGCTTCGGACGCCAAGGCCCGGGCCAGTTCCAGCCTTCTGCGCTCGGCAAAGGTGAGGGCATCGATCTCCAGGGAGGCCTTGGCGGCGAGGCCGACATATTCGAGCCATTCCATTGCCCTTTCTTCACAACTCCGGTACGCCCGTCTGGCCTTCGTCCCTCTCACCAGAACATCAAAGGTATCCACGCCGAACTTGGCGAACTGCCCGATGATGATATTTTCCATAACCGTCAGCCCGTGGCTGAAGAGGCGGATGTTCTGGAAGGTTCGTGAAATGCCGAGAGCAGCGACCGAATGAGGCTGGAAATGATTGATGCTCGCGCCCTTAAATTTCACCGTCCCCTGTTGGGGAGGATGCACCATGGTGATCACATTAAAGAGCGTCGTCTTGCCGGCGCCATTGGGACCAATAATCGCCTTGATCTGCCCTTTCCGGACAGCGAAACTCAGGTTAGAAACGGCCGCCAACCCACCGAAAGACCGTCTCACATTGCTCAGCTCCAGTATCGGTTGCTCCACGGGCCCTCCTGTCTTTGCTCTCCTCCTATCTTGCCAATTCCCATGCCTGCCGGAGTGACCTTTGGGCCATTACTTTTATCAATTTTCGTTTGTGCCCGGCAGAGACACCCATATGGGTCAGCGGGCGAATCTTCTCCTGGGCTGCCGCTGCCGCCTTCTCCACCAGCTCATCGGTGATGGTGTTCCCCAAAAGAACCGCTTCCGCCTCCTTCACCCTCACCGGACCGGATGCGACGGCAGTGAAGACCAGCCTGGCCTCGTTGCACTTGCCACCGGCCAGGCTGAGCTGGGAAGCAGCCCCCAGGATGGGGAAATCGATCGCTTCCCGGGGGCTGAACTTCACATAGGCCCCGCCACTGCCCCCCGGAGGGGTGGGAATATTTATTTCTTTAACAAATTCCGCTGCATCCAGGGCATTGGCCTTGTTTCCTTTTTGGGTATAGAACTCCTCCAGATCAACCCATCTTTCCTCAACGGGGCCTACCACCTTTAACTTGGCACCCAGGGCAATTAATGCGGGAGGGGTGTCGGCCTGGAAAAGGGCGAAGCATTCTTTCGCCCCCTTGGCCACATAGCACCTGTCTCCGCCGCGCTTGAAGCAAGAGGTTCTCGATTTCCACCACTCCTGCGACTGATTGTAATACCAGCACATGGAATCAAGGCAGATGTTGCCGCCCAGGGTTCCCATATTGCGGATCTGGGGGCCCGCCACCCTTCCCGCTGCTTGAGCAAGCGCCGGAAACCGCTCCTTAACCGGGCGGGCTTGGGCGAGATCTTCCAGGGTGGCCAGAGCGCCAATCCGTAATCCCTTACCCTCATCAAAGGCGATCCCTTTCATTTCCTCAATGTGCCTGAGGTTGACGAGATACTGCGGAGTAACAGCGCGCTGCTTCATCTTCACTAAGATGTCCGTTCCGCCGGTAATGATCGCTGCCGCGTCTCTCTTTTCAGCAAGAAGAGCACGCGCTTCCTTTATATTCTGCGGTTCCAGGTATTCAAAGCGCGGTAGCCTCATCGTTTCCCTCCTTTTTCACCCAAGGCCTTCAGGACCCTCTCCGGGGTCAAGGGAAGCTCCTTGATCCTGACCCCGGTGGCGTCATAGACCGCATTGGCGATCGCCGCCGCCGTAGGTACCAGCGTTCCTTCGCCGATTTCCTTGGCTCCGAAGGGGCCGTTGGGATCGACGGGTTCCACGATCAGGGATTCTATCTCCGGCATGTCCAAAGCCGTCAGCATCCTGTGATTCAAGAACGTGGGGTTTAAGGTCTGACCGTCTTCCCGGAAGAACTCTTCCATCAGGGCGTATCCGAGTCCCATATGGAGCGCCCCTTCGATTTGCCCTTCCACGGCCATGGGATTCAAGGCAAAACCGCAATCGTGGGCGGCGGTTATCTTGGATACCTTTACTTGCCCCGTCTCGGGATCCACCAGTACCTCGGCGACGTCGCAACCAAAGCTATAGGAAGGCGAGATGTTCCCTTCGCCATCCGGACTGGGCCTCTCCACATCCGGATCATAATAGCCCCGTCCCAAAAGGGGTTGCTTTTTCTTGGAGCGGTAGGCCCGGACCGCATCGACAAAGGAAATTGCCTTTCCCGGGCTTCCCTTGACGAAGATCTTGCGCTCCCTGGCGTCCAGGTCTTCCGGGCTCGCCTCCAGCATCTCGGCGGCGGCCTCGAAGAGCTGCCGCCGGGCATCGGCCGCGGCAAGTTTCGCGGCGTTTCCCGCAAACATGGTGGCCCGGCTCGAGGAGGTCCCCTGGTCCCAGGGGGTGAAGTCCGTGTCGGCCACCGTTATCTTGATTTCTTCCAGACCGATTCCCAACAATTCGGCGGTAATCTGGGCCATGATGGTATTTAACCCCTGCCCGATATCCGATCCCCCCGAGAAGAGACTGACCGTGCCGTCTTCCTGCAGCTCCACGAGGGCCCCGGAGCTAAAGGGTTTATTGTAGGTTTTAGATCCGGAAGACATGCCCGTCCCGGCGATGCCGATCCCCTGATTAGCCGGGAGTTTGCCCCTCTTTTGCGCGGAGCCGGTCTTTTCCATGGCCTTGCGGAGACATTCCGTATAACCGCAACTTACGATCCGCGACTTGATGGGGGTTATATCACCGGATTGAACGGCGTTTCTGATCCGCAATTCCTCCGGATCTATCGCCAGGGCTTCGGCGATTATATCCATCTGTTGTTCGTCGGCGAAGCGAATCTGGGGATTTCCGTATCCCCTTTGTGCGCCACAAACCTGCTTATTCGTGAAAACCAGGTTTCCTTCATATTTTACGTTCGGTGTCCGGTATAGCAAGGTGAGGATGGTGCCATGGGTGGCCAGGACGTTCGGCCCCACGCCGTAATAGGCGCCGGTGTCGGCGATGATCTTGCATTCCTTGGCCATTACCAGGCCGTCATTCCTCACACCTGTCTTGAGCGTAACGATCATGGGATGCCTCTGCCGGGTGGCGGTGAATACCTCCTCCCTGGTGAGGACGATCATGACGGGCCGGCCGGTTTTCATCGCCAGGAGAGCGGAACAGACATCGTGGGAAAGGGGCTCCACCTTTCCCCCGAAACCGCCGCCCACGTGAGGCTTGATCACCCTGATCCGGCCTTCCGGCAAATCCAAGGCCCTGGCCAGTTGCGCCCGGTCGGGAAAGGGATTCTGGTTTGACGACCAAATCGTCAGCTTGCCCGCGGCGTCAAAATCGGCCAAAGCCGCATGGGGCTCCAAGGCCAGATGAGTTACGCCCTGAGTTACAAACCGGTCCTCGAAGATGTGATCGGATTCCGCAAAACCCTTTTCCACATCACCGAAGTGCCGGAGCAGTACGAGGCCGACGTTATTTTCAGCGTGGTCGTGGATTTGGGGAGCGCCCGGCTTCATGGCCTCCTCCGGATCGAATACCGCCGGAAGTTCCTCATATTCCACCTCGATGAGGTCCAGGGCCTCTTGCGCCGTATCCTCATCGACGGCGGCCACCGCCGCCACTTCATCACCGATATACCGGACCTTATCTATAGCCAGGGCCAGCTGATCCACGAAGACCAGTTGATCGTCCTGATACCGGCCGAACTTTTTCCCCGGCGTGTCTTTCCCGGTTATCACCGCCCGCACGCCCGGTAACTTTTGAGCCTTGCTTACGTCGATGTTGAGGATCCTGGCATGGGGATAGGGGCTCCGCAATAGCTTCCCGTACAACATCCCCGGTAGGATCATGTCAGCGGTATATTTGGCGTCCCCGGTCACCTTCACCACCGCATCCACCCGGGGCAGGCTTTTGCCGATTATCGAGTATTCAGCCATTTTGTCCTCCTTTGGTCGGGACGGCTTGAGAATCGGTTCCCCCATCCACCGTTGCCATAACAGCCTCGACGATCTTGGTGTAGCCCGTGCAACGGCAGAGATTACCGGAAATGCCTCTTTTTACCTCCTCCGCGGTCGGCTTGGGGTTTTCCTCCAGCATCGCCTTGGCCGACAGGACCATCCCCGGAGTGCAGAAACCGCACTGGATTGCCCCATGGTCCACAAAGTTCTGCTGCAGCGGATGAAGCTTTCCGTCCCGGGCCAGCCCTTCGATGGTAGTAATTTCCTTTTCCCGGGAGTCCACGGCCAGGGTAAGACAGGAGAGCACCGCCTTGCCGTCGATCAGGACCGTACAGGCGCCGCAGGTTCCCAGGTCACAGCCCTCCTTTGGCCCTGTAAGGCCCAAATTTTCCCGCAGGGTCTCAAGCAAAGTGCGGTGCGTATCCACCGCTACCTCGTAAAGTTCCCCATTTACCTTGAGCTCGATTGGCTGCTTCATGAAAACACCCCTCTTTTTATTTCTCTGACCCCGATAAAGCCCCCGGACCTTTGTTAGGCCCCTGGCAGCACCGCGTGAATTACCGCTATCTCGATACTAAACAAAATTGGGTGTGTCAATCTAAATCCATGACCTGTGGTCAGCAGATAGAACTGCCCGGTCTTCTTGCAGATTTATTGTCCCTTTTCTAATTACTCAGGGATTCATTTATCTTCCTGGCAATCGACAAGATACTGGCTGTGGCCGCGGATTCGGGAAAACCGGCCACAAAAGGGATGCCCTGGTTGGAACTTTCGAGGACTCTGCTGTCCAGGGGAACTGAGCCGAGGAAGGGGACGCCGGTCTGCCGCGCCAGCTCAGCCGCCTTCCTGGTCCCAAACAGCTGGAAACTGCCGTTACAACTGGCGCATAAGAAGTGGCTCATATTCTCAACCAGGCCGAGGACGGGAACCTGCGCCTGCCGGCACAAACCGATGCTCCGCCTGGTCACGACCTGAGGACTTTCGGAGGGCAGGGTGACGATCAAGGTACCATCCAGATCGGGAGTACACTGCAGTAAGGCGTAAGATTCTGCGCCCGTGCCGGGAGGAAGATCAATAATCAGATAGTCGGCGCTGCCGAAATCGACATTGGACAGGAACTGGGCGATAGTCATTTTTTTCAGGGGATCGAACCAGGTAATTGCCTCCTCCGGCCGCAGCAGAAAATCAAGAGACATGACACGGACATTTGTCCCCGCTGAGACGGGAACGATGCCCTTGCCGCCGATTTTCAACCCTTTGGCCTTCGAGCCAAGGATATTGGGTATGCAAGGGCCGTGCAGATCACAGTCCAGGATCACGACGCTCTTTCCCATCCCGGCTAAAGCCACGGCCAGGTTGGCCGCAATGGTGGACTTGCCCACACCGCCTTTACAGCTCATAACGGCGATCTTATGTTTGATCAGGGCCATGGCCTGTCGAGTCTTGGCGATCATGCTGTCCTGAAAATGCCTGTCTTTTTGAGGGAAGGTACACTCGAAATATCTGGCGCAGCTGTAGCAAGTCTGGGTATGACAATCCTGTCCGGCATTGATTTGCATAATCTCGACCAGTTGTCTTCTTTCCGGCGGCGGGTCGGCCTTAACTTCATTCTTTTTGCTTCCGATCTGCTTTTCTATCTTGTCGACAATACTGTAGAAATTCTTGGCGGCTTCAGAATCGGGATAGGCCGTCAAAAAGGAAAGTCCTTTGTCCGCTGCTTCGACGATGTGGGCATCACGGGCAATCTTGCCCAAAAGGGGAATCCCCGTCAGCTGTGATAAAAGGGCGGAAGAGCCGGGTTGGATTTCATAATTCCGGCCGCATCCCGGGCAGGTCAGACCGCCCATGTTTTCAATGAGACCGAAAACAGGCACTTTTGCCGTCCGACAGAAAGAAATGCACCGGTGCACTACCTGTTCGGCAATGTCCGACGACATGGTGACCACGATCGCACCGCTCCTCTTTGGCAAATACTTAAATAGATTAACAGGTTCTGAGCCAGTACCCGGCGGCATATCAATGATGAGAAAATCCAGCGGTCCGTATTCCGTGTTCGCCAGAAACAGTTCCTGGGCACTCCTCTTCAAGTCGCTGAGCCAGGTCACCGGATCATCTTCCGTCAGCAGAAAATCCATGGAAACGATCCTAATGCCTAAGGGGCCGCGCGGAGGAACCATTCCTTGCGGGCCGGCGGTGAATTTTCCTTCCGTTACACCTAAAATGCTGGGAATACTGGGGCCGTAGATGTCGGAGTCCATTATTGCAACCGCGTAACCCCGGTGAGCCAGAGCCACTGCCAGGTTGGCGCTGATAATCGATTTTCCCACACCTCCTTTGCCGCTCATGACCGCGACAATATGTTTCACCTGGCCGAGGTTACTGGCGATGGCCTCTGTTCTTGGGTCTTTATAAAACGTTTCTTTGTGAGGCGAGGGACAGTCAAAAAAACGGTAGCAGTCTTTGCAGGCGTAATCACAATTCCAACCTACCTCGACATTGATCTTAACCAGTTCGCGCATCTTATCTTCTTCCGTGCCCATGGAGTCCCTTTTTACACCATTATTGCGATCCACGTTATTTCCAGAGGTCGACGTCGATCATGCCTATCTTGGCCGCGTAGCGGACCAGTTCGATGGTACTGTGCAGCCCCAGCTTGTTCATGATGTTGGTCCGGTGGTTTTCTACCGTCTTCGGACTGATGTAGAGTTTTTCGGCGATCTCTCGGTTGGAAAAGTCTTCGGCCATCAGGCGCATGACTTCCTGTTCCCGGGGACTAAGGGTGCCGTATGCGGCATCGCTGATGTTGGCGTTCCTCGCGGGGAGTTCCGTGAGCCTTTTGACTACTCTTTGGCAGACGGAATTGTCCATGAAATACTCCCCTTTCAACACCGATTCCAGCCCCTGCAGCAGTCTCTGCGGAGCCGCTTCCTTGACTACGTAGCCCCGTGCCCCGGCCTGAAAGGCCTCGACAATATAATCGATCTTGGAATGCATGGTGACGATCAGGACGCAAGTCTCGGGGAGCAGCCGGCAAATTGCGCCGGTCAGTTGGATGCCGCTTTGATCGGGCAGCGATATATCCACCAGGATTACATCCGGCTTCAGTTTCCCGGCCATTTGCAGCGCTTCCTGCGCGCTGCCGGCTTCGCCCGTCACCTCGTACCGGTTGTCCCGTCCAATGATGGATTTCAGGCCTTCCCGGAAGAGAGTGTGGTCATCGACAATTAAGATAGTTCGCTTGCGGGTCACTATTTTCCTGCCTGTAGGGAATCTTGATCAAGATCTTCGTGCCTTTTCCCGATCGTGACTGAATGGTCATTCTGCCGTGCAGCAAACTGGCCCTTTCCTCCATACTCCGCAGCCCCATGCGTTTTTCGTTCACTGCGGCCGCCAGCCGGTCATTTACATCAAAACCTTTGCCATTATCTTCTATGCGCAGCACAATGTCGGGGAAAGAAGCCAGCAGCCGGATGGTCAGCCGACTGGCGCCGGAATGCTTCTTGACATTGTTCAGCGCTTCTTGAATTAAGCGGTAAAGATTGATCTTCGCATCAAAACCCAGCTTTAAATTGTCCATGCCGGCGGAATAATAGTCAACTTTCACTCCGTTCCTTTCAGAAAAATCTTCGCAATACTGAAAAATCGTTTTAACAAGCCCCATTTCGTACAGGTAGGGCGGGCGTAAATCATATGCCAATCCGCGGACTTCCTTGATGGTCTTCTGAAGGATCGTGGAGAATTGCGATAATTTTGCCGTTATCTCAGCGGGAATTTTCTGGCCTTCGTCAAAGAGAGTGGCACAGGCAATTCTTAGGGAGGACAGATCTTGCGCGATATTATCGTGCAGGTCGCAGGAAATTCTCAGCCGCTCAATTTCCTGGGCCTTTATGAGCTCCTGCGTCAGCGTGCGCGCTTGTTGTTCTGCCCGTTTGCGAATGGAAATGTCCTGGAACAGCGCCAGAATGATCTGCTCGCCGCTCAGGGTCAACCGGGTTGCCGTCACGCTGGCATAATAGTGAGCGCCGTCTTTGCGTTTCAGTTCAACTTCGAAATCGCGGAGGACGCCGTTGGTTTCCAAGTTTTCCAAAAAGCCCGAGTGGTCTTCCAGGTGCCGGAAGATATCGCTCAGCTTGATCTGGTTGATCACTGAAGCGTCGTAACCCACGAGTTGCAGCAATGTCTCATTGCACTCCAGAAACTTGCCCTCCAGGGTGACCAGCCCGATGCCCAGAGGGGAAATCCCAAAAAGGGTGCGGTAACGGCGTTCTGATTCCACCATGCGCTTATGCTCGATAATTTTTGCCAGCCGCGTAACGATATTGTTGATCCAATCCTTGTCTTCCTGGCGGAAAGGTCCGTCGGCCCCCTTGGGTTTTCTCTTCAGGCAGCAAACCTCCAGGGTTCCCTGCTGCGATCCGTTGACGACAAAGTCGAGGCTTAGTTTGTTTTTTATTTTCCTATGGTTATCAGTTTTATATTCGTGGTTTTCGAAAAGGATTTTTGCGCCTGTTTCCTCGGGAAATTCGGAAGCAGAAGGGATGAGATTGACAATCCCCTGGAGCAAATCTTCCAGGGGAATGTCCTTTTCGGTGAGGGCGGAAATGCTATAAAGGCAGTTCAGCTTCCTGACTTGTTCGGCAAGTTCGTATTGCGCCGGTTCTTTATCCATGTGTGTTGGTCTACCAGCCATGCAGGATCTCCAACGTTGCAATAACCCTTAAGATAAAACCGGTAAGTTGTCAAGGGTAGCGCGTAGTTTTGCCGGTCAGCACCGGCATCTGCATGATTTGTTTGCGCCAAGACTTCATTTTCCTTAAGTTTGCGGCCAGAAAGTCGATAAGTAAAATATAAATGTCGTTATATGTTTCTTATAAACCTTCCTTGATAGAAAGGGGACAAGGATCATGACTCTAAGTCTAAAGCATAAGATGTTGTTTTTTATAGTTGTATTCTTAGGCACGATTTTGTCGATCGCTTTTGCCACCGCTTACGTGGTGCAGGATAAGGTAATAACAACAGCCCACGAAAAGTTGCGGGGTGATCTGGCCATGGGGCGAACCTTGCTGCTGGAAAAATATCCCGGCGACTGGTCGCTGCGGGATGGTAAGCTTTACAAGGGCGAAGTCCAGATGAACGACAACTTCGCCTTTGTAGACCAGGTTGGCGAACTGACGGGTGACACGGTAACCATTTTCCAGGGGGATACCCGTGTGGCAACCAATGTGAAAAAGCCTTCCGGAGAACGTGCGGTGGGAACACAGGCGGCGCCCAATGTCATTGAGGCGACATTGAAGAACGGCTCAACCTATATCGGCAAAGCAAACGTCGTGGGCGTGCAGAATCAAACCGCCTACGAACCCATAAAGAACAAAGACGGTAAGATTATCGGTATGTTTTATGTGGGAGTGCCCAATACCAAGTATGATCAGATTGTCAAAGCGGTGACCGTCCGGATAGGTCTGGTGAGCACCCTTGGCTTCATCATCGTCGGTATCTTGGGCGCGGTTGTTACGAGATCAATAACGCGGCCCGTCAATCTGGTGGTCTCCGGCTTCCGGGAGGGGGCCGGACAGATTATTGTCGCTGCCTCGCAGGTCGCTTCGTCCAGCAAGCTAATGGCGGAAGGCGCGTCTTCACAGGCGGCGGGAATCGAAGAAACTTCTTCTTCCCTCGAGGAAATGGCTTCCATGACAAGGCAGAATGCCGATAATGCGGGTGAAGCCAAATCCTTAATGGCGAATACGACCAAGGTAGTCGATGAAGCGAGTTTTTCCATGCAGGCCCTTACTGAATCCATAAAGGATATTACCAACACCAGCGAAGAGACGGCAAAGATTGTAAAAACCATTGATGAGATTGCCTTCCAGACCAATCTGCTGGCCTTGAACGCTGCAGTGGAGGCGGCTCGGGCCGGGGAAGCGGGGGCCGGATTTGCCGTCGTTGCCAATGAAGTCAGAAACCTGGCCATGCGGGCCGCCGAGGCAGCCCGCATCACGGCAGACCTGATCGAAGGCACGGTAAAAAAAATAAGGACAGGTTCCGAACTGGTGGAAAAAGCCAATCACGGTTTTACGCGGGTGGCGGAAGGTGCAAAAAAAGGCAGTGTCCTGGTCAATCAAATCGCCACGGCCAGTCACGAACAGGCCACGGGTATTGAACAGATCAATAAGGCGGTGGCCGAAATGGACAAAGTAGTGCAGGCCAATGCCGCCAGCGCAGAGGAATCGGCTGCCGCCTCCCAGGCATTGAATGAGCAGGCGGCAAGGATGAACGTCCACGTCGGCGAATTGTCTGCCCTGGTAGATGGAAAGAAGCGGCAAGCGGGCGTTGAGAACCTGATCCCGTTGAAAAACCGGGCGGCGGCACTGCCGCTCGATATAGAGACTTACAGGGCCTATCCGGCCCGGCCAAAGAAGCTCAGGACAGCAAACTTGTCTTAAAGACCAAACCGCATCTAAGCTCCCGGTAACGTCTGCCCTAAAACTCCGGGGTGAGACGCTACCGCCATCCTGCCTAAGATATTATAGCGGCAATTAATCATGTCCACCCAAGTCATGCCGTTTAGGCCCTTTGGGTCGATCTGATCCGGCATCCAGTCTTTTCACTGGATGCCGGCTTTCGCCGGAATGACAAATTGAATTGTTTTGTTGCCGGAGTAAGTATGTCACGACCTGCCGGCAATCCAATTTTACCCACCCGGTTTTACATAATTGCATTATTGGAAAAATTAAAGTAATAGCATCCTAACCCCGCTGAACGGGATAAGTCCTGCCAGGCGGGATAAGTAAGTTTAAGAATTTTCTTGCAGAAAATCATTGCTAACTTACTTAGCCGCAGGTTTCTTAGCTGAGCTCGGATTGGCAGGGGGGATATGGCGAAGAAGGTTGTGGATTACCGGGAATGTCTGTACGAGGCCGTGAAGGCTTTCGAGGAGAAACGCGTGCTCCTGGTGAGTCTGGGCCGGCAGGGGCCCCCTAACCCCATGGCTCTCGGTTGGGGGTCGCTGGGCCTGATCTGGCGAAGGCCGGTGTTCACCATGCTTTTGCACCCTGCCCGTTATTCGCATACCCTGGTCATGGAGTCAGGAGAATTTACCGTCAATGTTTTGCCGCCGGGTATGGAAAAGGCGGTGTTGTATTGCGGGAGCGTCTCCGGGCGCGATGTGAACAAGCTTGAAGCTCAAGGGTTGAATGCTTTCTCCTCCAGCCGCATTCAGACGCCGCTCATCCAGGAAGGCGTCATTCACTTTGAATGCCGGGTGGTCTATAAGAGTGACTTGGCGCGCAGCGAATTAGCTCTGCCGGTTTTGGATGAGATTTACGGCGGGAAGAAAGAATTGCACCGGATCTTTTGTGGAGAAATCGTTGCCTGTCAGCGCGGTTAGGTCATTTTTACGATGAGGAGAAATTAATGTCAAAGTCTGGTAACGTAATTGACCGGGAGTGCATTTTGACTATGCGCTTCTTGGCCATTGCCGGCCGCAAATTGCTGGCTCTTACACTTGGCGTGGTCTTGCTGGCCGTCGTTTTAGCTGATCCGCTGAGGGCAGAGGAAAAAGTTATGTATGAAGGGGATTCCATATATAACCACATCCAGATTAAACGGGATGGGCAGGAAATGTGCATGCTCTTCGGCCGTTACAGCGATGCGCGTGAGACCTGCATGAATATGGCGAAGCCCGATCAGTCGCTTTTTGAATATACCGCTATGATGTTCGTAGGATTTCTGTTCCATCCGGAAACCAGGGATGTGGCGTTGATCGGGCTCGGCGGCGGTTATCTGCCCACGGTTTTCAAGATGCACCTGCCCGCTGTCCGGCTGGACACGATAGAGATTGACCCGCTGGTATACAAGCTGGCCCAGCAGTACTTCTCTTTCCAGCCGACGCCGATGCAAACCATAACGGTGGTTGACGGCCGCCAATATCTGAAAAAGACCGGCCGGCGCTACGACCAGATCTGGCTTGACGCCTTTAACACCGATTACATCCCCGTGCATATGACCACCAGGGAGTTCCTCAAACTCGCCAAGTCCAGGCTGAATAAAAACGGCATCATCGTACAGAACGTGCATAACACCAATAATCTCTTTGATGCGCAGGTAGCTACTTTCCGGGCTGTCTTTGCGCGCGTTTTCGTTTTCAACGGCAAGCAAAGCGGAAACTCGATCATTGTCGGTTCCGATAATCCCCTCTTTGTGCCGCCCAAGTTTAGTCAACAGGCAAAAACGAGAACGAAAATCGGCACGATCGACCTAATCGATGAAGCCGGGAAATACGCTGCTGATCCGGATATCAAGCCGGCGAAAGTTCTGACTGATGATTTCAATCCGGCCAATTTCCTGGTGCATCAGGAACGTTAGCAAGTCCCGTTGCGGGGCTGACGCGGTTACTTGCCATAAAGGGGAGGTCATGGGATGGCGCTGGTATATTTTACGCTTACGGGGATCCTGGTCTTATTCGGGGCCGCTGTCATGAGCCTGGAGATCCTCGCTTCCAATCTTATGTCGCCTTATTTCGGCGGCTCAATTTACATCTGGGGAAGCATCATCAGCTCCTTCATGATCCACTTCTCGATAGGGTACGTGCTGGGCGGCTATCTCTGCAAGCGGACGGCGAAGGTGTATCCCCTTCTATTGCTGCTGATTGTAGCGTCGGCATGGATCATGCTGATCCCGGAGATCCATCCGGTTACCGGCGCTTTTGTATCGGAGCGGATTGACGACGTGCGTTACGGTTCACTGGTCGTCATGAATATCATCTTTTTCGTGCCCGTGACGATTATGGCGATGGTTTCTCCCTATATCATCGGGCTCCTGTCCCTGCACGAGCGGGTGACCGGTCTCAGTGCCGGTTTGGTCCTGTTCATTTCAACGATGGGTTCTTTTTTGGGAACAAACATCACGGCCTTTTACCTGATCAATCTTTTCCCGGTCTCCGTCATCGTCAGCGGGATAGGCGTAAGCTGCCTCATGCTTGCCCTGTTTTCCCTTTTGATCGGGCTCGATAAAAGGCTGGCCGGCTCCCCGCATCCGGCCCCTCGTGCCTGCTGAGCCCCGGTCCTTTGATCAATCCCGTCCCCCCCGCTAATAATTTACCTTGACAAGGGGCGCTTGGCCTGTTAAGGTTCCCGCGTAAAACCGTCCATCAAAGATGAAAAACATGTCATTGTCGCCTCGGGATACACCCGGGGCTTTTTTTTGCAGACAATAGAAAGAAGGAATTAATGGGATTTAAAGTATTTGATTTTCACCCCGACATTGCCGCCGGGGTAACCGCGGCTGGCTACAGTACGCCCACGCCGGTCCAGGAGCAGGCGATCCCGCCTGTCCTCTCGGGGCGGGACGTGATGGCCTTGGCTCAGACCGGAACCGGCAAGACGGCAGCCTTTGTGCTGCCCATCCTCAATCGCCTGATGAAGGGCGGCGGGCGCCGGCGTGTCCGGACGCTCATTCTTGCCCCGACCCGCGAGCTGGCCGAACAGACGCATGTGGCGATCGGCGTTCTGGGGCGGAAGACGCGCCTGCGGAGCGTAACCATTTACGGCGGCGTCGGTTTCAATCCCCAGGTAGAGAAGCTGAAACGCGGTGCGGAGATAGTCGTCGCCTGCCCGGGGCGCCTGCTCGATCATCTCGGTCGGGGGACGATGGATCTTTCTTGTGTGGAGGTGCTGGTTCTCGACGAAGCCGATCAGATGTTCGACATGGGTTTCTTGCCCGACGTCCGGCGGATTCTGACCTATCTCCCCCGGGAGCGCCAAACGCTCCTTTTCTCTGCCACGATGCCGCAGGAAATAAGGCATCTGGCGGCAGAGGTACTGAAAGAACCGGTTACCATCCAGGTAGGGGAAACGGCCCCGGTGGGTACGGTCAGCCATGCGATTTACCCGGTAGCTTCCCACCTGAAAACACCTCTGCTTCTGGAACTGCTGAATCATACCGATACTAAATCCGTGCTGGTATTTGCCCGCACGAAACACCGCACTAAACGCCTGGCGGAGCGGATGGTCAAGGCCGGTCATAGGGCGGCATCTTTACAGGGCAACCTTTCCCAGGCGCAGCGGGAAACGGCGATGGGGGGGTTTCGGGACGGTAAGTTTCAAATCCTGGTGGCCACCGATATCGCCGCGCGGGGGATAGACGTGACCCATGTTTCGCATGTGATCAATTATGATATTCCCAACACTACCGACGCCTATATCCATCGTATTGGCCGGACCGGCCGGGCGGAGCGCAGCGGCGATGCCTACACGCTGGTTACCAGTGAAGATAAAGTCATGGTGCGGGCCATAGAGCGGCTGCTGGGAGCTCCAATTGAACGTCGAACCGTGGATGGTTTTGATTATAAAATGGCGGCGTCCCCGAGCGACCGTGAGGATGCCCGCGAGTCCTATCACCTGGTGCCGGCGCGCAAAACGGCCGGCGTCGGGAACGGACACCGGCCCGGCAGCGGAGCGGCCCGACCGCGGGAGTTTGGGGCAAAAAAAGCGTCCGAAAGAACTTTCGCGAGCGACAATAAGAAATCCGGGACGGCACGTCGCCGGCGCAGCTTCTTTTAGCAAGCTAAATGTCATTCCCGCCCCGGCCTGCGCGGGGGCGGGAATGACAAAAGAGAGGGGATCCGATTTTTTCCGAATTCATCAGGATTCCTTGAGCTGATCATTAAGCCACCGGAGATAATCGTCACTGCCGGCGGTAATTGTCGTGGCTATTATTTCCGGAGTTTCGTAAGGGTGGATGGTTTTTATATTATTTTCTAATTCTGCGAAAAGCTCCCGCCGGCTTTTGATCAGGCACTGCCACTCTTCTGCCTGTTCCACACTTTCCTTCCACCTGTAGATGCTGAGCAGGGGGCCCACTACCTGCACGCAGGCCGCCAGTCTTTTCTCGATCAGGGATTGTGCTATTTTTACGGCATCTGCCTTTTGCGCCGTTGTCGTTATGACCTGGATATATTCCCCCACGGGTTTCTTCCCCCTTTCCCTGTCTCATCGGAGCTTCCCGATGGACGCTATTTAGTCTGCGTAATTTCATACATCATTACCGCCGCTGCCTGGGGCAGGCTAAGTGATTCCGCCGTGCCCGCACCCGGTATGCTCCAACTTTCATCAGCCATCGCCAGGAGGTTGTCCGGCAGCCCATGACTCTCACTGCCCAGGAGCAGGGCCGTCGGTTGTGCGCAGGGATGCGGCTTCGTACCCTTTGTTACAGTGCCGGCAATCAGCAAGTAATTCTCCTTCAGCGCTGGAAGGACTGCGGTAAAGTCGAGATCGGAAAGGATCTCGAGGTGGAAGAGGCTTCCCATGGAGGCCCTTACTACCTTGGGATTGGTGAAGTCCACGCAATCAGCGCTGAGCATGATTGTTCCAAAGCCGAACCAATGGGCGGTACGCATCAGGGCGCCGAGGTTGTTGGGGTTGTTGGTCCGGTAGGCAAGGATGACATGGCCCGGTGCCGGTGTGAAAGAATGACCGGTGTGCAGAACCAACGCGGCAACGGCCATAATCCCTTCGGGATTCTGATCCTGACTGATTTTTTTCCATTGAGCCGCGGTTAAATCATAAACGGCCACTTCTTCCGGGGCGGTGGACAACAAAACATCCCACTGCTTCCTCTTCTCCCCCATAACCAGCAGCGCCTGTGTTTTCCAGTTGCTTTTCAGCAATTCCTGGACAACCTTGCCGCCCTCCACCAGAAAAAGTCCCCTCTGACGGCGGAAAGACGCCTTTCCCAGGCTTTTCCAGAGAGCCAGTTGCGATCTTGTGGGCTGGCAAACTGTGGCGGCCGGCATAATTTCAACTGCGCCTGGCCGCGGCGCGCCTCAGGAGCAGGATGACAACTCCCCCGAAAATCATGGCGAGGCAGAGGAGTTGCCCCATGCTGAGAACGTTCCAGTACAAACCCAGATGCAGGTCCGGTTCCCGGTAAAATTCGATAAAAAAACGCACCGTTCCGTAGCCGATGATGTAAAGGGCAAGCTGAAAGCCGGAAAAGGGCCGCTTCTTTCTCCCAGCCCAAAGGATGATGAAGAGAAAAATCCCCTCAAAAAGGGCCTCATAGAGCTGGGAGGGGTGGCGTAGCTCGCGGGTGGGTGCCAGGGGGAAATACATGCCCCAGGGGACATCGGTGATCCGGCCGAAAAGCTCGCCGTTGATGAAATTGCCGATCCGGCCAAAGGTGTACCCCAGGGGAAAAACCGGGCAGAACAGATCGGCAAGATCCCAGAAGTTGAGGGCCTTCTTGTGGCAGAAGATGAGGGCGGCAATGACGATGCCCGCAACGCCGCCGTGATAGGACATGCCGCTGATGCCGACAAACCGGATGCCCTGGGAGAAGTCCAGCGGCAGAATGATTTCCAGCGGATGCCGCAGGTAATAACCGGGATGGTAAAAAAGGGCATAACCCAAACGGGCGCCCACAATCAACCCGAGTATACCCCAGAGGAAAAAGTCCTGGATGGTTTCCTGGGAATAGGGGAAGTCTTCTTTTTTCAGACGGTAAGAAACCAGGACGTAGGTCAAAAAGAAGGCGACAAGATACATCAGGCTGTAGTAACGCAGCTGAAAAGCGCCGATAGTCAGGATATTGGGACTGATGTGGGAGGGCAGCTCCTGCCAGTAACCGATTAGATTTTGCATTTAATCAACCTAGCCCCGCTAAACGGGATAAGTCCCGCCAAGCGGGATAAGTGAGTTAACGAAATTGTCTTCTGCCAAAAAACCGCAGAAATAATTTTCTAACTCACTAATAGCTCTCACCTTTCAGCGCCTCAACGTAAAGCTGGGCGGAGAAAGCGGCCGTTGCCCCGTCGCCGCAGGCGGTGATTACCTGCCGGAAGAGTTTACCGATGCAATCGCCGGCCGCAAAAATTCCCGGGGCTGAGGTTTGCATTTTGGCATCGGCGATTACATAGCCGCATTGATCAAGTTTTACTGCACCCTGACATAGGACCGTGTTGGGGGTAATGCCCGCGAAAATAAAGACACCGTCCGTCGCGAGGTCATTTGTTTCGCCCGTTTGCAGATTCTTCACTCTTACCCCCTGGACGAAATCCTGGCCCCTGATCTCCTCTACCACACTGTCCCAGATGAAACTGATCTTCTTGTTGGCGAAGGCCTTTTCCTGCAGGATTTTTGTGGCACGCAGGCGCTGGCGGCGGTGGACGACCGTAACTTTGGCCGCAAAGCTGGTGAGAAAAATAGCCTCCTGCATGGCCGTGTCACCGCCGCCGATGACGACGATTTCTTTGTTGCGGTAAAAGGGGCCGTCGCAAGTGGCGCAATAGGACACCCCCCGGCCGGTCAGCGCTTCTTCGCCCGGGATGCCGACTTTGCTCCAATTTGCCCCCGTGGCGACAATGACCGCCATCGCCCGGTAGTCGCTGCCCGCTGTAGCCTTCCAGATACCGAGACCGTCAGCCTGTTCTCCGGCCAGGGCGCTCACATCGTCCTGAACAATTTCCAAACCGAATTTTACCGCCTGCTCCCGGAAGCGCTGGATCAGTTCAAAACCGTTGATGCCTTCCGGCGTCCCCGGATAATTTTCCATGAAATCCGTCGCCGTGATCTGGCTCACCGTCGTCACGCCTTCAATGAGCAAGGCCTTAAGGTTCGCCCGGGCGGCGTACATGCCCGCCGTAAGCCCCGCCGGCCCGCCGCCGATGATGATCACATCATAGATATTTGTCTGCATTGGTTCCATCCTAACCCCGGTAAACGGGATAAGTCCCGCCGCCAAGCGGGATTGTTCCCAGGCCGCACTGAGCAACACATGAATTTGGTTAACGTCTTTTTGTATACGATAAGGAGCATTTTTGTAAAGCTAAAATGTATCCGACCTTGGCTTGCGGTTCCCCGCAGAGGCCATTCATAATCCTATCCGTTGACAAGGGATTTAAAGGATGGTACCAAATAGGCAACGAACTTCTTGAAAGATGTAAAGAAGCGGGGGGGCATGGTCGCGGGAATGTTACCGCATCCCCTGTGAAATAATCATTTCTCTGCCCGCAGCGGATCAACGATGGATAATTTACTCAATAATTATTCCGCCTACCTGACCAATGGCTCTCTCCTGGCTTTTCCGCTGGTCTATTTAGGCGGCCTTTTGGTAAGCTTCTCGCCCTGCGTCTATCCCGTAGCGCCCATTACGATCGCCTTTATCGGGGCGAACAGCGGCGGCTCCCGGGGGCGGGGTTTCCGGCTGTCGCTCTTATACGTTTTGGGCCTGGCTTCAACCTATACGGTGCTGGGCGGGGTGGCTGCCCTTTCCGGGCGTTTGTTCGGGGAGCTGCAGGTCAGCCCCTGGACGTCTCTGTTTTTGGCTAATGTCTGCATTATCATGGGGATTTCCCTATTGGGCGTCTTCGCTTTGCCTTTACAAACGCCGGGCTTTATTGGTAGGGCGCTTGCCCGGGTAAAAACAAAAGGCTACCTGGGAAGTTTTGTGGTGGGCGCCATATCGGGGCTGGTGGTCGGTCCCTGTACTGCCCCGGTGATGGCGGTGCTCCTGTCTTATGTTGCTACACGACAGAATGTATTTTTCGGCATGAGCCTGTTTTTTTTCTTTTCTCTGGGGATGGGAACCCTGCTTATGTTATTGGGGACTTTTGCCGGCCTGCTGACGTCTTTGCCCAAGTCGGGGCCATGGATGGAGAGGATCAACCGTCTTTCCGGCTGCATATTGCTGGCCATGGGAGAATACTTGTTAATAAATGCCGGGAAGTTGTGGACTTAATGCTTTTGAAGGAGAGTTTATGATCAGAAAGCGGGACAGTATTGTCAAAGGGATTTTGAGCCTGGTGTTGATTTTTTTTGCGGCCTCCCAGGCATTGGCCTATGGCAGCAGGGCGAATATAGGCAATATAAAGGAATCTGCCCGGGAAAGCGGGCCCGATTTTACGTTGAAGGATTTGCAGGGCCGTAAGTTTGCCCTCAGTGAAACCAAAGGCAAGCCGGTGCTGCTGATTTTCAGTACCACCTGGTGCCCCTATTGCATTGAGGAAATTCCCCATCTCAAGACTATCTATAATCTATACTCTCCCAAGGGTCTCGTTATGCTGCAGGTGGACGTCAAGGAACCCCGGGACAAGGTTTTACATTTCGCGGAGAAGCATAAGCTTCCCTATCGGGTGCTGCTCGATGAAACAACGGACGTGGCTCAGAGTTATGGCGTTCAGGGTGTACCCACCCTGGTCCTGCTGGATCAGGAAGGTCAGATAGTCTGCCGGCAATGTTCTTCCGTAGAACTGCTGTT
>Ga0082335_1001603_pt1 | contig 46586 bp, 45 predicted proteins | sample Subgrocontami58m_FD_72375 | JGI IMG/M metagenome (GOLD analysis project Ga0082335, IMG submission 72375) | Subsurface groundwater microbial communities from S. Glens Falls, New York, USA - GMW37 contaminated, 5.8 m (SPADES assembly) (version 2) ...
TGAGCGCCTCGGTCCTTGGAGCGGCGGGGTCACACCTGTTCCCATCCCGAACACAGCAGTTAAGCCCGCCAGCGCCGAAGATACTCGGGACGTCGGTCCCCGGGAAAATAGGTCAGGGCCGAGATCCAAACGACTTCGACGCGTGAGCGTCGAGGTCGTTTTGCTTTTCCGGACGTACGACGTCGCGGTCTCCTGGCCACGTCAGCGGGAGTGGTGTATCGGCTGACGGCGTGAGCCGGCACACATAGAGAACCACCGTGCCATCCTCGGCAGATCTGTCACGAATTGCTAAGGAGGACGACACGGTGGCCAAACCAACGATGGACCCGCTCGCGTTCCTGCGCAAGACGATCGAGGACGGCGATCCCGACCTGCTCTGCGCGATGGCGCGCACGTTTGCCGAGACGCTCATGTTGGCCGAGGCCTCCGCGGTGGCCGGTGCCGCGTGCGGCGAGCGCAGCGCGGAGCGCACGACCAGTGCAACGGGTACCGCGAGCGGCGCTGGGACGCCCGCGCCGGCTCGATCGATCTGCGGGTCCCCAAGCTCCACCAGGGCTCGTACTTCCCGTCGTGGCTTCTGGAGCAGCGCCGTCGGGCGGAGCGGGCGCTTGTCGCCGTCGTCACCCAGGCGCACGTCGAAAGGGTCTCGACCCGCTTGGTCGACGACCTGGTCCGGATCCTCGGGATCGAGGGCATCTCGCGCTCGCAGGTCAGCGGCGCGGAGCAAGGTCTGAAGAATCGCGGCTGGCCTCAGTTGCAGGTGCCGGGAACCTAGGTCGCTCACCTCATGTGCCGCGCTTACTCTGAGCCCGTCCAACGGAACGAATGCAATGGAACATCTGGGCAAGTGAGCAACTGCCGCAGGCGTTGGTGGTCGGCCAGCATCGAACTGCGAAAGCTACCGCTCTTCACTCGGTAGGAAGATCGTGTTAGCTCGCATCGCGCCTATATCAATAACGTCCCCAACACGAAATGCCGGATTCGGCGAGATGGCACGATAGCGTTGAGTGCCTGACTCAAGGATGTAGTCGACTGCGTCGCCCTCGTATGTGCGCTCTAAGATCTTCGCCCGCCATCGATTGTCACATTGGGAGGCCGCCGAACCCATAACAAGATGTTGCCGGCGAACCATGGCAACGCCCCTTCCTTGGTGAGCCGAAGACGCGGAATCGGCAAGGAGCCGCGTAGATTCCGCGGTGTAGCCCGCGAAACCCTCCGTGTCCCTTTGGATATCGGTCACAGGAATCAAAGTGGCGCCGCCGAGGAATGTCGCAACAAAAGTGTTCGTCGGACGCTCATACAATTCCTCTGGCGTACCGACTTGCGCGAGACGGCCGGCGTTCATAAGCGCAATTCGGTCCGACAGCGCCAACGCCTCGCGTTGATCGTGCGTGACGTAGACGGCACCGCTTCCGACTCGTTTGAGCACCGAGCGCAGTTCGACTCGAACGCGATCGCGCAGCGCCTCATCCAAGTTCGAGAGCGGCTCGTCTAGTAGCAAGAGCTGAGGACGAACCACAAGACTCCGCGCAAGCGCAACGCGTTGCTGTTGCCCTCCGGAGAGTTGCGCAGGGTAGCGACGTTCCAACGCGGCAAGATCAACGAACTCGAGCGCTTCCGTCACACGTGCCTCAGCTTCCGCGCGTGGCACGTGCTGTACATCAAGACCGTAGCGGACATTTCGGCGGACGGTCATGTGAGGCCACAATGCGTAGGACTGGAAGACTAAGCCGATTCGCCGCCGGTGAGGCTCAACATGAACGCCAGGCCCCGAAGCGAGCATGTCTCCAATCGTGATTGTGCCCTGTGATGCTCGCTCTAGTCCGGCGATGCATCGCAGCGTCGTCGTCTTTCCGCAGCCGGATGGTCCGAGTAGTGAGACGATCTCTCCATGCGCGATGTCGAGACTGAGATCTACAACCGCGCTCACGCGATCGTATGACTTTGCGAGATGGTCGACGCGGCAGTCCAGCGCGGAAGGTGACACCCTTAGTCGTGGTTAGCGCCGCGTTCGAGCTGCCGTGATGCGGTCGTACCGGAGATTCTGATCAGGACACGCACGTCTGTCGATAGTAGTAGGTCGAGCGCCGAGGGCAACATGTCGCATGTGAGTATTCGAGGAGTGCGGGTCGTTGCTTGTCGTTGCCTCGTACCGGAATCGCACGATCGGAGGGCGAGCCACGATTCGAGCATGCGTGCGTTGGGGGATATGGCCCCGACACGCTTGCGTCGGATCGATGCCCGCAATGTCTGGGGGTCGCGGAAGTCGCGGAAGTTCGGCTCGCACACGTACTCCGCTAACCCGAGAAGACCTTCTTCCATTGGTCGGTCAGCGCCGGTAGCTTCGCCTGAAAGTCCGCCGAGTCGAGTGCGTAGTAACTGCGCGAACCAGTAAACCAAGACTCCTTCGCTACTGGGCGCAGCTCGCCGACGTCCGTTCGAGCGGACGGATATGCGTATGTGGCGAACAACTCCTGGGCGGGCCGACTAAGAACGAACTCCTGGAGAAGCCGGCCAGCGTTCGGATTCGGGGCATTCTTGATCACTGCTTGGACGAGCGGGATTGCGACAGTCGGCTGCGGAACGGTCCATCGCACGGGAGCCTTCGCCGTCCACAGATTAAGAGGAACCGACTCGGGGAGGGGCACGACCGCAATCTCTCCCCGAGCTAGGGCGTCGCCGGAAGGCACGACTTCATAGATCTTGTAGTTCAACGCCTTCAGGCGTGTCCATGCCTCAGCGCCGTAGGTCTTCTCGAGATAGTAATAGAGCGCTTGCGCACTCGAGCCGGCGCTGACCGGCGGCAGGCCGATTGTTAGACCCTTGAGGGACGGATGCCAAAGTCCATCAGAAGCTGCAAGCGCCTTCGCTTGCTCAGCGCCGACGGAATTCGTGTTGTACGCGTAGCAGATCTGAGCGGCCACAGCCACTGCGTACCACGTGCTCGAACTGTAAGTTCCTGGCTTGAACATTGGCTCCGCAGCTGCCTTGTACGCGTCCACATATCCCGCTTCGATCGCTGTGTTCATGAGGAACGGGCTGCTTGTCTCGAACAGGTCCACACGATTAGCGCCCGCACGCTTCTCGGTGAGAAGCCTTTCAAGAACGGACGCCCCCGTACCTTCAAACTCCTCGACTTGAATGAACGGGAATCGCTTCTTGAACTCAGCCACGGTCGGGCCGATAGCTGCGGGGGTCGTCAGGTGATACCAAACTACCTTGCCTTCGCGCTTGGCTCCCTCCAGAACGGCGAACGGCAGTCCAGGCATCTCCTTCTGGACGATGCTTGAGTAGATTGCTGCCACTTCGGGATCGGCATTCGCAGGTATGCCACCCGATTGACTGGCGGTTGCACCTGGTGTCGCGCCCGAGGACTGCGACCGGGTCGGCGAGCATGCGGCAAGGCTGGCCAACGCGCCGGCGGCGCTGGTGGTTGCCGCAAGCCGCAGAAGCGTCCTACGCCGAATTCGAATCCCTGTCACTCCGTCCATGCCTCTTCCTTCCCTTCGCCAGGCACGCGATTCGCCTACCAGCCAGCCGGCCGACTCTGCGTGAAAACGTAGCACGGGAGGCAAGCCCCCAGGCGGAAGAGAAGAAAGGCTGGCCGTTAGTCGCCGCGACGATAAGCCGGCCGGCTGGCCGCTGCGGCGCAGTCGTGGTAACTTTGGGCATGCCATCCGGGGAGGGTTGATTTTCAGCGTGGACTTTGCGCTGACGACGGAGCAACTTGCCGTTCAGTCACTGTTCCTTCGCTTCGCGCGGGCCGAGATTGCTCCCGGCGCGCAGGCGCGCGACCAAACGTCGCAATTTCCGTACACGCTCATCCCGCGCCTCGCAGACACAGGAATCTTCAGATTCCTGTTTCCTGAAGACGTTGGCGGGTCCGGCGGGGATACGGTCAGCTACACACTTGCGTTAGAGCAGATTGCGCGGGTCGATCAGTCCGTCGCCGCGACAGTCGCTAACCAAGTCGGCCTTGCCGCGCTTCCGATTTACGAGTTCGGAACTCAGCGCCAGCGCGACCGGTGGCTACCCGCGCTGTTTTCGGGCGAACGGCTCGGAGCATTTGCGCTGACCGAACCGATGGCGGGTTCAGATGCGGGCGCTGCGTCCACACGTGCGACGCGCACTGAAGGTGGCTGGAAGTTAAGTGGGAGCAAGATGTACATCACGAACTCCGGGACGGATCTAACCGGTTTCGTGATCGTCACCGCACGAATTGACCCGCCTGGCAGCGGCGAGCGGCGAATAAGCGCCTTCATAGTCGAGCCGGGTACGCCAGGCTTCTCGGTCAGTCCTGCTTTTCGGAAGATGGGCTGGCGGGCGTCCGACACACACCAGATATTCCTCGATGAGTGCTTCGTTCCGGATGACGCATTGCTCGGTGAGCACGGACAAGGATTCCGCCAGTTCCTCAAGACGCTTGACTTCGGTCGAATCCAAATCGCCACGCTCGGTGTGGGCCTGGCTCAGGCGGCGCTCGATTCCGCTCTCAGGTATGCACGAGAGCGTGTGCAATTCGGAGTACCGATCTTCGAATTCCAAGGCGTCTCATTCAAGCTGTCGGATATGGCCGTCGACGTGGAGGCGGCACGGCTTCTAACGTGGCACGCCGCGTGGCGTCGAGATCAGACTTTGCCGTTCTCTAAGCAAGCTGCTATGGCGAAGCTGCATGCCTCTGAGGTTGCGATGCGTGCAGCCCATGACTGTGCCCAGATCCATGGCGGCTCGAGCTTCATCGAGGAGTCTGAGGCATCGAGACTTTTCAGGGACGCAAGGATCCTCGAAATCGGCGAGGGGACTTCGGAGATCCAGCGACTCGTGATCGCTCGTCACTTGGCGAAGGAGATGGCGAATGGCTAATGCGCGATACGAGACCGCCACCAACGTCGGCTCACTTGGCAACGGCTCATCGCCCGTGGTTGGCTGGGAGGACTTTCCCGCAGGCCGCGCGGTCGTGACGAAGTCGCTTCGTGTCCAGGCTCGTCATCTCGACGAATGGGTTAAGTTGACCGGTGACAGTTATCCGCTTCACACGGATGACGGGCTCGCAAGAGCTGCGGGATATCGCGGACGCATTGCCCACGGCCCATTGACGTTTGCGTTGGCTGTCGGCTTGGTCTCCGCAACCGGCGTATTTGGCGACGCCATCTTGGCCTGGTTGGGAACCAGCTCTCTCAAGGCGTGCCAGCCGGTAGTTCCTGGTGATGCCATCGCGGTCACAGCAACGGTGAAGAGCAGCAGGTCGTCCAGGAAGGCCGGGCGTGGGATCGTGGAGCTCGAGTATGTCGTGACCAACGATGGGCATCAGCGCGTCATGGCGTTCACCTTCGCACTACTGATGCGCTCACGCGAGATCAACTCAATGACCGTCAAAGAGCATTGGGGCGTGTAATGCGAAGGCTGGAGTCGGGTGCATTCGCAATCGTTGGGACAGGCGAGGTCCCCACTGGAAGATTCGAGCGACGGCCTGCGCTCGAATCTGCCCTCGAGTCATCCCGCCAGGCCATCATGGACGCTGGGATCGATAAGTCGGAGATTGACACTGTTCTCACTGCTGGCGCGATCTTCAGCCGGAAGTACAACGCGGACATGGTCTTCTCGCGGCTCGTTGAGGAGCTCGGCCTCCAGGAAACGGCGCACCTGAACGCGCAAGTCTTCGCCGGAGGTGCTAGCTCAAGCGCGATGCTTAACGTGGCAGGGGCGCTGGTGTCAACGGGCATGTCAAGAGCCGTCCTTTGCGTGCACTCCGACAAGCTCGCAACCGGAGTCGATCCGCAGGAAGGTATCGACATCTTCGCGACACTAGGTATCCAAGAGGAATGGGAGATGCCGTTCGGACTGCATTTCAGCGCGGTCGCTGGTCTCGTGACTCAACGGTACATGTATGAAACGGGCACGACGGCGCGTCAAATGGCTTCGGTATGTGTGTCTAATCGCAAGTGGGCCGAGTTGAATCCGAACGCGATGTTTCGTAAGCCGCTATCGATTGAAGAGGTGCTAGCGTCAAGAATGCTCTCCGAGCCGCTGCACGCGAAAGAGTCGAACGTGTTGGCAGACGGCGGCTCGGCCTTCATCGTCACGACTAGCGAGCGAGCGCGCGAGTTGACGTCGACTCCCGTGTTCGTCCTCGGACACTCGTCGCGCGTGACCCATTACTCGATCTCACAAGAGAGCGACATTACGCGGTTCTCATACGCGCAGGTCGGTCGTGCGGCGCTGTCAGAGGCGAGGCTGGAGATCGAAGACATGGACATTGCCGAGATCTATGACTCGTATCCCGTCTTCCAGCTCATAGCGCTCGAGGAGTTAGGGTTTTGCGACCGAGGGACCGCCGGAGCGTTCGTTGAAGCGGGCGGCACGTGGCCGGGAGGACGTCTGCCGATGACAACAAATGGCGGCATGCTTTCACAGGGGCACACAGGGGCAGGTGGAGGTGTCGCCATCCTGGTTGAAGCCGTTCGGCAGCTAATGGGCAAGGCGGGCGACCGTCAGGTCACGGGAGCGAAGTTTGCACTCGACACTTCGACGGGCGGAACGTATATGGACGTCCACGTCACGATTCTCGGCAGCGATGTCCCATGAGCGCACGTGCGGGTGTGGTTCCTGAGCCGACTCCGTGGAGCGAACCGTTCTGGCACGGAGCGCGAGACAGCCAACTTCTACTGCCTTGGTGTGTTGAGTGCGGCCGACCCTTCTTCTATCCCCGACCCTTTTGTCCTCGCTGTTTGGGCAAGAACATCGACTGGCGACTGGCGACTGGTCGGGGATCAATCTATTCGTACACAGTCGTGCGATCGAATCCGCCGACTGCGTTTCGTTCTGCTGTGCCGTTCGTCATTGCCATCGTTAGGCTCGACGAGGGAGTGCAGCTCCTGACAAATGTCGTGGGCGACTTGGACGCGCTGAGGTGTGACGCCCCAGTGGAAGTCGTCTTCGAACCGGTGAACGTCGGGGAGTTCGCCTTGCCGAAGTTCCGAGTCTGCGACTCCAGGTAGTGTCTGCCGCGGGCTCCATTCGGACGACGCTCGACGGGTCCCTATTGACCGTAACCCTGGCGCGTCCCGAGGTGCGTAATGCGCTAACACCGGGAATGCTCGCCGATCTGTCGGAGGTGTTCGTTTCGGCCAACGACGACTCTGCCGTTCGCGTCGTCCTCCTCCGCGCCGAAGGTGATCGGGTCTTTTGCGCGGGATATGACATACGCTCGATCCCGCGGAAGACGCGCGCTAGTTTCGAGCCTGGTGAGGCGATGGACCGGGTAACCGATGCGATAACGTCATGTTCGAGACCGGTCATTGCTGCGATTCATGGTGACTGCATCGGCGCCGCGTGCGATCTTGTTCTCGCGTGTGACCTTCGCGTTGCAGCGACTGAGGCTCGCTTCGCAGTTCCGGTCGCGAGAATCGGTGGCGTCTACCCGCCGGCCGGTGTGTGGCGCTTTCTGAGCGTGCTTGGCAAACCAGGTGTGCAGGACTTGCTGCTGACCGGCGAGTATGTTGACGCGCCGCGCGCACGCGAACTCGGCCTTGTACAACGAGTGATTCCGGGTGACAACTTCGTCAGTCAGACGCTTCAACTTGCGCAACGAATTGCCGAGAACGCCCCCCTATCGCTGGCGGCTACGAAGCAGCTAATACGCAACATGACCGTCCGCAGACCCGAACTGGACAAGCAAGAAGTCGCCGCACTAATTGAGAGGGTCCGCATGAGCGAGGATGCAGAAGAAGGGCTGCAAGCAGCGACCGAGAGGCGCGCGCCGCGGTTCAATCGACGGTGATCGGTTGCGGGCGAGGGTGTGGGCCGCTAGTCGCCGCGGACGCGCGACGCGGTTGAGAGGTTGGACGCGCGCTCCGGAGAGGAGCGGCGAGTTGAATAGCGCGCCACTTTGATTGCGGGCACCAGTTGTCTGGGATTCATGTAAAGAGGGGTGGCCACAGATCAATGTCAAGGATGTTCGATCGTCTACGGCACAGCGAACTTGCTATCGGCACGAGCCTGATAACTCAGGGACCAGAGTGGATTGAGATCCTTGGCTACGCCGGTCTCGACTTTGTTTGCATCGACTTCATGATTAGCGCAACTGATTGGCACCAGGCGGCCGAGATGATCCGGGCTGCTCGACTATACGGAGTAACGCCATGGGTTCGCCTACAGGGTTACCCATGGCGTGGTTCCAGCGTTCCAGACGCGCGACTCCCGGCAGACGTCCTACGTGCGCTCGCAATCGGTGCCGAAGGCGTAACGGCGTCGGTGAATACTGCAGAGCAGGTAGAGGCGATACTCAGGCCAGCGTCGGACTGGCACCGGCGCGCATACATCTGGCAGCACGACCCCGACCGCTCACCCCTCGCGGCTCATATTGATGAAGGGGAAGAGCCACCCATTGTCTTCCCGATGCTCGAGAGTCTCGAATCAGTCGCGAACTTGGAGAGCATCTTTCGAGTCCCGGGCATTAAGGCCATCTTCCTGGCAATGGGGGATTTGACGAGAGAAATGGGACATCCTTTCGACGATCGTCACCCCGACGTTCGGTCCTTCGTCGCGCGGACCGCGGCACTCGCAAAGCAGAATGGCGTCATGGTGTTCGCGAACACGATGGCGTACCTGAAGGGTACGGACACGCCTCAGGCCGCTGCGGAAGCCGTCAATTGGTACGCGAACGCCGGCATCTCCGTCGTGTGGTTGCCCAGTCCATGGACGGTCGTACAGCGCTATTACGAGAAGGTCCTGGGATCTGTCGACGACCAGAAGCCTTCTCGTCACCCGCTCACAGTTGAGGTCGCCGCACGGGGAAGACGCTCATGAAGTTAGGCCATGAGATTCCGGCGTCGGCCTCGCCAACAGGCATCCAACAGCGGGATATGGACTGGGCTTGGCGTTACACGCGTAGCTACGCAGCCGCGCCGTTCGTAATCGACGATTTCGCCCTCCTCGCCAATTATCGGCCGGAGGTCTTTTACGGCTTCAATAAATTGCGTCAGGGGGCCTTTAACACTGGGCGCCGGGCAAGACTCTCGCCAAAGATGAAGGAGTTGATCATCCTCGCGATCGAGATTGCCGAACGAAAGGTCAACCCACCGCCCGTCGGCCACGCCGTTAATGCCGTGCTTGCTGGCGCGACACCTGCCGATGTGGCGGAAGTCGTTTCGCTCTGCATCTATATCGGCGGCATTCTTACCTACACGGAGGCAGGGCGATTTGCCCTTCGCGCGGCGGAGGAGCGCTACACGCAATTGCATGCAAAGAGGAAGACTCGCGCCGGTCGCGTCTCGAAGCCCGTGGGCGGCAGAAGGCAACGGAAGACTCCTTGACAGGGCGACAACATGCTCCGAGGATTAGCCGGCCAGCCGGTAGGTAGCACTGCCCTTGGAAGATCGGTGGCTACATCGGCGGGAGGGGTCAAAGGGATGAACGTGCAAACGGCACTTAATCGCGGTTTCGGTGCTGTGGCCGCGCTCGTGCTCTCTGCCAGTTGCGCAACTACACCAGCAGCGATCGCGTCGCCATCAGCGACGGGACAGGTGCAGTCGGGTACTCCGACGGCAGCGCCGAAACTTGAGGACCGTCTCGTCCTGGGGGCAATTGGCGGTTCGATTCAAACGGGCCTTCAGACGTGCGCCATCGACAGCTTTGAAAAGAAAACGAATGTGCGCGTCGAATACGTGGCCGCCCAACCCGCCGAGTTACTGGCGAAGGCTGTCGCGCAGAAGAGCAACCCCGCTATGGATGTCGAGTGGGTCTCCAGTGCTGAGCAGTACCGGGGAGACCAGCAGAACCTGTTTGCCCAACTCGATGAGTCAGCCGTGCCGAATCTGCGGAATGTTCCGGCTGAGTTCAAAGATGTGAAGGTCGGCGCCCCCTTCGGACTAAGCACGTCTGGCATCGAGTATAACACGCAGGTTTTCAAGGATCGGAACTTCCCCGCGCCGACATCTTGGAACGATCTTTGGGATCCACGATTCAAGGGTCATGCTGCCATCTATACGATCAGTATCCTGATCGGTCATGGTTTTCTCGTCACCGTGGCCGAGCTAAACGGCGGTAGCGTCTCGAATATCGACCCCGGTTTCCGACGCATCTCTGAGCTCAGGCCCAATCTGTACACAGTCGTCTCGACTGCGCCCCAACTCGACCAACTTTTCCAGCAAGGGAATGTCTGGATTGCCGTAAACAGCGGCGCGAGAACGCAGGCGCTCAAAGCGTCGGGCGTGCCTGTTGAGTTTGTGCAGCCGAAGGAGGGTGTGATTGCGGGGCACTCGTACTTTGAGTTGCTTAAGGGCGCTCCCCACCCAAATGCTGGCGCTGCGTTCATAGATTGGATCCTGTCGGATGACGTCCAGAGTTGTCTTGCTGGCGGGATTGGATACGCTCCTGTCGTGCGGGGCGCAAAGGTTCCATCGGACCTGTCCTTGTATCTTTACCCGTCCGGCAAGATCGTCGACATCAATTGGGTCGCCGTTCAAGACCAGCTCACGGCTTGGATTTCGCGATGGAACAAGGAAATTGAAGGTAGATAGCCCGCTTCTTCGAACCCGCGCTCCGGCAGTCGGAATGGAGCAGCGGTTCGCTCCACATCGGTCGGTCGATGGAGACGACAACGGTCGCGTCGGACGCGGGCAAGTGCGACCGTGCACGTCTTCGCGGTCGATGTAGTCAGGGCGGTTGAATCGTCCCGTCGGCTAGGTGACTAGGTTGGGCCGCGGCATGACTGACATGGTCTCTGGTGATCGTCTTGAAGTGCGAGAGGTCACGAAGAGTTTCCGGGAGACTAGGGCACTGGCGGCGGTTTCCCTCATCGTTGAACCCGCAGAGCGATTCTGTTTACTCGGCCCGTCGGGGTGTGGCAAGACGACGCTCCTCGGCGTGATCTGCGGCCTATTGGATCCGGACGAAGGCACGGTTAGGCTTGGCGGGCGAGACATCACTCGCGTGCCGATGCAAGAGCGCAATATCGGCGTCGTCTTCCAAAGTTACGCGCTATTTCCGCATCTCACCGCTGCTGCCAACGTAGGTTTCGGCCTGGCCGTTCGCCATCGGAGCCGCACCGACACTGCGAGACGGGTAGATGAACTGCTAGCGCTCGTGCGCCTTCGCGAGAAGGCTGACCGCTATCCTCGCCAATTGTCCGGCGGCGAGCAGCAGCGCGTCGCGATTGCCCGCGCGCTCGCGATTGAGCCAAGCCTTCTGCTTCTTGACGAACCGTTCTCGAACCTGGACGCAAGCTTGCGACTCGAGCTCCAGTCGGAACTGAGGCGCGTCCAGACCAGCGCGGGCGTGACGACTGTTCTCGTCACCCACGATCAGTCTGAAGCATTCGCGTTGGGAGACCGAGTAGGTTTGATGAGTGCCGGTGAGCTCGTTCAAGTCGGCACTCCACAACAGCTCTACACACAGCCGAATGGTGAATTCACCGCAACGTTCGTCGGTGAGTCCAATCTGCTAAGAGGCAAACCGATTGTCATCGATGGTCAGCCGAGGCTCGTGTGCAATGGTCAGCTCATCCCATTGCCGCATGAACCGAGAGCAGCGCCGGTTGTCGCGGTGATGATTCGTCCCGAGCACGCACGTCTCGTCAGCGATGCCTCCGACGCTGGATTCAAGATTCGCGGCACCGTTCGTGAGGCGACATACCGCGGGCTCGGTTGGCGCTACGTCGTAACCACTGCCGTGGGCGACCTATTGATCTTCGAGACGGGCTCGTTATCTCGCGGCAATCGCGGAGACAGCGTGTGGGTAGCGTGGGACGTTGCCGACGCAGTCATTCTGCCGCAGGCCGGGGCATAGGTCGCGCGCGATGGCACCATTCGTTGCCGCGATCCGACCTCACGCAAAGGAGTGGACTCCGGCAATTCTGCTGTTCCCCGCGCTCCTCGTGCTCGGGATCTTCGTCGCGGTGCCACTTCTCGGCATCATTCGTGTGAGTGTTGCCAACGACATCGCCGGCGACGGGTTCACTCTCGACAACTACACCGCGATTGTCACTGACCCTTTCTACATCGGTGTCTTCATCGACACCGCACTAACCGGCCTTGGGGTAACCGTCGTCGCGCTGCTAATTGGCTATCCGATCGCTCTCTATGTGGGTCTTGGTGCCGGCATTATACGGCGATATGTAGTCTTCGCTGTTCTTTCGCCACTGTTGATTAGTGTCGTCGTACGCGCATACGCGTTAGCGATTCTGATTGGTCCGAACAACCCGATCGAGCAGCTGTTGGGGAGCGACCATGACTTCAGTCTACTGTTCACGCGAGCCGGAGTCATCGTCGGTCTCGTCTACACCCTGATGCCATTCATGGTTTTGTCGATTATCGCAAGCGTCAGCAGCATCGACCCGCGGTTACTCGCGGCGGCGCGAAGCTTGGGCGCAAGCTCGTGGGCCGTGCTGTGGCGCATCATCCTGCCGCTCAGCGCGCCAGGCCTCATGGCCGGCTCACTGGTCGTCTTCACGTTGGCGATCACCTCGTTCGCGTTGCCGCTGTTGCTTGGCGGGACGCGATACAAGATGGCCGTTTCATTCATCTGGGAACAGCTCCTGGTGCTATTCAACTGGCCGTTCGGATACGCGATTAGCCTGGTGTTGCTGCTGCTCGCTGCTCTGACGTTGTACGCAGCGACCCGGTTCAGCGCTCGTACAAAGGGCGCGTTCCTGCAGTGAGTCGACTCACGACGACCGGCCTGCGCGCGTACTCCATTGGCGTAGGCGTGCTCATGATGCTACCGCTCGTCACCGTTGTGGTCGCCTCACTTACGGCCGACGGCTACGTGAGTGTGCCACCCCGTCATTGGGGACTGGTGTGGTATGAAGCGGCGTTGAGCGACCGTGCCTTCATGTCGGCATTCAAGTTCAGTGCCATCTCGGCGCCACTGGTGGCGTTGATTTCGGGCGGGCTCGGCGTTGCGAGCGCAGTCGCGTTGCAGCGGTATCGGTTCCGAGGAAGAAACGCAATTCAAGCCGTCTTGATGGCTCCCATGATGCTTCCGCACATCGTTATTGCGATTGGCTTGGTCCAGCTCTTCGCGACGCTCCGGGTTTCGAGTTCGCCATACGGACTGATCGCCGGCCACATAGTGATCACGATGCCCTTTGTCCTGCGGATCGCGCTCGCTGGGTTAGCCGGTATTGATCCGATGCTCGAGGCGGCGAGCTACAGCCTGGGCGCATCTCGTCGCTATACGGTCACTCATATCCTCGTTCCGCTCATGGGTCCTGCTGTCACCTCCGGAGTTGTATTTGCATTCATCCTTTCCTTCGATGAAGCGACAATCGCGCTCTTCACGGCGAGCCCCGGCTTCACGTCTATCCCGGTTCAGATCTTCAACTACGCGGAGAATCGTTCAGATCCACTCGTCACGGCAGTCAGTTCTCTCCTTGTTCTATTCGCACTTACGGTCATGCTTGTCCTAGAGAGAAAGTTCGGTCTGCTGCGACTGCTCTCAGGCGGTGACACACGCGGGTAAACGCGGCATGGCAGGTTCTTGCGCCTACGTAAGCTAGGCAACGGCCTCACCCAGTTGCCAACATCCCACGCGGATGTCAGTTGCATCATGAATGTGATCGGAACGTTCAGCCGCGGGGCGATCTACTTTCGGTGAATGCGGGTCATCGAAATGTCGGTTTCTTTCCGGCCGGCCTATTGAGCTGCAACAACGGAACGGTGCGTGACCCCCATGACTCTTGCACGCTCACCATCGAGTTAGTCGGAGGCCTTACGTCTCAATGCGCCCGAACCGTCGAGCTCCGCTACTTTCTCCGGCGGATAGCCGAGAAGCACCTCGAGTATTTCGTGGGTATGCTCGCCTAAGCGAGGAGCGGCTTGGAAGTGGTCCACTGCTCCTGGCATCTTGTACGGGTTTCCCACGATACGAGACATTCCAATGTCCGGATCATCAACGCTTACCACCATTGAACGCGCTGAGACTTGTTCATCGGCGAGTGCCTCATGTAGATCGTGCAGAGGAGCGGCGGGTATTGACTTGGCCACGAACGCTTTCAGCCAGTCCGTCGTCGTTCGACTCGCGAGACGGGCACCAACTATCTCGGCGAGGTGTTCGCGGTTAGCCGCGCGATGAATTGCGCTGTCGAATCTAGAATCGTCCGCGATGTCCGGAATGCCTAGCTCCTCGCACAGCACCCGAAACTGGTGCTGCGCCAGAGCCGCGACGAATATCGCGTCATCTTTCGTCTGGAACACCTGGCAAGGCGCCCAATGCGGGTGTGCAGAATCCTTTGGGCGCTCCGGCTCAGCGCCGAATGCGAAGTAGTTTGCGACGTGATAAGACAGCAGCGATACAGCTGAATCAAGCAAGGCAATGTCAATGAACTGGCCGCGACCGCTGTCGTGGCGCTGGTGCAGCGCGGCCAACACTGCGACCGCGGCATTTGTGCCGGCGACCACGTCGATCACAGATAGCCGCGTCGTTCTGGGGAGCTCGCCCTCATTTGCGACGAGATAGGCAATGCCCGAATAGGCTTGTGCGAGAAAGTCGTAGCCTGGTCGATCCCGGTACGGACCGTTCTGCCCAAAACCCGAGATTTCCACGACGATGATCCGTGGATTTATCCGCGAGAGCTCTTCATAGCCGAGGCCTAGCCGCGCAAGCACGCCCGGTCTATGTGCGGCGACAAGTACGTCGGAAACGCGCGCGAGGTCGTAGAAGACCTGTCGACCTTCGGGATGCTGCAGGTCAAGTGTGAGGCTCTTCTTGTTTCGGTTCGCGCTTCTGAAATACGGCGTGGCGCCGGCCTGCTCATGTGGTGGCGCCTTGCGTGACGAGTCTCCGGATAGTGGCTCGACCTTGATCACCTCTGCACCGAGATCACCCAGAATCATTCCAGCGTGGGGCCCTGCGACGAAGCTTGCGGACTCGAGTACGCGTACCCCGTGCAGAGCTGCCTTCACGTGGATTCCTGCGCTCGCGAATCTCTACGCGACCTGATGTACTCGAGAATGTCCTCGATTCTGCTGCCGACAGGGAACACCCCTTGGACGCCAAGTCTATGGAGCGCCTGCGACTCACGCTTCGTGATCGTGCCACCTACAAGGATCTCGGCATCTGACCCTGCTGCATCAAGCTGCGCCTTGAGTTCGTCAGCGAATTCGACCGCGCCACCCGACATGACGCTGAGGCCGACAACGTCGACGTCCTCAGCGATAGCGGCCGCGACAATCATCGGAATCTTCTGTCGCAGCCCGGTATAGATCACCTCCATGCCTTCGTCGCGCAGGGCGCGTGCGAGAACCTTGGCGCCGCGATCGTGACCGTCAAGCCCGGGCTTCGCGATGAGTATTCGGACGGGCCGTGGCTTCACGGAATGATCAAACGTAGTTGAGCACCTCCCTGTACTCGCCGAAGACCTTCTTAAGCTCGCTGCAGATCTCTCCAACCGTTGCGTACGCGTGCACGGCGCGAAGTATTGCTGGCATTACGTTCTCTCGTGAGGCAGCCGCTGCAGCGACGTCGGCGAGTGCCTCACGCAACGCTTCGGTGCTGCGGCGACTCTTGACCTCTGCAATCCGCGCCTGCTGACGACTCAAGAGCTCGGCGCCGTATTCCTGCAGAGCGATGGCCGGTGGCTCCTCGCCGCTCTGAAATCTGTTCACACCAACGATCACGCGTTCGCCGTCGCTCACACGACGGAAATCCTCGCAAGCGCTGTCGAGGATGCGACGTTGTGGATATCCTGCCTCTATTGCGGCAACCATGCCGCCGTAACGAGATTCAACGTCCGACATCAGTTCCGAAACTCGTTGTTCGATTTGATTCGTGAGTGCTTCGACGAAGTACGAGCCCGCGAGTGGGTCCACCGTGTCGGTGATGTCCGTCTCGTAGGCGACGATCTGTTGTGCACGCAGTGCGAGTCGCTGCGATTGCTCGGTGGGAATGGCAAAAGGCTCATCCCAGGGCGTTATGTGGACGGCCTGCAGACCTGCCAACGCGGATTGAACGGACCCGATCGCCATTCGCAGGATGTTGTTGTATGGCTCCTCTGGGACCATCACGCTTCCGCAGAGCCCACCGAACACTCGGCAACGCCATGACTCTGGTCGCTTTGCGTGAAATCGCTCGCGCATCAGGCGTGCCCATATGCGACGGGCCGCTCTGATCTTGCAGATCTCCTGAAAGAACTGCAGCTTCCCTGTGAGGTTGAAACTGAGTCGGGGCGCGAAGTCGTCGATCGCCATCCCGCGAGCCAGCGCACGTTCGACATACACAACCGCGTCGAGGAACGTGAAGGCGAGTTCCTCGACGATATTTGCGCCCGCCTGCTGAATGTGGACCGACGAAAGACTGATGGGATTCATTCGGGGCATCACGTCGGTGCACCATTGAATTACATCTGTCGCGAGGGTGAGTGAGGCTTCGACGGGGAAGATGTACGTGCCGCGGGCGATGAAGTCCTTCAGAGGTTCGTTCTGAAGCGTGCCTCCAACCTTGGCTAGCGGAACGCCCTGCTCTTCTGCGACCGCGGCGTACATGGCGATGATGATTGGGGCGGTGGCATTGATCGTGAAGCTAGTTGTGACCCGATCGAGCGGGATGCCGTCGAATATGTCTTCCATGTCAGCCAACGTGTCGACGGCGACGCCGACGCGACCCACCTCCGGCGCGATGTCCGGGTCATCGCTGTCATACCCGAGCTGAGTGGGCAGATCGAAAGCAACCGAAAGGCCTGTCTGTCCGCTCCGAAGAAGAAACTTGAAACGCTCGTTTGTGTCGCTCCCCGTGCCGAGTCCCGCGTACTGCCTCATTGTCCACATCTGTCCGCGATACATCGACGCATGCGCGCCGCGCGTAAAGGGGAACTCGCCAGGCATTCCTATAGCTTGAGTTTGATCGGCGCCCGCGACATCGTCCGCCGTGTAAACGACCTTGATCGGGTCGCCCCACTCGGTCGAGGCACTTCTGGTTTCTCCCGCTAGCCTCTTCTCTTTCCCGGTTTGCCCCCGTTCGGACACCTCGCGCTCCTTCCGACATCACCCGTCGAGGCGGTGTGGAACGCCGCAACTGTTGATAGACTATGCGCAATCCTACCAGCCGGCCGGCCTAAGAGTGCCGGCCACGACTTTCACCGTCAAGCCGACTTACCGTAACAAGGAGGAGGGACATGCCGAGAACCGCGAAGCCAGAGGAGAAGAGAGAGCGGATGGCATTGATTGTTCGCGCCGCCGCCCGGGTCTTCCGCTCCGACGGATTCCACAAGGCTTCGCTCGCGGACATCGCGGCAAGTCTCAACATGACGAAGGGCGGCCTGTACTACTACGTGAACGCGAAGGAGGATCTGCTATTCGCGTGTCACCGCTTGGCGATGGAACTCGTATTGCCTGGGTTAGAGCGGATCGCACACGATATCGACCTCGCTCCCGATGAGAAGGTTCGTCAGGCCGTCGCGAACCACGTGGCCGTGCTGTCCGACGAGTTCAATCTTGTTACTGTGCTTCTGCAGCAGGAATATGCGCTGCCCGATCAATCGCGCGCACGTATCGCACGTCTGCGCAATCGCTACGACGCACTCATGACGTCCATTCTCAACGAAGGGAAGCGGCGAGGAATGTTTCGTCGTGACCTCGACGTCAAGATCGCGACCTATGCCTTACTTGGATCCCTCAATTGGATTCCACACTGGTATCACAAAGGCGGAAGACTCGACATTAGCGAGATCGGGAAAGAGTTCAGCTCATATTTTCTTGCCGGCATAATGTCGGCCGCGCCAGAAGCAAGCGCACGTCGAGTGCCCCGTATCAAGAAACGAGTCAAGCGTCCGTCAGGATCGCGCTAGTTCCCGGCATGTTGCCCGTCGGAAATGCTATCGACACGACTTGAACGACGCCGAGCCTTGAAGGTATGCGATCCCGGACCGTCTTGATGAGGAATTGGATCGCGGGCGAACTTCGTCATTGCTTTCGACCTCGACGCTGCTAGAGTTGGGCCGGCCGGCCGGCCGATAGATGTGGACTCGACCTCGCGATGTGGGGAGAAGAGGTGCGTTCATGAAAGTACTGGCACATTTCGGATGGATCGCCACAGTACTGCTCGTCACGAGCTGCAGCGCTCAGCCGGCCACGAGTGCTGCTCCTTCTTCGTCGACCGGGGGGGCAACCGTACCCACGGGCATCCCGGCCGACGCGGATCCTCAATTGGCGGCGATTTACAGGGACGTCGTGCAGAAGGATATGCCAGGACTCCCCTTCAGCATTCTCGAGGGTGCTAAGCGTGAGGGGAAAGTCACCTGGTATCACGTCGTTACCCCGGCTGCGCACGGCCCCGCTATCGCCGAATTCAAGAAACGTTTTCCCTTCATCGAGGTAGCCGAGTTTGAAGCGACGGGCGGACCAGTACTTGAGCGGCTGATGACAGAGAAGCGTGCTGGGACTAACGTGGCCGATGTGTTTCAGACGACCAGTCCTAGCCTTATCCAGCAGGCAGTTGATGCCGGTTATATCGACAGCTACAAGCTGACTTCCGAGGCGAAGTTCAAGGCCGGAACGTTTGCGGCGGGAACGTGGTACGCGACTTCCGTCTCTACGTTGAACGTCTACATCTACAACACCAATCTCGTGAATGAGGCGCAGGCGAAGGCGCTCGAGAAGTACGAAGGACTGTATGACCCTGCCCTTAAGGGCCTGACTATCGGCTTGCCGCCGATCACCTCGGGGGCAGGTCCTCAAGCTTTGTACTACTACTTCTATAAGGAGCTGGGGCCGGACTCTTGGAACAAGCTCAAGGCTACGAAGTACAAGATCTATGACGTGATACCGTCGGCCGACGCAGTCGCGCGTGGCGAGATCGCCGTAGCGTCTGTCGGCGAGTCTGTGGCAAACAATCAATGGATCGCGAAGGCTCCGGTAAGATGGACCGTGCCGCGGCCAGCGACTTCTGCGCCCTTCCCCCAGGCCGTGGTCAAGAATGCGCCGCATCCCAATGCTGCGCGTCTCCTTCAGGAATTCCTTCTGAGCCAAGTGGGTCAAGTTCCCTTCGCCACCTTCGCATATCCGTCGGGCCGAACTGATGTGGGAGAGCTCCGACCCGTGGCCAAGGAGTCTTGGTTCCCTGCCCAGCGAAGTTACTACGCGATCGACCAAGCTGCGTTCGACAAGCAGATGCCGTCACTGATCGACGCTTGGAAGCAGCTCTTCAACCCGTAGACTTCACCGTTGCAGCAACCCTGGCCTATCTGGTTTCCGCACAAACTGGTTTCGAACGGAGTTTGTGGTGAAAGTGCAGCCGCGCACAGTACCGGTACCGACGCGCGACTCCGAGTTGGTCGAGCGAATCAGGGACGATTTGCGCTCCATGCGGAACGGGCCGTGGTACCGCGAAGGATATTGGTCCATTAGTCCCTTCAACTTCGAGGAGGGAGTGACCCCAGGTGAGCTAGTTGGGAAGAGAGTCCACTTGGTCGACATCACGGGGAGGGTCGCAGAGCAAGCAGCTGGAATGGCGTTCAGTGTTCAGGAGAAACTTGAGCTTGCGCGGGCCCTGAGTGCCGCTGGCGTACCTGAGATGACCGCAGCACAGGCGATTAGCAAGCCAAAGATGCAGAGGCATGTCGAGGCGATCAGGGCGGCAAACCTCCCCATCAAGATTTCGGCTCTCGCCTATTCAGAGGACGACCTCCGAGCCGCCGCACACGCCGGTGCTCAGATAATCGAAATCGTGATCCTCGCAAGACCCAGCATCGATGCTGCGTACAACGGCACGCACATCAGAACCGAGGACGAGCTCCTACAGCGGGCCGATCGACTGATCACATTGGCGAAATCCCTCGGACTGGAAGCGCGTTCAGGCATCAACGACGTCGGCTACTCGAGACCGGGATACGTCGAGCGCTATGTGCGCGCAGCGGTCAGTGCCGGCGCCGACGCGATTCAGCTCGCGGATTCCTCTGCAAGCCTAGGCCCGCGAGCGCTCGCGCACCTCGTGCGGCAGGTGAAGCATGCCGCACCGAACGTCTCAGTCGGCGTTCATCTTCACAACGACTTCGGCCTCGCTTCCGCGTGCGGCGTTGCGGCGCTGGAAGCGGGTGCGGACTCGTTTGATGTGTCAGTTAACGGCATCGGAGACAAGGCGGGACAACTTGATCTCGCCTCATTCGCGATTGCGATCGAGGCAATCTACCGAGTCGAAACGGGTCTGAAGTTCGAACGGCTTAACGATCTCAGTCGGCTGGTTCAGGATCTCACGCGAACTCGCGTTCCACCGACGTTCCCGATTTCAGGTGACCGAACGTTCCAGGCTGTCATGAAGAACACCGCAATGGCGGAGCACTACATTGACCCATCATTCCTTATGCCAATCTTTCCGCAACGGGTTGGAAACCGAAGCTCGCTCGGGCTTGGACGCCACAGCGGCGACTTCGGGATTCTGCGGAAGGCAGATGAGCTAGGGTTCACTGTGACTGAGGACCAATTGCCGGTATTGCTCGAGGACCTCGATTGCTGGTTCGAGGTCCACAAGCGTCTGATTGCAGACGACGAAGTCATAACGTTGCTGTCGAAGAATGGCTGTCGGCGCAGCACGGAGAGCAGTTAGGCAACGGCCACGTGCGTCTAAGCGACTCGCGGAACACCCGAAGGCCAAGAATTGATGCAGCGAGACGTGCGCGAAACACTTGCGGTGACGAAAGCGGCACATTGCGCGATGCGGCGAGTCCATCTCCTGATAGCGCTCACGCTCGCACTCAACGTGCGCCGCCCGATCGAATGATCTCGTGTTCGCCAAGTGCCGGCTGATGCGACGGTCAGTGAGGGCTTATCCCTCTCGGGTCGCGCGCGCGGCCGGCGATAGCGTGCTGACACTTGCACCTCTTGTCGTTCTTCCCGCTCTGGTGATTCCTGCGCTTGCCTTCTTGATTGTTGGCTCGTTTCGGACTCTGGGACCGGGTGCGCCTGAGGCGAACTTCACGCTCGACAATTGGCTCTTCGTCCTGCAGGCGAGGAACGTGCGTGCTGTTGCGAACAGCTTGGTCCTCGGGTCGACAACGGCCGTCTTGTCGGTCATTGCGGGAACAGGTATTGCGTGGTTTCTCGTTCGGACGGATCTATTTGGGCGACGAGCCTTGGGTAGCCTGATCATCGTTCCGCTGCTATTCAGTCCATTGCTTACGACTCTCGCGTATGTCGGCATAGCAGGTCCCAATGCGGGGCTGATCAACGTGCTAGCTAAGCAGGTCGCGGGCGCGCACGGGCCAATTGTGGATATCTACTCACTGCCAGGAATGGTGTTCGTCCTTCTTCTTCACTACACGCCTTATGTCTACCTCGCGGTTCGTTCGGCGCTACTGAATTCAGACCCCGACCTCGAGGCTGCATCTCGAGTTCTTGGCGCATCAGTTCTTACGACAGCGCGTCGAATCACTTTTCCTATCATCGCTCCAGCAGTTCTGAGCGGCGGGCTGCTCGTGTTCGTCATCGCAGCTGAGGAGTTCAGCGTCCCGTCAATCCTGGGAACGGTAGCAGGCATACCAACGCTGCCGTATGTGATCTACGAGAACGTTGCGGAGTTTCCTGCACGTCCGACCAGAGCAAGTGCGCTCGGTCTCGTTCTCCTCCTAATCATGCTCACTACCGTGTACTTCTACATACGATCACTCGGCTCGGGCGAGCGCCACGTCACACTGACGGGGAAGGGATCGCGTGGAGATCTTGTCCATCTCGCTATTCCGCTGCGAGTGCTCGGGTTGGGCGCGATCGCGGCCTATCTGTGCCTTGCGGTCTTGCTTCCTTACGCAGTCCTCTTGTTCGGATCGTTCAGCAGTTACTTCGCAACTACTCACTTTGATGTGAGCCTCTTCACATTGAAGAACTACCAAGACTTGTTCGCTTCCTCGCGGATGGGCATCGCTTTGCGAAACACAGCGCTGCTCGTACTGACCGCGGCGAGCGCAACGACGTTACTCGCAGCACTACTGTCACGAGTGTCCGTCCGTGGAAGGCCCCCGTGGCGGCGTATCGTCGACTACCTGGCCGTGACGCCCGTCTTCATCCCGGGCGTTGTTCTTGGGCTGGGAATGCTCTGGGCCTATGTCTCAATCCCGCTAGGGCTTTACGGAACCATAGGGATTCTCCTGCTCGCCTACACCACACGGTTCGTCGGCCACGGAACACGTATCGTGTCTGCCGGCTATCGCCAGTTGAGTCGCCAACTGGAAGAGGCTGCCTACACCTTAGGGAGCTCCCAAGCTCGAACGTTCTTGACGATTACGCTCCCGTTGCTGAGGACGTCGTTGGCAGCAACATGGTTGCTTGTCGCCATCTTCTCTTCATTGGAGATTTCGTCATCGATGTTCCTGTATACGGGCGACTCGATGACGGCAGCGGTCTTCGTATATCTGACTATGTCGGGCGGCGTGCTCAGCCAGGCATTCTCGGCCGCCGCTGTCTTGGCAACCCTGACATTCGGGCTTGTGTCGATAGCCCAGTGGCGACTCCGCGCCTTGGACAAGTTCTAGTGGTCGCGTTCTCGCTCCCAGCGTTCGCGGTCGACTTCCCGAGCAGTTGACTGTTGACCCTGTCGGTCGCAATGCCGAAAGCAAGATCGCGCTGCCGCGACCGTCAAGCGGCGCCTCCCCTTTCGTGTCGGCCTTTGTGTCAAGGTCATGTCAGGTGAGCCACGGATGCCTCTAATCGCGCCCTCTGCCGCCGGGAGTTCGGCCGGCCGGCCGGTACGTGAGGTGTTGCGGAAGTTCACCGTTCCGCGTATGGTCCCGAATCACTGTGAGACGCGAATCAAGATGAGACTGGGGAAGGTTATGAGGGTTCGGGTCGGCCTGTTCGCTCTCGCGTTGGTGGTTTCCGGCTGCGGACCGGGAACCTCTGGTGAAACCCCAACTGCTACAGCATCCGCTGGCGGCGCCTCTGCCTCGACGGCTGCGAAGGTGGCGCCGCTGGTGATTGGCATCACCTTGTTTCAAACGCCAAACGCGACCGACTGGTGGCAAGCCGGTGTCGCTCTTGCCATTGACGATCTAAACGCGAAGGGTGGTGTGAATGGCTCGCCAGTGAGGGCGCAGATTGAGCAGTTCACTGACGTCGCCGGCTCCTTGACGGCCGCTCAGAAGCTCATCTCTGTGGAGAAGGCTCCGTTCATCATTGGCGTCTACACCCCTGCAGTACTTGCCCAAGCCGAGAGTCTCAAGGACAAGTCCGTCATCTTGATTAACGCCGCCGCCACCGCACCTGGTCTGCGGGCATTCGGCGGCACGAATATCTTCAGCGCCATCCCGCTGGGTACAGATCAGTTCGCGGCGCTGGGCAGCTATGCATATAAGGCAGGCTTCCGGAAGCTTGCCGTGGCAGTGGAGCGGTCCGATATGGGCCTAGGGGCTAGCACCGTCTTCACGCCGACATACAAGGCGGCGGGGGGAACAGTCGTCGGCACGGTGCAGTTCGACACGGCCGCAGGCGATTACCGGTCCCAACTGCTGCAGATAAAGGAATGGAATCCGGACGCCGTGTTCCTAATGAGTGTGGTAGGGGATACCGGGCAAATCCTGAAGCAGGCCTCGGAGTTGGGGTTGAAGACCCAATGGCTCATGTACGAAGGTTCTTCGAGCCAGGCCATGATCGATGTGGCCGGAAAGGGCGCGGAGGGCGTGATGTTGACCGCCGGCTCCTACGACCCGACGAATGGTCCGTCCAACATGGTGCAGTGGGCCAACCGATTCAAGGCACGTTTCAACTACCTGCCGAACTTCTACCCGGCGTTCATCTATGACGCCGTGCAGGTCGCAGCCAAGGCCGCGGAAACCGCGAAGGGGAATGACGTTCCCACCCTGATCAAGACCCTGAAAGGAATCGAATTCCAAGGGGTGGCGGGACAGGTCAAGTTCGACAAGGACAACATGCTGACACAGCCCGTTCGCATGATGACTGTCCAGAACGGCAAGATAGTCAGCTGCACTACTTGCCCTCAGCCATAGGCGCAGACCGAGCCTCCCTCAGGTGACGCTTACGGCTTGGGAGGGTTGTTGTCGAGGAACAACCCTCCCAAGCTGGCTGGCGCCCACATAGAGGGACACAATTGGTGGGGGTGAGTTGCGTGCGTCAACGTCGTCTGAGGCTTGCTGTTGATATTGGCGGAACGTTCACCGATCTGGTGCTGCTGGATGAGGCGGAGGGTCGCATTACTGCAGTCAAGACCCTTACGACGCCAGGGGAACCTTCGCTCGGAGTGTTGAGCGGAATCGCAAAGATCTGCGCGGCGGCGGGCGCTCACTTCGCGGACGTGTCCGATTTGGTCCATGGCACGACACTGGTGACCAATGCCGTGATTGAACGGAAGGGCGCGCGAACCGCGCTGGTGACGACAGAAGGTTTTCGTGACTTGCTAGAGATGGCGCGGGAGACTTCATACGACAGCTACGATCTGTTCCTGCCCACACCCGCGCCCTTGGTGCCGCGCTACCTGCGGTTCACGATTCGTGAGCGGGTTTCCGCGACTGGAGTAATCCAGGTCCCGGTTGCTGACGAAGATATCGATGCCTTGTGCGTGTCACTACGAAACGCGGCCGTCGAGTCGGTCGCCGTTTGCTTTCTGAATTCGTTCAAGAACTTCGCCAACGAAGATCGGGTTGGGCAGGGGATTCGGCGACGGCTGCCAGGTATCAGCGTCACTACCTCCAGTGAGGTCATACCCGAGATTCGGGAGTATGAGCGCTTCAGTACCACGGTGATCAACGCCTATACGAAGCCACCCACGGTGCGCTACGTGGACGACCTGGCGCAACGATTTGGCCAGGAGGGTTTCGAGGGCGATTTCTCACTGATGCTCTCCAACGGTGGAATTATCCGAGCTGACCTCTCTCGGCAGTTTCCCGTACGCCTGATTGAATCAGGCCCCGCAGCGGGAGTGCTGGCAAGCGCATATTACGGGAGGCTGACCGGTCACGACACCCTGGTCGGGTTTGATATGGGCGGCACCACCGCCAAAGCAGGCATGGTCGACGGTGGCCAGCCTCAGGTGACTGTCGAATCCGAGGTGGCAAGGGAGGCGCGCTTCCATAAGGGTAGTGGGCTGCCCGTAAAGGTGCCGAGCGTCGACCTAATCGAGATTGGCGCGGGAGGTGGGAGCATTGCCCGCGTCGACCGGTTAGGTCTGCTCAAGGTCGGGCCACGAAGCTCAGGAGCCGACCCAGGCCCGGCCTGCTACGGTCTCGGCGGCCAAGAAGCTACGGTCACTGATGCCGATCTGCTCATGGGCTACTTGAACGCAGATTACTTCGCGGGCGGTGACATGAGCTTGGACATACGTTCGGCTCGAAAGGCGTTGGGTACGCTTGCCGGCCACCTAGGGACGGATGCCGTTGGTGTTGCACGTGGCGTCTTTCAAATCGTGAACGAGAACATGGCACAGGCGATCCGGGTGCACATCATTGAGCAGGGCCGGGACCCGAGGCGCTATGCGTTAGTTGCGACGGGCGGGGCGGGTCCCGTGCACGCGTATGACGTCGCCCTGCGCCTAGGGCTGAGCCGGCTGATTGTGCCGTTCCACGGCGGAGTTGCGTCGGCCATGGGGCTGCTGACTGCTCCCGTCCGGCTCGATTATGTGCAGTCGTATGTCTGCGATTTGGATCAGATGGATTGGGATGAGGTCGGTGCACGGTTCGGCCAAATGGAACGACAGGCCAAGGGAGAGTTGAGGGGATTGCCGGAAGACTTCACATTTGAGCGCAGCGCGGACATGCGATACATAGGACAGGGTTACGAGATCCATGTTCCGCTGCCTGACGTATCTCTTGACGCAGCAAGCGCGACGGAGGTCCGCAAAGCGTTCCACACGGCGTACGAGAAGGTCTTCGGACGCCTTGCCCACAGTAGCGAGGGAGATGTCCCGATTGAGGTGCTGAACTGGCGGCTCACGTTGTTGGGTCCCACTCCGTCGCGATTCACTCCAAACGTCGAGCGCGAATCGCATTCTGCGAACGTTCCAACCCCGAAACCCCACGTGACCCGGCCCGTGTACTTCCCACCCGCACAGCAGCCGGTGTCGTGTCCGGTGTTTCGTCATGAACAACTCCAGCCCGGTATGAAACTAAACGGCCCTTGCGTCATAGAAGCTCGGCAATCGGCGGCCACAGTCGGTCCCGGTGGTGCTGTGGAAGTGGATCGCTTCCTCAACCTGCTCATTGCGGTAGCTCCTGGGTAGCACCGCGGAATCCCGGCACCCGTACTCTCGCGCCGAAGGAGGTCTTGCAGACAGGTTGTTGGACCCGATTGCCCTAGAGATCGTCTGGCAACGCTTGGTGGCCATGATCGACGAGGCCTCCAGCAGCCTTCGCCGCTCCTCCTTCTCGCTCGTGGTGCGCGAATCGCACGACTTCGTAGTCGTGCTGCTGGACAAAGACGGTAACGCCCTGGCCCAGTCGTCCAAGTCCATCCCGCCGTTCATTGTCGCGGCGTCGTACGCGGTGCAGGAGTGCCTGAGAGTGATCCCCCCAGCGGAGCTGCATCCAGGGGACGTGATCATCAGCAACGACCCTTGGATCAGCACGGGCCACTCCTTCGATGTGCTGGTCATGAATCCCATCTTTTCTGAGCGACGCATCGTTGGTTATGCGGCCAGCATCGCGCATTGGACCGACATTGGAGGCCATCCGTGGGCGCCAGAAGCGGCTGACCACCTGGAGGAAGGTCTCGTCATTCCGATTTGCCGCATCATCGACCAGGGCGAGCCCGTGAAGGTCGTGTACGACTTCATCCAGCAGAATGTGCGCTACCGCGACCATGTGATTGGAGACCTGAACGCCCAACTGGCAGCGAACGACATGGTCACCAGCAAGACGCTCGCCCTGCTGCGCGAGCATGACATGCCTGACCTCGAGGCGATTTCGGCAGAGATCCTCGGACGCTCGGAACAGGCGATGCGGACGGCGATTGCGGCGCTGCCGGACGGCACGTATCACCACTGCCTCCAGGCTGAAGCCTTCGACGAGGCCCTGACGTTCGACGTCCACCTAACCGTGCACGGGGACTCGATTGACGTGGACTTCACGGGTACGTCGAAACAGACGAAGTACGCCATCAACTCCGTGCTGAATTACACGGCTGGATACACGTTCTTCGCTCTGAAAGCGGTGCTGAACCCGGAGACGCCAAACAACATCGCTGCCACGTGGCCCGTGCGAGTAACCGCACCGTCCGGATCGATCGTCAACCCCGTGCCGCCGGCCTCGTTCGCGTCCCGCCATGTGGTGGGGCACTTGTGCGCCGAGGCGGTGCTTGGTGCAATCGCCCAAGTGGTGCCGGAGCGAGTACCCGCGGGTTCTGCCACGACGTGGCTATTTGACATCCGGGTCAAGGCGGAGCCGGGCAAGAAGGGCCGCGGCCTGGTCATGCTGTTGGGTGCCGGGCTGGGGGCGGCGGCGGGACGCGACGGTCGCTCCTGCGTCTGTTGGACGTCATCGACCATGAACATCCCGATCGAGATTCTGGAATCGGAATACCCGCTGCAGTTCGACTACAAGGAATTCCGCACAGGCTCGGGCGGCGCGGGCAAGTGGCAGGGTGGCATGGGACAGATGGTCCAGCTTCGCGCGATTTCAGATATGACCTTCACCGCATTCACCACGCGCCAGCGCTTTCCCGCTCTCGGATCGGCGGGCGGGCAACCGGGAAAGATGGGCCTCATGTTTCACAACCAGACTCCACTGTCGCCCGCCCGGCAGATTCCGTGGCGCGCCGGCGAAGTGCTGATCTTCCTGCTCCCAGGCGGGGGCGGCTATGGCGAACCGCGCGAGCGGCCCGAGGACCTGCGTCAATGGGATGCCCTGAATGGATTTGACCTGGTCAATGACCGCGAGAACAGGGCGAACAGCACAGGCGGCTGAAGGAGGCGGCTTCAATAGTCATCCGCCGAGGTGCGGGAACGAGCACGCTCAGTGCATGACGCGCGTTAACGCGGGAGGAAGGAGTCGCCGCAGATGGCCGTAATGTATCTGAATGCCTTGGTTGCGGGCATCATGGAAGGCGCGCTGATAGGCCTGGTAGGCATGGGCTTTGGGCTCTTCTACTGGGTCACCCGAATCTTCCACTTGGCGTACGGCGCCATCTTCACCGTAGGCGCGTACGTGGCATTCCAAGTGGCGGTGACCTGGCAGATGGGAGTGCTAGCTGGCCTTGTGGCGGGCTCTGTGGCCGCAGCTCTTCTGGGCGTCGTGATTGATGCGTTTCTCTATCAACCCCTGACCCGACGAGGCGTCGATCACCACATGCTCCTCGTTTCCGGGCTTGGCGCCAACGCCGTGATCATCTCGGTCTGCATCATGATCTGGGGTGGGCTCTTGAAGTACTACAGGTCCAGTGGGTTGGAAGATCCTCTGGAACTCGGTCCCATTCTGATCATTCCCCTACAACTTCTGGGATTGCTTTGCAGCCTCGGCGTATATGGACTGCTGCGGTGGTTGCTCTCCGCCACGATGGTAGGGAAGTCAACGCGTGCGCTCATTGCCGATCCGGAGGTTGCGGTCATCATCGGAGTAAGTCCCCGGACGGTTCGTCTCGTGATCGCCGCCGTCACAGCAATCGTGGCTGCCTGGGGGGCGATTCTTCGAACTATCGGCGTCGGCGTTTCGCCCAACATGGACCTGACCGTTCTTATCACGGCCGCGACGGCAGCACTGCTCGGTAGGCGGAATGGCTTGGGGAGCGTACTGCTAGCGGGAATCATGTTGGGCATCTTCCAGAACGTCGGCTCCATTCTCATAGGTGGGGAATGGAAGACTTCTATCGCCCTAATCGTCTTGCTGGTTGTGCTGACCATGCAAACGTGGTTCCCAATACTCCGGCGAACGCGCACCGGTGGAGGGCAGGCAGCTCAGGCAAGAACTGCGCCGCCCCTTCCTCAGTAGGGAAAGCGACGATGGACTACGTCATTCTCGTCATCACGGTGCTCGCCATCTATGGCATCGGAGCCGTTGCCCTGAACCTCGCCTTCGGTCTCGGCGGAATCTTCGTGGTCACGCAGGCCGCATTCCTCGGTGTCGGAGCGTATGCCGCGGCCCTGCTAGCGAAGGCTGCTCCGGCTTGGGGCTTCTGGCCTGGCCTCCTGATCGCCGCCGCCGTGGCCGCTCTCCTCGCGTGGGTCATCGGGATCGCCACGTTGCGCATCCGGGGTGATGCGTTCATCGTTGCGTCGTTGGCCCTTCAGATCGTGCTAGTAGACGTCTTCGTCAACCTGAAAGACGTGACGGGCGGTCCCTACGGCCTCAGCAAGCTACCGGAAGTGCTTCCCAACCGCGTCCTTTACCTACTGCTTACGGTGGCGATTCTTGCGGGAGTGTCGCTGTATGCCCACCGTCTTACGCGATCGCCCATGGGACGCACGCTGCGCGCCATCCGCGACGATGACTCGGCCGCTGAAATGAGTGGCAAGGACACAGTCAACACCCGCGTTGCTGTCTACATGGTGACGTGTGCCTTAGCAGCGGTGGCGGGCGGACTCATGGGCATCCTCACCAAGTACATCTATCCCGGGAGTTTCGGGGTCGACTTGTCGATTCTGATGATTGCAATGATCATTGTCGGCGGCCTCGGGAATGTTTGGGGTGCCCTTCTCGGCGCATTGCTCCTCGGCGGACTACCCGAAGCGCTCCGGTTCTTGCCGATTCCGAACGATAATGTGCTCACGGTACAGCGGATCCTTTACGGCTCAGCGTTGATGCTGGTGCCCTTCTGGCGGCCCCGCGGCCTCTTTCCGGACTCCTACGGTCGGAACGCGCGGGTGCTCGGAACAGCGCGAGAGCGACCCGTTCCTTCCGATGGCCCGGGCAGTGACGAGCGGGCGCTGCGGTGAACGCGACTCCCGCCGGCAACCCATCCGTCATCAACGCAGCGGACGCTTTCGCCGCGGAACGTTCGATTCTTGCGGTTCGCAACCTCAGCGTTCGCTTCGGCGGACTCCAAGCGGTGCGGAGCGTCTCGTTCGAAGTAGCCGTCGGCAAGATCACGGCCCTGATCGGGCCAAACGGCGCTGGCAAGACTACCGTCTTCAATCTGATCACAGGGGCGGTGCCTGCGGACGAAGGCGTCATTCTCTTCAGGGGCGAGGACATCACGAATGTGCCCTCGCACGGGTTCGCGGGCAGAGGGTTGTCGCGGACGTTCCAAGACATTCGACTGTTCCGGGGGATGACTGCGCTGGAAAACGTGATGATTGGATTCCAGCGTGTGAAGGGCGAGGACTTCGCTTCCCCGCTGTTCCGCTGGCGGCAGACTCGGACAGCCGAGCGCGAAGGTGCGCGACGAGCCCTCGAACTAATGGAACAGTGGCGACTCGGCGGTGTCGCCCACCGCATCGCGGCCGATCTGTCCTACCCGGAGCAAAAGCTCGTGGCCATCGCCAGGGCCCTAGCGGCGGAGCCCAAGCTGCTCCTCCTGGACGAGCCACTGTCTGGGCTGAGCGGCACGGCCGTGGAGGAGATGCTCTCTTACCTGAGCCGGTTGGTGCAGTCGGGGTGCGCCCTCTTGCTTGTGGAACACAACATTGGCGCTGTCATGCGCATCTCCGACCACATTGTTGTGATGCACTTGGGTGAGAAGATCGCCGAGGGCCCTCCCAGCGCTATTTCGCGCCATGCGCGAGTAAGGGAGGTGTACCTTGGTGCCAAGCGCGACACCCGCTCTTGAGGTCTCCCGACTCGCGACAGGCTACGGCAAGTCACAGGTCCTGAACGGGGTCACCATGAGCCTACGCTGGAAGGAGGTCACCAGCGTCATCGGCCCCAACGGGGCGGGCAAGAGCACGCTGCTAAAGGCCATCATGGGCGTGCTGCCCTTTCGGTCCGGCAGCATGCGGTTGGCCGGGGAAGACGTAACCGGGCAGCCCACTCACACTCTCTTGCGGAAGGGCTTGGCGCTAGTCCCCGAGGGCGCGCGGGTGTTCGCCCCTCTGACCGTCCGGGAGAACCTGGAGTTGGGAGGGCTGGTTCTTCGAGACCGAAAGGTCGTTAGCGCGCGTGTGAGAGAGATGTTCGAGTTGTTTCCCCACCTAGCCGGCCGTAAAGCGCAACTGGCGGGAACGCTCAGCGGTGGAGAGCGGCAGATGCTCGCAGTCGCCCGCGGCCTGATGATCAATCCGCGGATTCTGCTGTTGGACGAACCCTCGCTCGGCCTGGCTCCGCTGTTCGTCGAGTTGATCATGACAACCTTGCGCAGTCTCGTTGATCAACACGGCATCGCTATCTGTCTCGTCGAGCAAAACGCTCCCGCCGCCCTCTCCATCTCCGACCGCGCCTACATATTGGACGTCGGGCAAATCGTCCACGAAAGCGATGATCCCCCGACGCTTCTAGCGAGCCCCGAATTACTTCGGTTTCTTGAGGCCCACTAGCAACAGCAGAAACAAAGAGGAGGCATATTGCCATGGAAGAGCGTCCACCGACGGGAGTTGCTGCGGACAAGGCAGGCATGGCTTGGGTTTGGGACGGGGTTCGAGCCAGCGTCGAAGAGAACGCGCGACTTCAGCCGAAGTGGGACATTCCAGACTACGTAGTGATCAAAGCTGACGTCGGCCACACGCACCGTGCAGCTCAGGTTGTCAAGGAAGCGGTGGCGGCGGTTCGTGCTGGAGCTTGTGCCGTTCACCTGCACATTGTTGATGAGAACGGTCGCGATACCGGAGACATCAAGGCTTGGCGCCAGGTTGTAGAGGGCATTCGAGCCGAAGTCGGTGACGTGCTGATTGACAGCGGGCCGCGTGGTGCGACCTTTGATGAGCAAATGGCGCTGGTACGGTCCGGCCTGTTCGACATTATTCCGATCTCCCCGAACCGTGACCCAAGGTATGTCGGTCCATTCCTGCACGGCCTTGAAGCCAACGGCGTGAAGACGGAGATCATTGTCTGGGATACCACGGACATCCTGCTCGCGAAGACCGCGTACATCGAGAGCGGCTTGATTCAGACTCCCATCCCGTGGCTTCTTGTGCCGAACTCGCTATATCGCGGCATGCCGATGCCCGACCCGATGTTCATGGCGAAGGGTCTCGTGCACATGGTTGAACTGGTCCGGAGCGTGGATCCGAAGGGCCCGATTTTCGTATCGGCGTGCGGCCGGTCCTCCAACTACCTGGCTGCGATGGGGCTGCTGTTGGGGCTGCATGTTCGGCCTGGCGTTGGCGAGACTCACTGGCGGTATCCGCACAAGGACGAAGTACTTACCAGCAACACCCTAGCGATCGGTGAAGTCGCCACGATCGCACGAACCTTGGGGCGGAACCCGACCACTGCAGAAGAGTACCGTCGGCTACTTTCGCGGTAGCAGCCAGATTCACACTGTGGGCGCATCGGGTTGGCACAGCAGGGAGGTGCGGCGTGGCCGTGATGGTGACCGGCGGTCTTGGGGTTATTGGCTCGCTTGTCGTTCGCCGGTTGCTTGAGGAGGGGCATACATGCGTCATCTTCGATAACCGCGCAACCGACACGTCTCTCGTGGCGGACCTGCTGCCGCGTGTGTCGGTGGAAGCGGGCGACATTACGGACTTGGCCCACCTGCTCGCCATCATCAGACGGCACCATGTGGAGCGGGTAATCCACATGGCGGCAGTGCTGGACCTCCTTGATCACGAGCGGCCACCGCTGACGATGGCGGCGAATGTGCACGGCACGATGAACGTGTTTGAGGCAGCCCACATTCTGGGCCTGAAGCGCGTCGTGTTCTGTAGCTCCCGCGGCGTCTACCGGGAAGCCACCGGCCAGCACGCTCACCCTACTTACGCGCCTATCGATGAGAACTTCCCACAAATCGGCCCTGCACCGGAGAACAGTCTGTATGACGCAACGAAGCAGTTCGCCGAGCATCTCGCGACTGCCTACCGGAAGCGCTACGCCATCGATTTCGTCGGTCTGCGGTTCGCCAGCACGTTCAGCTACGGAAAGCAGGCTCGCCACGGACCCGGCTCGATCATTTCACGAATGGTGGAAAATGCGGTGGACGGGATCCCCACCGTCATCTCGGTCGGGGGCGATCAGAAGAACGACCTGATCTACAGCAAGGACGCCGCCAGTGCGGTGGTGCTCGCGTGCTTCGCTGCTGATCCTGCCTCGCGCTTCTACCACATTGGGACCGGCAAGGCGTCGAGTCTGCGCGACGTCGCGGCCGCAATCCGTAAGGAAATCCCTGGGGCGGAGATTGAGGTTGGACCGGGACTTCACTATCTCGGACACGGCAAGCGGCTGTATGCGGTGTTCGATATCAACCGAGCGCACACGGAGCTCGGTTACAGCCCGGGCTTCACTCTCAACGAAGGCGTGGCGGACTACATTGCGACCATGCGCCAGCTTCGGCAAGCGGCTCGTGAGGATTGAGGCTTCGCGCGCGTCCAGCAAGCCGGCTGGCTCATGTCTCCCGCGATGCGTGCGAGGAGGGGACCACATGCCGGGCACCATGCACGCTGTTGTCCTGACCGCCGCTGGCGCGCCAAGTGGCTTGGCGCTGGCAGAGATGCCTATCCCGATTCCTGCCCATGATGAGGTGCTGCTCAAGGTCGCCGGATGCGGGATCGGCTACCACGATGTTCTCGTTCGGAAAGGTCACATTCCGTTCGCGATCGGAGGTGTCTTGGGCGGAGAGATCAGCGGAGAAATCGTTGCCCTCGGTTCAGACGTGGCGGGATTCGCGATTGGAGATCGAGTTTGTAGCAAAGTCTTCATCAGTTGCGGGCGCTGCTTCTACTGCATTCGGGGTGATGAGACGCACTGCGAGAAGGCTGTTCACACTCAAGGGGGTTATGCAGAGTTCTGCGTGCTGCCGATTGAACCTCTAGTGAAGGTTCCAGCGGAAATTCCCCTTGAGACGTCGTGCATCTTCGGCGCGGCAATCGCCACCGCGCTGAGCGCCGTGCGTGAGGTCGGCCATTGCAGCGCGGGAGAAGATGTCCTTATCACCGGCGGCGGTGGAGGCGTCGGAATACACGCGATCCAATTCGCGCGGCTTGCCGGTGCCCGCGTTATTGCGCTGACGACCGCGCCTGCCAAGGTGCCCATGTTGCGGGAAGCGGGCGCGCACGACGTGCTGACTGTGGGGGACGGGCAGGAATGGAGTGACAGCGTCCGCGCTCTCACACACGGACGGGGCGTGAAGCTCGTGATCGATTGTGTCGGGGTTCCGGTGCTGCAACAGTCGATTGCGAGTCTCGCCGTGAAAGGGCGTCTGATCTTCGTGGGCGACGTGACCTGGGACACCTTTCCGATGAGTCCGATCGCAGCCATTACGCGCGCACTTACGTTCGTAGGCAACCACAGTTTCGCGAAGTACTTGGTCGAGGACGTCGTGCGGTTCGTGGCGGATGGGAGGATACGTCCATACCTCACCACCACCGCTCCGCTTGATCGGGTTGCGTGGCTACACGAGCAGGTCGAGCAGGGTCGAGTGACGGGTCGGGCCGCTGTTCTTCCGCAAGTAGGGCGGACACGAGCATGAGCGGTGAGTACTGCAGAAGGCCTCGCGGAGTCTGGCGAAAGACCCCTGGTGCGGAGTGGAGTGTGGGTTCGCAGTGCGCGCATCACGGCCAGTTTCGCTTGCTGCCGATGAGTATCCGTACCGACGAACGTCTTGTCACTGCTGCCGCGTGATTGAGCCCTCGTACACCACGTCGCGAATGTGATTGATCGGATTGCCCAGTCCAGTCTAGACAAGCAGTTCATGTGGTGGCTGTGGCCACTTGGACGGCCTGCTTAGGATTCGCACCGTAGTCTCGCGCCGAAGGAGGTCTTGCAGACAGGTTGTTGGACCCGATTGCCCTAGAGATCGTCTGGCAACGCTTGGTGGCCATGATCGACGAGGCCTCCAGCAGCCTTCGCCGCTCCTCCTTCTCGCTCGTGGTGCGCGAATCGCACGACTTCGTAGTCGTGCTGCTGGACAAAGACGGTAACGCCCTGGCCCAGTCGTCCAAGTCCATCCCGCCGTTCATTGTCGCGGCGTCGTACGCGGTGCAGGAGTGCCTGAGAGTGATCCCCCCAGCGGAGCTGCATCCAGGGGACGTGATCATCAGCAACGACCCTTGGATCAGCACGGGCCACTCCTTCGATGTGCTGGTCATGAATCCCATCTTTTCTGAGCGACGCATCGTTGGTTATGCGGCCAGCATCGCGCATTGGACCGACATTGGAGGCCATCCGTGGGCGCCAGAAGCGGCTGACCACCTGGAGGAAGGTCTCGTCATTCCGATTTGCCGCATCATCGACCAGGGCGAGCCCGTGAAGGTCGTGTACGACTTCATCCAGCAGAATGTGCGCTACCGCGACCATGTGATTGGAGACCTGAACGCCCAACTGGCAGCGAACGACATGGTCACCAGCAAGACGCTCGCCCTGCTGCGCGAGCATGACATGCCTGACCTCGAGGCGATTTCGGCAGAGATCCTCGGACGCTCGGAACAGGCGATGCGGACGGCGATTGCGGCGCTGCCGGACGGCACGTATCACCACTGCCTCCAGGCTGAAGCCTTCGACGAGGCCCTGACGTTCGACGTCCACCTAACCGTGCACGGGGACTCGATTGACGTGGACTTCACGGGTACGTCGAAACAGACGAAGTACGCCATCAACTCCGTGCTGAATTACACGGCTGGATACACGTTCTTCGCTCTGAAAGCGGTGCTGAACCCGGAGACGCCAAACAACATCGCTGCCACGTGGCCCGTGCGAGTAACCGCACCGTCCGGATCGATCGTCAACCCCGTGCCGCCGGCCTCGTTCGCGTCCCGCCATGTGGTGGGGCACTTGTGCGCCGAGGCGGTGCTTGGTGCAATCGCCCAAGTGGTGCCGGAGCGAGTACCCGCGGGTTCTGCCACGACGTGGCTATTTGACATCCGGGTCAAGGCGGAGCCGGGCAAGAAGGGCCGCGGCCTGGTCATGCTGTTGGGTGCCGGGCTGGGGGCGGCGGCGGGACGCGACGGTCGCTCCTGCGTCTGTTGGACGTCATCGACCATGAACATCCCGATCGAGATTCTGGAATCGGAATACCCGCTGCAGTTCGACTACAAGGAATTCCGCACAGGCTCGGGCGGCGCGGGCAAGTGGCAGGGTGGCATGGGACAGATGGTCCAGCTTCGCGCGATTTCAGATATGACCTTCACCGCATTCACCACGCGCCAGCGCTTTCCCGCTCTCGGATCGGCGGGCGGGCAACCGGGAAAGATGGGCCTCATGTTTCACAACCAGACTCCACTGTCGCCCGCCCGGCAGATTCCGTGGCGCGCCGGCGAAGTGCTGATCTTCCTGCTCCCAGGCGGGGGCGGCTATGGCGAACCGCGCGAGCGGCCCGAGGACCTGCGTCAATGGGATGCCCTGAATGGATTTGACCTGGTCAATGACCGCGAGAACAGGGCTTAGGTGCGGTCCTCGTAGCCCCAACTTGATGTCTTCCTGCTCAAGTTGAGAAGGCACCGCGACGGTCACCAGTGACCTAGGTCGTGGTGCTGGAGGATGGTATACCCATCTCGCCTCGTAAGGCCGGTGACTCATCATTGGACTCAAGTCTTTGTCGTGGTGGTTGGTCATGGAATCGTACGATGATAGACTAACGCCTTGTGCTTCACTTCGAGTTCATTACAAACACGCATTTCCCTGTAGTCCCGCTGTCGAATGTCCGGAAGGCCTCGTCGGCCTCATCCAACGAGTAACGGTCCGTGATTAACTTCTTCAAAGGTACTTTGGCCTCGACGATGAAGCGGGAGCTCTGAATGAGCTCAGACTTGCTGAAGGTCCAAGAGCCATAGATCGTGGCGATCTTGTAGATGAGGTCGCGGCCGATGTCGATAGTGGCCGGTGATCCCATGCCCAAGTAGCAGCAGCGCCCGAACCGCCCGAGCGCTTCGAGGATCTGAGAACGCGCGGTTGCGTTGCCAGAGGTCTCGAGCGCCGCCGAAACTCCCGACCCGCGAGTGAGTTCGCGAATTGCCTCGACGGGATTGACCTGACGGCTGTCGATCACATGGTCAGCGCCCAAGTCCCGGGACAGGGCGAGCCGTTCTGAGGCGACGTCAACGCCGATGACTCGTGCACCCATCGCCTTGGCGCAGATGGTGCCGCTCAGGCCGACTGGTCCTTGCCCGAAGATGGCGATCGTGTCCTGGCCGGAGACGTTCATCTTCCTAAGGCCGTTCCAGGCCGTACCGGTACCGCACGAGAGTGCTGCGCCCTCTTCAAACGACAGCTCCTGAGGCAGGGGCACTAGGGTACGCGACGGCACGAGAATGAAGTCAGCGTTGGCGCCATGGCCGGTGCCGCCTCCGTACGTTAGCCTGCCCTGCGGGCAGAGCTGCTCGTAGCCAGCGGCACATGCTTCGCACACTCCACAGCCCGCGTAGTGGTGCACCATCACCCGGTCCTGGAGCTTCAGACCAGCGGGCGCTCCTAATCCTAGATCCTCGATTACGCCACAGGGCTCGTGACCCGTGATCTTGTTGCCTGGGTCCTCACTGCGGTAGCGATGGAGATCAGAGCCGCAGAGGCCCGAGGCCCGCACCTTCACCACCGCCTCTCCTGGGCCTGCGTGCGGGTCGGGAAAGCTACGGACTTCCAGTGTGCGACTTCCCGTGAAGACAACGCCGCGCATGTCCTCTTCCTCCACTGACCAGCATCAGAACGCCTAAGCGCAACAAGACGGACGTGTACGCAGTGTATGGCCGAATCTGTATGTCCGCCGCTCGGTCATGACCGCGCATCAATTCCGAGAATGACAACGGGCTGTCGTCAACGGTACGCCTCTCGGGTCGGCCGCGAGCGTCCTTCTCAGGGAGACTCTGGGCGTCTTGAATGCCTGCGGACGTCTCCATTGACGCCGCATACGACGCGGTACATGTTGCTACACTACGCGGCAGGTTCTACCGGCCGGCCGGCCTAAGAGTGTCGCGTATGAATCCCGCCGTCGGCGGAGGGATGATGAGCGCCGCTGAAGAGGGGGAAGATGCGAGCGGGAGCGAAGTTTGGAGGAAGAACGAACGGATGGCGCTGATCGTTCGCGCCGCGGCCCGCCGCCTGCGCCCCGACGGACTCCGCAAAGTGCTGTTCTCGGACATTACGGCGTCTCCAAAGCCTCGGTATGACGAGACGCGGCGTTCGACGGACGATGCCGGCATGTGGAAGCGATCGTCGACGTCCTTTCCTTCGCCACGCGCTAGTTCGGTCACGACCAGTGACGCCCACTAGCAGCATCGCGTCGTGGGTCGCGAACGTGAGCCTTGCGGCCATCCCGGCGGAAGCGATTGAACACGCGAAGGTTGCGATTCTAGACACGCTCGGTGTCGTTCTTGCGGGCGCTCGCGAACCTGCCGCTCGCATCGCCGCTTCTGTCGTACGCGAAGAGGGCGCTCGTCCTGTTGCGTCGCTGCTCGGGGACTCTGCGCGCGTTTCCATGGAAGGCGCGGCGTTCGTGAACGGCATCGCCGCGCACGTACTCGACTACGACGACGTCAGTTGGGAGATACTGGGTCATCCCAGTGCAGTGGTTCTCCCCGCTGCATTGGCGGCGGGCGAAGCGTCTAACGTTTCTGGCGAGCGCCTACTAGAGGCGTATGTAGTCGGCGTCGAGGTGATGGCGAAGTTCGCGCGTGCTATGGGTCCGGATCAGTATGAGCGTGGCTGGCATACGACGGCGACCGCCGGGACCATCGGGGCCGCAATGGCAGCGTCAAAGATCTTGGGCCTCGGCGAAACCGCGACACAGAATGCGATTGGCATTTCAGTCTCGGAGGCGGCCGGAACCCGGCAGAACTTCGGCTCGATGGCGAAGGCATTCCAAGTCGGCCATGCCGCGCGAAGCGGCGTGAGCGCCGCTCGTCTCGCCGCGAGGGGGATGACCGGCAACGGCGCAATCTTGGAGGGCCCGCTTGGGTACTTCGCGCTCTTTGCGCACCGGCCCGACGCGGCGGCGGAGGTCGCTGCGATGTTGAGCGGCCCTCTGGAGCTAGTGTCGCCGGGCATTAGTCTCAAGAAGTTCCCGTGCTGTTATGGCATGCACCGGGCGTTGCAGGGAACGCTGGACCTAATGCGCAGTCATGCGCTGACTGCGGATGATGTCTCGAGTGTCTCCGTTGTGGCGCCTGCCGGAGAACTTGTACCCCTGGTTGACGATCTCCCGCGAAATGGACTTGAAGGAAAATTCAGCATGCGGTACGGAGTCGCATCAGCGATCCTCGACGGTGAGGTCCGTCGCGGCACGTTCAGCGATCAGATGGTTCGCCGAGGTGCTGCGATTGAGTTGATGAAACGCATTGAGGTTCAGCCGCGGTACGATCGAACAACTCGCGGTGGCGGCGAAGGTTACGTCACCGTCCGCCTGACAACCAGCGCTGGGCTGGACCATGAGGCGCGCATCGTTGCTCCGCCGGGCTCGCCAGGGGCACCAATGACACGCCACGAATTGGTCGCGAAGTTCGCCGACTGTGCGAGCGACCTCGGTCGCGGAGGCGTGGACGAAGTCGTCCGCGCGGTCGATGCATTGGACCTACTTCCTCAGATCAGTGATCTCGTCGCATCCCTCGTAAGCCAAGCCGAGCCGGCCGGTGAGTGATCACGCTCTGCCGTGGCAAGGAACACTCGCAGCAAGAGCAGTATTCGAAGGTTGAAGGCGGTGTCGCGATGAATGTACGGAGCGGGTGGGAAGGGCGCTTCTTCGAGGACTTCGAGGTCGGCGACCTCTATCGCGCACGCATCGGGAGAACGATTACGCAGGCAGATAACATCTGGCTGACGCTTCTCACGAACAATACGAACCAACTCCACTTCAATCAGCACTACGCGGAGTCAACCGAATTCAAGCGGCCTCTGGTGAACAGTGCCATCACCATCGCGATCGTCGCCGGACTCGGAGTCGCTGACACGAGCGAAAACGGCTTCGCACTGGGTTGGGACGGGATCACGCTGCCGAACCCGCTGTTCGAAGGCGACACTCTCTATTCGGAGAGCGAGGTGGTGGAGAGGCGCGAGTCGCGCTCGAACCCCAAGCGCGGAATCGTGAAGTTCTGCAGCCGCGGGATCAAGCAGGACGGGACGATTGTGATGGAGTACACGCGGAGCGTGATGGTCTGGAAGCGCGCGAGCGCGCCACAGCGCGGCAACTTCCCAGAGCCGAGGTACGATCGCTAGATGCATGCCCTCGACGGTGTGCCAGTGCTCGCCTTCGAGCAGGCGGCGGCCGCGCCATTCGGGACACTCCCCGCCGACATGGGCGCGGACGTTATCAAGGTCGAACGACCAGGGAGGGCGATCTAATCCGGAGCTGGGACGGGGCTGTGCGCGGCCTCTCATCCGGCCATGTGTGGCTGAACAGGCGGAAGCATCGCGTCGCGATCGACGCGCGAACGCCGGGCGGCCGCACAGCGTTGGCATGCGGCATTACTACATCGTTCCGTACGGGCCGTATCTCGCGAAGGACGGCAAGTACGTGAACGTTGTGGTCGCTAGTCCGTTGGACTGGGAGGTCTTCTGCCGTGATATCGGCCGCCGGCCCGAGCTTCTTGCGGGGGGGGGCGCGATACACGGACCGTGAGCCCGAGGATCTCCGCGCTGACAAGGCAATCTAGTTTGGCGGATGCGTACAGGGGGTTGGGTTGATGGACTTCAGTCCGAATTCGGACCACGAAGCAATCCGTGATGCGGTTCGCGATCTGTGCCGTGACTTTGGCGATCCCTATTGGCGCGAGCTCGACCGTGCGCACGGATACCCCGACGCATTCGTCGCCGCCCTTACGAAGGCGGGGTGGCTGGGCGCGCTCGTCCCTCAGGAGTACGGCGGGTCAGGACTAGGTATTGCGGAGGTCGCCCTCATCCTAGAGGAGATTAATCACACTGGCGGCAACTCTGCGACGGTGCATGCGCAGATGTACATCATGGGAACACTGCTGAAGCATGGGACAGAGGCGCAGAAGCGAGCGTACCTGCCCGGCATCGCGAACGGTACCGTGCGCCTGCAGGCGTTCGCCGTCACCGAGCCCGAGGCCGGGTCGGAGACGACGCGGATTCGCACGACCGCGGTCAAGCGTGGCGACCGGTATGTCGTGAACGGCAACAAGGTGTTCATCTCACGCGCCCAGTACACCGACCTCATGCTGTTGCTCGCGCGTACGACGCCGTTCGACGAGCTCGAGGACAAGACACGGGGATTGTCGGTGTTCATCGTTGATTTGAAGAAGGCCGCCGCCGAAAACCGCGTCCACATTCGTCCGATCGAGACGATGCTGAACCATCACACGTGCGAGCTGTTCATTGAGGATCTGGAAGTCCCAGCCGAGAACCTTGTGGGAACTGAAGGCTTAGGCTTTCGGCACATCATCGCCTCATGGAACGCAGAGCGGATTCTCGTCGCGAGTGAGGCGCTTGGCGACGGCCATTGGTTCGTCGAGCGTGCCGCGAAGTACGCGACCGAGCGCGTGATCTTCGGGAGGCCGATCGGCTCGAACCAGGGAGTGCAGTTCCCGGTTGCCATGGCGCACGCTCGCCTCGAGGCGGCGAGCGCGCTGCGTGACAAGGCCGCGTGGCTGTTCGACCACGGTCGGAAGTGCGGTGCGGAGGCCAATACGGTGAAACTCCTCGCGAGCCAGGCGTCCTGGGAGGCTGCGAACGCCGCGATGGACGCGCACGGCGGCTACGGCTTTGCGACGGAGTACGACATCGAGCGGAAGTTCCGCGAGACACGTCTCTACTTAGCCGCTCCGGTGTCGAACAACATGGTCCTGGCGTTCATCGGCCAGAACGTACTTGGTATGCCGCGCTCGTATTGAGGGAGGACTGATCCATGTCCGCGTTCATGCGATCGCTCATGTTCGTGCCTGGGCACCGGCAGCGAATGGTCGACCGCGCCCTCGGTCTCGGGGAGTTCGCGCCGGGCGAAGTCGACGTCGTAATGCTGGATATGGAGGACGGCGTCCCGGTCGCGGAGAAGGACAATGCTCGCAGCGTGATCGCCGGATCTCTCGGGCGTCCTTCAAACGGTGGCTGCGGGCCTTTGCGCTACGTGCGGATCAACGCGATTGGCTCCGACCGCTGCGATCCCGACCTTGCCGCGGCCGTGCGCCTCGGCCTGAACGGCGTTGTTGCTCCGAAGGTTGACTGGCCGGACGACCTCGTGACGCTTTCGAAGCTGCTGGACACACTCGAGTTGAAGGTCGGTATGCCAATCGGCACCGTTCAGATCATTGCTGCCGTCGAAGGCGGGTTAGGCTTGTTGAACGCTTACCGGATCGCTTGCGTCTCGCCGCGCACGATTGGCCTCATGTTTGGCGCTGAAGACTACGCGTTAGACATCGGCCTACCAGCCCAGCGTGAGTCAGAAGCCGCTGAGCTGATTTTCGCCCGCTCGTCGGTGGTGAACGCGTGTGCCGCGGCGCATCGCTTCTCCTTCGACGGCGTGTGGCCGGACATAAGGGACATGGAGGGCCTCAGGGTTGACGCACTGCAGTCGCGTCGGCTCGGATTTACGGGCAAGTCAATGATCCATCCGGGTCAAGCGCCCGTGGTGAACGAAGTGTTTAGCCCCTCGGCAGCGGACATCGCCTACGCGAAACGCGTGATGCAGGCATTCGAAGAGGCGCAGGCGCGCGGTGATGGAGCCGTTGCATTCGGTGGCCAGCTCCTGGACTTGCCGATTATCGAACGCGCTCGTCGTACGCTCGATGTCGCAAGGGCGCTCGGCCAGTAGTCGCTACGACTAACTCCGCAAGTACTCGGGCTGTGCGCGCGCTGCGAGCGACTGCGGGGGTCGCAGAAGTACGGTTGCATACCGGATGCGGCGAAGTGGATCACGGCGGTGGTGGCCAAACGCTGCCCCGTGGCCACGCTCTCCACCGACCCGTTCCACGTCGTGAGCTGGGTCACCGGTGCGTTCGACGAAGCACGCCGGGAGACCTGGAATGAGGCCCGCCGCAGCGGGCAGCGGGCCACGGCCCACGAGCTCAAAGGCGCACGCTTCGCCCTCTGGAAGAACCCCGAGGATCTCACCCGCCGCCAGCGATCGAAGCTCGCCTCGATCGCCAAGGCCAATGCGCGTCTCCATCGGGCGTACCTGCTCAAGGAGCAACTGCGGCAGGTCTTCCATCTGCCGCCGGCCGAAGCGCTCGCGCTGCTCGATGCGCGGCTCAGGTGGGCGCGGCGCTGTCGAATCCCGTCCTTCGTCGCGCTGGCGAGGTCCGTCGTCACGCACCGCGCGGGAATCACGACCGCGCTCACCCACCGCCTCTCCAACGCCCTCATCGAGTCGGTGACCACGAGGATCCGGCTCATCACCCGCGTGGCCTTCGGCTTCCACTCACCCGACGCGCTCATCGCCTTGGCGATGCTCAGCCTCGGTGGCTGCTGTCCGCCGCTTCCCGGGAGGTCGGCGTGACCCACGGAAACAGCAGAGGAGCCACGTTTTCGTGGCCACAGGTGGGCACTTCTACTTGGCCATTGACAGGCCGTCGGTGCCGTCGCCCGACAGCCATTGGTGCCGTCGCCGTCGGCGCCGTCGCCCGAAGGTCGATCCGGGTCGTGGCGGCAGCCGGGGCCGCGCAAGGCCCTCCCGATGTTCCAAGCATGAGCGAACACCCGCAGCTCGCCCTGCGCCGCCTGCCGCCGGACGCGGTGCAGTTCCAGGTCATCCTCGGCTCGCTCCTCGGCGACGGGCGTCTCGTGGGAGCCGCGGGAGCGCGCCGGCTCCGGATCGTCCATCGTGCCGAGCGGGCCGCCTACGCGCTCTGGAAGTACGAGCGCCTCGGCGCGCTCGCCGACGCGCCACCGCGGCTCCGCGGGGACGGGTGCCTCGAGCTCCGCACGATCGCCCATCCGCTGTTCGACGATCTTGCGACCATGTTCGGCGAGGGGCGGGACCGAGCGGTGCCCGCCCGCGCGCGTCGCCGCGCGGCGCTCGACCTCCTCACGCCGCTCGGGCTGGCGGTGTGGATGGCCGATCTCGATCGCCTCGAGCTCCGGGTGGACGCGTTCCTGCCGGCCCAGCGCGAGGAGGCTCTCGCCGCCGCGGCGGCCGCTCTCGTCGCGTAGCGCTCCGTCAGGCGGCGGTGGTGCTCGCGCCGGGCACGAGGTGCCGACGGAGGTTCAGGATCGCGCGACTGTGGAGCTGGCAGGCGCGCGCCTCGCTGATGCCCATCCGGAGCCCGGCCTCGCGGAGCGTGAGCGCGTCACCGTAGTAGCGGCCCAGGAGCTCGCGCTGGCGCGGCGGGAGCCGGTGGAGCGCGCGCTCGACGCGCATCCGCAAGTCCTCGTCGTGGTGCTGCGCCGCGACGCCGTCGTCCGCGACGAGCGCTGGCGCGCCGCCCGCCTCGAGCAGCGCGTCGAGCGAGAACGTGAGGCGCACCGCGCCGCCATTCCCCTCGCGCTCGCGCTGCCGGTCGGCGCGGCTCCGGTCGTCGATGAGCCGCAGCTCGTCGAGGATCGCGCCGCGGATCCGGAGCGCGGCGAACGCCTCGAACGGCACGCCGCGATCCGGCTCGAACCGGTCGATCGCTTGGATGAGCCCGAGGAGCGCGGCTGACTCGAGGTCGTCGCGGCCCGCGAGCGCGCCGGTGGGCACGCGCATGCGGCGGGCGATGCCCGTCGCCAGGCGGGCGTAGGCCTCGATGAGGGCGCCGCGCGCCTCGCGCTCTCCCGCGTGGAATCGCGTCCACAGCTCGACCAGATCCATGTTCACTCCGCCCCGGCGCTCCCCAATTCCGGATCGCTAGCCCCGTGCGTTCCGGATGGCGTGCCCGGCGGTCAGATGCTCGGACCTGGCTGCGGCGGAGTGTACCCCCGTTCAGGTGTACTTCACATACCCGTTCGGACCGCAGAGTCGCGGGACGGCGGAGGCTACTCGATGAGGCCGGTCCGGAGCGCGACGACCACCGCATTGGTGCGGTCGGTCGCGCCGAGCTTCGCGACGAGCGTCTGGACGGCCTTCTTCACGGTGTCCTCGGCGAGGACCATCGCCCGCGCGATCTCCTTGTTCGTGTGGCCCTCGGCGAGGCAGCGCAGGAGCTCGAGCTCGCGCGGCGTGACCGATAGGCGTGGTGCGACCGGCTCGCGCGGTGTCATCGGCTGGTGCGGTGCGGGCGGCTCGCGCGTGCCCTCGGCGCGCCCGGCGGGCATCCCGGCGCGGGCACTCCCGGGAGCCGGGTCGGGCCGGCCCGCCGTCGCGTGCTCGTCGGAAGGCTTCGGGCGTGGCACGGCGGTGAGGCCGTTCGCGACGGCGCGGAGCGCGGCGACGATCCGCTCGGCCGGGGCGTCCTTCGTGAGGAAGCCGGCCGCTCCGGCCGCGAGCGCCGCGCTGGCCGGTGCGGCGCCGCCCGCGCTGGCGAAGGCGACGAGCGGCAGCGCGGGCGCGGCCGCCGCGATGCGCGCGAGGGCGTCCGTTCCCGGCACGTCGCCGAGGTCGAGGTCGACGAGGGCGACATCGGCGCGGACCTCTCGGGCGAGCGCGATCGTCTCCGCGCAGGTCGCCGCACTACCAACCACCGCGACGCCGGCGCTCGCGAGGACCGTGCGCAGTCCGACGCGCGTGACGAGCTGGCCTTCGGCGACGATCACGCGGAGCGCGGGCACCCCGACCGGCACCGCGCCGTCCGCGAGGAGCGCTCCTGCAGACTCCGCGCTCGTTAGCTCGACCGGATCGGAGTGCATCGCGTGACGGACCGTCCTGGCGACGAAGGCACCTCCGCGGCCTGCGCACCCCCAGGTCGCGCCCAGAGTATGCCCGTTCCGCGGACCGTCCGAACGTATACTCGAAGCTGACCATGCAGATGCAAGGGACCGCGGCGCGGGCGAGCTGATGGGTCCGTTCGACCGCTTCAACGACCGCGCGAAGCGGGTGCTCGCCTTGGCCCAGGACGAAGCGATCCGCTTCAACCACAACTACATCGGCACCGAGCACCTGCTGCTCGGGCTCGTCCGGGAGGGCGAGGGCGTCGCCGCGCGCGTGCTGGATTCCCTTGGTGTCGAGCTCTCGAAGGTTCGCACCGCGGTGGAGTTCATCATCGGCCGGGGCGACTCCACGACCTCGCCGAGCGAGATCACGCTGTCGCCGCGGACCAAGAAGGTGATCGAGCTCGCGATCGACGAGGCCCGGAAGCTCGGCCACAGCCACGTCGGCACCGAGCATCTCCTGCTCGGGCTCGTTCGGGAGGGCGAGGGGATCGCCTCCGGCGTCCTCGAGTCCCTTGGCGTCTCACTCGAGAAGGTCCGCCACCAGGTCATCGCGACGCTCGGCCAGCAGCACCCCGCTCAGGCTGAGGCCGTGCCGTCCGCGGCGGGCGGCAAGCAGTCGTCGTCCAAGACGCCGACCCTTGACCAGCTCGGCGTCAACCTCACGGCGATGTCGAAGGCGGGGCAGCTCGATCCGGTCATCGGCCGCGAGAAGGAGATCGAGCGGGTCATCCAGATTCTCTCGCGCCGGACCAAGAACAACCCGGCGCTCATCGGCGAGCCGGGCGTCGGCAAGACGGCGATCGTCGAGGGGCTCGCGACCCGGATCGTGAAAGGCGACGTGCCCGAGACGCTCCAGGGCAAGCGCCTGCTGACGCTCGACATCGGCTCGCTGGTCGCCGGGACGAAGTACCGGGGCGAGTTCGAGGGGCGCCTCAAGAAGAGCATCGAGGAGCTCCGCCACGCGCACGACCTC